>JAAIGF010012159.1_pt1 | contig 175637 bp, 137 predicted proteins | sample 6487441 | NCBI WGS metagenome assembly JAAIGF01 (sample SAMN13974129, study PRJNA590717) | phyllosphere metagenome | biome: pepper field; feature: multiple bacterial spot infested pepper fields; material: pepper leaves; isolation source: leaves from pepper fields | host: Capsicum annuum ... | reverse complement strand
TCCAGGACACCCGCCCGGGTGGGCTGGACGTCGGGTTTGGCTTCGACCCGGCCGGCAACCTCACCGCGCTGACGCCCGCAGGCAATCCCGCGCCGGAGATCGGCCTGGGCTACGACGCGCTGGGCCGCCTGACCGGCCTCAAGGACGGCCGCACCGGCACCCTGATCGACGGCTACAGCGTTGATGCCACCGGCAACCGCCTCAGCGCCAAGGTCGGCACGGCCACGCAGGCCTACACCTACCCGGCCGACAGCCATCGCCTGAGCGCAGTGGCCGGCGTGGCACGTACATACGATGCCACCGGCAACACCACCGCCATCGGTGGCACCGCACGCCAATACACCTACGACACCACCGGCCGCATGACCCAGGCCCGCCGCGCCGGCGCGGTGACCATGAACTACCGCTACAACGGCCGTGGCGAGCAGGTGCGCCGCTTCCTCGGCACCACCAACACCTACACGCTCTACGATGAAGCCGGCCACTGGCTGGGCGACTACGACAGCAACGGCGCGCCCAAACAACAGGCGATCTGGCTAGATGACCTACCAGTCGGTCTGCTGGCCAACGCAAGCAAACTGCACTACATCGAACCCGATCACTTGGGCAGCCCGCGCGTGGTGATCGACCCCACCCGCGATGTCGCAGTGTGGACGTGGAGCCTGAAGGGCGAAGCCTTCGGCAACACCGCGCCGAATCAGGATCCGGATGGGGATGGTGCGGCGCTGGTGTTGGATATGCGGTTTCCGGGGCAGCGGTTTGATGCGGCGAGTGGGTTGAATCAGAACTACTTCCGGGACTACGAAGCGGCTACTGGGCGGTATGGGCAGAGCGATCCGATTGGGCTGGGTGGTGGAATAAGTACATTCAGCTATGTAGCAGCGACGCCACTGACATCGATTGATCCATTTGGTCTTGTGCCAAACCAAGGATGCGTCGCTTCAGTGGTCGCAATATGCACTGTTGTAGGGGGCAGCGTCGGCTACTGGGGTGGGGGCATTCTCGGCGGTGCTGGAGGCACTGCCGTGCCGCCTGTGGCTGGAACCGCAGGCGGCTTTATCGCAGGCTCGACACTTGGAGGCTTAGGCGGCGCGTCGGCTGGTGGCCTGATCGGCGGCCTAGCAAGTAGCGCTGTGTGTCCCGACGAAGATGATAGAGAGGAATGTGAGAACCTGCTGCGCGTTGACACTGACGTGTGCAATGCAATCACGCGGCGGCGTGGAGCCAGAAGGGGGGAGGCATGTCACGCCTCCGCTACTCAGCGATATTCCACTTGCTTGAGGGGTGATCCGATTCCGCCTCTGGATACTTGGAGTAATTGATATGAACGAACACAGCCACCTTGTTTACGTCGACGAAGAATCCCGGAAGCTGCTCATCTATCGCCTCAGTGAAAAAGGGAAAAAGACCTTATTGACTGATATCTCTCTTCCAATCGAGCAAGGCTGGTCGAGCGATCTAGAAAGTATCGCGAAGCAATTAGGTGAAAACCTACTCATGGACTCACCTGCAGCGCGACGACTTTTAGATATCTGAACCTGGAGTCCACACGAGATGCAATAAAGCGCTATTTCGTTGCAAGTTGCGGATTATCACGCGCCGCGGCGAACTGGTGGCAAGGTGGCGTAGGATAGATCGCGAGTCAGTCGTGCAGTTTCTGCAGTGCTGAACTGCATAGGGGCTTGGCTGCCGTACCCTCACCCCAACCCCTCTCCCGCGGGGAGAGGGGCTTTATGTTGCATGTCTGAGTTCTTACATGTAGCTGCGGGCGCGATTTCTTCGCTCTGTGGTGCCATGCGCTCTGCAGAGGTCGCGCGAGCACCTCGTCATACTTTCAAGATGCGCTAGCTGCAGCGCTCACGCCGACGCCAGCACCCAACACCCAAATGCAGGCCCTGCCGAATAACCGGTCTCCGGTTCGATGCGAATCTGCAGGGTGTCGCGACCGGCGATCGTTGCTGGCAATGCGTAGTCCACATCGACGAACTCCAGGCCGCGGTTGCCGTCAAGGCGTTCGTTGGCGATGAGTTCGCCGTCGGCGAGGAGGCGGAAGCGACGGCGGGTTTCGTCACCCCAGTAGCGCAGGCGCAGGATGCGGGCCTGGGCGGTATTGCGCAGGGTGAAGGCCATGAAGCCGCCAGTCCGCACGTCGCGGCCGGGCCGGCGGCGGTAGCTGAGCGGGTTGGAATTTCCCCCCTGCAGTGCATGTGCCTTTTCGGAGGCCTCATCGCCTAGCGCGATGCGATCGAGCGCGCGGGTGTCGAGTGCGTGTTGCGCCGCCGCTACTGCCGCCAGTTCGGTCTGGCGTTGCTGCCATGCGGCGGCGTCGCGGTGTTCCAGGTAGACCGCGCTGCGGCGGTCGAACTGGGCGTAGAACGGGGACAACTGCCACTGCTGCACGCCATCGTTGTAGACGAAGGCTGTCTTGCCCGGCACCGGCTGCAGGCGTTGCAGGATGTCCTGCCCCCCGATCAATGCCGGGGTCTTGCCCGACCAGGGCTTGGCGGCATCGCCCAGATCCACGGCAAGCACCAGCGGCCCGCGCAGCACCGAGACCCAGGCGGGATCGTCCGAGGTCGCTTCCAGGCGCAGCGGCATGTCGAACGCCAGGCTCAGGGTGTCGCCGCGCTGCCAGACGCGCGTGATGCGCAGATAGCCATCGCTGGCGGCGGTATCGACAGGCTGACCATTGAGTTGCAGGCGCGGCTGTTGCGCCCAACCTGGCACGCGCAGTGCGAGGGTGCGTTGCTCGGCCGGCGCGGCATCGATGCGCAGCGAGGCGCTGCCCTGCTCTGGCAAGGCGCTGTGCAAAGTCATGTCCAGGCCGGCAGCATCGTGCACCATGGAGGGCACATACAAATTGACGTAGACGCCCTGCCCGTCCTGCCAGTAGATGGAATCGCCAAATTGCGCGTGCGCTTCCATGCCGCTACCAACGCAGCACCAGAAATCATCGAACGGCGACGACCAGCCACGCGCTTCGCCGGCCAGCAACGGCGTCATATACGTAAACATGCCGGTGCGTGGGTGCTGCTGCGCCATCACGTGATTGAGCAAGGTGCGCTCGTAGTAGTCGAACAACTCAGCCTGCGGGCCCCACTGATACAGGTGACGGGTGAGCTTGAGCATGTTGTAGCTGGCGCAATGCTCGCAGGTCTGCTCGGTGAGGAACTTTGAAATGCTGTCCGGCTGCTGGAAATATTCGCGATCGCCATTGCCACCGATCACATAGGTGTGGTGGTCGGTGACGGTGTGCCAGAAGAAGCGCGCTGCGGCACCGGATGCGGCATCGCCGGTGACTTCGTACTCGCGCGCCAGGCCGATCAGTTTGGGGATATTGGTATTGGAATGCTGGTGGGCCAGCTCGTCGCGCTGGGCGACCAACGGGTCGAGCACGGCGTGGTGATGCAGGCGCTGCGCCAGCGCCAACCATTGCGCATCATTGGTTCGCACATGCAGTTCGACGAACGATTCGTTGAGGCCGCCGAATTCGCACGACAGCACTTTTTGCAATTGCGCCTCGTCTAGCGCGGAGAAGATGCCTTGCAGGTATCCAGCCAAGCTCACCGCCACCTGCAGCGCTTGCGCGTTATCGCAATGCGCATGCACGTCGAGCAGGCCGGCGAACAATTTGTGCCACGTGTACAGCGGTGCCCAGCTGCCGTTGAGATAGAACGGCGCCGGGTCGATCTTGCCGCGTTTGAGCTCGTCGAAGACCGCGCGCCCGCTTTCGATCTGCCCGGCTGCGTTCTTGCGCGTAAAGCCGGCCACGTAGCCATCGCCGGCATGCGCCTGGCAGCGCGCCAGTTCGCCGACCAGATACCCGGCGCGTGTGCGGCACTGCGCATCGCCGGTTTGCGCGTGCATGAGCGCCAGCGCACTGAGATAGTGGCCGAGCGTATGCCCGGCGATGGTGTCCGCCTCCCAGCCGCCATAGGCTGGCGCCTTCGGGTCGAGGCCGGCATACAGCACGAAGTTGTGCAGCAAGCGGTCCGGCTGCAGCCGCATCAGATAGCGCCGGTTGGTGTGCAGCGCATCCAGGAACAGCGATGGCGTGAGCCTGACCTGGGCGAGCGGCACCGCGCGCACGCTGCCCGGTTGTGCAGCGCTGGCCTGGGCCGGGAACCTCAGGAAGCCGGCAGCTACCGCCAGGCTGCTCCAGGCTAGAAAGCGCCGCCGCGACAACGACGGCGTGTGGTTGCAGGTCGATTCGCTCGGGTGCGCTTCTGTCATGGGATTAGCTCAGCTCCTGATGGCGCGCAGGCATGCGCACAGGTTCGCAACATCATGATCGCCGCTGCGCTGGCAATGCTGGCGTGACGTGGCGTCTGCGCAACCGGCCGCAATCGGCCACGCAGCGCCGCAACACCAGCGCACTCAGAACTTCACCGTCGCGCGTGCCCAGTAAAAGCGGCCGAGCAAATCGTAAGTGGCCACATCGGTGTTCGCATTGCCCACGTTGTTGGCGTAGTACAGCGGCGGCTGCTTGTTGGCGATGTTGTCCACACCGACTTCGAAGCGTGTGTGCCACGGCTCGACGTTATAGCCAAGCTGCAGGTTGTTGTAGACGTAGGCGCCGATATTGCGCACCACGGTCGGTTCGCTGGAATCGGCCGACAGGCTCTGGTCCGGATCCGAGTTGCCGATGGCGGTATGACCCACATAACGGATGCGCCAGGTGGCACTCCAGTCGTCCAGTGCCCAGCTGACCGTGCCCAGCGCACGCCAGCGTGGGAAGTTGCCGTAGGCCTGGGTGTAGCGGCCCACGTTGTGGATGGTGACCGAGCTGGGGTCGGTGGTGTCGGGCAACACGTCGTAACGGGTGAGATAGGTGCCGTTGAGGCCGGCGGTGACATTGCCCCATGCCATGGCAGGCAAGCGGTAGGTCAGGTTGAAGTCCATGCCCTTGGCCCACAGCTTGCCCAGATTGACGGTGGGCTCGGCGATGTAATTGATGGTGCCGTTGCCGTTGCGATGGATCAACGCGCAGAACGCGCTGGCCGAGTTGGCGAAGCATTGATTCAGCACCGTCTGCGCCGACACCGTGGTGATGGTGTCTTCCAGATCGATGCGCCACCAGTCCGCACTCAACGACAGGCCGTCGATCCACTGCGGGTCGTACACAAATCCGACGTCGTAGGACTTACCGGTTTCCGGCTTGAGCTGGTAGCCCGCGACTGCCGCGCCGGAGACCTTGCCCGACACCTGCCCGTCCGACTGCTGGTAGCTGCCATCGGTGGGCACATTGGCGCAGGCCACCGTGTTGCCGCCGGTGTAGCCGTTGCACGGGTCGTTGACGGTGGCCGCGTCGCCGGCCACGCCGGCATACAGCTCGTTGATGTTGGGTGCGCGAAACACTTGCGAGACGGTGCCGCGCAACAACAGGGTTTCGACGGGGCGGTATTCCAGCGACAGCTTGCTATTGGTCTTGCTGCCCACCGAGCTGTAGTCGGAAAAGCGCGTGCCCACGGTGATGTTCAGCGCATTGATGCCGGGCAGATCCTTGAGCAGCGGGAACAGCGCTTCGGCATAGGCCTCCTTGACATCGAAACTGCCGCTCAAGCTGGACGAACAGAATTCGATCACGCCGCACAGGCCATTTTCATCGCCGGTCCATAGCGGGTCCGAGGCGGTGGTGGAGCGTTCCTTGCGGTACGAAATGCCAGCCGCCAGACTGGCCTCGCCCGCCGGCAACTCGAACAATGTGCCGTTGGCATTGGCTTCGAATTGCTTGACCGTGTACACGCTGGTGACAATGGGGTTGACCACCATGCCCTGCAACGTGGCCAGGTTGGCGCTGTCGTTGAGGTTGAAGAAATTCAACGGCGTACAGCCTGCAATCGCTGCACCCGCGCTGCCGCACTTGACCACGCCATCGCTATCCAGAAACGAGGGACCGATGGCCTGATTGAACGCGGCATAGTCGAGAAAGCCGTTGTTGATCGACTTCTGCTTGACCTTGCCGTAATTGAACGTGGCATCCCACTGCCAGGAGCTGTCGCCGAAACGGCCGCGCAGACCCGGGCTGATCTGGAAGTTGTAGGTATTGTATTGGTAGCGGCGGTTGCCCAACACGGTGGCGCGCGTATTGAGGTCGTTGTAGGAGGTGCCGGTGGTGCGATCGGTGCCGAAATTGACGCCGAACGGGTTGTAATAGCTCTGCGCCGACACCAGGATGTTGTCGCCGTTGGAAAAGATCGGAATCGGCGCAATGATCGAGGCCGATTCGGTTTTACTGAACCAGGTATTGACGTAGCCCTCGACGCTGTCGCTGAAGCGATACGTGCCCAGCAGGAAGGCATTGGTGCGTTTTTGCGGGGTCTGCAACAGGTTGAACGGCTGATAGTTGTAGGAATCTGAAGCAGCGTTATAACAGTGGAAATCGCCAGGACTCGCCCGCCCGCTGACACCGCTGTTGAGGGTGACGCGCCCGCAACCATTGGATTGTGCGAGCAGTTGCGATTGATCCGAGCCATCGTTGAAGTTCACCGTGCCGGTGGGCGTGGCCGAGGAGCCCTGCTTCACCGGTTGGCCATTGGTCAGCGCGAGCGCATCCTTGGAGTAATCGCGCGCCGCTGCCGAGACGGCATCGATGTTGTGATACGACAGGCCGCCGATCAGGCTGCCGCGCTCCCAGGTCTTGCCGGCGGTCAAGGTGAAGTTGCGGCGGTTGCCGTCGCCTTCGCTGCTGGTGCCGAAGTCGCTGCTGAACTGCACGCCGTCCAAGCGCGAGCGCAGGATGAAGTTGACCACGCCACCGATCGCATCGGAGCCGTACACCGCAGACGCACCGTCGCTGAGCACCTCGATGCGTTCGATCATGCTGGAAGGAATGGCGTTGACGTCGTTGTAAGCCAGGCGGATGCCATTGACCAGCACCAGCGTGCGCTTGTCGCCCAAGCCGCGCAGCGAGATCGCCGAGGCGCCGGTGCCGCCGCCGTTGTTGATATAGGGATTGGTCGCATTGCCGGCGATGGACGGCAGTTCCTGCAACAGATCGCCCACGGTCGCCTTGCCGGTGGCAGCGATCTGCTCCTGGCTGACGGTAACCACCGGGTTGGCGGTCTCGGTATCCACCCGGCGCAAACGCGAGCCGGTGACCACCACGCTGTCCAGCGTCTGCGTCGCATCGCCACCGGCAGCTTGCTGCGCAGCCACCGGCGCAACCGCACCTGCCGACAGCGCCAGCAACAGCGCGGTGGTGAGCATGCTCGGCAACGGCCGCGTGGTGGCGCTGGTCGTGCGGGTCAGAGGCAACGGCAACATCGGCATGCAAGGCTCCTGAGTGTGACGAAAGACAAACCGTGGGCAATACCTGCCCGTGCCGGCGTACAGCGGCGCAGAGCGACGTAGATGGCAGACGCACGCTGCAACAAACCGCTGGCACGGTCGTGTTGCAGAGGCGCAGACAACGTGCGCCACAGGCGACCGCACAGTCGCGCAGCAACGCGTGTTACCGGAAAGGTGGTGCATTCCTCGCTGGATGCGCTTATGCGCTCCAGTTTTCATCAGCTGGTCACAATGTGCCTGTGCGCAGACGCCACGTCTTGTCGCATTTGGCGAACGCGCATGCGGAAAACAGCATGGTTCGCAACTGAACGATCATGCGTGACGGCGTCAGCGCGCTCGAGCTCGCACGCATTGGCACCGCTTGCGGCGATTGGAGTGCAGATGAAGCTGACCACGATCGATGCGCGGACGGGGGCATTGGGCCCGATGTGCCGCGCACGTCAACTCGCTGCACGCGACCGGCAGCGCGCGCATGACCGCACCGATGCGGCCGGCGCTGCGACGTTGCGATTCCACTCAGGCGTTGGTGCCTGCTGCATCCAGCGCAGGAAGAAATCCAGCAGGCGGCGCCTGCCGTAGTCGCCACCGGCACCGTGATCGCCGCCCGGCACGACCAGCAGATCGAAATCCTTGCCAGCCTTGATCAGGCGGTCGGCCACCTGGAAGGTACTGGCCGGGTCGACATTCATGTCCATGTCGCCGGTGACCAGCAACAGATGCCCCTGCAGGCGCGCGGCGTTCTCCACATTCGACGATGCGGCGTACCACGGGCCGACCGGCCAGCCCATCCACTGTTCGTTCCACCAGATCTTGTCCATGCGGTTGTCGTGGCAGCCGGAATTGGCCACACCCGCCACATAGAACTCCGGATGAAACAGCAGCGCCCCCAACGCGTTCTGCCCGCCTGCCGAGGTGCCGTACACACCGACACCGCCGCCGATGTCGTACCACGGGTAGTGCGCCGCGGCTGCCTTGTGCCAGGCGATACGATCCGGCAACCCGGCGTCCTTGAGGTTGCGCCAGGCCACATCGTGGAAGGCGCGCGAGCGGTTGTTGGTGCCCATGCCATCGATGGACGCTACCGCAAACCCCATCCCGGTGAGCGATGGTGTGGCGGTGCTAAAGCTCTTGGGAACGAACGAGCCTTGCGGTCCGGCATAGATGTCTTCGACGACCCGGTAGCGCTGCTGCGGATCGAGCTGCTGCGGGCGATGGATGACGCCCCAGATCTCGGTCCTGCCGTCGCGCCCGGTGGTGTGAAACGGCAGCGGCGCCTGCCACCCTGCCGCCAGCAGGCGGGTCAGGTCGGTGCGCTCCACCGTGCGTGCCAGGCTGCCATCTGCGCTGCGCCGCAACTCCAGCACCGGGCCCAGATCCACGCGCGAGTAAAGATCCAATAGCCAGGTTCCATCCGGCGAATAGCGCACCTCATGATCGGCAGCCAGCGGCGTCAATGCGGTAAGCCCGCGGCCATCCAGCCCGATGCGATAGGCATGGCGATAGTACGGGTCCTCGCCGGGCTGCATACCCGAGGCGGTGAAATACACCTGCCCCGCTGCTTGGTCGATGCGATCGAGCTTGCGCACCACCCAGTCGCCACGGGTGACCTGGCGAATCACCTCGCCGTTGTGGCCGTCGTACAGATACAGATGCTCCCAGCCATCGCGCTCGGATGCCCACACGATCTGCGCGCCATCGTCCAGATCCTGGCGTGCGTGCTTGCCGCCGTTCTCATGCTCGCCACTGAGCTCGGAGTATTCGATGAAGGTGGGCGATGTCTCTTCGATCAGCGTGCGCGCGGCGGCTGTGCGTGCATCCACCTCGATCACCCGGTACAGCTGGTGACCGCGTGCGTTGTATTCGAAGGTGAAACCGCGACTGTCCTTCCACCAGACCATTTCGCTCAAGGTGAAGGCATTGGGCAGCAAGGTCATCGCCACCGGATGCGCTGCGTGCGTGGCGAGATCGAACAAGACCGGCTGCATCACCGGCAACGCATCGCCTGGCTTGGGGTAGACCTGCTGATGCAACTTCGGCTGCACCTGATCGGTGGGCGCCGACTCGATGTAATAGACCATGCGCGGCGGCGGTGCCTTGACCCCGATATGCCGCCAGATGCTGCGAATCCGGCGACCACACCACGCTGTCGAGTGCGTAGTAGTCATCCGTGCTGCCGTCGTGGCTGAGCACGCTGCGCTCGTGACTGCCAACCGGCGCGATGACCAGATTGCCCTGCTCCACCCAGGCACGCCAGCGGCCATCCGGCGATGTCCTGGCCTGGCGTTCGCCCTGCTTGAGCGGCAGGCGCATGTCCATCGATTCGGCCGGCAGGTCGCGTTCGGGCAGGTGCGCGCAGCGATAGCGCAGCAAATCGCATTGCCAGCCCAGTTTCGCCAACTGGAAGCTCAGGCGCTGCTGTTCCAGGATGGGCTCGTCAAGCTGCAGTCGCGCTGCGTCGACCGCCTTGGCACCGGCCTGCGTCAATGCTGCGGCCAGCCGCGCGTGATCGAAGGCCAGTGTGTTGCGGCCACTGGCCGCCTCCACCAGGCGGTATTCGATCGCCGGCAGCTGCGCGCTGCGCGCCACTCCACGCCGATAGAGAAAATGCCCGGCATCCACCCACACCGGCGCCGTAGGCTGCCGGTCCACCAGCGAGGCGTAGTGATCGGACAAGCCCATTGCCTGCGTGTACTGCGCCGGCGTGGGAGCGAAGAGTGGCGCCGCAGTCACCGGCACGATGTGCGCCAGTGCGAGAGACACGCACCAGATTGCGACGTTGCGTAAGCGCATGGCAGGGATGTGTGGCACCTGTGACCTCAATTCGAGAAGACAGCGTGGCGTTCATGGACGATGGCTGGGCCGCTGACTGCAATCGCTGCGGCAGACACACACCAAGGAAGGTGCGCAGACCGTCGGGTACAGCAGACGCGACGGCTGCACCCGTGCGCCACATCTCCTGGCCATGCGTGGTCATTCACGTCAGCGCGACTGAAACACTTGGGACACGTTCGCAAGGCACGCGCGGCCAGTACGCAAAAGCCGATGTGTCATCCCCACCGGTGCACTCCACTGCCTGCGCACCGTCAGCCAACGTTCGACTGCCGCATGCGGCACTTTGTCGGCTGCTTCACGGCGCATCGCAACGCTGGCTGTCAGCGGCCGTGGCAGAGGGCAGGCGTTGTGGCTGTGGCGCCAGCACTTCCCATTCCTGCACTGCCAGCGCGGCATAGCTGGCCGCGTTGCCAGAGGCGTCCATGACCACACGCACGCAGCGCGTTGTCACCGGCGCGAACGACACCGCTTCTTCGTGATCGGGACGCGTGCCATACCCATCGCGGGGCTGCACGGGCTGCCATCGCCCAGCGTTCCGGTATTCCAGATGCCAACGCGCTGGCGGTGCCACGCCGACGTCGGCACCGGCCGGGTGGTCGGCCCAGAACACGATGCGCGTGCGGTCCACGGTGATCGGTTGCGCCCAGCTGTACTGCAGCCATTGCTGCGGTGGATTGTTGTCCGTCCAGCTGGCCCACATCTCCGGTGGCAATGGATTGGCCTTGACCACGCCGTCGTTGAGCGCGGCAATCCAGTACTGCACCGGAATGTCCGGACCGTTGGACGCGGTGGCGTAGGCCGATGACGCCTGATTGCGCATGGGCGGCGCGGGAGGCGTTGGACGCCGTGTCGGCACCACGGTGCGGATGCTGGCCGGCTGCGTGCTTTCGTCCCATTCCAGCCGGTCGATCGCCACGCTGCGGCGAAAATGCCCGCCGCCCGTTGCGTCGGCGGTGTGATACACCAGATACCACTGCCGCTGAAATTCGACGATGCCCGGATGCGAGGTGGTCGAGGACACCGGCGGCAACACGATGCCGCGGTACGTCCATGGCCCTAGCGGAGTGGGCGCGCTCGCGTAGGCGATGCAGGCGTGATACAGCGTGGGCGTGCATGGCGAAAGACGTCCGGCGTTGTTGGCCGCATATGCCAGGTAGTAGGTGCCCTTGTGCTTGAATAGCCAGGGCGCTTCGAAATACCCGTCCAGCGTGTCTACCAGGACCGGCGTGCCCTTGAAAGTGACCATGTCGCGCTGCAGCTCCACGCCGTACAACGCGCCGAAGGTACCCCAATACAGATACACCCGTCCGTCATCGTCGACCAACACGGTCGGGTCGATGTTCTGGATATCGTTGCGGCCCGGCACCGACTGCGAGACCACCGGACCTTGCGGATGCGCATCGGTCCACGGGCCAAGCGGACTGTCGGCCACCGCTACGCCGATGGCGAATGGATCGGCATTGGGCGAATCGCGCTGCTGCACTGGTGCATACAGGTAATAGCGCCCATCCGGGCCCTGCACGATCTGCGACGCGTAGGCATAGCGCTTGTCTGTCCAGGCAAAGACCTGCTTGGGTCGCAGCAGATCGCGGTAGTGGATCCAGTCGCCGCTGGCCGGATCGCTGCTGACGAACAGTTGCCAGCCAGGCATGACGAACGCATTGAGATTGGGAGCCGCGGTGTCGCGGCCGGCAATGATGTACAGCTTGCCATCGGCCACCAGCGGCGCAGGGTCGGCGGAATATTCGCTGCCATCGGCGAGGATGGGATTGCCCGGCGCATGCAGCCGCGTTCCCTGCGGCGGCTGCATGGCACAGGCCGGAGCGCTGGCCAGCAACAACCCGCACGTCAGCACCAGCGACCGTGAGAACGTACGCGTCATGGCGTGGCCGCCTTGATCTGCACCCCCAGCGGCACCGACACGTTACCGGTGGGTGCACGCCCTTGCGCCATGCCGGTGAGCTGGAGTTCGCCGGGCTGTGCGTAACGCGCGGGCTGCAACGTGGGCCATTGCACCGGCAAGCGTTCACGCGAGCCGTCGTTGTATTGCACCGTGACGAAGCCCGGTAACGTCGGTGCATGCCCGACCACCGCGGTTACCGTCGGCAACGGCTGCACGGTATTGATCTGCCCCGGTGGCGTTGCGCGCACCCAGATGGTGGCCTTGACGGGAATCGCACCTTCGACCAGGCCTTGCAGTTCCACTACACCTTCGCGGCCCAGGCGGCTGGCGGCAAGCTCGGACCATTGCACGGCCACCGGCAGCACACTGCCATCGGCAAAGAAGGCGGTGATCTCCTGCGGCAGCGTCGGCAGTTGCCCGGGGGCCGTGCGCAGATGGATCGCCTCCACCTGTTTGGGCAGCTCGGACAGCGCCTGCCATTCGTCCACCCCAATGGCGGCGTGTCCGTTGGCGGTGGTCTGGGTCGTCAACACCACGCGCAGCGCGGTGGTGACCACCGGCGCAAAGCTGGCGATGCTCGCCGCGCCGGTCGTCGCTGCCGCAATCGGGTAGCCGCTCTTGCTGACGATGTCCTGCCAACGTCCGTCCTGCAGCATCTGCAACTTCCAGCCGGCAGGCGCGGCGACTCCGCCGTTGGGCTGGTCGTTCCACAGGTAGAGCGCACTGGAGGACAGCCGCACCGGGCGCGGCCACTGATACTGCAGCCACACCGTTGCCGGCTGGTCGAGCCCATAGCTGCCCCAGCGCAGGCTGCCACTGGGGAAGCTGCCTGCCTGCGGGATGAACCCGTCGTTCAAGGCCTGCACGCGGTACTGCATGCCGGTGAGTTGCGCACTGACACTGGCCATGGCCTGCAATGGAATGCTCTGCAGCGGGCGCGAGGCCGGCGCGCTGACCTGCACATCGGCATGCCCCATCAGCGCCCCGTCGTTCGCAGCCAGACGCAAGATGTAGTGCCCGGCACGGGTGAAACGCACGGATGTCTGCAGCGCAGCGGCATCGGCAAACACGGCATCGCCGCCTTCCGGCGCCTGCTGCACGCGCCAGCGCACCTGCAGCGTGCCATTGGGCAAGCCGTCATCGCCAACGCGCCCTTGCACCACCACCGCGCCATCGGCGCCCGGCGTATCCAGCTGCCATGCCTGTACCTGCGGCGGCGTGTTGCCCACGGACGCCGGTGCCGGCAAACCGCTGTCGAACAGCTGGATTTCCTTGATGCCGGTGCGCGCCGTACCGGCATGCGTCACCACCACGCGCAGCGCTGCCGCATGGATTGCCGGGAAGCGCACCCGGTTGCGATTGCCCTCCGCCATCGTGGCATCGCGTACCTGCCCGGGAACGTTCTTCCACACACCGCTGCCATCGCGGTATTGCACGGCGTAGATCCACGGTGCCGCGTAGCCAGGCCGCGTCCCGGACGGAAAGCCATTCTGATCCCCGCCCGGCGAGGAACTGCGATAGAAGTACAGCACTACCTGATCCAGCGTGCGCGTGCCGCCCAGGTCCAGCGCGATCCAGTCGCTGGCCGACGGCGAGCCCGCGGTGCCCCAGAACGGCGTACTGGCGGTACTGCCATCCACCGCCGCCGTTGCCGGCAACCCGGCGGCGGCAAAACTGGCGCTGACACGCGCCCCCTGCGCCAGGTTGCGGCTATGCGCTGGCGGCAGCGTCACATCCACACCGGCCTTGGCCAGGATCTGCGCCACCCGCGTGCCCGCAGCGAACGGTACCTGCGTCATCGACGCCAGTGCCGCGGGATGGGCTTGGAGCACTTGCGCTGCGCCATTGCGATTGACCGCATCCGGCGCGGCACTGACCTGCCCGCTGGCCGGGTCGTAGATCACGTGTGCCAGCCGATCCACGCAGAACGCCAGGCGGCCATCGAGATAGACGCTGTAGCCCTTCGGCACACGGCCACCGTAGTGGCTGCCATCGCGATCCCAGACGATGCTCAGGTTGCGGTCGCGATAGCGCAGATTGTCGGCGGCGAAATGGTCCCAGCCGATATCGATCGGATACAGCTCGATCTTGTCGTCGCTGCGCGGGCGAAAACCCATCGCATCCTCGATCATGCTGAAGTTGGTCGCGCCCAGCTGGGTATGGTGGATCCAGGAGCGATAACCGATCTTGCCGCCGCGGCCGGCAGTACCCTTGGCCCAGAATTCGTTCTGGTCCGGATAGCGGTTGTCGCCGTTGATAAAGGGCGCCCAGGCGTTCCAGTAGAGCAATTTGCGATAGCTCTGCGCGTTCAGATACGGGCTGGGGTAATCGCGCAAGGCCGAGCCGAACAGGCGAAACGCCACGGTGGCATTGATGGTGGAAAAATTATTGCTGCCCACATCGGCGCCGCTGCCGCGCGCCTGCATGTCCACCTGGTTGGCGGTGTAGAACGGAAACAGCGGGTATTGCGCCGCGTCGGCAAACAGCCGCAACGCGCGCACGTACTTGGGGTCGTAGTCGGCATCGCCCTGCTTGGGCATCAGGCCCACGCTGAAGGGATAGTAGTTGTTGGTTTCCTTCCAATCGACCGCCAGCCGCGGCCCGTCGGCCTGGCGATGCTTGAGCAGATCGCCGTACAGGCCGACCGAGTCGGGGGCATCGCTGCGATCCTGCCACAACACCTCCAGCACCGCCTTGCGAATGCGGCGCGCGGTGGCCTGCATGCGCTGTGCGGTCGCCGTATCGCCCGCGAGCGTCGCAGCCTGCGCCGCTGCCTGCGCATTGGCATACACGTAGGCGCTCTCGGTGCGGTCCATGCGGATCTGGCCGTGCTGGTCGGCCCAATCGAACGACACCGCATCGGCATCGTTGCCGGTCATTGCCGCCCAGTCGTATTCGATCAGCTCATTGTGGTTGAGATCGTAGGCCGCCAGCACGCCGTCCACGTCACCGCTGCCATAGCGTGCCAGCTTGCCCGCCAGCGTCGCCGGCCCGCCGTGAATCTGCATCGACCGCCATGCTGCGGCCGTGATGTATTGCGCGTAAGAATTGGACCAGTTCTCCGGCGAGCCAGGGTTGTCGGTGTACTTGCCACCGCCCGCGGTTTCGCCCGCACTGAGCCAGGTGCCATAGGCATACAGCGGATTGCGCAGGTATTTCAGATCGTCCAGGAACATGCCGGCGGTCAGTACGATGGCGTTGTCGTAGCCAAGCACGCCCTCGATGGCGACCGGGAACTGGTAATCGTTGCCGGGCACATTGGCATCGAGGAAGTTGAAGCGCAGTACCCACCAGCGATAGAACAGGCTCTTGCTGATGTTCTCGTTGGGCGTGTCCAGGTATGGCAGGTTGTCCACCCACCAGCGGTTATAGCTGGCCACGTGCTGCTGGTAGGCCTGCTGCGGGGTTTGCGCGGCAATGCGTGTGTACTCGGCGCGGGCTTCGGGCAACTCGCGGGTGAGCATGCCGAGCTGCACCTTGACTGGCGCGGTTTCGCCGCTCGCGGGGATGTCGATATCGCGCACCAGACGCTGCCCCTCGGCATGGAAGCCATCGCCGGACAGACGGGGGAAGACCGTCGTGATGTGGTTGTACGCGTCAAATGCACCGGTCAGCTCATTGCCGTCTGCGTGCGGGGCGATCGGCGAGACTGCTTGCAGCGATACCGTATGCGCCGCACCGTCCAGGCTGGACAGCACCACGCTGGCCACCGCCACGTTCTGCTCGGTGATGTATTTGACCAGCTGCATGCGCACGCCGGCGCCGGCGTCTTCGAACACCGTCGTGAAATAACTCGGCGTCTGCCGCCGCTGCTGCGCACGCTCCTTCCATTGCACATGACGCTTGCCCAGCGTGGCATGGATGTGGAACAGCGCGTCGTAATCGGTGGAGTGCCAATACGCCACCTGCCCGACGAATCCCGGCGCATCTGGCGCGTGATAGCTCAGGTACGCGGCGCGGCCACGGGTAAACAACCAGTCGTTGTGATCGTCGAAACCACCGCCAGTTCCCTCGCGGGCCAGCAGGCGGTCGATCCAGAAATCGTTGCCGGGCGCCTGCCCTGCCCCGTGCGCGACATCGGCCGCGTAGATGCGTGCCAGTTGTCCGCCGAGCGCAAACGGCACCGCGGTGGGAGGCATCGGGTGGTCCAGGCCGCGGAAGAGCGGCTCGCCGATCATTGCGTTGGGCTGGGCGATCGGCGCTTCCTGTGCGACTGCAAGTGACCAGCCCAGCATGATGCATGCCCACAACAGCCCAGCCACGCCGGTGCGCCGCGTCACGCGCAACCAGCGCCGGTGCCGCGCCAGAAACGAGTTCCAGCGTAACTCCCTCATGACATCCATCCCATTAACGTGCAAGACAGCGCGATCGATGCGGCGGCTGGCGCGCATCGGACAATAGATAGCTGCGGTACTTCCCCGCTGCATCGCAAACCGATGTGATGCAGCCGTCTCACCATAGTTGTTTGCGCTGGCGACACCCGCGTCAACACGAAGTGCAGCGATGCAAAGCGAACCTCGCTGTGCGTGCTTCGCCACCACACGCACCGACTGTTGCAAATGACGCGAACCGCCGACCGCCAGCCCACCAGCTGACGCAGGCCGTGCAGGTCAACTAAAGCTCTCCGCCAGGTCCACGCAGCGTCGCTCGATGCGGCATGTCCCGCGCGTCCACTGCGTTGCAGATGCACCGCCTACTCTGCCTAACCCCTGCCGGCTGCCTTTCTAGACGTGCTAGAACTCCACTCGCAGCCGGCTCCAGACATAGCGCCCGAGCGTGTCGTAGGTGCTCGCTTCGGTATTGGCCGCATTGGAGTAGCTGTAGAACCGTGGCGGCTTGCGGTCGCCCAGATTGTCGACGCCCACCGCCAGCGTGCTATGCAGCGATGCGACCTTCCGGCTCAGCGAGGCGTCGTGATACACCACCGAGCCAATCGGGAAATACGCGCAACTGCCATCGGCATTGGTGTCGACGCAGAAATTTTCGTACTGGCTACCGTTGACCGTGCGGCCCAGGTAACGGGCGTTCCAGCTCGCATGCCACGGGCCATTGTCCCAGGCCAGATTGGCCACGGCACGCCAGCGCGGCATGTTGCCCCAGCTGGAATTTTCGCCGACGTAATTATGCGGATCGCCCGCAAAGCGATAGCTGGAGAAGAACGTTGCATCCAGCCCCGTCGCAAACGTGCCCCAGGCGGTGTCGGCCAGCGTGTAATGAATGCCGGCGTCGTAGCCGCGAATATCGACCTTGCCGCTGTTGTACGCGAACGGCACCGACACCCGCGTCAGCTGTCCGGTGGCATTGCGCTGAATCAGCGGACAGAAGGCCGCTTCGCTGCCGTCGAAGCAATCGCTGACGACCTGCTGATATCCGACACCGGTCAGCATGTCGTCCAGCACGACCCGCCAGCTGTCGACGTTGAGCGACAGCCGGCGCACCTGATCCGGGTCATAGACCAACCCGACATTGTAGGAGCGGCCACGCTCGGGCTTGAGCTTGAAGCCCACGTTATTGGCGCCGGAGGTCACCACGTTGAACTGCGCGGCGTTGGTGAAGCTGCCATCGTTGGGCACGTTCGCGCAGGCCGGATTGGGTGCGCCGGTAAAGCCTGTGCACGGGTCCTGGAAATCGCCGGTGTTGTCGATCACGCTGTTGTAGGGCGAGCCATACAAATCGCCCAGCGCCGGCGCCCTGAACACCTGCGAGCCGGTGGCACGCACCAAGAGATTCGCAATCGGCCGCCATTCGATCGCAACCTTGCTGTTGGTGGTGTTGCCCCAGGCGTCGTAGTTGGAATAGCGCGAGCCCAGGTTCAGGTTCAACACGTTGGCGAACGGCACGTCCTTCAGCAGCGGCACCAGCAATTCCGCATAGGCTTCCCTGACCGACTCCTCGCGCCCCTGCTTGAGGATGCAGCCATCGTTGTAGTCGCAATTGCCATCGGCATCGGCAGCGGCCACGTCGCTGGTCGTCCCCTGCGCGAACTTGTTGGTGCGATACACCAGGCCGACGGCCGCCTGCACCCTTCCGGCCGGCAGCTTGAACAGATCGCCATTGGCGCTGATATCGACAAAGCGCATCTGGCTTTCGTCGATCAGATCCACCGGCCGCTGCGTGCCACGCAATGCGGCGATGGTGGCCGGGTCGCTGGGGTTGAAAACATTGATCGGCGTGCAGCCGACGATCACGGCGCCCGGCGCGCCGCATTTCACGACCCCGTCGCTGTCCAGGAACGAAGCGCCTACCGCGTTATTCAACGCCGAGGTGATCGAAAAACCGGTGCGCACCAAGGTGTCCTTGTAGCGCGCATGGCCGGCCGCCGCATCCCACTGCCAACTGCTGCCGTCCACGCGCCCGCGCACGCCGGCCACGACATTGGTCTGGAACATGGTGGAGGTGTAGACGCGCGTGTTGGCCTGCGGCGAGCGCAGATAGTAGGCGTCCAGTTGATCGCCGAACGGGTTGTAGTAGTTGTCTACCGCGTCCGGCATTTCCAGCCCGTAGGCATCCAAGCGCGAGACCGTCTTGCTGCGCGTCCAGAACACGTCCATGTAGCCCTGCACGCTGGGGGTGAAGTCGAAACTGCCGTGCAGCGAGGCATTGGTGCGCTTGATCGGGGTGATCAGGTACTGCGCGTCGTAGACGTTGTAGCTGTCGGTGGCGCGATTGTAGGGGCGAAAAGCCTCTTCGCCGACCGGACCCGGCGCGACGCCGTCCACCGGCGTCAGCACGCGCCCGTCGGTCAGGAAGGCACGGGTGTTGGCGCCGCGAACCTCGCTGACCTGCCCATCGAGATATTCCACCGCCTTGGCCGCATAACTGCGGTCGCGATTGAACACCGGGTTCATCGAGTTTTGGCTGAGCCCCACGATCAGCCCACCGCGGTCCCAGGTCTTGCCCCATTCCAGCCCGAGCGTGCGTCGATTGGCATCGCCATGCGTACTCTGCGCGTAGTCCGCGGTGGCGGCGAATCCGTCGTACTTGTCCTTGAGGATGACATTGACCACGCCGCCGATCGCATCGGAGCCGTATACCGACGACGCTCCATCGGTGAGCACTTCCACGCGCTCCACCATCGCGGCGGGGATTGCGTTGACGTCCACGCCGGGCGCCGACGCCACGCTGCTGGCAGGCCCTGCCATGCGATGGCCGTTGACCAGCACCAACGTGCGCTCGGGCCCGAGATTGCGGAGCGACACCAGCGCGCGGCCGTGACTGAAGTTGGAGTTGAGCGCAGGCCCGGTCTGGAAGCCGGCCATCATCGGCAAGCGCTGCAGCAGCTGCCCCAGCGTGTTCTGCCCGCTGTCTTCGATACGCTGCCGGTCGATCACCACGACCGGGCTGGCGGTTTCGGCGTCGACGCGGCGCAGATGGGTGCCGGTGACGTTGATCTGATCCAGCGTCTGGGTGGCTTCGTCTGCACCATCGCCACGCTGTTGCGCGGCGGCCGGCACGGCGGCGACCGCCAGTGCAAACAGCAGCGCGTTGACGAGCCGGGTGGTCTGCAAGACGCGTCGTTTGGGAACAACAGCAGGGCGGCTGGACGACATCGGAAATCCTTGTACTGACACAGGGTACGGCCCACCTTCCTGCATGACCGCGCACGGCCAAGCCGCACCGCCGCGGCGCACAGATGGAGGGAACGATCACGACAGAGACTGCACCGGCCTGCCGTCTCAACGGCAGGTCTCTCCGCATGCAAGGACGGCAACTGCAACGACACCGCTCTCCCCTGAGAGCGCATGCTTGGCACACGCGTTACGTGAAAAAAATCTTGCGACAACGCCACTGCGCCGTCTTGACGAATTTAGGCGGGACGCATGCGGAAAATCGCGTGCTTGCGCCTGCTTTCGGGCATGCCTGCATTGCCCAAACAGCGACATCTCGGCACGATCATGCGATGTGCCCTGGTCTCTGTGATCGACCACAGCACCTGCATGCGAACAGCGAAGCGGCACTGCGGTGCGCTCTGTCCAGCAACACTGCAACAACGGCAACGCCTGATCATCGCATCGCCGTTGTCAGGCGTACCACGCCTGCACCTTCACCAGTGCAGCAGCGCCAGGCAAGGCCACCCGATCTGCATGCGGGCCCTGCACTTGCGCCGGTCTGCCATCGACCAGCACGCGCTGCAGGCGTGTGCCTGCGGGTGTGCGCAGGGTGAGCCAGGTGCGTACTGGCGCACGCTCCGGCAGCTGCACATCGGCACGGATGCAACGCGCCGCAGTGTCGGTGCGCAGCGTCAAGGTGACCGTGCCCCAGCGCGTTGGCGCTGCGGTGATGCCCACCGGCGCACCGCTGCCCAGCCACGCGCGCGGCAGCGCACGCGCGAGAAACAACTGCTCGCCGGCGCCATCGTCGCTGACCAGCATCCAGCGCAGCAGCAAGGGGATGGTCATCTGCGCCGGTATGCAGAACAACGGCATGCCTCCGGTGATGCCGCTGACTTCCCCGGCCGTCCAACTGCCGCGCGTGTGCACCTGATAACGATGCGCGTAGACGAACAACAGATATTCTTCGATGCGATCCAGCCGCAGCAGCTGTTGCGCGTAGCCGTAGGAAATGAAACCGAGCAGATCGCGGCTGCCCGGCTCCGGCGGTGCGATGTTGGCCACCACGCCAATGCTGGTGCCGCCGTGGCCACGCAGGCAATCGATCACCAGGTGGGCCAGATCGTCCGGCAACACATCGGCCTGCAGCAGTTCGGCATATGCACGGTGCGGCCATTGCTGTTCGCTGGGCTTTTCCTGCAGCAACGATTGGCGGAAGGTCAATGTAGTACCGGGCAACGGGCCCACGTACGGCGGGGAGAGGTCGCGACGCACGTTGGCACGCAGGCTGGCTTCCAGCCGCGTACGCAGCTGCTTGGCGCGGCGTTGCCATTGCACGGCCTGGCCGGCATCGCCATCAAGTGTGCTCCACACCTGTGCGATGTCTTCCCAGCCGCGAATGGTCAGCGCGCTGTTGGCAAAATACGGTTTCCACCATCGCGATGGATCGGGAAACAGGCAGGCATCGGATTCGTTCCAGCCGTGCAGCAGCCCATGCCCATGCGCCGTGCGCGGCAATGCCAGCGCCTGGTCGTGCAAGGCGCACAACACCTGCGCGGTGGCGGCGATCTTGGGCAGCAGACGGCGCAGCCGTGGCGCATCGCCGGTGTAACGCAGATACCGCGCCAGCAACGACAAGGTGAGCCCGAACTGCCCGACTTCCGGCCCGCGCATGTTCGGCAGGCCATCGTCCTGCACGAACTCATCGAAGTAGTTATCGAGTACCGCCGCGGCTTGTGCAAAACGTCCCCACTCAAGATTGGCATACAGCGAGCTGGTCAACGTGTCCTGGAAGCCGTCGTATTCGTTGCCGTAGTAGTCGCGTTCCACCGCGCCATACTTGGGGTAATCGCCGCCGGGGCGCACCACCAGCTCGCGCGCAAACGCGAACTGCGCCATGTCGTTCCAGCTGGCATCGGGAAATTGCGCCTGCACGGTGCCGTCCAGTGCCTGCTGCCAATACGCAGCAAAATCGATCAGTGCCGCGTAGAACTGTTCGGCGGTGGCGGCGCTGCGCGAGGGCGCAAATTCCGGGTAGCTATGCGTGTAGTGCACCGCGACGATGGCGCCGGCTTTCACCTTCATCGTACGGTGCCAGGTTTGCACCACGAAGCGATCGCGTGCCCGCACGTCGGCAAACACCAGCACGTCGTACCAGCTGTCGGGCTCGCCCTCGCGGCGCATCACCTTGCGCACGGCCGGCATCCAGCCGCCAAGCATGCCTTCTTCGCGGCGTTTGATCAGCGCCTCTTCGCCCAGTTCGGCAAACGCGTGTTCCGGCCGCGAGGTGCGGCTGCGGCCGTTGGGCAGGATGGGCATGGTGTCCAGGCTTTCGCGTGTACCGACGAAGGTGGTCCACGGCCAGCGCCCGCCATTGTCCTTGGGATCGAGCAAGGAGGCGGGCGGCGGTGCCACCTCGCGCACCTGTGCCTCGTCCGGGTCGCCATCGCGCAGCAGGCGGTCGGCCAGCAGGTCGGCTTCGGCCATGGCCACCTGCGCCAACGGCAGCCCGAAATACGGCGTGCCCGCGGCCGGATACGCCGGCTCGGTGCGCTTGTCCAGCCGCAGCATGCCGCTGTCGCTCCATAACGTGAGCTGGCCTTGCGCATCGTCCAGATGCTCGTAGACGGTCCAATGCTGCTGCAGGTGGGTGAAGCTGCACAACCTGCTACCAACATGCGCGGCCGAAGGCAGCGGTTCCAGACGGGGCAGTGTCGGCGCCGGCGGCGTGCTCGCAGCCGGCGCCGTGGCCGGCATTGCCAGCGCGGCACCTGCACCGACCGCCGCGGTGGCCGCCATGCCCTGACGCAGAAAGGTTCTACGGTCCATCGTTGCTCCCTCGAATGATCGTGGCCCATCGTGCGCGCGTTCATGCACGACGTCTTGTGACAGCGGTCAGACACCCGTGCGGAAATCCGCACATCACGCCCAGGCAGTGAAGCCTGCCGTCGTCCGCGCCGGCGCCCTGGATGCGCCAGGCCGCCAGCGCCGCAAGCCACGCGGCCACACGGCACGCTGTCGCAGGATCTGAGGCGCAGGCAGGCGATGCTGATCTTGCTGCAACCGCTTGCCGTTGCGTGCCATTGGCCGGTGGCCCACCAATCGATGCGTCCGTGCTTCGTATTGCAGTCCATCGCACGCGGTACCCCGCTGCACAGACAGCTCGCGCATGGCATTGAATGCACACTGCCGTGCTACTGGCAGCCGCGCGTGCCGCGGTGGTCGCGCAGCACGCGCCGGCTACATTTGGATCTGCACTAACCCACTTTGACTCACCACTTCGATGGAGTTCTCCCCCGCATGCACACGATCCTGGCTGGCAGTGAGCGCCGTATCGCCCCCTCCACCATCGAGGCCGGACAACCGCCGCAGGACGAACGCATGCGCGTCCTGCTCGCGGTGCGGATGCCGGCATTGAATGCCGCTGCCGATGCGCTGCTGCACCTGCAGCCCAATACGCTACCGATTGCGCTCACGCGCGCGGAGTTCAGCGAACGCTTCGCCGCCAGTGCGACAGATCTGCAGGCCGTTGCCGACTTTGCCGCCCGCTATGGTTTGACGATGGAGCACGCGCACGCAGACAGCGGCAACGTGATCCTGGAGGGCACCGTGCAGCAATGCGAGGCCGCATTCCAGGTCAGCTTGCGCGACTATGTCGATGGTGCGATGCGCTATCGCGGACGCACCGGCCCGGTATCGATTCCACAGACCCTGGGCGGCATCGTCACCGCCGTGCTCGGGCTGGACGCACGCCCGCAGGCTCAGACGCTGCCCAGCGCGCCCGAGGCGACTGCATCCTCGCCGCCTGCGCTACAGGCCACTGCACCGGCCGGCAGTGAAGATGGTCCGATCATGCAATACACCCCGCCGCAGCTGGCGCAGCTCTACGGCTTTCCCGAGCACGACGGGCAGGGTCAATGCATCGGCATCATCGTGCTGGGCGGCGGCTATGCACGCGCGCAGATGGCCGCCTATTTCGCGCAGCTGCGCGTCCCCATGCCGACACTGGTCGATGTGCTGTTGCCCGGGGCCACCAACACCGTCAGTCGCGGCAATGCAGATGCCGATGTCGAAGCGCAGATGGATATCCAGATTGCCGGGGCAATCGCACCGGGCGCCAAACTGGTGGTGTATTTCGCGCCCAACACCGACAACGGTTTTCTGGAAGCGATCAACGCCGCCATCCACGATGCAGAGCATTCTCCCGGCGTCATTGCCATCAGCTGGGGTTTCACCGAATCGCAATGGACGCCGCAATCGCGCCAGGCCTACAACTGTGCGTTTCAGGCCGCTGCACTGATGGGCATCACCGTATGCATTGCCGCTGGCGACGATGGCGCCAGCGACGGGCAGCCAGGATTGAATGTCTGCTTTCCCGCATCCAGCCCGTTCGTGCTCGCCTGCGGCGGCACTCGGCTCCAGGTCACGGCCGACAGCGCCACCGAACAAGCCTGGGCGAACGGCGGCGGCGGAGAAAGCAGCTTCTTTGCACGCCCTGCCTGGCAGAAGTATCTGCGCATCACCGATGCACGGCACCAGTCGCGCCAGCTGGGCATGCGCGGTGTTCCCGATGTGGCGGCCAATGCCGACGCGCAGACCGGTTACTACCTGTCGATCAATGGGCAGCCGGCCGTGATGGGCGGCACCAGCGCCGCCGCGCCGTTATGGGCGGCCTTGCTGGCACGCATCTACGGCGCAAACCGCATGCAACCCCATTTCGTGTTGCCGCGCCTGTACGGTCGACCGGACGCATTCCGCGACATCGTTGCCGGCGATAACGCCGGCTTCCGTGCATCCACCGGCTGGGACGCCAATACCGGCTTGGGCGTGCCCGACGGTGCACGCCTGACGGAGGTGTTGCGACCCGATTGACCGGCGCGCACATCGTGTGAACGGCCGGGGCCATATGCGGGTTGGCGTTGAGTGCCAATGCACCGGCCGCAAGGGCACCGCTCCACTGCGCAGTCGCATGAAGGCGCTGCATTGGAAACGCGAACGGCTGTGGCGTTACAAGCAAGGTATGCGCAGCGCATCCCGACGCGAAACGACGACGGCATGGCGGCCGGACCGCACCAGGTGGCACCAGGTGGCACCAGGCGGGCCATCAAACGGGGACCCGTGCCCCTGGGGCAACGGGTCGGTGGCAGCTTTCATCCACTTCGAACTGCTTAGGTCACCACATCCAGCAAGCTCCCCAGCATCTCGTCGGAGCGCCGCAACACATTGGCATTCGCCTGGAAATCGTTGCGTGCCGATAGACCTTCGACCAGATCGCCGGCTGGCGCAGATGGATCGGCGTTGGCATTCACCACACTGGCCGCCACGCCGCCATTGGCCTGGGTCGTGGCCGCGACAGACTGACGTGGGCTGCCGTCCACTGGCTGACGGGCCACATTGCTGGCCGCCACCTGCTGGCGCAGCGCGGCGACCTGCATTCCGGAACTTGCGATGCTGCTGATGCTCATGGTGGCTCCGGCGTGGCGGTGAAGATTCGAACAAGGCTCAACCCATTGCAGACAACAGGCCGAAGGCAGCAGCGACACGGTCAGCAAGGCTCAGTAAGTCCCTACCCGCACCCGCAACACCACAGGCACATTGCCGGTTGCATCCACACGCCCGAAGTTGAGGCCGTAGTCGGTCTGGTCGCCGTTGAGCTGCCTTTCCATCTGCCAGCGCCCGTCGACATACCGTCCCTGCTCCACCCGCAACAGTTGTCCATGACGGGTATCGGCCGCGTCGCGAAAAAATCCAATGCGCGCAGCCATACCGGTCACCAGGAATTCCTCCGGCCCCAGTTGGGCCACCAGCAGCCGGCCGGCGTGGTCGTCGTTGCCGATGGGCGGCGCATCGCCCCACATGGGCGCACCGAACGACACCTTGGCCTCCCACTCGCCGAAGCGCAGCGTGCGCTGCGGTGCGCCGGGCTGCTCGGCCACCGCCTGCAGGCGGCCGTCGAAGGCGGCCTGCGCCAGGATCCGCTGCATCGGCGCCAGCAGCGTGAAGTTGGCCGCATGGGCTGCAACCGCCGCGCGGTTGGCCTCGCTGTCGGGGTTGCCATCCATGCCGAACACCGAAAAGCCGACCCCGCCCTGCCCCAGCACATGGAACAGATACGGCGCAGTGGCAGCTTCGAAGCCGGTTTCCGAGACCCAGGCCGGATTATCGGGCCGCGCGTATTGGCCGACGACCTTGGTGTATTCGGTGTAGTCGCTGGTGTATATGTCGGTACCAATGAAATCGATCGACGGCGTGGCCGCGCGCCACAACGCGAATACGTTCACCGTCGCGCCGCCGGACGGATAGTCCATGCCCGGATAGCGCTTGCCCTTGTAGCGCAGCCAGGTGTTGACGTAGAACGGCAGCGGATAGACACGCTTGCCCGCGGCGGCCACCTGTTCGATATACGCAGCGGTTGCATATGCGTTGAACGCTTCGGCAGCTTCGGCGCCGAACAGTTGCTGCCAGCTGCCCTGCGGTTTGCCGAGTGCGCGCGCAATCGCGGCTGGTACCGGTTGCGCAAACGCTGCCTCGCCTGCCGGGCCGTGATCGCGCACGGTGCCGATCGCGCCGGGCTCGTTTTCCACCTGCACCAGAATCACCGTGTGGCGGTCGCCATCCACCTTGCGCAGATGCTGCATCAACGCGGTGAACGCCCACGCATCGGCCTGCATGTTGGCGGCCACATGGGGCGACAACACATCCACCGGCTCGCCATTGGCATCGCGCATGCGCGGGTACGTCGCCTCGTCGCGCTTGATCCATTCGGGCACGTAATGCATCTGGCCGTTCTTCCAGCTACCGAACCACAGGAGCGCGACACGCAGGCCACGCTTGCGGGCGCCGGCAATCAGCGCGTCCACATTGGTCGTGTCGAAGCGGCCCTGTGCCGGCTCGAACTGCTCCCAGTACACAGGCGCTTCCACCGTATTGGCGTGCAGGGCAACCACATCGTCCAATGCCTTGGGTAATACCGCCGGCCATGCGCTGGAGTTATGCAACTGCGCGGCCAGGATGGTATACGGCGCACCATCGACAAACAGCGCGTGGCGGCCATCCTTGGTGACGAAGCGCGGCAGTTCTTCGGCGGCCGCAAGCAACGGTGCGTTGCCAGCCAGCAATGCCAGCGACCACAGCAGACCCGCCACCCGGCTGCGCCGCTGCGGCTTGAATCGAGCAGACAAACGCATCATTGCGCCTCCGATGGCAGGGAATTCCAGTGCGGCGTGGGCTCGTTGCGCAGATGGCGCACGAAGAAGTCGTACTGTCGACGTTGCACGTAATCGATCGGCCCGCTGGAGCGGCCAACCGAATGCTCGCCACCCGGCACGGTGAGCAGGTCGAATTCCTTGCCGGCCTTGATCAGGGCATCGACGACTTGTGCGGTGGACGCCGGATCCACATTGCTGTCCTGCTCGCCCACGATCAGCAGCAGGTCGCCCTGCAGCTTGCTCGCATTGACCACGCCCGAGGCTGCGACGTAGCTGGCATCCACCGGCCAGCCCATCCACTGCTCGTTCCAGCTGATCTTGTCCATGCGGTTGTCGTAGCACCCGGCGAACGCAACGCCCACCTTGTAGAACTCCGGGTGACGCTCGAGCGCTCCCAGCGTGCTCTGCCCGCCGGCCGATGCACCGTAGATGCCGACGCGGCTGATGTCGTAGGACGGGTCCTTGGCCGCCAGCGCACGATGCCAGGCAATGCGGTCGGCAAACCCTGAATCGCCCAGGTTTTTCCACGCGACATCATGAAACGCCTTGGAGCGGTTGGCGGTCCCCATGCCGTCGATCATTACCACGATGAAACCCAGATCGGCCTGCGCCTGCATGCCGATCTGCTTGTCGCCGCCGGAGTGATAACCGAACGGCCAGAACGTCTTGGGCACGAAGGAATCGTGCGGCCCCGCATAGATGTTTTCGATCACCGGATAGGTCTTGCGCGGATCGTAGTCGCGCGGACGCACCACCATGCCCCAGATATCGGTGGTGCCGTCGCGCCCCTTGGCCACGAAGGTCTCCGGCGCGCGCCAGCCGGCGGCCTGCAGCTTGTCGATCGTGCCACGCTCCACGGTGTGCAGCAGCTGGCCATCGATGGCGTGCAGCTCCATCACCGGCGGCAGGTCCGGACGCGAATAGACATCGACGTAATGCAGGCCATCATCGGCAATGGCCACGTCGTGGTCGGCATCGGCGTGGGTCAGGCGGGTCAACCGGCGGCCGTCGAAATCAACGCTGTAGAGCTGCCGGTCGTACGGGTCCTTGCCCGCATCCATCCCGCTGGCAGTGAACCAGATGCGGCGTTGCGCATCGTCCACGCGCAGCACATCGCGCACCACCCACGGCCCGCGGGTGAGCTGGCGCTTCACCTTGCCGCTGCGTCCATCGAACAGATACAGGTGCCGCCAGCCATCGCGCTCGGAGATCCACAGCACCTCATCGCCACGCGCGTCTACGTCGTGGCGAAAGCTGCGGTCGGCATACACGAAGGTGCGGGCGTCTTCGCCGACTGCCACGCGCGCGCGCCCGCTGCGTGCATCCACCGCAATCACGCGCATGCGCTGGAAGCCGCGTTGCACATAGTCGAACGCGACACTGCGCCCGTCGCTGCGCCACTGCAGCGGCGACAACGAATACGGGTTGTCGAACAACGCCGTGTCCACGTCGCGACGTGTTCCGTCCAGGGAGAACAGCACCGGCCGTTCCACATCCACCGCATCGCCCGGCTTGGGATACAACTGGGTGTGCACCACCGGTTGCCCACCGCCGGCAGGCGCGGCTTCGACGCGGGTGACACGGCGAGCCAGCCCCGGACGCACGCGATACACCGCCAGCTGCCGCGAATCCGGCGACCAGGCAACACTCTCCAGATCGAAATAGTCATCGGCACGGCCGTCACTGCTGAGCCGGGTGACCTGCCCGTCGGCGACACGGCGCAACACCAGGTTCCAACCATCGGCCAACACCTCCCACCTGGCATCCGGCGAGCGACGCGGCGTGGTGTCGGCCGGCACCAGCGGGTCGCGCACCACGCCGAAACCGCGTGGGCGTGAAGTGGCCTGCAGCCGAGCATCGGGCGCGCAGTGGTAGGTGGTCAGCGTGCAACGCCAGGGCGCATCGTCCAGTGCGAAAACAATGGCGCCATCGCTGCGTTCGCCCTCGGTTGAAAACGAAAACTGCTCGAACGGCAGACGCAGCGCCGCATAGGGCTTGCCGGTTGCCGCACTCAGGCCCTGCGCCACGCGTGCCTGATCGAAGGCCGGCTGCTTCTGCAAGGTGGCCACATCGGCACTGACAAACGCAAAGCCGCCCGGCACCGTCTTGCGGTAATAGAACCTTCCATTGTCCTGCCATTGCGCCGGCCAGGCGACATTCTCCGTCAGCGTGATCCACTGCTCGCGCAAACCCAGCGAACGTTGGTAATCGGCAACGCTGGGCGCAGCCTGCACAGCACCCGACAACACCATCATGTACCCGGCCAGCGCAGACCATCGACGCAAACCAAATGCGCGGCGGCGCGCATCACTCACCATCGTCCTCCTCCAGCGCAAGCTCGTCGCTGCGCAAACCGCTGCGTGCGCCCCAGTGATAGATGCAGAACGCGATGACCGCCACGCTCAACGTATCGAAGGGATGCGCAATCCAGCCATGTCCACCGAACGTGCCCGCCCACGACACCAGCATCACCAGCACGAAGAACACGATCAGCCACAGCGACGCGCGTACCTGCCGCACCAGGCGCGCGCGGCCCTGGCGCAAAGGCAGGCGAAATAGCACGTACAGCACGAACGCCAGCACCTGCAAGCCGAGCAACCACGACAAGGTCGGCCAGGTGGACCAGTACACGATCAACGCCGCAACCATGAACGACAGCGGCCCCATCACCGGCAGGCCACGCACGAAAAATGGGCGTGGCAAGTCCGGCGCGCTGCGGCGCAGGGCCGCCACCGTGATCGGCGCCACCGCATAGCTCAGCACCAAGGCGGCCGACACCACCCCGATCAGCGTTTCCCACGAGGGGAACGGCAGCGTCCAGAAGATCGACAACCCCAGGCTCAACCACAGTGCCGGACGCGGGATACCCGAAGCCGGGTCCACCCGCGTCAGCACCGGCAAGAACCCGCCACTGCGCGCCCAGCCGTACACCACGCGCGGCGTGGCATTCATGTAGATGTTGCCGGTGCCGCTGGGCGAGACCATCGCATCGCAGATCACCAGCGCAGCCAGCCACGCCATGCCCAAGGCCAGGGCGATGTCGTGATACGGCAGCGAGAAGGCCTTGTCGATGCACGCCCAGCCTTGCGCGAGCTGCGCGGCCGGGATGCTGCCCAGGAACGCCAGCTGCAGCAGCACGTAAATCACCGTGGACAGCGCCACCGACAGGATCAGCGCAATCGGAATATTGCGCTGCGGGTCGCGCACCTCACTGGCCACCGACACGATCGGCGTCAACCCCAGATACGCGAAGATGATGCCGCCGGCCGAGATCGCTGCTTCCACACCGGCCATGCCAGAGGGCGCGAACCCATGCACGCTCAGATTGCCGGCATCGAAGTGCTGCATCAGCAGCACGATCACCAGGATCGGCACCAGAAACTTGAAGATGCTGACGATGTTGTTGGCCAGCGCGAAGGTCTTGACGCTGAAATAGTTGAGTACGAAGAACAGCACCAGCAAGGCCAACTGCACCAGCCAACCCGCCACGCTGGGATGGGTGCTGTGCGGCTGGCTCAACCACGGGAACCACGCCGCTGCGTATTGCCGCGCCGCCTCCACTTCGATCGCGATCAGGCTGGAGAATGCGATCAAGGTGATGAAGCCGGTCAACGAACCGAGCAAGGCGCCATGCGAATACTCCGGGTAGCGCACCACTCCGCCGGCGCGCGGCAATGCCGCGCCGAGTTCGCAATACACCAGCCCAAGCAGCAGCACCGCGATACCGCCGAGTATCCACGACACGATGCCGGCCGGCCCCGCGATCGATGAGACGTGGCTGGCCGAAAACAACCACCCGGAACCGAAGATCGAACCCAGCCCGATAAAGGTCAGGTCGGTGAGGCTGAGGCGCTTGTGGAACTTGCCTTGCGTGGTCGCAGCGTGTGTGGTCATACGTCGCCCCGAAGTGTGGAAAGCGCGGTTACTGCACTTAGAGCATCACGTGCGCGCACGTGTCAGTCGCTGGCAGAGGCCTTCGCCTCTGCCGATGCCTCTGCCTGGTCATCCGGCGGGTATGGCGACACGCCGCCATCGGCGATGAAGCGGTCGATGCGCGCTTCCAGCACCGGTAATGGCACCGAACCGGTCTGCAGCACCGCATCGTGGAAGTTGCGCAGGTCGAACTTTTCGCCAAGCGCAGCTTCTGCCTTGCGGCGTAGCTCCAGTATTTTCAGCTCGCCCAGGTAATACGACAGCGCCTGCCCCGGCCAGGCGATGTAGCGGTCCACCTCGGTGGTGACTTCGTGCTCGCTGAGCGCAGTGTTGTCGCGCAGGTAGGCCTGCGCCTGCTCGCGCGTCCAGCCCTTGTGGTGGATGCCGGTATCGATCACCAGGCGGCAGGCGCGCCACATCTGGTAGGTCAGGTAACCGAAGCGGTCATAGGGCGTGTCGTACATGCCCATTTCCTGGCCCAGATACTCCGAATATAGCGCCCAACCTTCACCGTAGGCGGAGATGAAGCCGTAGCGACGGAACTCCGGCAAGCCTTGCGCCTCTGCCGCGAGCGGCATCTGCAATGCGTGGCCCGGCGAGGACTCATGCAGTGTCAGCGCGGTCAGGTTGTACAGCGGCCGCGACGGCAGGTTGTAGGTATTGACCAGATAGATGCCCGGCCCACCGCGACCGCCGGTGTAGAACGGCGCCAGCTCCGGCGGCACCGGCTCGATGGCGAAGCGACGGCGCGGCAGCCGGCCGATGTAATCGCCCACCTTGGCGTCCACGCGCTTGGCGATCCAGGCCGCCTGCTTGAGCAACTCTTCCGGCGTCTTGGCGTAGAACTGCGGGTCGGTCCGCAGGAAGTGCAGAAACGCCGGGAATACCGCCTGCCCGGCCGGCGGCTTGAAGCCGCTGGCCACGATGGTCTGGTCCATCTGCGTGCGCAGCTTGGCCACCTCCTGCAAGCCGATCTGATGGATCTGGTCAGGGCTCAAATCCAGCGTAGTGAACTCGCGAATCTGCGCACGGTAATACGCCTGGCCGTCCGGCAACGCTTCGCCGGCCAGCGTGGTGCGTGCGCGCGGCTGGTAGTCATTGCGGATGAAATCCAGCAGCTTGGCGTATGCCGGCACCACCTGTGTATCGATGGCCTTGACTGCCTGCTGGCGCAGTTGCGCCTGCACATCGGCCGGCAGCGTCGCCGGCATCTGCTTGAACGGCGCGTAGAACGGGTTGGCCTCGCCTTTGGCCTGCGCCACATCGGCGATGGACTGGTCGCGCCCGGTCATCGTGACCCGCGGCTGGGTGAAACCGCGCGCCAGCCCGGCGCGCATATTGTGGGTGTGCTCGGCGAAATAGCGCGGGATGTCGGCCAACATCTTCAGATAACGCTGGTAATCCTCGCGCGTGCGCAGCGTGGCCTCGGCGCTGAAGCCCAGATCGCTCCAGAACGCCGAGTCGCTATTGAACGGCATTTCCCAGGCGCGAAAATGCTGCTGGTCCAGCAGTACCTGCAATTGCTGCCGATACACTTGGTAGCTCACCTGATCTTCGGCCGACAACTGTGCCTGCGGGATGGCATCCAGTTCCTTCAACACCTGTTGCCAATACGCCGTGCGCTGGTTCTGCGTGGCGACATCGACCTTGGGCAGATGGTCGGCCTGTTGCTCCTGCGTGGCCTGGTTGTCTTCATCCACCGCGCCCGACGCCTGCGCCTGGCGCCAGCGCCACTCGCGTGTGTACAAGGCCTTGAAGCGTGCCGCTGCAGTGTTCTGCGTGGCCGCAGCCGCAGCCTCGGCCGCGTGCACAGGCAAGGCCAGCCCGCCCAGGCAGGCCGCAATCAACAGGGTCAATGTGCTTGCGCGTAACGCGCTGGTGGTGCTCATGGGTGTGCCTCCGGCGCCGCCTTGGCCTGCGCAATCCACTGCCGCACCCGTTGCTGCAACAGTGTCAGCGGCATCGCGCCTCCGCCCAGCACCGCATCGTGGAAGGCACGCACATCGAAGCGCTCACCGAGTTCCTTCTCGGCTTCCGCACGCAGCGCCAGGATCTGCAGCTGGCCGAGCTTGTACCCCAGCGCTTGGCCCGGCCACACGATGTAGCGATCGGTTTCAGACTGGATGCTGGGCTCGTCATCGGACGGATGTGCGTGGAAGAAATCCACCATTTGCTGGCGGTTCCAGTGCTTGTAGTGCACGCCGGTGTCGAGCACCAACCGGTTGGCGCGCAGCAATTCGCCGGACAGGCGCCCATAGTCGTTGTACGGATCTTTGAAGAAACCGATCTCCTTGCCCAGGCGCTCGGCATACAGCGCCCAACCTTCGATATAGGCGTTGTAGCCGGCCTGCTGGCGGAACGGCGGCAACGGCAATGTCTGCGCAAGCGAGATCTGCAGGTGATGCCCGGGCACGCCTTCGTGGTAGGCGGTGGTTTCGATATTGATCAACGTGCGGCTGGCGAAGTCACTGGTGTTGACCTTCACGATCGCCGGCTTGGTGCCTTCCGGATTGCTCTGCCAGTATTCGGCGCCCGGTGCGGTACGCCGGAACGCCGGCATCGCCTGCACTTCCAGCGGGGTCTTGGGCAGATGGCCGAACAACTTCGGCAGCTGCGGTTGCATCGCTGCGATGTACTGGCGGTATTGCTGCAGGATCTGGTCGCCCGAGGTGGCGAAGTGTCGCTTGTCGGTCTCCACGGCCTTGCGGAAGCTGGCCAGATCCGCAAAACCCTGCGCCTTGGCGATCTGCGTCATCTCGCCTTCGATGCGCGCCACCTCCTTCAGACCAATCTGGTGGATTTCCTCCGGCGCCATGTCGGTGGTGGTCTGGGTGTGGATGGCGTAACGATAGCGGCGCTCGCCATCGGGCAGCGACCAGACACCTTCCTGCGCGCGCCCCTGCGCGGCATATTCGTCGCGGACGAACGCGGCCAGCTTTGCGTAAGCCGGGCGCACCTGTTGGTCGATCGCGGCGAGCAGCTGTTGGCGCAGCACATCGCGTTGATCGGCCGGTACGGCGGCGTCGAGCTTTTTCAATGGCGAGGCGAACGGGCTCTGCTCCCCGGTCAAGGCCGCAATCTTGTCGATCTGCTCGGGTAGGCGCTCCAGCAGATAACGCGGCTGGGTGAGGCCCTCCTTCGCCCCCTGCCGCGACACCGCGATCACCTGGTCGATCACCGTCGGAATCGCCTGCAACCGCTTGATGTAGTCCTGGTAATCCTTGGCATTTTCGAACGGGAAGGCATCGCCGTAGCCGGCCAACGCCAACTGTATGCCGCCGATCGGTTCCAGCGGCATTGCATAGGTTTTCAGGTCGATCCCTTCCAGCTTGTCGCGCAACTGGCCCAGCATCATCTGCAGGCTGAGCTGGCGTTGCTCGTCCAGCGTCTTGGCATCCACCGCTTCGAACTGCTTGAGCAGGTCGGCCGTTGCGCTGCGCTCTGCCTGCACGGCCTCCAGCGAGTAATCGCTCCAGCGGTCGTTGTAGCGCTTGTCGCCGATGATGCTGGCGAACTCGGGGTTGTGCTGCAGTTGGTACTGCCACTGCTTGTCCAGCAGCGCATCGAAGGCCTTGGCAGCCTGCTCGCCGGTCGAGGCGGAGGCAGGTGTAGCCGCCCGCTCCGCTGCGGGCGGCGCCGGCTTGCAGGCGGTGACCAAGGCCGCGGCGAGTAGACCGATGGCAACGGGACGCAGGTGTTTCATGCATTCACTCCAAGATGCAATGGCGGCTGCAGGAGCGCGCCTGAGCGCGACGGCTTCATCGGGACTGCCCGTCGCGCCCGGGTGCGCTCCTACGCGTGCGTGAACCTGTAACGGCTCACGCAAACGGTTGATCGATCGCCACCGACGGCGGCGTGAACCACTGCGCGCCATCGTCGGTCACGTGGAAATGGTCTTCCAGGCGCACGCCGAACTGTTCCGGCACCACGATCATCGGCTCGTTGCTGGCACACATGCCCGGCTGCAACGGCAGCGCATTGCCGCGCACCAGGTAAGGCGCCTCATGAATCGCCAGGCCGCAGCCATGACCGGTGCGATGCGGCAACCCGGGCAATCGATAGTCGGGGCCGAGCCCGGCTGCCTCCAGCACCTTGCGCGCAGCCTGATCCACCGCCTCGCATGCCACGCCCGGGCGGATCGCTGCGAATGCCGCCGCCTGCGCGGCCTGCTCCAGGTCCCAGATGCGCTGCTGCGCGTCGTTGGCCGCGCCATAGATCCAGGTGCGGGTGATGTCGGAGTGGTAGCCCTGCACGGTGCAGCCGGTGTCGATCAACACCAGTTCGCCTTCGCGCAGGTGCTGGACACCCGGGATGCCGTGCGGAAACGCAGTGGCGTGGCCGTACTGCACGATGCAGAAGGTCGATCCGTTGTCGGCGCCCAGCGCGCGGTGCGCCTGGTCGATGAAGCGCACCAGTTCATCGGTCCCGATGCCCTCGTGTGCGATACCGGCCGCCAGCCGCTGCACCAGCAAGGTCATATCGCAAGCCTGCTGCATCAATGCCAGCTCGGCCGGCGACTTGCACATGCGGCAGCCATCGATGATCGCGCCGGCATCACGAATGGCCTTGCCCAGATGCGCACGCAGACCGGTATGCACGGCGAACGCAATGCCCGGGTCCAGCGCCAGGGCATGCGCATGGCGCTCGTCCATGGCCTGTACCACCAGTGCGTACGGGTCGTCGTGCTCTTCCCACAGGTATTTGGTCACCGGGATCTTCAGCACCGCATCCAGCGAGCCTTCCTCGAACATCGGGCAGATCAGCACCGGCTCGCCATCCAGCGTCAGCAGCAGGGCCACCAGACGCTCGCTCGCCCCCCACGGCCCGCCGGTGAAATAGCGCAGCGACGTGCCGGCACCGATCAACAGCGCATCCACGCCATGCGCGCGCATGAGGGTGCGCGCACGCTCGATGCGGCGCTCGTATTCGTCCGTGGCGATCGGCGCGGCGCATTGTGTCCACGGCGTCAGTTGCGCACGCGCTTGCGCAAGCGACAGCCCGCCGATCTGGCTGCTCATGCGCCGGCTCCAAGATCGGCCGTGCTCCATTGCCCATCGACCAGACGTGCCACGCCGCCCGGATTGCGCTGGCGCAGTTCGGCAGGCAGCAGTGCATCGGGCACCGCGTCGTAGCTGTGCAAGGCGGCAAAACGGCGGATGGCGCCGGGCATGCCCACCGCCGTGAAGCCCGGATGCCCGGTGCTCGGGAACGGGCCGCCGTGGTTCTGCGCCGCGCTCACGGCCACGCCGGTCGGCATCTTGCTGTTGATCAACCGCCCCACCCGCGCGCGCAATACCGGGGCAATGGTCTGCCACGCCGCATCGTCGCTGCCGTCGGCCGCGCGGTACAACGTGCCGGTCAGGTTGCCTTCGAACGCGGCAGCCACCTGTGCCATCTGCGCCACATCGGCTGCGCGCACCAGCAGGCTCACCGGGCCGAAGGCTTCGGCCTGCAGGGCGTGCGGGTTGGCCAGAAAGGCTTGCGCATCCACGCTCAACAAGGTCGGCGCATAACGGTAGCCATCCTCGCCGGTGTGTCCGCCGGCCAGCATGCTGGCGCCGGCGGCACGCAGGCTCGCCACACCGCGTTGCACGCCTTCTACACCGGCGGCGGAGAACAGCACCATCGGCATGGCCGCTTCGAAATGCGCCTTGGTGGCCGCAATGAACGCCTCGCCAGCCGCGCCATGCGGCACCACCACCACACCGGGGTTGGTGCAGAACTGCCCGCTACCCAGCGTGCAGGAGGCGAAGAATTCCTGCGCAAGCGCGTCGCCGCGTTCGGCCAGCGCGCCCGGCAACAGGAAGACCGGGTTGACGCTGGAAAGCTCGGCATAAAACGGCACGCCCGCCGCGTCTGCGGCCGCCTTCAGTGCCAGCCCACCGGCACGGCTGCCAGTGAAACCGATCGCGCCCAGCCGCGCATCGCCCGCCAAGCGCAGGCCGACGGCAGTGTCGAAGTGATACAGCAGTTGCACCGCCGCCGCAGGCAGACCGGCCCCAACCAAGGCCTGATGCGCGAGCTGCGCCATGCGCTGGCTGGTGGCCGGATGCAACGGATGCGCCTTGGCAATGACCGGGTTGCGCGCGGCAATCGCCGAGGCGAAATCGCTGCCGGCAATTGCATTGAACGCGAACGGAAAGTTGTTCGGGCCGAACACCAGCACCGGTTTGCCCAGTGGCGCCAGGTGCGAACGCAGGTCTGCCGCGCTGTCGATGATGGGCTGGGTCCAGCTGTAGCTGCGCACGGCCTGTGCGGCCTGCCGCAGTTGGCCGCTGGTGCGCGGCAGTTCGTTACCGCGCAAGCGTGTGGGCGCCGGTAACGCCGTCTCGGCATGCGCCAGCGCGACCAGGGTCTCGGCATCGGCATCCAGCGCGTCGGCATAGCCTTCCAGAAAGGCCGCGATCCGCTCGACCGGTGCGGCCGCCAACGCCGCCGCCACTGACTGCGCCGCAACCACGGCCGCTTCCACATCGTCCGCACCACTGACCGGAAAGTACGGCCCGATCGGCTCGCCGGTGGCCGGGTCGGCAGCGCGGAAACTGCCGGTGGCGGCGCGGCTGGCTTGCCATTGCCCTGCCAGCAGGATCTCGGCTGCGGCCGCGGGAATGGAGTGGTTCGTCTCGTTCATTGCGGCACCTTCGGTGACAGGGAGGCAGGACCTGCGCTCGGTGCGCTGGCGGCAGACCAAAAAGACGATGAGGATGCAGCACTGGATGCCACATCCGCATCGGCCAACGCATCGCGGCGCGCGCAGGCAGGGCGCGTGCTACGAATCGGCACAACTGGCACCTGGCGCTCACCCGCAGGCACGACGGACCAGGGCAGCATCAGTGCGCCATCAAGACAATGTAGGCGCGGTGGCGATGGCATGGTCGATCACCTTCAAGGCGGCATCGCGCTCGGCGCCGGCCACCACCAGGCGTGGCGCACGCACCTGCTCGCTGCCCATGCCGACCTTGGCCTGCACCAGTTTGATCAGCTGCACGAAGGTGGGCACCGTATCCAGGCGCAGCAGCGGCAGGAACCAGTGGTAAAGCTCCCTGGCCGCCGGGTAACCGCCATCGCGGGCGAGTTCGAACAGGCGCACCGATTCCTTCGGATACGCATTGACCAGGCCGGCGATCCAGCCCTTGGCGCCCATGCTCAGGCCTTCGACGATGGCATCGTCCATGCCCACCAGCAGCGCCAGGCGATCGCCCAGCAATTCCTGCAGCGCAGCGAAGCGGCGCACGTCGCCGGAGGATTCCTTCACGGCCTGCAGGTTCGGGAATTCGGCGGCCAGCTCGGCGATCTGCGCCGGGCCGAAATCGGTCTTGTAGGCCACTGGGTTGTTGTACAGGATCACCGGCAGATCGGTTGCGCCGATCACCGCGCGCACATGCGCGCCCATCTCGCGCCAGTCGGTGGAATACACGTACGGCGGCAGCACCATCAAGCCGCCGCAGCCGATGTCCTTGGCCGCCTTGGCCAGCGCGACCGCTTCGCCGGTGGCCAGGCTGGCGATGCCCGGCACCACCGGCACGCGGCCGTTCAGGGCGGTGCCCAGGGTGCGCAGGATCGCCAGCTTGTCTTCCACGCTCAAGGTCGCGGCCTCCCCCAACGAGCCCAGCGGCACGATCGCGGTGCAACCGGCATCCACCAGTTGATTGGCGTGCTTGCCGAGGAACTCGTGGTCGATGTCGCCGTTGGCGGTGAACGGGGTGGTGATGGCCGGCAGCACACCGTGCCAGAACGCAGCATTGCTCATGGATGTTTCCCTTGCGAGTCGGAAGTGAACGAGTCGGCCAGCGCCGCGAGGCGGACCGGGAACAACGGCGGCCGGCGGCCGGCGTCGGTAGAAAGATCGGGCGGGCAGCGCCCCAGTTCGGCCAGCGCCGCGCCGCAGATACGGCCCTGGCAGGCGCCCATGCCGCAGCGCGAGGCGAGCTTGGCGTCGCGTGCATCGTCGAAGCTGTCCAGGGCGGCCAGCGGCACGTCTTCGCAGCGGCAGATCAAGGTGTCCGCCTGTGCCAGCGTGCGGATGCGCGGGTCAAGCGCGAAGTGCTGCTGCAGCAGATCGGCAAACGCACGCGCGGCGTGACGCCGTGGCTGCAGACGCAGCGCCGCCTCCGGTGCATCGGCCGCCATGTGTCCGGCCATCGCTCCTTCGATCAATGCGCAATCGCGCCCGCCGATGCCGCAGACTTCGCCGGCGGCAAAGATCTGGTTAACGCTGGTACGCAACAGCGCATCCACCTGCACCTGCTGGTGCGCGCCGCAGGCATGCAGCTGGCAACCCAGCAATTGCGCAAGCTCGGTGTTGGGTACCAGCCCATAGCCCACCGCCAGTTGATCGCAGGCCAGACGCGTGCGGCCGCCGGGCCCGGCGAGCTCCACTTCGCGCAGCTGCGTGTCGCCATGCGCGGCAACCACGATGCTGCCGGCGCGATATGCCACTGCACGCAGCTGCAGGCGCAAGGCCACCGCCTGCGCGGCCTTGCCCGGCCAGCGCCACAACTGCAGTGCGAACTGGCGCAAGGCGGCCGGCGAGGTCTGTTCGTGAATGCCGAGCACCTGCGCGCCATGCCGTTGCAACGTGGCCGCACTGGCCAGCAACAACGGGCCACTGCCGGCCACCAGCACGCGCTTGCTCGCCAGCGGCCAGCCCTGCTTGGCCAGCGCCTGCGCGGCGCCGGCACCGGTGACGCCGGGCAAGGTCCAGCCTGGAAATGGCAACAGCAATTCGCGCGCACCGGTGGCCAGCACCAGGGCGGCGTAATGCAGTTGCAGCGTGCCGTCGGGGCCATCGGCCAGCAGCCAGCCCGGTTGCGCCAGCAGAATCTGCGTCCGCGTCAGCACGGTGATCGATGCATTGCCCGCCACCTGCTGCCGCAATGCGCGCGCATCGGCCGGCGCGCCGTGTTGCACATCGCTGCGCCACACCTGACCGCCGGTACGTGGCTGCATGTCGACCACGCCCACGCGCACGCCTTGGCTGGCCGCCGCCTGCGCCGCCGCCAGCCCGGCCGGGCCGGCGCCGATCACCAACACATCGAAATGCAGCACGCGCTCAGCCATCGGTGCGCACCTGCATGCCATCGCATGCGTCCACCAGGCAGGCGCGTTGCTGTCCCACGCCATCGATGCGCACGCGGCATTCGAAACACACGCCCATGCCGCACAGGGGCGCGCGCGCTTGCCCACTGCTCGATTGGCGAAACTGCAACGTCGCCTGCGCCACGGCCGCCGCCACGCTGGCACCGGCCGGCACCTCGACCATGCGCCCGTCCACCTGCAGACGCACCGTCGCGCTCATGCGGGCGCTCCTTGCACGGCACGCGCCGGTGCGTAGGGCGCCGGGTCGATGGCCGGGGTGCGCCCGAGCAGGCTGTCCACGATCACCCGTGCGCTCCCCAGCGCCGTGGTGACCCCCAACCCCTCGTGACCGGCGGCCACCCACACATCGCGTCGGCCGGGCACCACCCCCAAATACGGGCGCCCGTCCGGCGTGGCCGGACGCAGGCCGGTCCACACGCGGATCGCCTGCAGCTCGCGCAGGACCGGCAGGTACGCAAAGGCGCGCTGCAGCATCTGCTGCAGCACCGGCATCGACAAGGCGCGGTCGTGTTCGCCGAACTGGCGCGAGGAGCCGATCAGAATCTGCCCGGTGGGCCGCGGCTGCACATTGAAGGCCACGCTGGTGTCGTCGGCCCCGTGCGCCGAATCCGCATAGCCCAGTTCCAGCAGCTGATGCCGGATCAGCCCCGGGTGCCGGTCGGTGATCACCAAATTGCCCTTGCGCGGGCGCAGTGCCAGCTCGGGCAGCAACTGCGGCAAGGCCACACCGCTGGCCACCAGCACCGGCCCGGCGAGCGTCTGCCCATCGTCCAGACGCACCGCATGCGCCTGCAGCTGCACCACGCGGCGGCCGGCAAACAAGCGTGCACCGGACGTGCAGGCCACGCCCACCAAATGCCGCGCGACCCGCGGCGGATACACCACAGCTTCATCGGGCACGCGCATGCCGCCAGCCAGCCCGGGCACCAGCTCTGGCTCCAGCGCATACAGCTGCGCGGCATCGATCGCTTCGGCATGCAGGCCGGCCGTTGCCAGGCGCGCGATCTTGGCTGGCACCGCCGCCAGTTCGCGCGCGTCGCGGGCCACCCACAGCGTGCCGCAGCGGCTGAATTCGGCGTCGCTGAGCGTGGCGAAGCGTTCCCACAGCCGCAGCGAATACGCCGACAACGCCAGCTCGGCGGGGTCGTCGTCCATCGCCACCAAATGCCCCATCGCCGCGGCCGTGGCGCCGCCGCCGATCGGTCCCGGCTCGACGATCGCCACGCGAAGGCCCTCGCCCGCCGCCGCTTCCGCGCAAGCGGCGCCCACAATGCCGGCGCCGATCACGATCAGGTCGTAACTGCGTCGCGTGTACGCGGCAGACGCGGCGGACCCGGATTCGGCAACCGCACCCAATCCAAGCGCCGCTGCCGACGCAGGCGTTGCAGCAGCAGTTCCTGCCAGCGCAGCAGACAGTGCTGCGCCAGACGGCGTGACCGACGCAAGCACCGGTGCGGGCCGCTGGGGTTCCATCAGGCCACGATGCCCCAGGCGAACGGGTCCGCCGGGTCGATCACCAGTTGCGCGCGCGCGGTGATGTACGCCCGCCCACTGATGCGCGGTGCGATGCCACGCCCGCTCAACCGATAATTGCCTTCGAAGGCGCTGCCCAGAATGCCTTGCTGCACCCAGCGCTCGCCTTCGGCCAATTTGCCGTCCGCCGCCAGGCAGGCCAGCTTGGCGCTGGTGCCGGTGCCGCACGGCGAGCGGTCGTAGGCCAACCCCGGGCACAGCACGAAATTGCGCGCCACGCCGCTACCGTCGGGCGCAGCGCCGTTGACTTCGATATGGTCGATCTCGCCACCGGCCTCGCCCGTGATTCCGGCCGCTTCCAGGGCCAGCCGAACCGCCTCGGTATAGGCGGTCAGCTCGCGCTGGTGCGCCAGGTCCAGCGCGCACGGCGCCTGCTCGGTGATGAAGAACCAGTTGCCGCCCCAGGCCACGTCGCCGCGCACCCGGCCATGCCCCGGCACCTCCACCTCCACCCCGCTGGCAACGCGATAGCTCTCGACATTGTCCACCCACACCGTGCCGTCGTCGGCCAGCTCCACGCCCACCGTGCCGACCGGCGTCTCGATCCGGTGCTGGCCCGGGCCGATGCGCCCCAGCTCGGCCAGCGTGCGGACCACCCCGATGGTGCCGTGCCCGCACATGCCCAGGTAGCCCACGTTGTTGAAGAAGATCACCCCGGTGCAGGCGCCTGGGTCGCGCGGGGGCAGCAACAAGGCGCCCACCATGGTGTCCGACCCACGCGGCTCGCAGGCGATGGCGCTGCGCCAGTGGTCGAACTTGCTGCGAAAGCGTTCGCGGCACTGCGCCAGGTCGCCATCGCCCAGATCTGGAAAACCGGAAAGGACCACGCGGGTAGGCTCGCCAGCCGTGTGGGAGTCGATGACGTCGATGGTGTGCATACCCCATGCTCCCACTGCCGACCTGCGGGCGACTAGCGTTCAATGCCAAGTGAAAATGCGGAAATCCGCACAATCATCAACCCGAATCACAACCGCGCGTTTGCGCTAGGATCATTGCTGGGCTGCACCGTCGTGCAACCGTCTAATCGTGACCGCTACCATGACCCTGATGGACCTCAACCTGCCCGCCCTGGAAATGCAGACGCTGTTCGATGCACTGCCGGATGTGGTGTTCTTCATCAAGGACAGCGAGGGCCGCTACACCCATTGCAACCTGACCCTGGTGCGCCGGTTGGGACGCAAGCTGCGCAGCGAGATCATCGGCCGCTCGCCGCTGGAAGTGTTCCCGTTGCCGCTGGGCGGCAGCTACATGATGCAGGACCGCCGCGTGCTGTGCGGCGAGCTCATCGACAACCAGCTCGAAGTGCATCTGTACCCCAACCGCCTGCCGGGCTGGTGCCTGACCTTCAAACGCCCGCTGTGCGAGGCCAATGAGGTGATCGGCGTGGTCGGCATCTCACGCGACCTGGGCCAGCCCGACAGCCGACATTCCGCGTACGAACGCTTGAGCCAGGTGATGGAACACATGCAGGCCAACTTCGGCGACAACCTGCGCGTGCAGAGCCTGGCCGACCTGGCCGGGTTATCGGTGGCGCAACTGGAACGCCACTTCCGCCGCGTGTTCCAGGTCACCCCGCAGCAATTGCTGACCAAGTTGCGCATCGAATCGGCGATGCGGCTGCTGTACGGCGACGACAGCATCGCCAGCATCGGGCAACGCTGCGGGTTCGCCGACCAGAGCGCGTTCGCGCGTCAGTTCAAGGCCACCGTCGGCATGACGCCGCGCGATTACCGCGCGCTCAAGGGTCAGTTATAAGGACACAACTTCGCGTTGACACATCGCTGGCACAAATGCCGAATTCGGCAGGATTTGCCATGCACTGGCGCAGCCGGGGCAGTCGCCAGACCTGCGGGACTGCGCTGCATGCAATGCGTCCGGACGCGGCGCCGCGCTAAAGGCAGCGTCAAGGTGTCAGCAGGGCCGGATGATAGAATTTCCGGTTTCCCCTACTGCGTTGCCAATGGCCAGCTTTTTTCGCCGTAACAAGCCAACCACGCCCGACAGCTCGCGTACCTCTCGCTACAGCCTGGAAGAACTGGCAGCCGCATTCCCCACCGCGCCGTCTGCCGCCACCCCGGCATCGCCGGTCGACGCGCTGCCCACGGCCGAGCCAGGCAGACAGACGGCCGCAACGCCGGCTATTGCGCCTGTCAGTCCTGCTTCGGCAGGCAGCGAGCCTGCGGCGCCAGCACCGCCGCAGACCACCGCCGCGCCGGCCGACCAGCTGGCGCAGGAAATCGCTGCACGCACTGGCCAGGCGCAGAGTATTGCCGCCGTCCCCAGCGCGCCTGCAACTCCGGCGGCGCCCGCGCCGACCGCATTGCAGGCGCTGCCAGACCCAATGCCCGCCAGCGCGCCCCGCGCGCCGGTCGTGGTGGTGCCGCCGGTCGTGGTGGTGCCGCAGACCGTTCCAACGCCGCCTCCCGTCGTGCCTGCCCAGCCGGCCACACCTTCGCAACCCGTAGCCCCTGCCGTGGTCGCACCGCCGGTGGCCGCTGCGCCGGTCTCGACGCCTGCACCGGCTGCTTCAGCTCCCGCCAGCGCGCCCCCGACCAGTACCGCGCCGACGGTCACCGCACCGGCCATCGTCAGTGCACCGCTGGCGAGCACGCAGGACGACAGCATCGTCGGCCAGCGCGACGCCCTCCCCGCCGCGCCGGCGGGAAAACCCGGCTGGCGCGAGCGGCTGCGCAACAGCACCTTCGCACGCAGCTTCGGCGGCCTGTTCTCGCGCAATCCCAAGCTCGATGACGACCTGCTGGATGAAATCGAAACCGCACTGATCACCGCCGACGTCGGCATCGGCGCCACCACTGCGTTGATCGACGGCCTGCGCAAGCGGATGAAGTCGCGCGAATTCGTCGACGCCCAGGCTCTGTTCAAGGCCTTGCGTGCCGATCTCATCGCGCTGCTGCAGCCGGTCTCCAAGCCGCTGGTGATCGACCGCTCGCTCAAACCGTTCGTGGTGCTCACCGTCGGTGTCAACGGTGTCGGCAAGACCACCACCATCGGCAAGCTCGCCAAGCGCTTCAAGGACGAAGGCAACAGCCTGATGCTGGCCGCCGGCGACACCTTCCGTGCTGCGGCGGTGGCGCAATTGCAGGCCTGGGGCGATCGCAATGGGGTGGCCGTGATTGCGCAGGGGCAAAATGCCGATGCCGCGTCGGTAGCGTTCGACGCGCTGCAGGCCGCCAAGGCGCGCGGCACCGATGTGTTGATCGCCGACACCGCCGGCCGCCTGCACACCCAGACCGGGCTGATGAACGAGCTCGGCAAGATCCGCCGCGTGCTCGGCAAGATCGATGCCGCCGCGCCGCACGAAGTCCTGATGGTCATCGACGGCACCACCGGCCAGAACGCCATCTCGCAGCTGCGCCAGTTCCACGCTGCCGTGGGCGTCACCGGCCTGGTCGTGACCAAGCTCGACGGCACCGCCAAGGGCGGCGTGGTGTTCGCGCTGGCACGCGAGTTCAATATTCCGATCCGCTTTGCCGGTATCGGCGAGCGCCCGGAAGATCTGCGCGTCTTCGACCCGGTCGCCTTCGTCGACGCGCTGTTGCCCGACGCTTTGGGCGGCTGATTGGAAGATGCCTGCCCGCACCTGCAACCGCTGTGCGCGCAGGCGCTACAGGCAGGTTGCACGGTGCGCCGGGTGCCATGCGATTGGTTGCAGGCAAGATGCGTCCTGGAGGTTGCCCAGCCCTTGCGCGCAGGACGCTGAAGGCAAGGTCGCGCGGATGCGTCAGCGGCCTGCTCCCATGCGCCGACACCACCGCATCGGGCTGGCGATGAAGGATCCTTCTGCGAACGGTGCCTGGGCGGAATGACGTTTGCGCTGCAGCGAAGGGACGCCACGCACGACACGCGCAGCAGATCCACTCCCCCGTCCCGCCACTCTCGCCTCGCCCTCCATCGCCCGCAAAGCTCATGCCAGCCGACCACGCCACTCCCTCCGCCGATGCCTTTGTCGACCGCCTGTTGCACTGGTTCGACGGCCATGGCCGCCATGATCTGCCCTGGCAGCACCCACGCACGCCCTACCGGGTGTGGCTGTCGGAAATCATGCTGCAGCAGACCCAGGTCGCGGTGGTCATTCCGTATTTCCACAAGTTCATGGCGCGCTTCCCCGCGCTGGCCGATCTGGCGGCGGCCGACAACGACACCGTGATGGCGCAGTGGGCGGGACTGGGCTACTACGCCCGCGCGCGCAATCTGCATGCCGCCGCCAAGCAATGCGTCGCGCTGCACGGTGGGCAATTGCCGCGCGACTTCGATGCACTGCTTGCGCTGCCGGGCATCGGCCGCAGCACGGCAGGCGCGATCCTGAGCCAGGCCTGGAACGATCGCTTCGCGATCATGGACGGCAACGTCAAACGCGTGCTCGCGCGCTTCCACGGCATTGCCGGGTATCCCGGCCTGCCGGCGATCGAAAAACAGTTATGGCAACTGGCCACCAGCCATGTTGCGCATGTCCCGGCTGGCCGCCTGGCCGACTACACCCAGGCGCAGATGGATTTCGGCGCCACGCTGTGCACGCGCGGCAAGCCCGCCTGCGTGCTGTGCCCGCTGCAGGCCGATTGCATCGCACGCCGCGATGGCCTGGTCGAGGCATTGCCCACTCCCAAGCCCGGCAAGCAGCTGCCCGAACGCGAGGCCACTGCGCTGCTGCTGCAGAATGCCGAGGGCCACATCCTGCTGCAGCGACGCCCGCCAACCGGCATCTGGGCCGCGCTGTGGACGCTGCCGCAGGCCGATACCCACAGCGGCATGCGCGCCTGGTTCGCAGCGCATATCGACGGCAACTACGAGCGCGCCGACGAGATGCCGCTGATCGTGCACACCTTCAGCCATTACCGGCTGCATTTGCAGCCCTTGCGCCTGCGCAAGGTCGCGCTACGTCCGGCGGTGGGCGACAATGACGATCTACGCTGGGTAGCGCCTGCCGATCTTGCATCGCTGGGCCTGCCGGCGCCGATCCGCAAGTTGCTCGACGCGCTGTAAACGCGTGTCCCAAAGGAATCCGAATGTCCCGCACCGTGTTCTGCCACTACCAGCAAAGCGACGCCGAAGGCCTGGATTTCGTGCCGTATCCGGGCGAGCTCGGCCAGCGCATTTTCGTGCAGATCGGCAAGACCGCCTGGCAAGCGTGGCTGGCGCATCAGACCATGCTGATCAACGAAAACCGGCTGTCGCCGCGCGACCCAAAACACCGCGCCTTTCTCGAAGCCGAACTGCAGAAGTTCCTGTTCGAGCGCAATGCCGACAAACCCGAAGGTTATGTGGCGCCGGTGCGTGACTGAGCGCGCGGAGGTGGGATCGGCAGCAGCAGCACTGCCTTTACGCGACCAGTGCGTTTTTGGACGTGATCGCGGGAACCTGCCTGTGGTGCAGAGCGTGCCGGAACGATCAGCTATTCACCGACGTGCTATTCACCGACGTGACCTGGATGTTTTCGCCGCAAGACAAGCTTGGTGATCTGGCCACAGCCCCGCGCAGGACGTCGGTGATCTGGCGGAGGCGACAGGCGCCCAGCTCCGCTGCCTCACGCTGCCAGGCTGCTCCCGACGCCTGCGGCTGCGGGCGCTGCGCTGGCGAACTGACGCAATCTTGAAACTGCGATCGCGGCTGCAGTGCGATGCCGCAGCGGCATCGCACTGGCGGTCTGCCGGCCTCAACCAACCCCGGTCGGCCCATCCAGCAACATGCGGATGCGCTTGAGCAGTTCCTTCTGCGTATAGGGTTTGTCGACCACATCGAATTCGGCGCCGCCCACATCGGTGCGCTGGATGCTCGCATCGGCGTAGCCGGTGGTGAGCAATATCTTGATCTTCGGCAACATGCGGCGCGCCTCACGGGCGAGCATCACCCCGTTCATACCACCAGGCATGATCAGGTCGGTGAACAGCGCATCCACCTGCGGGGTCTTCTCCAGGATCTCCATCGCCTCGCGTCCGCTGGATGCAGACAGGACGCGGTAACCGGCGTTTTCCAGAAACATCCGCGCCACCACCGCCACGTCCTGCTTGTCTTCCACCACCAGGATGGTTTCGTTGCCACCCTTGTCGATGGCGCGGCTCTTGGCGGCCTGCAAATCGTTTTCGAATTCGCTCGAGGCGGGGAAATACAGCCGCACCGTGGTGCCTTCGCCCACCTCGCTATAGATGCGCACGGTGCCGCCAGACTGCTTGACGAAGCCGTACACCATCGACAGGCCCAGGCCGGTGCCCTGCCCTTCCTCCTTGGTGGTGAAGAACGGTTCCATCACCCGGCTGACCACCTCCGGCGGCATGCCCGAGCCGGTGTCGGTCACGGCGATGCTGACGTAGCGGCCCGGGGACAGCTGGTGATACATCGCCAGGTCGTGGCCTGAGATCTCCACGTTCTGGGTCTGCACCGTGACTTCCTTGCGTTCTGCCTGCGCCATCGCGTCGCGCGCATTGATCAACACATTCAACAGCGCCACCTCTGCCTGGGTGGTGTCGATCTGGCAGTTCCACAGCCCTTCTTCCAGCGCTTGGCGCAGGGTGACGCCGCCCCCCAGCGCGCGCTCGGCCATGTTGGTCATGCCGGCCACCAGCCCGTTGAGGTTCACGACCCGCCCGCGCAGTTTCTGCTTGCGCGAAAACGCCAGCAACTGCTGGGTCAAGGTGGCCGCCTTGGCAGCGGCGGCCGCCGCGTGTTCGGCACTGAAGGCAATCCGCTCGGCATTCCCCGCGCCGGCGCTGGCCATCATCTGGATCACTTCCAGATGTCCAGACATCACCTGCAGCAGATTGTTGAAATCGTGCGCGATGCCGCCGGTCAGCTGGCCCAGCGCTTCCATCTTCTGCGCCTGGCGCAGCGCATCTTCGGCATCGCGTCGCCGGCTCACATCCAATTGCGAGCCGAAGAAATAGACCAGGTTGCCCTTGTCGTCGAACACCGGCGAGATGAAAAGCGCATTCCAGAACGAGGAGCCGTCCTTGCGGTAGTTCAGCACCTCGGTGGCAAATTCGCTGCGGCTTTCGATCGATGCGCGCACATCGCTGATGCTGGCCGGATCGGTATCGGGCCCCTGCAGGAAACGGCAGTTGTTGCCGATGACCTCATCGGCGGCATAGCCGGTCATCTCCAGGAACGCGCGGTTGGCGAACACGATGGGGTTATCCGGAAGATGGGGGTCGGTCACCGTCATCGGCATGCGCGTGGTTTCCACTGCGGCAAAGAAGATGTCCGAGCGGTGCTTCTCGACAGGCAGGCCGCGTGTGTCGCTGATCTGAGGCGCCCGCAGCTCTCCGTGACCGGGATCGTTCAAGTGATGTTCTCCGCGGGGCCATTCCCGTGGCCACAGTCTAGTTGGGTCCGGTGAGGCGATTCGTCACATCCATGAGCCTTTCCCGTACGGCCGCGCCCGCCATCGAACCGGATGCGCTGCGATAGCGCCATCACGGTGCAGGCGTATAGGCAGAGAGCAGGACCGGCTTACGCGGGTCGGCGGCAATTTCCTTGTGCTCGCTCAGGCGCAGCGCTTGGGCATCGGGCGTGTCCTGGGTGTTCATTTCCCATGATTCGATCACGCGCTTGTGGAACACGAAGACGCCGCGGCGGCGGTCGTAACGAAAGGTGATGTAGTCGGTCCAGTGTTGTCCGCACGCCACCGCGTTTTGCACGGTGAAATACGCGCCCTTCGTGACCAGGCCCTGGTCGCTGTCCAGAAATGGATCGCACTGCCCGCCTTCGTCGGCGTTGAAGATCACCCGCATGTTGCGCGCGGCTTCCACAAACCCACCGTCGGCGTTTGCAACCAGCACCAGCAGGGTACGCGGCGGTGCTGCATGGCCAGGGCCGCGCAGCGTTTGTTCTGCGGATGCACGCAACGCAACCACGTAATCCTGCCGGCCATCGCCGGTGAGATCCGCACTAGCGACACTCATCACCGACTGCCCGGCAGGTAACAGTCTGGTGGCACCGGCTGGCAGCGTGGCGGCGCCGGCTGACATGGCCAGCGTCGCGGTCGTTGCCAGCACGGTTGCCCACCATCGGCATCGTGTCGTCATCGCGGTGTCCTGGTCTGCGTCGGGGCTGCCAGCATAGCCGGCCGCTCCTGCCCCGCGCACCGGCATCGGCGCGCAACACGTAGGGGCGTGTCGTCGCACGGTCGCCGCATGCCATTCGGCGCACGCGCACGATGGGGCCGCAATCCTGTCGAGCGTCCGCCGCATTGCGTCGCCACACCGCGTTTTTCGCCAGTGAAGATCGCGCGTCAAGTCCGCTTGCCGGCTCACGCCCGGCTGTCGAAATCCCCACGTCCGATTGATGCCTCCACCGCGATGCTGGCCTTGCACCACGGCGTCCAGTGGTGCATTCCCCAACCGACGAAACGAGAATCTGCAATGGCAAATCAGAACGACAACAAGGGTGGCACCAGCAACCGCGGCTTTGCTTCGATGGACGAAGACAAGCAGCGCGAAATCGCTTCCAAGGGCGGCAAGGCGGCCCACGAAAGCGGCAACGCCCACGAGTTCACCTCGGAAGAAGCACGCGAGGCCGGCAAGAAGGGCGGCCAGGCGAGCGGTGGCGGCAACAACCGCTGAGCTCCACAACACGGCAGGTACCACGGCGCTTCCGCAAGGGCTGCAGCTCTTCCGGAAGCGCGTTCTTTTCAAGAATCGGGCGGCGTCTCAGCTGATGCGACAGCACATAGGCACGCTGCCGCCCGATGACCACGATGTTCCGCACACACTCACACCCCACCGTGCATGCAGCAGCGCCAGGCCCCCTGGATGGTTGCGCACGCGTCGATCCACTGACGCAGCAGCAGAGCAAGGTCCGCCGTGGCACGCAGTGAACGCGTTCGCCGCGGGCTCGGTGCGGTCGAATACGCCTACCCCGAGCATTTGCGCAGCACGCTCGAAACCTTGCCGACGACTGCCGGGGTGTATCTCTTCCACGGCCAGGACAGCGAGCTGCCGTTGTACATCGGCAAGAGCGTCAACTTGCGGGTGCGGGTGATGGATCACTTTCGCACGCCACGCGAAGCCTCGCTATTGCGCCAGACCCGTCGCATCAGCGTGTTCGAAATGGCCGGCGATCTCGGTGCGCAGCTGCTGGAATCGCAGCTCATCAAATCGATGCGCCCGCTGGTATAACCAGAAGCTGCGGCGCGTCCCGCGTCAGTTTTCGATCCGGCTGTATTGCGGCGACGTGTCCATCGTGCATTTGGCCGAGCGCGACCCGGCGGTCATACCGTGGCTGTATGGGCTCTATTCCAGCCCACGCGCCGCCCAGGAAGCGCTGCGGCGGCTGGCCGATCGCGACCGCCTTTGCTACGGGCTGCCCGGCCTGGAACGCGCCACCGATGGTCGCCCGTGTTTCCGCGCCATGTTGAAGCGCTGTGCCGGTGCCTGCCATGGCGCCGAATCGCTGGGCGACCACGAGATGCGTTTACGCGCCGCCCTTGAGCATCTGGAACAGGCCGTCTGGCCGTTTCCTGGCGCGGTGGCGTTGAAGGAAGAGGGCAAGCAGTTGCGTCAGTTTCACGTGCTGCGCAACTGGCACTATCTGGGCAGCGCCACCTCGCTGGCTGCGGCCCGCAAACTGAAGACCGCACCCGGCGACTTCGATCGCGATTGCTACCGGATTTTGCGCAAGGGCCTTCAAACGCATTTGCACAACGTGGTGTTGCTGTAGGCACGACATGGGTGGCGTGTTCACTTGGGCACGCGCAGCAGGTGCTGAGTTCATGCGAGGCATCGCGCGACGCGACGCCGGCCTGTCCTGTTCCCCCACCAACAACGGTCCCGCCGCCTACGCTCTCCAAGCGCATGCGAGAGCCCGCGATTCAGCCACTCTGCCTCTCGCAGCTGCGGTATTCCTTGGGGTCCAGAAACTCCGCCAGACAAGAACCGACGCGCAGCGCCTGCTCGCGTGCGTCGCCCCGGTATTCGCCCTGCCCTGCGCCCTCGATCGTGGCTACGGGCGCGGCACGGTCGCGGTGGTAGACGAACGCGGTGGAAAGCCACAGCGTCGCGCCAGGCGCCTGGCTTTCCAGGGTCTCCACGCGGAATTCACCGCAGTAACCGTGGATCAGGGTGCGTCGAAGTGTCTTGTGCGTCATGCGCGCAGTATCGCCATGCGCATTTGAAGACCACGTCGAAATCGATTGCATTGCGTGCACATAGGACCTACGCGGATGAACGGGTGGCCGGACCAACGCGCGAGTCTGCGTCCACGCTGGATCACGTCAGCGCAAGCACGCGCGCATGCAGCACAAAGACTGTGCAGCGCGCGCAAAATCGAGGCAGTGACGGGGGAACAACAGATCCGGTGAGAACCGGGAAGCCTTGCGAACGAAGGCTTGGATATGGTGGCCGAGGACGGAATCGAACCGCCGACACGGGGATTTTCAATCCCCTGCTCTACCAACTGAGCTACTCGGCCACTTAACCTGCAACACGATGCCTGCGTTGCGAGGACGCGCACTATAGCGAGCAGGCGCAGTTTGGGCAAGCGTTGCGAGCAACTTTGTTGCCGGCCGCCGTGGGGGCCGCGTTTCTTGCACCGCTTCACGCCGCGCGGCCGGCGACATGGCCTAGCCTGCGCGCGTCCACCGGAGATTGTCATGCGCCTGCCCCGCCTGCTGTTGTCGTTCGTCGCCCTGCTGCCGCTGACAGCGTTTGCGCAACAACCGGTGCGCGCGGTGCCGCAGCTGGACATCTCGCGCTATGCCGGCCAGTGGCATGAGATTGCGCACCTGCCGGTGTCGTTCCAGAAAAAGTGCCGCAGCGACATTACCGCCAGCTACACCTTGCGCGACGATGGCTTGATCGGCGTGCGCAATGGCTGCCGCACCGCCGATGGCAGCCTGACCCAGGCCGACGGCGTGGCGCGCCCGGTCGCCGGCCAGCCCGGGCAGTTGCAGGTGCGCTTTGCTCCCGAGTGGCTGGGTTGGTTGCCGCTGGTGTGGGCCGACTATTGGGTAATCGCGCTCGACCCGGATTACCAATGGGCGGTGGTCGGCGAGCCGGATCGCAAGTACCTGTGGATCCTGTCGCGCTCGCCACAGATGCAGCGCGCGCAACTGGAACGGCTCAAGGCGCAGGCGACCGAGATGGGCTACGACCTGTCGACGTTGATTGTGGCCGCGCCGTTATTGTGAGGCTGCGTATCACCTGGCGTAATGATCCGGCACCCGCGCTTCGCGCACTCGGGAGCGGCGACCGTACTGCGTAGTATTCTTGGCGCCGCCTTATTCCGCCAAGGACCCGAGTCCATGCGTCGTGCCTATCGCCTTCTTCTTGTGTCGCTGGCCTGCGGGCTGCTGCTGAGCGCCTGCGGCGGCGCAGTCCGCCGGGTGTCCGAGCCGGCCGCCAGCATCCAGCAACTGACCGTGCGTGCCGACGGCTCCTGGTCGGTGGACCTGCGCCTGCAGAACTACAGCAGCATCCCGATGCAGTTCGAACGCGTGGCACTGGAAATCTCTGCCGGCGATCAACTGGCCGGCAAGCTCGACCAGGCCGTGGGCATGTCGATCGGCCCGGAAACCGCAGACGTGGTCACCGTCACCGTGCAACCCACCTCGCTGGGCCGCATCACCGCGGCCGACGTGCTGGCCGGCGGCCGCTCGTTCCCGTACACACTCAAGGGCACGGTCTGGGCGACCCCACAGGACAAGAAACAACGCGAGTTCAGTGTGGAATCGCGCAATACGCTCAGCCCGGCTCCCGGCCTCAACGGCGTGCTGCGCTAAGAGTCGCTAAGGCGCACGCGCACGCCTCCCGTACCCGCTTCCAAGGATCCCGCATGAGCAGCTATACCGCCCCGCTGACCGATTTCCGCTTTGCCCTGCACGACGTGCTCGGCGCGCACGCCCTGTTCGCCCGGCTCGGCTACACCGAGGCCAGCACCGACATCATCGACGCCGTCCTCGAAGAGGCCGGCCGCTTCACCTCGCAAGTGCTGGCGCCGCTCAACAGCGTGGGCGACGAGATGGGTTGCGCGTTCGACAAGAGCACGCACGCGGTGACCACCCCGCCCGGCTTCCGCGCCGCCTACGATCAATTCGTGGAAGGCGGCTGGAACGGGCTCACCGCCGAACCGCAATTCGGCGGCCAAGGCATGCCGCACACGCTGGGCGTGCCGCTGAGCGAAATGATCAACGCTGCCAACCTGGCCTGGGGCAACTTTCCGCTGCTGTCGCATGGCGCGATGGAAGCCCTGCGCCAGCACGGCGAGACCTGGCAGCAGGACGTCTTCCTCAAACCCCTGATCGACGGCCGCTGGACCGGCACCATGTGCCTGACCGAACCGCATTGCGGCACCGACCTGGGCCTGCTCAAGACCCGTGCCGAACCCAATCCCGATGGCAGCTACGCCATCACCGGCACCAAGATCTTCATCACCGCCGGCGAGCACGACCTCACCGACAACATCGTGCACCTGGTACTGGCCAAGCTGCCGGACGCACCGGCCGGCGCCAAGGGCATCTCGCTGTTCGTCACCCCCAAGTTCAAGGTGGGCCGCGACGGCAGCGTGGGCGAGCGGAATGCGCTGCATTGCGGCTCCATCGAGCACAAGATGGGCATCAAGGGCTCGGTCACCTGCGTGATGAACTTCGAGGGCGCGCAAGGCTACCTGGTCGGCCAGCCCCACAAGGGACTGCAGGCGATGTTTACGATGATGAATACCGCACGCCTGAGCGTGGGCCTGCAAGGCATCGGGTTGTCCGAGCGCGCCTACCAGAACGCCCTGCGCTACAGCCGCGAGCGGTTGCAATCGCGGGCGCTCAGCGGGGCCAAATTCCCGGACAAGCCGGCCGACCCGATCATCGTGCACCCGGACGTGCGCCGCATGTTGCTGACCATCAAGTCGCTGACCGAAGGCAGCCGCCTGCTCGCGTTGCATGCGGCCAGCCTGGTCGACGTCGCCCATCGCGGCGAGAGCGAACGCGAACGCGCCGACGCCGAGACCCTGGTGAGCTTCCTCACCCCGATCTCCAAGGCCTGCCAGACCGAATGGTCGATCGAGAACACCTACCACGCGCTGCAGTGCTTCGGCGGCCACGGCTACATCCGCGAATACGGCATGGAGCAGCTGGCCCGCGACGCGCGCATCACCACCATCTACGAAGGCACCACCGGCATCCAGGCGCTGGACCTGATCGGCCGCAAGACCGCCGCCAGCCAGGCCGCCGGGCTGAAGCTGTTCCTGGCCGACGTGGAAGCCTTCGCCAACGCCCAGGACGGCAACGCTGCGCTGGCCGAGTTCATCAAGCCGCTGCGCGACAAGTGCAGCGAATGGGCGATGCTGACCCGCGATGTGCTCGATCGCGCCGCGCGCAACCCGGACGAACTGGGCGCGGCCAGCCACGACTACCTGTTTTATTCGGGCTACGTGGTGCTGGCGTACTGGTGGGCGCGCAGCGTGGCCGCTGCCGACGCATCGGCGCACAGCGAGGACTTCAAGCGCGCCAAGCGGGAGACGGCGCGGTTCTACTTTGCCCGCATCCTGCCGCGCACCCTGACCCATGCCGCCGCCATCCGCAGCGGCGCCGCACCGCTGATGACCCTGGAAGCGGAGCTGTTCGGCGAAGGCTGAGCGCCTCGCGGCCAGGTGCGCTCCTACGGCTCACGCCGCGGAATTCTGCCGCTGTCGTAGGAGCGGACCTGGCCGCGACAGAGCGGTATCGCTCGACAAAGCCTCGCGCCCGGGGGCGCTCCTACGGCTCATCAACGCCATCACTGCGTTCGACGAGCGATTCCGCAGCGCGGCGGCACGCAATGGCGGGCAACGGGACTTGCCGAGCCAGTGCTTTGAAGACACGCGCCAACGCCATTCGCTGCGATACACAAACTGTCAACGATCGGGTATAAGCTGTTTTCCCGATGGAGACAGACACGCACGTTCGTGATGTGATCGTCCCCGGAGGCAGCGCTGCCCCGGACACGGGCAGCGCTGTCGCCGCAATCCACCAACTCCCCACGCTTCGCCTGCTGTCGCTCGATGCGCATGGCCGCGTTCTGGACTGGATCAACTGGCAAGACGCTGCCTGCCTGTACGCCCGCGATGCGGTGTCGTGGACGCTGGGCGAGCCATGCATGCAGATCCACGGCGGCATCTCGCGGCTGACCGGCGAGCGCAGCACGCTGGAACTGCACCCCATCATCGCCGCGCGCGGGCATGCCCGGTCGCGCGCGCTGGACCCGACCCCGACCCTCAGCAACACCGCGTTATTCGCGCGCGATTCGCAGCTGTGCATGTATTGCGGCCAGCATTTCAGTCGCCCGCACCTGACCCGCGACCACGTCATGCCGGTGTCCAAAGGCGGTCGCGACAGTTGGGAAAACGTGGTGACCGCCTGCTTCCAGTGCAATTCGCGCAAGGCCAACCGCACGCCGCAACAGGCGCATATGCCGCTGCTGGCGGTGCCCTACCGGCCGAGCTGGATCGAGCACCTGATCCTGTCCAACCGCAACATCCTGTCCGATCAGATGGCCTTTTTGCGCGCGCAACTGCCCAAACGCTCCAAGCTGTCGCTGTAAGCCGGCTGGCCACGCGTTGCGCCTGCCGGCTGGTGAGTGGCCGCGCCACCCTTCGGCCGAGTGCCAAGACAACCACGGGCGCTTGGGCCTGGATGCGCGTGCGGTTGCCCCACTCGCGCCGCAGCGCTGGCGGCTTCGCTGGCGCACGGGGTGTCCGACGTGACATCGAACCCGGCCACGGCGATCCAACGCATGAGGCACCCGGACACGGCCAAGCGTCCCATCCCACGCAGGCAAGGGCCAAGTGGTCTAGAGGACTCGGCGCAATCGGTCCATCGAACGGTGCGGCAGATTGCCGCAGGTGTGGGTAAGCATCGCGCGCGCCAGGCGTGACGGTGTGTGTGCCCATCACTTCCCGCTGACAGCTGAACCGGTTTGCTTGCCGGGCCTTCGCATGGGGAGGACAATACGGCTTCAGAAGATTGACACGATGATGATCGACACCACCCGCTATCCGCGCCTGTCCCGCATCCAGACTCCCGACGATCTGCGCCGCTTCGACGAAGCCGAGCTGACCGCGATCGCCGAAGAACTGCGCTCCTATCTGATCGAATCGGTGGGCAAGAGCGGCGGGCACTTCGCGGCCGGCCTGGGCGTGATCGAGCTCACCGTCGCCCTGCACTACCTGTATCAGACGCCGGTGGATCAACTGGTGTGGGACGTCGGGCATCAGACCTACCCGCACAAGATCCTCACCGGCCGGCGCGACCAGATCCACACGGTCAAGCAGAAGGACGGCGTGGCGCCGTTTCCCAAGCGCGAAGAGAGCATCTACGACACCTTCGGCGTGGGCCATTCGTCGACCTCGATCTCGGCCGCGCTCGGCATGGCCATCGCTGCGCAGCGCAACGGCGACGACCGCAAGGTGGTGGCGGTGATCGGCGACGGCGCAATGACCGCCGGCATGGTCTACGAAGCGCTGAACCACGCTGGCGGCATGGACCCGGAACCGAATCTGCTGGTGATCCTCAACGACAACCGCATGTCGATCTCCGAAGCAGTGGGCGGGTTGACCAAGATGCTGGGGCGCGCCAGCGGCAGCCGCACGCTCAATGCGATCCGCGAAGGCGGCAAGAAGATCCTCGGCGACAAGAAGAACAACCCTACCGCGCGTTTCGTGCGGCGTTGGGAAGAACACTGGAAAGGCATGTTCGTGCCGTCCACGCTGTTCGAGGAGATGGGCTTCCATTACACCGGCCCGATCGATGGCCACGACCTGCCCAGCCTGGTCGGCGCACTGAAGACCCTGCAGACGCTCAAGGGCCCGCAACTGCTGCACGTCATCACCACCAAGGGCAAGGGCTACGAGCTGGCCGAAGGCGATCAGATCGGTTATCACGCCGTTGGCCCGTTCGATCCGAGCAAGGGCCTGGTGGCAAAGGCCGGCGCCAAGAAGCCGACCTATACCGACGTCTTCAGCGACTGGGTCTGCGACATGGCCGCCGCCGAACCCAAGCTGTTGGTGATCACACCGGCGATGCGCGAGGGCTCGGGCCTGGTGCGCTTCAGCAAGGAATATCCGCAGCGCTATTTCGATGTGGCCATTGCCGAGCAGCACGCGGTAACGCTGGCCGCTGGCATGGCGACCCAGGGCGCCAAGCCGGTGGTCGCGATCTATTCCACCTTCCTGCAGCGCGGCTACGACCAACTGGTGCACGACGTGGCGGTGCAGCAACTGGATGTGCTGTTTGCGATCGATCGCGGCGGCGTGGTCGGCCCGGATGGCGCCACCCATGCCGGCAATCTGGATCTGAGCTTCCTGCGCTGCGTGCCGCACATGGTGGTGATGGCGCCGGCCGATGAGGCCGAATGCCGTCAGATGCTGAGCACCGGCGTGCAGTACCAGGGCCCGGCAGCGGTGCGCTACCCGCGCGGCACCGGCCCGGGTGTGGCGCTCGATGCCTCGCTGGCCACCCTGCCGATCGGCAAGGCGCAGCTGCGCCACAGCGGCACCCGCATCGCCCTGCTCGGCTTCGGCGCGACGGTGGATGCGGCAGAGGCGGTCGGCCGCGAACTGGGGCTGACGGTCGTGAACATGCGCTTCGTCAAGCCGCTGGACAAGGCGATGCTGCTGGAGCTCGCAAAAACTCACGACGGCTTCGTCACCATCGAAGACAACGTGGTTGCCGGTGGCGCAGGTGCTGGCGTGTCGGAACTGCTCAACGCCGAAGCCATTACCATGCCGATGCTGCACCTGGGCCTGCCGGACAGCTTCCAGCATCACGCCAGCCGCGAAGACCTGCTGGCCGAGGCCGGCATCGACCAGGCCGGCATTCGCGCCGCCGTGCTCAAGCGCTGGCCGCAGCTGATGACCAGCAAGACGCCTGCGTTGAACGCTGCGGCAGGCTGAGCGCGCCAACAGATTCGTTGTGGCGCGCGCCGCATTACACTGGCGGCACCGCGCCAGTACGCGCGAAACCCTCCACCAGCTGCGCGATGCGCGCCTGCGATTGGATCAGTTGTAGCGCCGCCTGCAGGCGACGCACGCCGTGTGGCACCTCGCCGGCGCCGAGCGCCTGACGCAGCAACGCCGGCAAGCCATCCAGATCGCGCAACCACCAGGCAGCACCTGCCACCTGCAGGCGCGCGGCGTGATCGAACTGGTCGTAATCCAGCGGGTAGACGATGGCCGGCAATCCCGCGGCGAGGCAGGCGTAGAGAATGCCGGCACCGCCGTGATGGATCACCAAGGCGTAGCGGTGCAGGTGCTGGGCGTAATCCACATAGGGCAGCCGCTGATAGTTGCCCTGCCCCGGCTGCGGCGAAGCGCCGGTGTCGCCGTCGCTGAAATGGAAGACCACCTCCGGGAACTGCGGCGCCAGCGCACGCAGCACGCCATCCATGCGCTGCTTGACCCATTGCAGATGCGTGCCCAGCGTCACCAGCACATGCCGGCGACCGTCGACGAAGGTGGGCGCCGGCACCGACGAAGGCGGCGTGCACAACTGCGGCCCGACAAAGCGCACGGCCGTCGGCCAGCGTTGCGCCAGCTCGAACGACGGGACTCCCAGGGCCAGGATGCACTGCGGCGAATACACCGCCTCGCTGCGATCGCGTCGATAGATTGCCGGCAACCCGCACGCGCGCATCTGGCGCCGATAGCAAAGGTGCAGGGTCCGTTTGAAGCCACGTGTGAGCCGGCGCGCCGCTGCATGCCAGACACGCTGCAAGGGTGTGGTCGCAGGCAGCAACCCGCCAAAGTATGCGGGCGGCCCATCCGTGGTTTCGATCACGCATGGCGACGGCATGCTGGTCCACCAGGCAATGCCCATCGTCTGTGCGGCCAGTCCTGCGCTGGGCAGGGTGAAGTCGACGATCACCAGATCCGGCCGCCGCGCGCGCCAGCGCTGCTGCAGCGCTTCGCCGAGCTGCGCCATGAGCCTGAGTGCGTTGTGCAACTGCCGACGCAGGCGCACGGGGTTGTGGCCCACTGCATGCGGCGGGTTGGCGATGGAAAGCAGCAAGCGATCGGCATGCGCATCCAGCACGCTGGCAGCGGCGAGCCCACATGCCTCGATGTGCGCCCGCGCAGCAGGCGTGCTGATGACGCAGACCTCGTGCTGCGCGGTGAGCTGTTGCGCGATCGCCAGGATGGGATGCAAATGGCCGCTGTAGGGCGGTGCGATCAGATCAATGCGCATGCGCTGCGCCCTGTCGCATTCGTTCGATCTGCGCGACAAAGCGCTGGCACTCGGCAAGCACCTCGGCGTTGCGCAGGTACGCCATGTGTCCGCACGCAGGCCTGGCATCGACCTGCCCATCGAACAGTGTTCGAGAAATCCAGTCGCTGCGGCCCTGTACCACGCGCAGCTGGCCGAACACTGAGGGCGCATCACACACCGGGCCGTACGCAAAAACCGCCAGGCGTGCACGCAGCGCATCCGGCAACTGCAATGCGGTCAACAGCTGCAGTCCGCAGCTGCCGGCAAGAAGCAGCGTCATCGGCGCCTGATCCAGCAGCGCATGGACACGCTTGCGATCGGCTTCGGCAAGGCGTGCATGTCGGGCCGCAAGATACTGCCGTGCATTGGACAGGCTGGCACGCCACAACGGCGTGCGCCGGTGCGGCGCGCCGTTGCGGCGATACGGGTAATTGCAATCCAGCAGCTGCCGGCCTGCGCCCTGCAGCTGTTGCAGAAATGCGCCCTGCTCCGCACTCAAGGCGCAGCTTGCCGGATCGCTTTGCCCGGTGAGGAAGGCGATCTGCAGCGGCCCCGACTCACTCCGCACGAAAGCACCCATTCGGTAGCACGCGGTAACGCCGCGTGCGCCAGCGGATCGTGCGCACCAGCGCTGCGTGCAGCAGATGCAGCGGCTGCAGGCATTCGGCGCATAGCGACACCAGCAGGCGGTGGCGAACGGCGCCGGTGACGCGCCATTGCACAGCGCACAGCAGCAGCGCACGCACCAGCAAGACGATCAGCACGCAGAGTGCAGCCGGCCAGGTGTGCTGCACGCAAGCGCAGACCAGCATGGCCACCAGCAGCAACGGCGGCAGCCCCTGCAACACGCCGATGGCAGTGCGTACGTGCAGGCGTTGACGGCCTAGCAGGATCGATGCGAACAGCATCCAGCGATGCATCTGGCGCACATAGCCACGCAGGTCGGGCATGGCGGTACGCATCGCCACCGGCGCAGTGGATTGCCAGAGCCGCCCGCCGCGGTCGCGCACCAGGGTGGCGAAGGCCAGATCGTCGGTCAGCTGCTCCAGCAATGCAGTAAAGCCATCCCAGCTGCGCAGTTGTTCGGTACGCGCGGCGTAGCACATGCCATTGATGGTCAGCGGCGCTGCGAATGGCAGCCAGCCCAAGTACGTGAGCGCGGCATTGTTGTTGACGAACTGCGCCAACAGGCGCCCGGCCAGCGTGGCGCTGTCGCGGTAATACGGCAGTGCGGTGACCACATCTGCATGCGTGAGGTCCGACAATAGTTGCGACAGCGCATGGCCGCCGAGGTGCGCATCGTCGTCGAGAATCAGGCTGACAGGCGCATCGATGTGCGGCAGCGCGTAATCGAGTTTCCAGGCCTTGGGGTTGATGCCTGGTGGCGCCGCGGGCACGAGAATGCGCGCGATCCGCAGCTGCGGATATTGTGCAACGACAGCAGCGGCAGCGGCGTTTCCCGGGCCATCGTCGGCATCCAGCAACCAGACGAACTGCGCCTGCGGCAATGCCTGCGCGTTGGCAACAAGCACCTCTTGCAAATGCGCATCGCCACCAAGAATAGGCTGCAGGATCGCCACCTCGGCCGGCGTGGCAACGGCACGGCGCGCCGGCCTCGCGCGTTCGCCACGCATGACCCACAGCACGGCCGCCGTCTTGACCAGCAGCACGGCCAGATACAGCGCCGCCAGGATGGGAACGATCAGGTCCACTGCGCTGCCTGCCAGTGCACGAAGGCGTCCACGCCCTCGTCCAGGCCGACGCTGGGCGGGCCCAGATCGGCAAGCGTGCGGCGCGGATCGAAGGTCTTGGAATATGCGAACACGCCAACGCCGAAGCGCGTGATCGGCGGCTCGCCCCGCAGCCGCAGCCCGCGATACACCGCCTCCACCACGCTGGCCATGCGCAAGGCGGTGCCGATGCGCACCTCGCGCCGTGGCAACGGCAGCTGCAGGCGCGCCAGCACCTCCAACAACAACTGCTGCAGGTCCACCGGGTGTGCGTTGGTGAGATTGTAAGCAGCCTGCAACTGCGGCGCGGTGGCCGCGCGGTACAGGTAATCGCACAGCGTATCGATATAGATCAGGTCGCCGATCACCGGCTGGGTCTGACCGACGAAACGTGGCAATGCACCCTTGCGCGCGGCGGCGATCACGCGCGGAAACAGCACCGTGTCGCCGGGCCCGAATACCGCACGCGGGCGCAACACGCTCTTTTCCCCGGGATAGTCATCCAGCAACGTCTCGCCAAGATACTTGGTTTGTGCGTATGTATTGACGAACGCCGGGCCGATCGGGCTGTCTTCATCCAGGCCGTATTGATGCGCTTCGCGATAGAACACCGAACTGGAGGAGACATACAGCAGGCGCGGGCAGCCGTTGCGCTTGCAGAAGTCGATGAGGTTGGCGGTGGCCTGGACATTGTGCCGCTGAAACTGCGCACGCGTGCCCCACGGCGAGGCCAAGGCAGCTGCATGAATCACCACATCCGGTTGCCAGTCCAGCGAGAAGGCCTGGCTCAGATCGATGCGATGGTAGTTGGGCAGGTCGCTGGCGCGGCGGCCGATACCGTGAATCTCGACGCCCGGCTGCCCCTGAAAGCGCCGCAGGAATGCACCACCGACAAAACCGGACGCGCCGGTCACGAGAATGCGCAGGCTCATCGCCACTCCGGTTGATAACGGTCAAGACTCGGCTGGCAATGCGAAGGCAGGATGACCAGTTCCGGATGGGCGTGCGACAAGGCGTGCAAGCGATGCACGGTGTGCTGGAATGCGTGCCAGTCGTGCATCAGCAGACGCGTGGGCCAGGCCGGCCATTGCAGCGTGGCCCAGGTGGCCGAGGACCATACCGCGTCCGCACACAGCAACACCTCGCGGTCGTGCTGATCGCGTACCCACAGTCCCATCTGGCCGGGCACGTGCCCGGGTAGCGATACCGCGAGCACGCTGCCGTCCTCGAACAGATCGTAGGCCGGGCCGAGCCCCTGCCAGGCTCCAGTCAACGCGCGCTGCGGCGCCTGGTCGGCAAACTGCAGCCGCTGGTCGAAGTCGTCCGGCAGCAGCTGCGGCAGCAAGGCGCGGCGCAACCCACCCATGCGCGAACAGCTGCGCAGCTGCTGGTAATCCGCGCGCAGGCAGAGAAAGCGCGCATTGGGCAGATCGCGCAGGCCGCCGACATGGTCGGCGTGGAAGTGCGAAATCAGGCACCAGGCGATGTCATCCAGCGATACGCCACGTTTGTTCAACTGCGCGCCCAGGGTTTGGTCGGCGGGCAAGCTGACTGGCGTGGTCCAGCGGTACAGGCGCTCCGGCCAGGGATCGGTGGCACGAAAAAAATGCGCGGCATAGCCGGTGTCGTACAACAGCGCGCCACGCTGCGGATGCCGGATCAGCACGCTCAGTGCGGGGAATTCCACCGCATGCCAGTGACCATCTGCACGCACCATGCGTTCGCAATGGCGACAGTGGCCCACGCGCAGCAGCTCGAGCGACACGCGGACCGGCATCAGTAACGCAACACCATGCCGCCGATGGCAAGCCCTGCCCCGGTGCCGAGCAGCGCGACCAGATCGCCACGCTGCAGGCCCAGGTCGACGCGTGCGTGATGCAGCGCATGCGGCAACGACGCGGCGACCTGGTTACCCGTGTGTTGCAGGATGCGCACCACCTGTTCGGGGCGCAGTCCCAAGGTCTGCACCACATGATCCAGGCCGCCGCCGGAAGCCTGGTGCGGTACCAGGCAACGCAAGGCTGCGGTGGCGGTGCCGGCCTCGTGCAGCAGCTGTTCCCAGAACGCCGGCAGATGCCGCGCAGCGAAACGGTAGGCGCCGCGTCCGTCCATGCAGAACACGCGCGAGGCATCGGGCGCGCTGTCTTCGCCATGCGGGTAACGCGTGCCACCGCCGCGAATGCGGCACAGCTCGGCGCCATTGCCATAGCTGGACAGCCGGCTGGAGAGCAGCGCCGAGCCCTGCCCTGCGTCGCTGCGTCCAACGACCACTGCGGCTGCGCCATCGCCGAACAAGCCGGCCGTGGCCGGCGTCGCCGCATCCAGCCCGGCCGATGCGACTTCGCTGGAGACGATCAGCACGCGCTCGTAGCGACCTAGCGCCAGTGCGTTGGCCGCCATGTCCAGGGCCACCAGAAAACTGAGGCAGGTTGCATTGACGTCGAATGCGGGGATGCCCGAATCGCCGAGGCCGAGCGCGCGCTGGATCAGCACCGCCTGGCAGGGAATCGGCTGCTCCATGACGCTGCAGGCGGAGATCAGGCAATCGATCCGACTGGCATCGAGCCCGGCGCTGGCCAAGGCCTGCTGTGCAGCGGCTGCCCCCATCGACGATGCGGTCTCGCCCTTGCCCACGTAATGGCGCGTCTCCACGCCCAGACGCGCGAACGTGGTTCCGGCCGGCAACTGCCAGCGCTCGTCCAACTGGCGCGATGTCACTTCCGTCGCCGGAACATGGCGCCCGGTGCCCAGGATGCGCAGCGGCAATGCGTTCAACGCGGAGCTCTCGAAACATGAAGGCGCGCAGCATACCGTGGCCGCATCGGCAGGCCCACCGCCGTGCATGCCGATACACCTTTAAGCGCATGCACCGCGAGGCACGCCGCGCAACAGCCGCCTGCCGCATCCATTGCATCTCTGCCAGCTGCTGTGCTCGTGCTCGGCATGACGCGCCAGGCGCACGCGGCGACATCGCATCAAGGCGCTTCCACCTCATAGCCCAGCGCTTGCAGGCGTGCCAGATAGCCATCCGGCGCGGTCAACCGGCTGATCGGCAACACCGCGAACGTGCTGCGATTGCGTTGCAGGGCAGCGGTGGCGATACCCAGCCAATGCTCGCGCATGCGCCGTTCCAGATCGTCGATGCCGCGTTTCCTTGCAGCACCGGAGCTGGCCATTGCGTCCATGCAGGCGGCCTGCGGATCTTCGCGCGGCAGCCTGCGCAAGGCCTCGACATCGCCCACCGACCAGGCATTGGCGCGCTCCACCATCGTCGGCAGGTCGCGCTCCACGGCCACCAGAATGCTGCGGAAACATGCGGTATCGTCCATTCCGCCGGCGCGGAACTCCTTGAGCGCCTGGCGCGGGTCCTTGATCTTGTAGTCCAGCGCGGTCGGTGTGGGTTTGATGCCGGCACGCTTGGCAGCGCGTTCCACCACTGGCCAAACCACCGGCGAACGGGCCAGGCCGGAGCGCTTGATCGCCGCCTGATACAACTCGCCGGCAGCCAGCATCGGGCGTTTGCGCTCAACGCCGCGGTCGCTGCCGAGATAGCGCGCCTTGGACACGCTCCAGCGCGCATACAGGTCGGCCGGCAAGATGTCGCGCAGCTCGCGCCCGTCTTCGTTCTTCATCGCTTTCATGGCCGACGGGAGCAAGGTCAGCTTGCCGAAGAATCCCATGTCCGCATCTACCTGCACGGTTGGCGCTGCCAGCACCTGCTGGGACTGGCCGATGATGGTTTCCACTTCGGTCGACTGCCACTGCAGCCGCTTCGGCAAGGGCGACAAGGTACCCAGGATCCACAACACATGATCGCCCTTGCTGACCTTCCACAAGCCCGGCCCGGGCTGCACGCCGCGCACGACCATGGCCTCCAGATCCACCACTGCTGGTGCCGGCGTCGCCAACTTGGGCGGCACGGCTTCCCCGGCGGTCGCCAGCAGCGACACCAGCATCAAACCCATTCCCCATCCCGCGACCTTGCGTTGCATGGTGTCTTGCCCCCTGTTTGAGGCGGACAGTACGCCAAGCCGGCAGCAGCCGCGTTAGGGAAGCGTTCGGACGCGCAAACGCGGTCGATGATCAGCGTGGCAGCAGCGTCGCCAGGCGTGCAGCCAGCGGCGAGGCCTTGTCGAGCAACGCAAAGCCTTCCCAGACGAATCCCGGCGATACCGTGCAGCCCGCCAGGGTGAAATCGCCGAGCGAACGCGCCGCTTGCCAGCAGCCTGCCGGCACCACATGCATCGGCTCGCCGCGTTCGGCGGCATCCACGATCACACGCTGCACTTGCTCGGTACAGGTGTCATAGATCAGCAGTTCCAAGGCATCGCCCAGCTGCCAATGCCAGGTTTCTTCCGCATCCACGCGGTGCCACGCACTGCATTCGCCGGCACTCAGCAAAAAACGGATGGCGGTCATTGCCGGGCGGGTCTGGCCGTTGTCGGTCACCTGGCGCGCAGAGGCATGGACGCGGCGGTAGTGCCCGCCTTCCGGATGCGGGGCGAGGTCCAGCGAGCGGATCAGGGCGGCGGCGGTTGGATGCATGCAAGCATGCTAGGCCAGACACGCCTGCGCTGCATCAGGGCAGCTGCTTTCCCGCGCGCAAGCAGGTGCGGAAGAACACCAACAGATCCCAGCTATAGCGCTTGAGCAAACGGCGTGGCTCGTTGAGCAGCCGATACATCCACTCCATGTGCAGGCCTCGCACCCACTCGGGCGCACGCTTTGCGGTACCGGACAAGAAATCGAGCAATGCGCCCACCCCGAACACCAGCGGCACGCTCAGCGCATGGCTGTGGTCCAGGATCCAGCGCTCCTGCAGCGGATTGCCGAACGCCACCAGCAGCACATCGGCACCGGAGCGATTGATGCGCTCGGCCAGGCCCTCGCCCGCCGCCGCAAATTCGCCATAACCATCGCACATGCCGACCACCTGCTGCCCCAAGGTCCCGGTCAGCGTCGCCGCAGCGGTCTTGCCCACGCCCGGGCGGCCGCCCAGCAGAAAGAACTTCAGCGGTTGCGCACTCTCACGGCACAGATACGGAATCAGGTCGGTGCCATTGAGGTTGCCGGCAAAGCGGCGGCCGTGGATCAGCCGCGCAGCCAGATCCATGCCGATCCCGTCGTTGACGATGCGCACGCTGGGCTCGCGCATGCGCGTCCGCAGCGCCTGGCATTGCACGATGAAATTGGTATTGGCAAAGAACACCCGTCGCGGCTGACGGGCGGCCAGCGCGTGGAATAGATCCAACGCAAAGGCTTCCTGCGTGGTGGACAGGACCGGAAAGCCGCCCAACGGAATCACCACACCCGGCGGCGTGGTTCCGCTGGCAATCCCCGTTGTTTCCACATCCACGCGCTGGCCCTGCATCATCGAATCACCAAAGGTCGTAAGGGAAGGCAGCCAACAGCCCGGCCTGCAGCTTTTCCAGATCGAAATCGCCGTTGCCGCCCAGTTGCAGACACTCCTCCACGCTGTTGCCGGAATGCCATTGCATACGCCCGGTGCCGTTGTAGTAGTCGTCGTACTTGAAGCGATCTTCGCCATTGCCCCAATCCAGATACACCGCCGGGATTCCATAGGCTTCGGCAAGGATCAGGCCGTGCAGCGAGCTGCTGATCACCAACTCGGCGCCAAGCAACGCGCTCATGAAGGTTGCGGGCTTGACGTTGGGAAAGACCAAGTGATCCTTGTACGCGCTGTACTTTTCAACCGGCTCGTTGAAGTGCGGAACGATGGCGAACGGGCGCTTGTTGATCGCACCGAGCGCATCGGCCGGGAAGAACATCGGCGTCAGCAGCCCGGGATCGCCATACACTTCCGGCACTGCGATGCCGCGATCGAGCAGAAATTTGCGCGTCTTCGGCCCACGCACTGCACGGACATCGAGCGTACTGAAGGTGTTGCGCTCGGCAGGAATCTTGCCGTTGATGCCACTACCCCAGACGGTATCGCCGTCTTTGGCGAAGTGCAGTACCGAACCGATCGCGATCAGCTTCTTGCTCAGATCCTGCTTTTCGATCAGCGTCTTGTCCTGCAGGGACAGCACGCAGGAGACGATCACCTTGGACAGGTGATCTCCCATATTCACGCCAGCGTTCTTGGGCTGCCACCAGAACAGCGCACGACGTTCTGCATGTTCTATCCACTTCTGCAGCAAGGCGTTGGCCATAACGTGTGAGTCTCCTAAAGAAAAAAATGTGCGCGCATTAATGCGAGAGCGCAGCCTCCGACGAGGCATGCACCGCTGCGCTTTGCTGTGGATACAAACGGGTTTCCGGATACGCACTGGGATCCAGCACGCGATCGGTGGTGTCGGACCAATTCAGGCACTGGCGATAACGCACGCGCGGTGCTTCCAGGGCGCGGCCGATTGCTGCAACGACAGAATCGGCGTTCCCCGGAGTGTAGCCGAACCGCGACTGATACGGCCCCACCACGGCGTTCGGACACACCGCAGGCAAGCCGAAAAAGTCGTATTGCAGCAACTTCATCGAACTGTCGGCCAGGTAGACCGGCACTTGCTCGGAGGCATACGGCGCAATCCCGAACCGCGCGTGCTTGATATAGCCAATGGTCTCGGCGTGTTTCATCTCGCCATAGACCACCACGTTATCGCCGTAGCCCGGATGCCGGCCCATGCCCGAACCGATCACATGAAACGTCACCTGCGGGAACGCCTTGCTGGCAACGACGAAGAATTCCGGATCGAACAACATCGAACCGACCGCAACTGCGTGAATGCCCTCACCGTACGGCGACGGGTCGCCGAGTTGATCCAGGTTGTGATCCACGCCATGGCCAACGTGATAGACATTGTCGCGGCTGGCGATCTCCTCTGCCATTGCCGGCGATACCAGTGCAATCACATCGAGCTTGGGCGCCACGCGGTCGAACTCGCGTTCGATATACGACGCAACATTGATCGTGCTCAATCCGTCCGACGCGCGATAGACCAGCTTGGCTGCAGGATTGACGCGCTTGGCCAGCTCGATGAAAGCGACCGCAATGCCGCTTTCGAACACGATCACATCCGCCTCGCGCATCCAGTCGAGCAACTGGCGCGGCGGATGCGCAGCATACCAACGGAACATCGCATCCTCGACCGACCGCAACCATGGACGACGCGTATTGAACGGATGCACCGTCGTGCGCCACAGGTAGCAGTCGACGCCCTTGTGCGAGACGACCTTGTTCGCGGTTTCGTCGAGCGGCAGCCGCATATCGCCCTTCATGCGCGACAACCGGCTGTAACGCAGCGAGAAGAACCGCGTGGTCCCGCGCAACGCCAGTTGATCGGTGATGAAGTGGATATTGGCGCGCCGCGGCGTGCGGTAATCGTGGGCGGACAAGACCAGATAGCAAGGCCGGCGGATGCCGGAAGCGGCGGCGGGTGTGTCGCTCATGGGCCGTGTCCTATGAATGAGTGAGAGAAAGCATGACCGACTGCAGGCGAAGACAATGTCGACTCATCGACGTGCCTTGGCCTGCGTCAGCAGCTTGCGGATGTTGATGATGGCAATCACATCGCGACGGAATGCCGGCCAGATCGCCAAGGCAAGCAGGCAAACGGCAAGCATCGTCACTGCGCCGACAGCCAGTTGCTCCCACAGCGGGCCGCCAACCGTCATGGAGGCGTAATACGCACAGCCACCTGCCACGCCGTAGGCGACCATGGCGCGCAGTGCATTGGTGAACAGGGCTCCGACCGGCGCGTCTGAAATCTTGCCGATCCACAGCAGCGACAGCGGCCAGGTCAACAACAGACCGAACGAATAGCCGATCGCCACCCCCATTGCGCCCCAGCGCGAGCCGATGAAGATGCAGGCAATCAGCAGGACGCGACTGACCAGCGAATACACCAGCTGCGCGCGCATCAGTCCCCGCGCAAGGAACACCCAATACGTTGCATAAGCGGCCGTCTGGAAGATACCGCCCAGTGTCAGCACCTGGAACAGCGGCACCGCCTCACGCCACTGCTCGCCCAGCACCAGCACAATCAGCGGCATCGCCAGCGCGCAGGCGAACGCAAACAGCGCAAAGATCAGGTGCACCATCACGGTCTGCCCGCGCAACAGGAAGGCACTGAAGCGCTCGCGGTCGTCCTGCAGCTGCGACAACACCGGCAGCGCCACGCTGGTGGCAGGCGCATTGATCTGGTTCAACGGCATCATCAACAACTGGAATGCGCGGTTGTACAAGCCCAGCGCGTCCGGTCCGGTCCGCCAACCGATGATGACCTGGCCCACGTTGCGACTGGCATACCCCAGCAACTGCGCCGCCATCAGGTTCCAGCCGAAACTCATGAAATCGCGCATCGGTGCAGAACGCTGGTAGCCACCCGGCAACCAGCGCGCGCAGCTGGCGGCGATGATGAAATTGACGCCGGCCTGCACCACCTGCTGTACCACCAGCGCCCAGTAGCCCCAGCCCAGCAGCGCAGCAGCAACCGCTGCGCCCAGACCGAGCACCTGCGAGCCCACATCGCTCAGCGCCACCTGCCCGAAGCGCAGCCCGCGGCTCAGATGCGCGCGGTACTGCGTGGTCATGCCGTTGATCAGGAAGGTGACCGCCAGCGCCTGGGAAATCGTCACCAGGGCCGGCTCCTTGTAGAAGTTCGCAATCAGATGCGCCGAGGCGAACACCACCAGCGACAGCAGCAGGCCAATGCCGCTGTTGATCCAGAACAGGTTGTCGCGCTGCTCGCGACTCACTTGCTTGGCTTGCACAGCCGCGGCCGACAGACCGAAATCGCGCAGGATCTCGGCGGCGCCGACGATGGCGGTCACCATCGCCATCAGACCGTAGTCGTAGGGCGTCAGCAAGCGCGCCAACAGGATGATGCCGCCGAACTGCACCACCATCTTGGCCGACTGCCCCAGCATGGTCACCGCTGCGCCGCCGGCAGCGCGCGACCCCAGGCTGCGCTGTGGCGGTGGCGGCGGTGTGGAAGATGTCATCGTAGGTGTCTCTGCGGTCACAGCGCGGCGTCTCCATCCTTGCCCAACGCTTCCAGATAGGTGCGGTAATGCAACTGCCCGATCCGCGGCCAGTCGCGCTGCGACAGATCCGGTGCCGGGCCGCGTGGCGCAGCACGCACCTTGTCCAGCATGCCGGTCAGCAGCGCGGCATCGAACTCGCCTTTATACAGGAACACCCAACCGGGGCCGACTTCCTCGGCGATGGCCGCGTTGGATTCGCTCCACGGCGCCAGCACCGGGCGCGCCAGCGACAACGCCAGCAGCAAGGTGCCGGAGTTATGCATCTGCCGATACGGCAACACCACCAGTTCGGCCGCGCTGACTTCGCGCGCCAGCACCGGCTCTTCCACGTAGGCCAGCAATGCGCTGATCCGCGGATCCTGCGCGCAGGCGTCCTCCACCAAGCTGCGCATCTGCGGCGTGGCCGGGTTGCCGACGATACGCAGGTTGAGACGCGCATCGTCGACCTCGCGCATGACCTCGATCAAGGTTTCCACGCCTTTGTACGGGCGGATCAGACCGAAGTGCAGCAGCCGTCCGGGCACCGTGTTGCCCTGCTCCATGGTCGCGAACCAGTCGCGATAATGGCCGTGCAGAATCGTATCGGTGAACGGCGGACGTGGCGGCGTGGTCGCATTGATGCGAATCCAGCGCCGCGTCAGCCGGTCGATCCAGCGCAGCAGGCTACGTTCGCGCCAGCCGCGGTCCTCATGCGGCGCAAGATTGTGCAAGGTGCGCACCACCGGCGTGCCGGTCAGCTGCAGCTTGAGCAACAACAACGCAGCGCAGGCCTGCTTGGCCAACGTGCCGGCAGCGGTCGGATGGCGCAGCAGGTATTCGGGCCAATGCAGATGCAACACGTCGTAACGCGACAGCAATGCATCGCGCATCGAAAAGAAGCGCGGATGCACTGCGGCAGGCAGCGCGTCGTAGAGCTGAGTCAGGTACGGATTGGTGTTGGCATTGGGCTTTTCAGTGGAAAACAGCACCGTCACCTGCGGCTGCGTTGCCGCATGCGTCATTGACGCAGGAGCAAGCGCGCTCATCGCACAGCCTCCTGCACGCGCGGAATGCCCAACGCATCGTGGTATTCGTCGACGTAGCGCCCGACCACATGCTTCCAGTCATAGCGGCTCACATAGGCCATGGACGCCGCGCGACGGGTGTCGAAATCGCTGTCGGACTGCAACGCAAGCGCCTGCACCTGATCTGCCGCCGCTTCGATTCTGTCGCGGCTGACGATCACGCCCTGCCCCGATTCGCTGGCGAGCCGCACGAATGGCGGGATATCGCTGAGGATCGGAATCAAGCCCGCACTCATTGCCTCCACTGCCGCGATACCAAAGCCTTCATGCCGCGACAGGCACACGAAGAACTGCGCCTGCTGCATCAATGCACGCAATTGCTCCTGCGAGGGCGACATGCTCAGCTGCACCTTCTCCTGCAGCCCGCGTTGGGCAATTGCCTTGCGCAGATCCGCTTCGTTCAGATCGTACTCGCGGCCGGCAATGATCAGCCGCCAGTGCGGGTCGCGCTTGAGCGCTGCCTGCAACAGCTCCAGGGTTTCGATCAGCCCCTTGTTGACCGACCACCGGCCGAAATACAGCATGGTCCGGCCGGGCGCGGTCGCTCCCTGCCCTGCATATTTCTCTACATCCACCCCGTTTTCGATCACCCGCAGCCGCGCCGGTGCCACCACCTTGGCGAACAGATCGCCATCGTTTTCGCTGGTGGCGATCACCCGTGCATAGGCCAGCGCCGAGGTGCGCGTGAGCGTCTGGAACCACAGCTGCTTCATGCGCGATGCGTAGGCGGTATGGAAAAAACCGCCGTGCGTGGACACCACCATCGGCTTGCCGTGCAGCGGCTTGGTCAATGCCAGATAGTCGTAAAAAAAATCGATGCCATGCAGATGCACAACGTCGGCCGAACGAATCGCACCGAGCACCGAGGGCGCCAGCGGGTAGCGCGACGAGCCGCGATAGCCAATCCGCCGGATCGGCAGCCCTTGGTGCGTGTCCTGCGCCGCAAGCGGCGTACCGGGATTAGTAAACACACGATCCAGCGTCACGATCTCGACCGTATCGGCGCTCGTGGCCTGATGTTGGCGGGCAACATTGAGAACGACCTCTTCCATGCCCCCGATCGAAGGATGGAATTGGCGGACGACATGCACCACTTTCATTACGCCACTCTCCTTTGCCAGCGGCGCGCACTCAGTTGCTGCGACGGCTGATTCTGAAAACTCGTCATTTGCGTTTCAACCCCAACATCCACGGTGCGATCGGCACCAGCACCGCGCGCATCGGCACGCTTACAGCAATCGCGAACGCGCTCAGCCCCAACGCCCAGGCAGGTGTACCGATTGCGCTACGTGCGATCAGGCCCGTACGCGCCACCACGCTGGTGGCCACCAAAAAAACCAGGGTATGCGTGCACAGAATCAGCAAGGTATTGCTACCGATCCATTGCACCCAGCGCAGACGCCGAATGAAATAAGCGACGCAAAACGTCATCGCCGTCCCGAGCAGACTGGCCAGCAGGAAGACGGCCGCCGACTGCCCGAACTGCAGGTTGTTCACGTCCACCTGCCCGTTCCATCCCGCCAGCCACCACCACAGTGCAGCCAACGGCAACAAGGCAAGCGCCCACACCTGCGCGCGCAATGATCGCAACGCATCGGCAAAGCGCGATAGCCAACCGCCGACTGCAATGAAAAACAGCGCCACCGGCAGCACATCCAGCGCGAGCGGCAAGCGCTGCTGCAGCGAAGGGAACCAGCCCGCCCACGCCAACGCGATCGGCAGGCTGATCGCCGCCACTGCGGCCGCACTCAATCGCGCACGCAACCCAATGTAGGCCAGCGTCGTGACAAAGAGCGCTGGCAGAAACCACAGCGCCGGAAGCACATACAGGCGTGACCCGTTGGCCCACAGCAATCCCGTCAGCGGGTGCCACCACGGGCGCGTCTGCGGATGACCTGCATGCCCATCGATCGCAGCAGTCAACAACCACAGCGCATAGGCCACCATGAAAAAAGCGAGATACGGCACCAACAGCGTGCGCGCCAGCTTCGCGACGGATGCCCCCGTCAATGCCCGATGCCCGAATCGCTCGCCAACCCAACCCGACAACACGAAAAACAGCGGCACATGGAAGCTGTAGGCGAATAGCTTGTACGCTGCCGGCATGCCGCTGGCATGGCCCAGCACCACCAGCGCGATGGCCAACGCTTTGGCGGCGTCGATCTGCCAGTCACGCGTCGGCGCACGTGCCGTTCTGGCGTCCGCCAAGTGATGCGCACGCGCAGCGTGCGGTGAAGAGGATGTGCTTGTCATGCCAAGGCGCCGCTCATGCCGCCACCCGGCGCGCGCCCAGCGCCCAGCGCCCACGGAGCGAAGCGCATCAGGATCCAACGCAGCGGCACGCTGGCGGCCAATGCGAACAGCGTGACAAAGACCGCCCAACCCAGCCCCGGACGCGCCCCACCGAATCCACCAGCCAAGGCAGCAACACCGGAGAGCACGAAGAACACCAACATATGCGTACAAAGAATCAGCAAGGTATTGCGGCCGATCCACTGCAGCCACGCCCAGCTCTGTACCAGCCGCGCCGCGCAGATCACCATCAACGAACCAAGCAACGCGCTAACCAGGAACAGCGCGTGGTTACTTCCGAATTCGAGCATGTTGACGTCGATTCGCCCATTGGCGACAGCCAGCCAGGCCACCGCCAATCCCAACACGACCGTCGCCAGGGCGCTGCCGGCCAAGGATGTCGGCAGGCGTGCCGAAACGTGGATCAGCAAGGCGCCCAATGCGTAAAAGCACAGCGACACCGGTAGCACATCCAAACCGAAAAAAATCCGCACGTGCTGTGTCGGGAACCAGTTCATCCAGAACCACGCCACGATCAATGCCAGCCCCGCGATCAGGATCGGCGCCAGCAGGCGGCGCAAGACCATGTAACTCACAACGGTCACCAACATGACGGGCAAGAACCACAGCGGAGGCTGCACATACAGGTCCGGGCCGATACCGGTGAACATCGCCACGATCGGTTCCCACCACGGGTGACTTCCCCAGCGCGCAGCCTTTTCTCCGATATTGCGGGTCAACAGCCAATAGGCATAGCCAAGCAGATAGAACGTGACGTACGGCAGCAGCAAGCTGCGTACATGCCTGCCGACTGAGCGCCTGTCCAGCCCAGTCGTGGTCGACGCATAACCCGCTGCCAACCAGCCGGATACCAGGAAAAACAGCGGCACATGGAAGCTATAGGCGAACAAGGTCATGCCATGTGGGACGCCCTTGGCATGACAGAACACCACCAACAGGATCGCAATGGCCTTGGTGGCGTCGATGCGCGGGTCGCGGACGCGACCGCCTGTCGCAACCTGCGCGTCGGCGGCCGGCAAAGCCGACCGCGATGCCGGCATTGCCGACACGCTCATCGTGCTGCTCCCGCAGGCAATGGCAACTGCGCGCCATCTGCCGTTGGATCGTCCTTGATCAAGGCGGTTTGCGCGCCGGACGCAGACCAGGTCGGCAGCATGTGCCACATGCAACCGCAGACAAACCACCACAATGCCGATGTCTTGATCGAGAAGTAACCGTTGGAGACAAGCAGGCTCAAGGCGAACGCAAAGATCGCCAGGTTCTTGAACAGCTGCCCTTCCTTGCTCGGCATCAGCAGCAGGAACGAATAGGCCAGCAGGAAGGCCAGCACGCCCACGATCGATTGCGATGCGATGAAGTACGAAATGCCACTATCGAAGTAACGATACGCCTGCGCAAAATCCAGGCCCATCCAGGATTCGAACGACAGGTTATTCATCGAATAAACGGTGAAGAACACGCGCCCCATCGTGGTGTCCTGGTATGCGGTGATGCCCGTGACCCAGACCAGCAGCCATGCGCTCATGATCACCAGCAGGAACACCAGGAAGGCCAGCCGCTGATCCAACCGTTTCAATAGCGGCGTCAGCAGCACCATCAAGACACAGGTACCCGCCGCCAATCGTCCGTCTGAGGCCACGATCATGAAACCGATCAACCCCACCGACAGGATCAGCGCCGCCGGCCGCATCCAACGCCAGAACACCAGCACGATCGCGGTGAAGAAGCAGATGTAATTACCCATCGTCACCGGCTCGATGAACATCGAAGAGGCGCGCGGCAGATTGGAACCCGGCAGGAAGTTACGCTCGCCCGGCCGTGTTGCGCTGACGAACAGATTACTGTCTTCGTTCCAAAAGCCTTCGGCGCTCATGCCGCGCGCGTTGACGAAGAAGCTCTTCGGATTAATCAGATCGCCGTATTTGACTGGCATCGCCAGCTCGAATGCGGCAACCAGTGAGACGATGATGGTCATGCGGATGAACAGCTTGGGCACCGAGCCCGTGTAGGCAGAGCCAAGCACGACGAAGGCGAACACCACCAGCGCGTCGCGGAAGAACTTGGGGTCGATCTGCCAGTTCACCAAAAACCGCACGAACATCAGCGTAACGATCAACCCGAGCCCGCTGACGATCAGGGCAATGCGTTTGCGGCTCAACGAACCCATGCCAAGCAGGAAGCACGCCGCGTAGACCATGAATTCGACCGCGTAGGTGATTACCGGTCGCACGGTGAACACGTTCGCGTTGATGAACGCCAGCACCAGGTTATAGCCCACGCCGACCAGCAACGTGAGCTCGATCAGCAGGTTATGCCAGCGCACGCGAGTTTCCTCGCTCATTCGAATCAGCATGCAGATGCCCGCTTGAAAGGAGCGGCTGCAATGCAGCCGCCCGCGGCGCCGAACGCGCCTGCTCGCACGCTCCCCACCATCATCAGTACGCGGTCTTCTGTCCGAGCACGCGCACAGCGGTCAGCACGATGATGCGGATGTCCAGCCACAACGACCAACGGCGGATGTAATCGAGGTCGTACTGGATACGCTTCTTCATCGTCCGCAGTTCCGGGGTTTCGCCACGGAAGCCGTTCACCTGCGCCCAACCGGTGATGCCAGGCTTGACGTAGTGACGCTGCATGTAGTGGTTGATCAGCTTTTCGTAGTGCGTGTTGTGCTGCGCAGCGTGCGGGCGCGGCCCGACGATCGACATGCTGCCACCCAGCACGTTGAAGATCTGCGGCAATTCGTCCAAGCTGCTACGACGCAGGAATGCACCGAAACGGGTAATACGTGCGTCATTCTTGGTCGCCTGCTGGATCGTCGTGCCATGGTCGTCGTGCACACGCATCGAGCGGAACTTGAACATGTAGAACTCGCGGCCACCCAGGCCATGACGGCGCTGGCGGAAGAACACCGGGCCGGGCGAGCTCAACTTGACGCCCACGGCAATGGCGGCCATCAGCGGCCACAGGCCAAGCAGCGCGATCACGGCCAGGATCTTGTCCTGCAACGCCTTGGCCACCACGAAATAATTGTCGCGGTCCACCCCGCCCTGGCGCAGATTGATCACCGGCACGTTGCCGATCTGTTCGCCAGACTGATTGAGCAGACCGAAATCGAACAGGTCAGGCACCAGCTTGACGTTGATCGGGTAACGATCCAGGCGCTGCAACAGCTGCTTGATGTGGTCGCGTTCGCCCAGCGGCAGCGAGATCCACACCTGCTCGACCTGGTTTTCCTTCAGATAATCGATCAACGCGTCCGGCTCGCCCAGGCACGGCAATGACTGACGCTGTTCGGTCACGGCAATGTCGTAAGGAGTGCGAAAATAACCGACCAGGTTCATGCCGACCCACGAGTTACGGCTCAGGTAGTGGTTGATTTTCATCACCGGGTGACGCAGTCCCACCACCACCACGCGTTGCACGTCCACGCCCTGGGTACGCAGATGGTTGAGGAAGCCGCGCAGCACCGTGCGTGCCGCCACCAGCGAGGCCAGGCCACCGACGAACCACAAGCCGATCCAACCGCGCGACACCTGCTCGCCCACCTGCACGATCAGCGCATGCACGGCAAACAGCGCGAACACACCGCCGAATGCGCCGCCCAGCACCATCAGTTCGCTCAACAGTCCACGGCCGCGCCAGCTGCGGTACAACGGGAACAACGCAAAGCAGATCACCGAGTACAGCAGCGTGGTGGCGATCGCCAGCCGATACGGCGCGGCCGGCACCCAGGAGCCAAACACGATGCGATAAGCGACCAGACCGGACACCACAACCATGGTCAGGTCGAAGACGCGCAGAACCAGATCGGCCGCAGCCGAATATTTGGACAACAATCGCGGCGAGGAAGTCGTGTAAGTCGCGCTACTCAAGTCTGCCAAAAGCATGGGGATGTCCTCCAAACTCGATACGACGCATGCGGGGGAACATACGAATCGCACGCGAGCTTTCAATCATCTCCGCCAAGCGATCACCGCGGTAGAACCTACCGACCCCAGATCACTCGACAGCCCTTTGTTTCAACAGAGACAAACTTTCAAACGAAGGAGCCCGAAACATACGGGATCCCACCTTTTCCACGCTGAATCAGTTGTCACTTTAATTAACCATCGTTTTGCAACATCACGATGTCAGTTCGGCCGCGTTTCCTGCACATTGACGCGCAGGAAGTACCGCACCAGAGCCACGGCCAAACCTAGGAATACGCCAAAGATCAGGCCCAACGCGAGGTTCAATTTCAGTTTCGGCGAAGTCTTCGACGTAGGCACATCTGCGGTATCGACGATGGTCACGTTGTTGGCGCCGACATTGCCCGCCACACCGATTTCCTTGTAGCGCTGAAGCAGCGCATCGTAGAGCTGACGGTTGGTGTCGACGTCGCGCTTGAGCATGTTGTAACGAATGCTGCGGCTCTGCAGATCCAGCTCGTTGTTCCGCAAGCCGGCGATGCGCTCGTTGAGCAACTGCTCCTGATGCACCGACGCATCGTAGGTCGCCTTCAGCGACTGGCGCACGTTGATGACCTCGCCATTGATCTGCCGGCGCGACTCTTCGATTTGCGCCTTCAGACGCTGCATTTCCGGATAGTCCGGCTTGAAGGTCGACAGCTTCTGCTGGTACTCGGTGGTGAGACGCACCTGCTCGCTCCGCAGGCTCTGGATCAACGGACTGCTGAGCACCTGAGGCAACGACATGCCATCGCCACTGGATGCCTGACGCCAGGCGGCCTCGGCCTTGATACGGGCGTCCTGCGCAGAAGCCAGCAAGGCGTTGAGATCGGTCAGGTTCTGCGCCGGCAACGAGGGCTTGTCGTCGCCCACCGACACAATCTGCTCGTCGGTGGAGTATGCGACCAGCGACTTCTCCGAATCTTCGACCTTGCTGCGCAACTGCTCCAGTCGCTCGGCAAGGAACTTGGTCGCGAACGAGGACGCCTTCATGCGGCGTTCCTGCGTACTGATGATGAACATCTTCGCGTAAGTGTTGGCGATCTTGGCCGACAGCACGGGGTCCGGCGAATCGTAGTTGACGTAGACCAGGCGCGAATTGAGGATGGGTTCGACCACCAGGCCGGCCAGCAACGTATCGGTGAGGCTGCGCTCGATGATCGCCTGACGCGAATCAACCGATTTGCCTGCTTCGGGATTCTTCGCTGCGGCCTTCTCCAGTGCCTCGTCCACCTGGTCCTTGAACGCCGGCTCCTTGTCGAGCTTGGCTTCGCGGATCACTGCACGTGCCAGTGAACGGCTCTGCAGCAGCTGATACTGGGTCTGGTAGAAATCGCGATCCTGCGGCGACTCCACCGGCATCAGGTTGTCGACGTTCACCACGTTCAGCGAATCGCGTTCGATCTGCAGCGTGCTGGTCGCGCGGTACTTCTCCGGCATCAGCAGCGTGATGGCCAGCGCCAGCAGCAATGCGCCCAGTGCGATTGCGATAATCAACCAACGCTGCGACACCAGGGCGCGCCAGTAGTCGAGCAACCCCACATCGGCGAGTTCGAGATGCCCGTGACGCTGCGACGAAGAGGAACGATTGTCGGAATTCATGCTCATCGGTAAGCGCGCCACACCATCACAAGAGGAGTCAGTTCCAGCATGGTGCGCAACCACACGCGCGCATCCGAGCGGTACACCACCACGATGTCGCCGCCGTAAATCTCAGGATCGGGGTTGGTTCCCTTCTCGATTTCGGTCAGGTCGAACCGCGCGAGCATCTTTTGCCCATTGACCATGCGGAACACGATGACATTGCCGCGGCTGGCGACCGTGCTCACGCCCTTGGCCTGCGCGATGGCTTGCTGCAAGGTCAGGTTGGCCCCGATCACCGGATAAATGCCCGGCTCGTCGACCGCTCCGGTCACGGTGACGCGACGGCCGTTGGATTCCTGCACGAACACCGACACCTGCGGATTTTGCAGGTAGCCGTTGCGGTACCGGTCGGCCACCATCTTTTCCAGCTCGCCGACGCCCATGCCGGCCGCATTTACGTCGCCGATAAGCGGCAACGAAATGTGGCCGTTCTGATCGATACGGACCTGCCGTTCCAGATCGTCGATCTGGAACACCTTGACCAGCAGCAGGTCGCCTGGCGAGAGCCGATACTCGGGCTGCACTGCGGACATTGCGAGCGGGTCAGGCAGTGGCAACGAGGTCGCCATGTCCTTACCGGTGCTGCAAGCGCCCAGTGTTATCGAGCAGATCAACGCCAGGCTGAGCGCTTGGCAAAATCGTCCGATCAGTTTCTTCATGCGTGTGGCTGGCTGCCTCGGTTGGGTGGGACAGGAGCTCGCGCAGCATTCAACCGGCCAAACACGCCAGCACGAACGTACGACAGAGGGTTCATCCCGGGACATCGGGATCACGACAGGTAAGGCGTGTTGCACTGCACTATGGCACAGAAAAATCGCACCGCAAGAGACCGCACGCCATTTTTTTGACAGCGTTGGCCTATTGATTCAAGTTCGTCGATATCGCGTTAACGAACCGTGATCCACGTTTGAATCTGGAGAAAATGTTTCGGAGTGTTTTCGGACACTTAGCACCATTGCGTGATCCAAGTCCATAGCGAACCGGACCGCAAAAAGCCGGCGCTAGTGCGCCGTTCATGCTGCATCGCGATATGCCGATATGCGTATTCGCCCAGGCCGTCGCGGACACAAAAATGCAATGTTGCGACGCAACAAAAAAGCCCATGACCTGACGTCATGGGCTCGTTGTTTGGTCGGGGTAGCCGGATTCGAACCGACGACCACTAGTCCCCCAGACTAGTGCGCTACCAGGCTGCGCTATACCCCGAAGATGCTGCGCTCCGCCGCGAGGGCGGCCTGCGATTATAGCGGCTTTGTGAAACGTTTTCCTAGCGGCGCAGCAGTTGCAGGACTTCTTCCAGCTCCATCCGCACCTGCTTGATGATCTGATTGCTCAGCGCCGACTCGCTCTTGGCGCCATCGCCCTCCAGACGCAAGCGCGCACCGCCGATGGTATAGCCCTGTTCGTACAGCAACCCGCGGATCTGACGCACCATCAGCACGTCATGTCGCTGGTAGTAGCGCCGGTTCCCGCGCCGCTTGACCGGCTCCAGGCTGGGAAACTCGGTTTCCCAATAGCGCAGCACATGCGGCTTGACGTCGCATAGCTCGCTGACCTCACCAATGGTGAAATAGCGCTTGGCCGGGATCGGCGGTAGCTCGCGATTACTGCCCGGATCCAGCATAAGCCTCCACCCGTTCCTTGAGTTTTTGGCCGGGGCGGAACGTCACCACCGTCCGTGCCGAGATCGGAATTTCTTCGCCGGTCTTGGGATTGCGACCGGGCCGTTGGTTCTTTCGCCGCAGATCGAAGTTGCCGAAACCCGACAGCTTCACCTGACGGCCCTGCTCCAGCGCATCGCGCAGCACATCGAAGAACGCGTCGACAAATTCCTTTGCCTCACGCTTGTTCAGACCGACCTCGTCGAACAGACGTTCGGCCATCTCCGCTTTCGTCAATGCCATGCCAATCCCCTGGTTACCGCCTCAACTCCGGATCCGGGCGCGATGCTCGCGCTCGATCACGGCCACCACGTCGGTGACGACCGCATCGACGTCCCGGTCGGTGAGAGTGCGCGAGTTATCCTGCAAAATCAAGCCCATAGCCAGACTCTTGAAACCTGGCTCGACCCCCTGCCCGACATAGCGGTCGAACAATTGCACCTCACGCAACAATGGCCCGACCGTAGTGCGCACGCTGGCCGACACTGCCGCCCAGCTCACCTCGTCGGGCACCAGGAAGGCCAGATCGCGGCGCACCGAGGGGAACCGCGACAGCTCGCCGGCGCGCGGCAGGGCCCGCTGGACCAAGGGCATCAGCTGCAACTCGAACGCGATCACGTCCACGTCGATGTCCAGCGCCTTGGCCAGACGCGGATGTACCTGCCCGATCCAGCCGATACAGACGCCGTTGCGATAGATATCGGCCGACCGGCCCGGGTGTCCGAACGGCTGCGTCGACGGCTGGAACTCCAGCTGCGCGCCGCTGGCCGCAGCCAGCGCCATCAAGTCGCCCTTCAAATCGTGGAAATCCACCTTGCGCGCTGGCTCGCCCCACTGCAGCGCCAGCGCATCGCCGCACACCGCCGCGGCAACGTGCTGCGATTCTCCGGGTGCCGCACCGGCATCGGCCGCAGCTGCGAACACCTTGCCCAGCTCGAACAAGCGCACCCGCCCAGCCTGGCGTGCAGCATTGCGGCCCAACGTGGCGACCAGGCCCGGCAACAGGCGCAGACGCATGATCGCCAACTCCGCACTGAGCGGGTTGGCCAGCGGCACCAGGCCTTCGGTAAGCTGCCAACGCTCCAGCAAGGCTGCATCGACGAAGGCGTAATTGATGGTTTCCTGCAGCTCGCGCGCCACCAGCTGGCGCCGCACGCTGAGCTCGTCCAGCTGGGTTTCGCTCGGCATTGCGATGCGACTGGCGCCACCAGGCAGCGTGGTCGGCACCCGGTCGTACCCGTGGATACGCGCCAGCTCTTCAATAAGATCTTCTTCGATGGCGATGTCGAAGCGACGGCTCGGGGCCATCACCTCCCAGCCTTCGGCAACCGCTTCGACGTGCATGCCGAGCGCCCGCAGCATGCGCACGACGTCGGCATCGTCGATCTGAATACCGAGCACGCGTGCAATGCGCGCACGGCGCAAGCGGATGCGCGCCGGCTGCGGCAGATGCTCCGGCAGCTGCGCATGCACCACCGGGCCAGGCGTACCGCCGGCCAGTTCCAGCACCAGGCGCGTCGCCACTTCAATCGCCTGCGGCGGCAGTGCCGGATCCACGCCACGCTCGAAACGGTGCCCGGCATCGGTATGCAGGCCGAGTTTGCGGCCACGGCCCATGATGGCCTCAGGGGCGAAGTACGCCGACTCCAGGAACACATTGCGGGTGGTATCGGTGACGCGTGTGTCCAGCCCGCCCATCAAGCCGGCCAATGCAACCGGACGCCCGGCATCGGTGATGGTCAGAAAACTCTCGTCCAACGTGACCTGGCGACCGTCCAGCAGCACCAACTGTTCGCCAACGCGGGAATGGCGCACGCCGATCGGGCCTTGCAGCGTGTCTAGGTCGAACGCGTGCATCGGCTGTCCCAGCTCCAGCATCACGTACTGGGTGATGTCCACCAGCAACGACACCGGACGCACGCCGCTGCGGCGCAGCCGCTCGGCCAGCCACACCGGCGTCTTGGCGGACGGGTCGATTCCTTCGATCACACGACCGCAATAGCGCGGCGCATCCTTACCGGCGTCCAGTTCCACTGCCAGCGTGCGCGTGGACACCGGCGCCACCATGCCGGCGTCGAACGCCACCACTTCGCTGGCGCACGCGGCGGCCACGTCGAAGGCGATGCCGCGTACGCTGAAGCAATCGGCACGGTTGGGCGTGAGCTTGATCTCGATGCTGGCATCGGGCAGCCCCAGATACTCGGCCAGCGCCTGCCCCACCGGCGCATCGTCGGGCAACTCGAACAGACCCGACGCATCGCTGTCCAGACCAAGTTCCTTGGCCGAACACAACATGCCGTTGGACGCCACACCGCGCAGCTTGGCCGCAGTGATCGTCAGCTCGCCGATCTTCGCACCGACCAGCGCCAACGGCGCCACCAGACCCGCACGCGCATTCGGCGCGCCACACACGATCTGCAGCAACTCGCCCTGCCCGGCATCGACGCTGCAAACCTGCAGACGATCGGCTTCGGGATGACGCACCGCTTCGACGATACGCGCCACCACCACCTGACCAAGCGACTCGCCCAGCGGCGTGACTTCTTCGACTTCCAGACCGATCGCCGTCAGCGTCGCGGCCAGTTCATCGCGCGTGGCCTGGATCGGAACGTGGCTGCGCAGCCAATTTTCAGAGAATTTCATGAGAGGCCGGGAATCGAGAATTGGGAATGGGGAATCGCAAGAGCAGGGTTGCCGGGCCTTCGGAACCGGACCGATGGAGCCAATGGCTCTTGCGATTCCCGATTCCCAATTCCCGACTCCCCGCCGTCAAGCAAACTGCCGAAGAAAACGCACATCGTTCTCGAAGAACGCGCGCAGGTCGTTGACGCCATAGCGCAGCATCGCGAAGCGCTCCACGCCCAGGCCGAAGGCGAAGCCGGTGTAGCGCTCAGGGTCGATGCCGACGCTGCGCAGCACATTCGGGTGCACCATGCCGCAGCCCAGCACTTCCAGCCAGCGCGTGCTGCCGTCGGGCTGCTGCCAGGCGATATCCACTTCCGCGCCAGGCTCCACGAACGGGAAATAGCTGGGACGGAAGCGCATTTCGAAATCGCGCTCGAAGAACGCACGCACGAACTCGGACAAGGTGCCCTTGAGGTCGGCGAAATTGGAATGCTCGTCCACCAACAGGCCTTCGACCTGATGGAACATCGGCGAGTGGGTCTGATCCGAATCGGAGCGGTACACCTTGCCGGCCGCGATCATGCGCAGCGGCGGTTTGTGCGCGTCCATGTAACGCACCTGCACGCCTGAGGTATGTGTGCGGAGCAGGCGTCCGTCGCCGAAATAGAACGTGTCGTGCATCGCGCGCGCCGGATGATGCGGCGGAAAGTTCAGGGCTTCGAAGTTGTGCCAGTCGTCCTCGATCTCCGGGCCGTCCGACAGCTCGTAGCCGAGCCGCGCGAAGATTTCGACGATGCGCTCCAGCGTGCGTGTCACCGGGTGCAGACCGCCGCGTTCGCTTCGACGCCCCGGCAAGGTGACGTCGATGCGTTCGCCGGCAAGACGGGCATCCAGCGCGGCGGTTTCCAGCGTGTGCTTGCGCTCGGCCAGCGCTGCAGTCAGCGCGTCGCGCGACAGGTTGATCGCCTCGCCAGCCGCCTTGCGTTGCTCTGCCGGCAACGTCCCGAGCTGCTTGAGCTGGGCAGTGATGCTGCCGCTCTTGCCCAGCAATGCAACACGCAAGGCTTCCAGTTGGTCCGGCGTCTGCGCCGCGGCAACATCGGCCAGCGCGCGCTCGGTCAGGGATTGAATCTCACTCATTGCACTTGCGCCTCAACTGCTAGCCGAACGGTGTTTCCGGATACACCGGAACGCATTGTCACTGCATTGACCTGTCATCGCCCACTTGGCGACTTCGCTAAAACGCAAAAGGGGAAGGACTCGCGCCCTTCCCCCTGCATCTCTGCGTTTCACGCATCGAAAGCATCCGCACCGAGGTGTGACTACTGACGATGACTCGCTTCTGTCAAAAGTCCGCACATGGATGTGCGGGCTCTTGCAGAGGGACCTGCATTTACGCCGCCAGCGCGCCCTTTGCCTTCTCGGCCAGCGCGGCAAAACCGGCGGCGTCGTGCACGGCGATATCGGCCAGTACCTTACGGTCCAGGGTGATGCCAGCCTTGAGCAGGCCATTCATGAAACGGCTGTAGCTCAAGCCGTTGATGCGGGCAGCCGCATTGATGCGGGTGATCCACAGCGAACGGAAATTACGCTTCTTCTGCTTACGGCCAATGTAGGCGTACTGCTGTGCCTTGATGACCGCCTGCTTGGCAACGCGGAAGACCTTGCGGCGAGCGTTGTAGTAGCCCTTCGCCAGGGTCAGAATTTTCTTGTGGCGGCGGCGCGCCTGCACACCACGCTTTACTCGTGCCATGGTTCAGTCCTCAGAGATAGGGAAGCATACGATCGAGACGGCCTGCGTCCTCGGCACGGACGTGGTTCGTCTGCCGCAGGTTGCGCTTCCGCTTGGTCGCTTTCTTCGTGAGGATGTGGCTACGGTTTGCGTGGCCGCACTTGTACTTGCCGGAGGCGGTTTTGCGGAAACGCTTGGCCGCCGCCCGGTTGGTTTTGATCTTGGGCATTGCAATGTCCTTGATGGTGTTTTGTCACTGACACGGGCGGCAGTCTTGCGACCACGCTTTCCATCCTTGCCCTTGCCTGCTTGTAAGTCCTTGATCGAACACGATCCGGACAGGTCCTGGTGCCGCTTGCACGGCGCCCCGATAAAACCGGGCCGCGCAGTCTACCCGTTGCCGGGAATTGTTGCAAATCGTGGAGCTTGCACTGCAACAAACCTGTCGGGCCCGTTGCAGTGCCGAATCGGATCCTCAGACCTTCTTCTTGGGAGCGATCATCATGACCATCTGGCGCCCTTCCAGGCGCGGACGCGACTCGATGACGATGTCGTCGCCCAGATCGGCCTCGATCCGCGCCGCCATCTCGCGGCCCAGCTCCTGATGGCTCATTTCACGGCCACGGAAGCGGATGTTGACCTTGACCTTGTCGCCCTCTTCCAGGAAACGGCGCATGTTGCGCAGCTTGATCTGGTAGTCGCCCTCGTCGGTGACCGGGCGGAACTTGAGTTCCTTGATCTCGACCTGCTTGGTCTTCTTCTTGGCCTCGTTGGCCTTTTTCTGCTGCTCGAACTTGAACTTGCCGAAATCCATGATCTTGCAGACCGGCGGATCGGCCTGCGGCTGGATTTCGACCAGATCCAGGCCTTCTTCTTCGGCCTTGGCGAGCGCTTCGTCGCGCGACAACACGCCGACCATCTCTCCGTCACTGCCGATCACGCGAACGCGCGGCACACGGATTTCTTGGTTCTTGCGGTTCTGTTTGTTGTCAGTGGTACTGATATTGCAATCTCCCAGAGGAATCGAACCGGCGCATCCGGATCATCCAGACCGGCCGGGGTTGGCTCACGCTGCCTGCTCTGCCTGCAGACGTTCGATGAAGGCCGAGACCGTCATGGTCCCAAGGTCCTCGCCTGAACGGGTCCGCACGGCGACAGCGCCATTTTCCTTCTCGCGGTCGCCGACCACGAGCAGATATGGCACGCGTTGCAGCGTATGCTCGCGAATCTTATAACCGATCTTCTCGTTACGCAAATCTGCGCTGACACGGAAGCCTTGATTTGCAAGGGTTTTCCGCACCGAGTCGACATATTCAGCCTGAGCATCGGTGATGTTGGCGACAACGACCTGCACCGGGGCCAGCCAGGACGGGAAGGCACCGGCGTGGTGTTCGATCAAAATGCCGATGAAACGCTCCATCGAGCCGACGATGGCCCGGTGCAGCATGACCGGATGCTTCTTCTGGCTGTTCTCGTCCACGTACTCGGCGCCGAGGCGGCCCGGCATCATGAAGTCGACCTGCATGGTGCCCAGCTGCCAGGTGCGGCCGATGGCGTCCTTGAGGTGGTACTCGATCTTGGGGCCGTAGAAGGCACCCTCGCCCGGCAGCTCCTGCCACTCCACCCCGCACACGCCCAGCGCGCTGCGTAGCGCAGCTTCGGCCTTGTCCCAGGTGGCATCGTCGCCCAGGCGCTTTTCCGGACGCAGCGCGATCTTGATCTGGATGTCGTCGAAGCCGAACGCGGTATAGACCGCCAGCGCCTGCTGGTGGAAGGCGGTGACTTCGGATTCGATCTGCGATTCCAGGCAGAACACGTGCCCGTCGTCCTGGGTGAAGCCGCGCACGCGCAGGATGCCGTGCAGCGCGCCGGAAGGCTCGTTGCGGTGGCAGGCGCCGAACTCGCCGTAGCGGATCGGCAGGTCGCGGTAGCTGTGCAGGCCCTGGTTGAACACCTGCACGTGGCCGGGGCAGTTCATCGGCTTGACCGCGTAGGTGCGCTTCTCCGACTCGGTGAAGAACATCGCGTCCTGGTAGTTGTCCCAGTGGCCGGATTTCTGCCACAGCGACACGTCCAGGATCTGCGGGCAGCGCACTTCGCCGTAGCCGCTGTCGCGGTAGACCTTGCGCATGTACTGCTCGACCACCTGCCACAGCGACCAGCCCTTGGGGTGCCAGAACACCAGGCCGGGTGCTTCTTCCTGCAGGTGGAACAGGTCCTGCGCCTTGCCGATGCGGCGATGGTCGCGCTTGTCGGCTTCTTCCATGCGCAGGATGTAGGCATCCAGCTGTTTCTTGTCGGCCCAGGCGGTGCCGTAGATGCGCTGTAGTTGCTCGTTCTTGGCATCGCCGCGCCAGTAGGCGCCGGAGATGCGGGTCAGCTTGAAGGCCTTGAGGAAGCGCGTGTTGGGCACGTGCGGGCCGCGGCACATGTCCACGTATTCCTGGTGGTAGTACAGGCCCATCGCGGTGATGTCCTCGGACATGTCCTCGATCAGGCGCAGCTTGTACTCTTCGCCGCGCTGGGCGAAGACCTCGATCACCTCGGCGCGCGGGGTGACCTTCTTGATCACGTCGTAGTCCTGCGCGATCAATTCCTGCATGCGCTGCTCGATCGCGGCCATGTCGTCCGGCGTGAACGGGCGTTCGCTGTAGATGTCGTAATAGAAGCCTTCGGCGATGACCGGGCCGATCACCATCTTGACCTCCGGGTACAGCTGCTTGACCGCATGCCCGACCAGGTGGGCGCAGGAGTGGCGGATGATCTCCACGCCTTCGGCGTCCTTGGCGGTGATGATGCGCAGGCTGGCATCGTGGTCGATGACGTCGCTGGCATCGACCAGCTGGCCGTCGACCTGGCCGGCGATGGTGGCCTTGGCCAAGCCGGCGCCGATCGACTGGGCGACCTGCATCACCGAGACGGGGGATTCGAATTCGCGGCGGCTGCCGTCGGGAAGCGTGATGTTGATCATGGGCAAGAATGAGGTCTGGTCTGGCTGCAGCGGTCGGCTGCCATGGGAGATCTGGCCATCGCTGGTCAGGCTCGGAGGGAAATGCGGGACGAGAGGCAAGACAGCGCCATGCAGGCGCTCTGCGCGTTGGCGCAGGCAAGGATCAGCGGTGGGCGGTGGTAGTGCTCATGTCGCACGCTGGGCCGGCGCCGGGCGCGGGCCACCTTCTCGCAGGGGGTCTTGGGCGTGAATGGTAAACCAATCAGCCGTCCGCTGCGTACGGCGGCGCGGCGCTGGCGGGCGCATGGCATGATGCCGGCCACCTGTCCTGCCGTTGCCGACCATGACCATCAAGGGTAAAGCCACCTCGCTGGATATCGCCTACCTGGCCGGCGTGTCGCAGCCGACCGTGTCGCGCGCACTGCGCGGCAGCCCGATGGTCAACGAGGAAACCCGCAAGCGCATCCTGCGCATCGCCCGCGAGCTGAACTACAAGGTCGACAAGAACGCCTCCTCGCTAAGGCTGCGCAATGCCGGCACGCTGGCACTGCTGTTCTTCGAAGACCCCACTGCCGACGACTCGCTGATCAACCCGTTCTTCCACTCGATGCTGGGCTCGATCACCCGTGCCTGCGCGCTGCAGGGCTACGACCTGCTGGTGTCGTTCCAGCAGTTGTCCAAGGATTGGCAGGCCGATTACGAAGACAGCAACAAGGCCGACGGCATCATCCTGCTGGGCTATGGCGACTATCAGGAATCGCGCCAGCGGCTGCAGCTGCTGGTCGAGCAAGGCACCCACTTCGTGCGCTGGGGCGCGGCCCTGCCCGGCCAGCCCGGCATTTCGATCGGCAGCGACAATTACCAGGGCGGGCTGGACATTACCGACCATCTGCTGGCGCAGGGCTGCCGGCGCATCGCGTTCGTCGGACACGCGTCCAACCACTACCCCGAATTCGAAGAGCGCTACCGCGGCCATGCCGCTGCGCTGGCGCAGCATGGCCTGGTAGCCGACCCGACACTGCAGTTCGATGCGATCACCACCGAGTTGTCCGGCTACACCGCATGCCTGGCACTGCTGGACAGCGGCAATGCGTTCGATGCAGTGTGCGCAGCCAGCGATCTGATTGCGATCGGTGCCATGCGCGCCCTGCGCGAGCGCGGCCTACGGGTGCCGCAGGACGTGGCGGTCAGCGGCTTCGACGATATTGCGTTGGCGGCGTCGGTGGCGCCCGCGCTGTCGACCGTGCAGCAGGACACCAAGCAGGCCGGCACATTGTTGGTGGAGAGCCTGGTCGCCCTGATTCGTGGCGAGGCCGCGCAGAGTCGCACGATTCCGGTGCGTCTGGCGCTACGCGATTCCTCGCGCAGCAGCGGGCTGCAGCCGCCACTGGGATGGGCGCCGTCTGGCGCAGAGACCGGCGATGCGATGACGGGTCGAGCGTCGGATGGGACGGTCAGGCGCTGATTCAGGATTCGGGATAGCGCGCCGGTTGGGTCGCGAGATCTCGCGACCCGCTGCGTGCGGCGCAAGAGCGCAACCGGGCGCGACGGGCGTTAGCGGCAATGCCTGATCGCGCCCAGGTGCGCGCCTACCTGTTGCGCGCGTCGCGTGCAGCCTGCTCGACCATTTGCAGGTCGAGCTGCTTACGCAGGGCCGGGTCGGTGATCGGCGCATCCGACAGCAACACGCGCACGCCGTGCGCCGGCACCGCTGTTGCGAAACCACGCTGCACCTGCAACTGCTCGCCACTGACCGCATCGCGCCACGCGCCAGGCTGCAGGAAGCGCGTCACTTGAATGGTGGCTGCGGTATCGGCCTTGTTGAGCAGCACCAATGCGGTCTGGGTTGTACCTGCATGCTGATAGACGCGCAGGAACGCGGCTTGATCGCCGTGTAACCGCACATCGACCTGCACGCCACGCTGCAATGCCGGGGTGTTGCGACGCACCTGGGCGATGCGTTGCAGCGGGCCGAAGATCGGGCTCTGCTGTGCAGTGCGAATGCGCTCGACGCCGAAGTAGTTGCGATTGCCGGCATGTTCGGCACGCCCACGCATGAAGCCGATTTCCGAGCCGTAATAGATCACCGGAATGCCGCGGGCGGTGAACAACCAGTTGTGTGCATCGATAAACCCGGCATCGCTGGCATCCAGACGCGCCATGTCGTGGTTGTCGTAGAAGCTCATCAACTCGTAGGGGTTCGCATAGGGCCCTTGACGCAGGAACAAGGGCACGGCGAGTTTTTCGAAGCCGGCCTGTTCATGACCGAATACCGCGGCAAGCTGCTGCTTGAGCGGGAAATCCAGCACGCTGACGCCGGCATTGCGCGTCCAGGTATGCCCGGCGATCTTGTTGGTGTCGTAATCGAAGGCTTCGCCGAACATGAAAAAACCCGGACGTTTTTCACGAATGCGCGCCACGAAGGCATGCCAGAAGCGATCCGGCATCCAGCCGATGGTATCGATGCGAAACGCATCGGCGCCCTGCTCCATCCACTGCAGGTACGCGCCGGCCAGATAATCCAGCACCGCCGGATTGTTTTCGTTGAGGTCGGACAATTCCGCCAGGCCGCCGCCGGTGTTGTAGAAGGCATGCAATGGGTTGTGCTGCGGATCCAGTTGCGCAGGCGCGAGATTCTGGTGGTCGGCGACCAGGCGCCCCTGTGCATCGTAGAGTTTGCCGAAGCCGGGTTGCGCCTGCGGCATGGTGTAGGCCGGCGAACCGTGGTTGCCCACGATGTCCAATACGACCTTCAGCTTGCTGGCATGCATGGCGCGGGTAAAGCCGGCGAAATCCAGGCCCGGGCTGGGCAGATGTTCATCGAGCTTGTAGAAGTTGACGCCCCAATAGCCGTGATAGCCGGTCTTGCCATGGTCGCTGAGCGTGCTGCCGCAGGTGATCGGCTTGCCGCCGGTGAACGCTTCGTCGGGGTTGTCGACGATCGGGGTGATCCACACCGCCCCGAAGCCCAGGTCGCGGATGTAATCGGCATGCTCGACGATGCCTTTGAAGTCGCCACCGAGATAGCCGATGTTGTCCTCGCTGCCATCGGCGCATGGTGTGGGCACATCGAAGGTGCGATGCGCACCACCCTGATCGCGATGGTCGTTGCCGGTATCGCCGTTGACGAAGCGGTCGGTCACCACGAAGTACACCGCCTCGGCGGCAAACGGCTCCAGGGTGCCGTAGTAGTCCTTGGCTGCAGGCGCCGCCATTGCCGCGCCTGCGTACATCGTCAACGCCACATACATCGCACTGCGCATCACTGCCCTCCCGAGGCCACTGGAACCCGCACCACGCACACGCCTGCAATCAACAGGCTGAGCCCGCCAATGGCCAATGCATAGATCGGCTGCCCGCCCAGCCACACGCGCAGCACAAAGCCCAGCGCGCTGGCGGCGACCAACTGCGGAATCACGATGAAGAAATTGAAGATGCCCATGTACACGCCCATCTTTGGAGCAGGCACACTGTCTGACAGCAAGGCATACGGCAGCGACAGGATCGAGGCCCAGGCGAAACCGACCCCCACCATCGACAGCAGCAACCACTGCGGGTCGCGGATGACCAGCATCGACAACAATCCGGCGGCACCCAGCCACAGGTTGCACAGATGGCCCCAGCGCAAGCCGATCGCACGCACCAGCAGCGGAATCACCACTGCAGCCAATGCAGCAAACCCGTTATAGGCGCCGAACAACACGCCGACCCAGTTTGCGCCATCGTTGTAGGCCGCCGAAGCGGTGTCGTTCGCACCGAAATGCACTTGCGTCACTGCGGCAGTGGTGTAGATCCACATCGCAAACAAGGCAAACCACGAGAAGAACTGCACCCAGGCCAGGCGACGCATCGTCATCGGCATGCTGCGCACGTCCTGCACGATCGCCACCAACATGCTGGTGGCGGGCAACATGCGGGCCAACGCAAGCAACACGCCGTAGGCAAGACACAACCCGGCCAGCACGTACAGCATGCGGTCGCCGTGCTGCCAGGCGATGGCCGTGGCGAGCAGGACGCCCAGACCGCACCACAGCACGCTTGCCATGGGTGTCGGCGCCATGCCAGTGCTTGCCACCTGTGCGAGAGGCGGATGCGCATCGTCAAAGCCGGCCAACTGCTCTGGGCTGTACTCGCGCGTACGCAGCACCGTCCAGGTGATCGACAGGAACAATACCGCCGCGCCAAGGTAGAACGTGTAGCGCACGCTGTCGGGCAACTGGCCTGGCGGGGCGGTGTTGGCAATGCCCCAATGGGTCAGCAGCCAGGGCAGAAAACTCGCGACGATCGCGCCGATGCCAATGAAGAAACTCTGCATCGCGTAGCCGGTCGGCCGTTGCGACGGCGGTAATTGGTCACCCACCAGCGCACGGAAAGGCTCCATCGAGATGTTGATCGATGCATCCAACACCCACAGCGTCCCGGCAGCCACCCAGAGCATCGGCGCGTTGGGCATCACCAGCAAGGCCAGCGTGGTGAAGACAGCGCCCACCATGAAGTACGGACGCCGGCGGCCCCACGGGGTCCAGGTGCGATCGGACAGGTAACCGATGACCGGCTGCACGATCAGGCCGGTGAGCGGTGCAGCGATCCACAGGCCTGGCACGTCGTCGACCTGCGCGCCCAGGGTCTGGAAGATACGGCTGGCATTGGCGTTCTGCAGTGCGAAGCCGAACTGGATGCCGAGAAAGCCGAAGCACATGTTCCAGATCTGCCAGAAATTCAAGCGTGGCTTGGCGGTCATGGCGCGGCCTCCACGCGTGCTGCAGGCCCGACCAATAACGCACTGACCTGCGCCGCATTGACCACACCATCACGGCCGCCGCGACCGCCGTTGTATTGGGCAAAGTGCGCCAATGCGCTCATATTGAAGCCGTTCTCGAGCCGGAACGTACAGGCCTGCCCCGCCACCGCATCGAAAGTCCCTTGTGTGGAGAGCTGCTCGCCCACGCTATGCGGCATCACGATGACCTGCGATTGCGCGGGTTTCCCCGGGCATTCCAGCACCAGGTGTTTCACCGCGGCCGTGATACCGGTATTGATTGGGCCATTGGCATTGCGGTAACGCAGCGATACCCGATGCACGCCTGCATGTGCCGGACGCCAGCTCCAGTGCTGGCTGCCCGGCAATTGCTGCAGTGGGCCCAGCGTCAACGACGGGCTATGCAGCGACTCCAGACCATCGCGTCGCCGGGTCAGGCTGAGCACATGCAGCAGGCCATCGTCGGGAAGATCCCAGTGCGCGCTGGCATCGAGTGCGCGACCGTCCAGATACAGCGTTGTTCCTTCCGGAATGCCGATGCGATACGTGTTGCCGATCTGTTGCGCGACCGGCGCCGGTGGCATCTGCGGTGCGAAGACCTGCTTCGGTCGCGGCGGCGGCGTCAGGTCGGCATTGCGCCCAACCAACTGCACCAGCGTGGTCTGACCCTGCCGTTCGCTGCGTCCTGCCACCAGCAACTCGCCGGCATCGTTCGCCGGGCGCTGCAGCACGTACCGTCGTGCGCCCTGTTCCAGCACGATCTGCTTGGCGTCGCCAAACAACAGGGGCAGCAAGGACCGCGGCAACTTCGGTTGTAGCTTGCCATCGGCCGACAGCCCGAACACACCCTCCTGCACTGCAGACAGGTAGCCCGCCACCGACCACAGCTGGCGTGGCGAGTTCACCACCGGGCCACTGCGCGCGCCCTCTTCCACGTGTACCGCAAGGCGCTGCATCTCGTAGTTTTCCATGTTCGAGCCCGCCAGCGCGCTACCACGCATCAGCGATTGCAGCTCCAACGCGATGCGTGGCGCATCGTCCAGCGTGCGTGCAGCGCGTAGCGCATAGGCACTGACGAACGGCCATATAGCGCGGTTGTGGTAGATCGGCTGCGCGGCCTCTTGCGGCCACACCACCGGGCTGCCGCCCGCAACCATCGGGTAATTGCGCAGCGCAAGGCGCGCCCGCTGCGGCGGAAACACATCGGCCAGTACGCCCAGCGAGAGGCCGAGCAGATCCACCTTGGCGTAGCGCACCGGATGCGCTGCGCTGCCGAGATAGCTGACGTATTGGCTGCTGCGCGCATCCCAGAAACGCCTATCGATGGCCTGGCGGAGTGCATCGGCCCACTGCGCATATTGCACAGCGCGTGCATCGCCCTGCTGGCGCGCCAACTGTTCGGCCAGCCGCAACGCCTGGTAATGCAGCACGTTGGTGGAGAGCGCAAAGGATTCGGCAATGAATCGCACGTCCTCGCGCGTCCAGTCCGGGTAGGTCTGTTCTCGCCAATCCAAGAACGAGGTTTCGCCGCGGTAGAGACCGATCTGCGCATCAAACACGGCATCGCGGTCCTGCGTGATCGTTGCCTGTAGTGCCTGCGACACCTCTTCGGCAAACGGCTTGTCGTCCAGCAGGCCGCGGGCGGCAAGGAACCACACCACTCGGTCGCTGCTGATCGGCCAACTGCCGCCGGAGCCGGTGTCCTGCGCCACGAACAGTCCCGGCGTGCGCCCATCGCGTGCGGCCGAGAGCTTGAAGCGCAGTGCATTGCGCGTGCGCTCCGGCTCCAGCTGCGCCAACGCAAGATCGGCCGCAAAGCTGACATCGCGCGTCCAGACGTAGGGCCAGCGTTCGCCGGTTTCGAAGCAGGCGCACGGCACCGGCTTGCCATCGTTGAAGGCGGGGTCGCGGATCGCCTCGACGCGGTCGTCGGCCATTTCCTGCTGTGCCAGCGCGAACAAGGCGTCGAACAGCGGGCTGGCGGTGTGCGTGCGCATCGGTTGTGCCGCAATGCGGCGTTCGCCCTGCGGCCAGCGCAACACGAAGCTGCCGTCGTCCAATGCCTGCGCTTGGGCCCGGCGTCCTTGAAATTCCAGTTCGTCGGCCAGTGCCGGCGAGCTTGCCGCAACGCCCAGCGTTGCAGCCATGCAGATCATCTTCAACATCGAAGCGGCAAGACAGCTTGCGCCGTCGGCCTTCCTCCCTCGTTGCACGCGTTGTGGTGCGCGGCACGGACGTGCCACGGGCGCGGACCCTCCCAGGTGCCGTGGCGCCATGGTAGACGCGCACTCTGCTGTTCCGCACCACTGCATACGTATTCATGGGTTTCCAGCAGTGCGCAGCACGGCGCATCCACTGCAAGGCACTGCATAGTCACTGCTTGCGCAACGGTCACCTTGGGAGGGGATATGCCGCTGTCTTCACGTCGAGCGCACTCGACACTGGGCGCCGCATGGATCGCCCAGCTGCTGGTCCTCACGCTGTTCGGCGGTGCCGCGCCGCAGCTGCATGCCGAAGTCACCACCGTCAGCGTGGAGTCGCCGAACAAGGTGCTGCAGGTCAGCCTGGAGGTGGATGGCGGCACGCCTTATTACCGCGTGCAGCGCCTCGGCGAGGCGGTGGTGCAACGCTCGCGGCTGGGGTTTGAGCTACGCGACGGCCGGCTGGACCGCGGCATGGCGGTGCTTGCCCAGGCGCGCCAAAGTCACGATGACACCTGGGAGCAGCCCTGGGGCGAGACGCGGCTGGTGCGCAATCACTACAACGAGTTGCGCGTGAGCCTAGGCGAGCGCGACGGTGCGCAGCGCACGTTCGACGTGATCTTCCGCGTCTACGACGACGGGCTGGGCCTGCGCTATCGCTTCCCCAAGCAAGCAGGCATGCGCGAGGCGATCATCGACGAGGAAGTGACCGAATTCGCCATCGCGCAACCGGCCGATGCCTGGTGGATTCCCGCAGGCGAGCCGATCCACTACGAGTATCTGTATCGGCACACGCCGTTGAACCAGGTTACGCTGGCGCATACGCCGCTCACGCTGCGTACCGACAGCGGGCTGCACATCGCACTGCATGAAGCGGCCTTGGTCGACTACGCCGGCATGTGGCTGCGCCGCACCGACAACCAGCGCCTGCGCGCGCAGTTGTCGCCGGCTGCCGAAGGCTGGAAGGTGCGCCGCAGCCTGCCCTTCGATACGCCATGGCGCACGCTGCAGATCGCCGATCAGGCCACCGGCCTGGTGGAATCCAACCTCATCCTCAACCTCAACGAACCCAATATGCTGGGCGACGTGAGCTGGATCAAGCCGTCCAAGTACGTGGGCGTGTGGTGGTCGATGCATCTCAATCAACAGACCTGGGCCACCGGCCCCAAACACGGCGCAACCACCGCGACGACAAAACGCTATATCGACTTCGCCGCAGACCACGGCTTTCGCGGCGTACTGGTCGAAGGCTGGAATCCCGGCTGGGATGGGGAATGGTTCGGCAATGGCGGCAGCTTCGATTTCACCCGGCCCACGCCGGATTTCGACCTGCCAGCACTCAGCAGATACGCCGCAGCCAAGGGCGTACATCTGATCGGCCATCATGAAACCGGGTGCGCAGTGGACCATTACGAAGATCAGATCGCCGAAGCGATGGACTTGTATGCGCGCTTCGGCGTGGACTCGGTCAAGACCGGCTATGTCTGCGACGACGGCCAGGTGGAACGGCGCAACCCCGCGGGCGGCACGCCGCTGCGCGAATGGCACGACGGGCAATGGATGGCACGTCACCACCTGCACGTGGTGCAGGAAGCGGCGCAGCGCCACATTGCGGTCAATGCGCACGAGCCCATCAAGGACACCGGGCTGCGCCGTACCTATCCCAACTGGATCTCGCGCGAAGGCGCGCGCGGCATGGAATACAACGCCTGGGGCCAGCCGCCCAATCCACCCGAGCACGAAGTCAACCTGGTGTTTACCCGGCTGCTCGCCGGGCCGATGGATTACACGCCCGGCATCGTCAGCCTGAAGGGCCGCAACGGCCAGGCGATTCCCAGCACGTTGGCGCGGCAGCTGGCGCTGTATGTGACGCTCTACAGCCCGATCCAGATGGCCGCCGATCTGCCCGAGCATTATCTGCAACACCGCGATGCGTTCCGCTTCATCGAAGATGTGGCGGTGGACTGGGACCAGACCCGCGCGCTGAATGGCGAAGTGGGCGATTACGTCACCATCGCACGCAAGGACCGGCACAGCCGCGACTGGTTCCTGGGCAGCATCACCGACGAACACGGCCGCCTGCTGCAGGTGCCGCTGGGCTTTCTCGAACCCGGCGTGCGCTACATCGCGCAGATCTATCGCGATGGCGACGGCGCGGACTATGCCAGCAACCCGTTCGCCTTCGTGCGCGAAGAACGTCAGGTCAGCAGTGCCGATACGTTGGAGCTGCGTCTGGCACCGGGCGGTGGTCAGGCCATTCGCTTTGTTCCGATGGGTGGCAAACGCTGACCACGACATCGCTTGGGCGCCAACGCGCACAGCCAGCACGATCGATTGCACGGCGCAGCGGTCATACCGCCGCTGCGCATCGCGCAGCATGTCGTTGCTGAGCGCAATCACCTGGCCGTCGCCGGCATGGCCCTGGGTGGAATCGATTTCATCGCGCAACACCGCAGTGAATACGTATGCAGTGCACGTTTGCACCCAGGTGCCGTGTCTACCATACGTCGCAGTCGTGTGACGTCCATCGTGGCACGCGACGCATGACATCCAGGCAGCCCTGCCGGATCAAAAATCAAAAAACAACATGTACCTGGGAGGGGAAAATGTTGAAGCACAAGCGCTCCGCGCTGAGTATCGCCCTGGCCGTTGCCATGGCACCGACATGGGCCGCCGCGCAAACGGCAACGCCTGCACAAGCAAGCGACGCCCAACAAGGTGCGTCCGAACAGACTGCCGGCGCGGTCACCGACTTGGACAAGGTCCAGGTCACCGGCCTGCGCCGCGCAATCGAAGGCGCCATCTCGGTCAAGCGCGATTCCACTTCGATCGTGGAAGCCATTTCGGCCGAAGACATCGGTCGCCTGCCGGACGTCAGCATCGCCGAATCGCTGGCGCGCCTGCCCGGTCTGGCTGCGCAACGCGTTGCCGGCCGTGCGCAGGTGATCAGCGTGCGCGGCCTGTCGCCGGACTTCTCCACCACGCTGCTCAACGGGCGCGAAGTGGTCAGCACCGGCGACAACCGCAGCGTGGAGTTCGACCAATATCCATCAGAACTGGTCAGCGGCGTCACCGTCTACAAGACTCCGGATGCCGGCCTGGTCGGTCAAGGCCTGTCGGGCACGGTAGACATGCAGACCGCCCGCCCGCTGAGCTACAACGAGCGCGTGATCGCCATCGGTGGCCGCTACCAGCGCAACTCCTTGGGCAAGGCCGCCAACGTCGACCCCTACGGCAACCGCTTCAATGTCAGCTACATCGACCAATTCGCAGACCGCACCATCGGCCTGACCATCGGTTACGCGCATACCGACATGCCGATCCAGGAAAACCAGGTAGGCCTGTACGAACCGTGGCAGCAGGTCAACGCGCAGCGGCAACGTCCTGGTGTCGCCGATGGCGTGTATTTTTCCGATGGCATCAAGGCGCTGCGCCGCACCGGCAATCAGAAGCGCGACGGCGTCATGGCCACGCTGCAGTATCGCCCGTCCAATGCCTGGACCAGCACGCTCGATGCCTTCCACACCGAAGCCGAGCAGATCGACACCGCCAACCAGTTCGAGCTCAATCTGAGCAACTACAACGGCGGCTACACGCCTGGCCTGAACATCAGCAACGTGCGCGTCAACGATCGCAATACCTTCATCGGCGGCGATGCCAGCGGCGTCTATCCGTTGGTGCGTGGCATGTACAACAAGCGCGAAGACAAGATCGACGCCTTCGGCTGGAATAACGAAATCACGGCCGGCTCCGTCAAGATCGTCGCCGACCTGAACTACTCCAAGGCCACACGCGACGAACTGAACCTGGAAAACAATCTCCAACGCGCACCGATGCCGCAGCTGGATACCGTGGGCGTGTCGGTTGTCGGCAACGGCTTCTCGCAGCTGACGCCGGGCATGAATTATTCCAATCCGGACGAGCTGTTCCTCACCAACACCATCTATGGCTCCGGATACGGCAAGGTGCCGAGCGTGGAAGACGTGCTCAAGGGCGCGCGGCTGCAGGCCAGCTTCCCGATGCCCGAAGCGCTGAGCTGGTTCTCGGACCTGGATGTGGGCGTCAACTACGCCAATCGCGAAAAGCAGAAGACCCAGCCCGAAGGCAATATCACCCTGGGCGCACAGGGCGAGGCCACGGTGGCGGCAGACCTGCAATACGCGCCGGTCAATCTCGGCTTCGCCGGTCTCGGCTCCCTGCCTGCGTGGAATGTGCCGGCCACGGTGGCGCGCTACATGTTGTTCAACCCCAGCGACGACGCCTCGTTCCTGGTGTCCAAGGCCTGGACGGTGGAAGAAAAAATCACCACCGCCTGGCTGCGTGCCAATATCAATACCGAGTGGGGCGAAGTAGGCGTGCGCGGCAATATTGGCGTGCAGCTGCAAAGTGCAGACCAGTCCTCGCAGGCCAACTACTGGGACGCCTCGCAGCCGGCCGGTAGCGAAGTGCGGCCCATCGACGATGGCAAGACCTATCGCGACTGGCTGCCCAGCTTGAACCTGGCATTTCAGTTCCCGTACGAGCAAACGCTGCGCTTCGCCATGGCCAAGCAGGTCGCACGCCCGCGCGTGGATCAACTGCGGGCATCGCTGGAATTCGGTGTCGACACCTCCACCGGGCGCCCCGGAGCCAGCGGCGGCAACCCCATGCTCGATCCATGGCGCGCCAATGCCCTGGACATCTCCTACGAGAAGTATTTTGCCGACCGTGCTTACGTGGCCGCGGCGTTCTTCTACAAGGACCTCAAGAGCTACATCTACACCCAGAGCCGCGACAACTACGATTTCTCCGCACTGGTCGCCGGCTACGTGCCGCCGCCGGGCTCTGCACCGGTGCTGACCACCGGCACCTTCAGCGCCCCGTTCAACGGCAAGGGCGGCACCTTGCGCGGCGTCGAACTCACCGCCTCGCTGCCGCTGGATTTGATCTTGGCGCCATTGGAAGGCTTTGGCATCCAGGCCAGCGCCACCTTCAACGACAGCGACGTCAAGATCCGCGACCCGGAAAGCGCCTCCAGCGTGGGCGACGGTGAAATCAGCCTGCCGGGCTTGTCCAAGCGCGTGTACAACCTGACCGCGTACTACGAGCACAAAGGCTTCGAAGCACGCGTCAGCCAGCGTCGGCGTTCGGACTTCATCGGCGAAATCGGCAATTTCAACGGTAACCGCACGTTGCGCTACGTGGTCGGCGAGAACATCACCGACGCGCAGATCAGCTACAACTTCAGCGAAGCCAGCAGTCTGTCCGGCCTGACCCTGTTGCTGCAGGCAAGCAACCTCAGCAACTCGCCGTATCGCACGTACGCAGAAACCAAGGACCGCCCGCTGGAATACATCGAGTGGGGCCGCACCTTTGTGCTGGGTGCGAATTACAAGTTCTGAGCCATTGTAGGGATAAATAGCGCTGTTAGCCCCTCTCCCTCCGGGAGAGGGGTTGGGGTGAGGGTACGGATTCCACGCGAACACCCTCGGCATCCAAAAAGCGCTGCTTTCACCTCCTAATCGATCTACCGACAGGAGCGATGATCTATTACGCGCAATGCAATCACGGCGTCTCGCTCCAGAACTTCGAAATCTCCACCAAGGAAAAGCCGCCGGCTAGACACCGGCGGCTTTTCTTTGAACAGCATTTTCCCTTCGGGTCGGATCGTCTGGTACAGGCTGGAAGGAATCGAGCGCAAGGCCCAGACGCGCGCACTTCACGTCCTGCAGTTTCCGAGCGCCAGACATCCTCTGAAACGTTAGCCGCGGCATCGCTTGGGAATATGCTTTCGCAATCGATTTTCATCAGGCAGCCGATTCTTCAAATTTGATCGACCAAGAGGAGATACCTAACCATCTCCTACAGCGGCGCCACTACATAACTCATCTCGGTTCGCCTACCAGGCACCGCGCATCGCATGCACGCCAACTCGGATCTAACAACCCACCACAAAAAAGCGAGGCATCTCAAGGGAACGCCTCGCCGGTATCAATCAAACACACCCATCAAGCTTTCTGTGAAGCGGTAGCGTCACTCCCCGCCCATTGCACAAACGACGGCGTGCCCCGGCAAGCGCAAGCGACCATGATCGATCACCCCACGCTCAACCCCCGGCACATCGATCTGGCGCCATGCACCTGCAGGCACTGCCAGCTCGGTGATGTCGGCAGACAAGTTGAACGCCAACAGCATGACCTGGCCGGCATGCTCACGCCGGAACATCAGCACCGGCTCTGCGGTGTCGTAGAACGCGATCGCCCCTTCCCGCAAGGCCGGCATGCTCTTGCGCCAACTCAGAAATGCCCGCACGGCGCTCAGCACAGACTGGGCATCATCTTGTTGCACACTCACTGCAGCCAGACGATGCGGCTCGGACAACGGCAGCCACGGCTTGCCGCTGGTGAAACCCGCCGACGGCGCATCGGTCCACGGCATCGGCGTACGGCATCCATCGCGGCCCTTGAAAGTCGGCCAGAACGTGATGCCATAGGGGTCCTGCAGATCCTCGAATGCCACATCCGCCTCGCCCAGCCCAAGCTCCTCGCCCTGGTACAGGCAAACCGAACCACGCAACGAACATAGCAGCGCCACCACCATGCGGGCGAACGCAGGTGACGCATCGTCGCCGCCCCAACGCGTCACCGCACGCACCACGTCGTGATTGGAAATCGCCCAGCACGGCCAGCCTTCCAGCATGGTCGCCTCGAGCCGGCTGACCGTTTCACGGATATAGGCAGCACTGTAATCCTGCACCAACAGCTCGAAGCTGTAGCCCATGTGCAGACGGCCCTTGGCGGTGTACTCGGCCGTGGTCGCCAACGAATCTTCCGACGAAATCTCGCCCAGGCTTACCGCATTCGGATAGCGATCGAGCAGCGCACGCAGGCGCTCCAGGAACGCCAGGTTTTCCGGCTGCGTGTTGTTGAAGTAGTGATATTGATAGGCATACGGATTGTCCGCACTGAAGCCACGCCCTACCCGCTTGTCGGCCGGCTTGGCGGGGTTATCGCGCAGCTGCGCGTCATGGAAGCAGAAGTTGATCGCGTCCAGGCGGAAGCCATCCACTCCACGGTCCAACCAGAACCGCACATTGTCCAGGGTTGCCTGCTGCACCTCGGCGTTATGGAAATTGAGGTCGGGCTGGTCGACCAGGAAGTTATGCAGGTAGTACTGCTCGCGCCGCGGCTCCCACTGCCACGCCACACCACCGAATAGCGACAACCAGTTGTTCGGCGGCGTCCCGTCCTCGCGCGGATCGGCCCATACATACCAATCCGCCTTCGCGTTGGTCCGATCCTGACGGCTTTCCTGGAACCACGCATGTTCGATCGAGGTGTGGCTCAACACCTGATCGATCATCACCTTCAGCCCGAGCGCATGCGCCTTGTCGAGCAGACGGTCGAAATCGTCCAGCGTCCCGAACAACGGATCCACCGCACGATAGTCAGCGATGTCATAGCCGAAATCGGCCATCGGCGACTTGAAGAACGGCGAGATCCAGATGGCATCCACACCCAGCCCAGCGATGTAGTCGAGCTTGGCAATGATGCCCGGCAGATCGCCGACACCATCGCCGTTGGAATCCAGAAAACTACGCGGATAGATCTGGTAGATGACCGCCCCGCGCCACCATGGTGTCTGCAACATGCACGCCCCTCCCGGGCCACTGCTGGCAGCCAACACGGCCGCCGACTAAGGGCGTTAGCCTAGCTGCGTGGCGCACCACGGGCGCGTACGTGCATACGTATTCATTGCTCTCACGGAGAGATCACCGGCAGCCAAAAAGTGATTGCGGACGCAGCCTATTTACCACTGCTAACCTTCCGCGATTAGTGCCGTCAAAATGAGAGGACGGCGCTTGGTGACGGCTTTACCCCGTCTGGCCACACAAATTTGAAAAATTTAGCCTCTGAGCTTGAAGCGACGTCCATCGGGCAGCGGATCGATAGCAAAGCATAAAACGATCATCTGCGTCGGACACCGCCAGCTGCGACTTCAATACGATGATCGCTAGAGCGTGTTATGAACTTTGAAGTAGAGATGGGGGTATTTCCCAACATCAGGATGGAGAAGACGCCGAAGTGGAGTCCTGCCAGTGTTTCCGGCAGGCCTTCGTAATTACCTGCCAGGCGTTGGAAACGATTGACCCAACCGAAACTGCACTCCACGACCCAGCGGCGCGGCAGCAGCATAAAGCCTTTCTTGGCCTCCGGCAGTTTTCCGACGTGCAGTTCGATTCCTTCCGCGTCCGCGGCTTCGGCCGGTCCTTCGCCTGTGTGGCCTTGATCGACGAACGCTAGTTTCACCGTCTCTCACGTCACGTGCCGAACTTCCTGCGCCAGCGATCGCACTTGGGCGCGTTCCTGCTCTTCGGCCACCATGATCTGCACTACAAGCAAATGGCCGAGCATGTTCACCGCCATGTGCACCTTGCTGCCCTTTTTGCGCTTGTAACCATCGTACCCAGCACACGGTCCGCTTTCGCAGATGGACTGCAGCGTTCGCCATCTAGGATCATGCAGCTGGGCTGCGCCTGCTTGCCTTGAGCCAGCCGCAAGATGGAAAGCAAGTCGTTGATCATGGCCTCAAAGCAGCCACCGCTGGGTTTGCTGTAGACCGTCTCCCACGGCGGAAACTCGGGGGCACTCAAGCGCCATGGCGCCCCGGCCCGCGCCATCAGCGCAATGCGTTGAACATCAAACGCAGGTCATATCTGCTCTATCGTGCCTGCGGAGCCAATAGGGTCAAGCAGGGCGCAGCGAATGCCCATGCTTCATCGGATACATCGGTCGGATACGGGCGTGGCGGCCTCATCCGCTTACGATAGCCGCGCAAGCCTCAAACTCATAACACGCTCTAGGGGCAAGCCACACCATCTTCTGCAAACCAGCGCCAACCTATATAAATAGTAGGCCGGATCAAATCAGAAATCATGCGTTATCTTCGACGCTATCCTTGCTCGACTTTCGCTTACCAGAACCCTTACGGTTAGCATAAAAATCCTCCAGCCATTGCTCGGGCGCGAGTTGATCAACACTCACGCCTACCTGACCTGCCTTGCGCGAAAGGACCTGATTCATAATCTCAATATTGTCAGTGGAAGAAGAAATCACGGAGAGCGCATCATCCATTCCACGCAAGTTGAGCTGGCATACAGCTGAAGCATGCCCTTGCTTGACCAAGAAGCAGCGCGACCGCTCATCCAATGAGACCACAACCTGATATTCGGCATCAGTGAGCTTGAGTCCTTCGATATAATCGTCGCGACTGGCGTTGGGATTAGGTAAGAGAATCATGGTCGCGGTCTGCTCGATCAGCGCCGCAGCAATATCGCTGGCTAGAGCATCTTCTGGACTTTGCGTGGCAAAAATACCCAAGCCATTCTGCTTACGGATGGTTTTCTGCTTATTCTTAGCGAACTCTTTCAAACCTCCCTTACCATCCAGAATTTTCCAAAACTCGTCCATTACATAGATTAGTGGACGCCCATCAATTAGCGCCTCTAATCGATGAAGCAAGTAATTAATCACAGGCACGCGCACTTCAGCGTTATCGATTACATCCGTGTAGTCGAAGCCGATGATCGAAGCACGTGTTAGATCGATTGTATCCACCGGATTATCGAAGACCCAACCTAGCGAGTTACCAGCAGTCCAGCGACGCAAGCGGGCGTATAAACCATCATCACCCATATTAGGCAGGCTCTTCCTAAAGTTACTCATGCTGCGCAAGTGCATAGGAGTATCCAACATGCCTTCTACCGCACGATAAATATCCTCCTCTTCCCGCGAGCTGTATTCAGGCTTCCCACCCAAAACCTTGATCAACTCTGCCAGAAACTGGGTATTAGCCTCGGTGCGTTCGCACTGAAAAGGATTAAAACCAGTCGGCGCTCCGTTTTCTAACGCTAGATAGTTACCCCCACAAGCACGAACGAAGATCTCCGCACCACGGTCTTTATCGAAGAAAAAAATCGTTGGTACTGGATCGAACTTCTGCACCTGACTCAGCAAAAAATTGATAAGCGCGGTTTTACCGGTGCCTGACTTACCAATCACCATTGTATTAGCAATCGCTTTCTCCCCTAGCGAATTTTCAGCGGGGTGAGTGGCGTGAAAGTTAAAGTAATATGGTTGACCATTTGTTGTCTGCAGCGTAGTGACACAATCACCCCAAGGATTGTTGTGTTGTTTGCCCTGAGCAAAATTATGTAGCGGTGAAAGGCCAAGAAAATTAAGCGAACTAAGGTTGGCAATACGAGTACGGAATCGCCAGTTACCAGGCAGCTGGGCATAAAATGAAGAAGCAATTGCCAGGTCTTCTTTTGAAGAAACAAAACCAGCGTTAGAGAGCTCTGCTCTTGTAGTTGCAATCTGCCTTGCGAGTTTTTCCTGGCTATCTGCGTAGACTGCAAGAGTAAAGTGGTACTCACCCAAAACGAAATTACCAGATGCCACATCATCCATCGCCAAATCCAAGTCGCGAATTTGACTAGAAGATTTGTCACCTGACGAAATCATCATCCCTTTCGTGCGTTCAAGCACCTTTAGGGCATCATGACGGCCTACTGGACTGAAAGAATGCGTGATCACATACTCGAAGTCCAAATATTTTAGACCATTAAGAATGCCAGGATACGTGCCATCAGCATACTCTTTGACATTAAGGATCGCACCAAAGTGATTGATGCCATCTGGCGTGCGAATTACGAAATCACCGGTTTTATTAGCAAACATGTGCTTACTAACTGGCAAATAAGCCGACACTGGCGCTTGCAAAACCGGTACAGGCTCATCAATTCGATTCAATAGATAACCAAGAAACTCAAGGCTTTCCGAGAAGACAATGCCATTTTTTGCCTCGTACATACTCAGGCGATAGGGAGAGTAATCCTTCAATACCGCCTCAACATTGGTAGCAAGCTCAATCACCTTGGCAATAGCCTGCTCTTCTTCAACCCTGATCTTATTAGGATCGCTGGATTTTTCAACCAAGCGTTTCCCACTAAGAACGGGACGATATATCATGCTGAAGTACAACTCGTTCTGCATGATTTTCTGCCCCGACAAAGCCGCATAATAATCATCGGACAATGCCTGGTTGAAAGATTGCTTGAACCGACTGGAGTCGTTAATTTTGCGCCTGCGACGAACGTCATGCACCCAAAACGCTACATTTGCAAAATCTGGGGCACGCAGCGTTTGCACTAATCGATTAAAAGTGTTGTGGCGTTGCTCAAGCTCGAACTCATCCCGGCCGACAAAAGGTAGGCCAGCTAGATGCCAGATCAACAAATAATCACCCCCAGTCGTCTTCAGAACAGAAGGAGCGACATGAGTAGAGACCGAGACAAATTCACTGATCGGGCTATCTGGGCTAAACATTTTATTACCAGGTTAAGAAGAGAGCGTCGCAAGGGTTTGATAAAATAAACTACCCACCCCGTGCGATCTATTCAGACGGGGTGGGTAGTTGATAATTTTACTGACGTTTTCCGGGAGGATTTTTACGATATTCGTTAGGACTGAACACCCACATCCCGGAGTAGCGTTGCACATTACGAACACGCATACGAAACAGCAAGCGCAGCCCCATCAATCTAAAAATCATCTCGTCCCGCCTCGCCATTTGCCGCATCACAAAGATAATGACGGGAATAGTCAGCAGGTACCAAAAGTTGATGTACATTCCCAGCAGCAGTCCTCCACCGGCGCCGATGAAGAATGGGATATAAGGCACTCCCAAAAACATGGCTGGGCGCGTACAGCCGCGAAAAAGAACATCTTTATGCATAGTATTGAATGAACTGGATTAGAGCCGCAGCCGCATCCCCTTTACATGTATTGCTTCCGCGGTCGCCGATGATCATGTTGGCAACTTGTCCCGCTGCACCAATAAGCACACCACCAATCAAAATTGGAGAAACTTCGGAAATACGCTTATGAGCAAATGCAATCTGATAGCCTGCAACAATCACAGCAATCGTCACTACAGCAACAGAACCCATTGTAAGTAGGCTGTTCACATTCCCTAAGAAACCACAAACCTTAGTGTCTGTATTTGCCAATTGATTGGTCTGAGCAAATGTACCGCCGGCTACAAGCAGTGCCGATGTAAAAACCAGAGCCTTCAATGCCTGCATCCCGATCATCTTTGCATCGGCTGCTGCCTTTTTGTCAATTTCAAACTTCATTTTCATCTCCTTTAGAGCGGGGGGTCTATTGGCCCATCCTAGGCAAATTATCCATCCTGGTTAAAAAACAAACGCAGTATCGACTTGCTGATTTTTAGGACTCGTCTGCGCCGGCGCCACACTGGCTGGCGCTTGGTTTGTTGCAGTAAAAGCTTTCTCTAAGCCAGCAGGTACAGCCACACCCTTACCCTGTCCTGTCGCTTTAACCACGTAAAATGCGGCATCGGCAGGCGGAAGCGGAGATGCCGATGGCCCCTGACCTACTGGCGTGGGTGATGCAATCATAGGACCTTGCTGTGAAACCTGTGTCTGCGGATTTGCAATGTCTCGAATCCGTCGAGCCACGACAGCATCTGCCAACTCGGTAAAAGCCTGTTGCAGGGGCTTTTCTGCACGCATCTTGATTGTGCGATTTGGAACTACCGCAATAGGCTTCACTCCCGAAGATCCAACTGACTCTCGGATGGACGCATAAATCTTCTGCACATACCCGTGCTTGAAGCCGGTCTCAAAGTTACCAGAATAGTAACAACTAAAAGATTTACCCCAGTTCGCGCCCGAACGTGAGTGGCACTCGGCCAAAATTTTAGAGGCGGCCACTAGGTTGGGGCACTTAGCAAATGCCATTTCGTAGCTAGTTAAACCATACTTTTGCAGGTTGTAACGATTGACTTGGCCAAGTCCCAGTGAAAAATTAAAGCCTTTCTGCTCCAGCATCTTAGCCGTGGCTACAGCTTCCTCAAGACCGCGAGGCTCGCGCACCAGACGACCACCGACAACACCGATAGCATATGGATTAAGCGAAGACTCAACGCGGACGACATGCTGCATAACTTCTCCGGGCACGGCAAGTCCCGTGCAGCCCATTAACTCCATGCCAGGCAGCATCACCCTCTCCTCCAGGCCAGATCGACATCAATCATTGGCAGCAATTCAGCCACCTCGCAACGTCCTCACAGGATCGAAATCGATTCCGGTGATAAAACGGCGCCCTGCGTGCGCCTTGATATGTACTACGATATCGATAGTCATACGTAACAAACGCTTGATTACCTCAAACTCCAGGCCGGAACCCTCGTTCGATGCTTTCACCATCAGCGCTAGTTGGTCCCAAGTTTGCTCAACACTACCAGCGTGACAACTTGTAATGGAGCCAGGATGGCCAGATGCACAGTTTCTAATAAAGTAGAACGACTCATCGCCACGCAATTCTGCCAAAATGATCCGATCAGGCTTCATACGCAAACAGGCCTCCATGCAGCTCTTAGCCGTTACGTTACTCGCACTCTGCCCCCCCTTCGAGTAAAGCAGATGCACTGAGTTAGGCTGACTGATGAATAGCTCCCGGGCGTCTTCAATAGTAACCAAACGCTCTTCATTGGGGATGTGGTTCACAAGAGCCTTCATAAAAGTAGTCTTTCCGCTGCCGGTCGCGCCGGCTACGACTACGTTCTTTTTATAAAGCACTGCTTTCTTAAAAAACTCGGAATAGTTTTTATTTCGACGTAACTCAAGCAATTCGCGATCATGCTCGCTTACATCAGCAGCCTCCTCTAGCACCTGATCGAAAAACCCGTCACTTGAGTATTGCTCAAGCGTCTTCGTGTGCTTTGAGGGCAAGCGAATCGTAATCGAGACCTTACCGGCATCGCAGGCAGGCGGAATCACAAACTGCGCACGTTGGCCCGTGGGAAATGTCAAAGAAACCACGGGATCAGCATCGGTGATGCGCTGTCCAGTATTACTCTCGTTCACGACCGCGGTGCAGAACTGTCTAGCACGATCAAAGGTTAGCGAGGGTACCTCCATCCGCTGCCAACCATTGACCGTCTCAAGATATAACTCACCCGGACGATTGATGCAGATCTCCGTAACTTCGGGCGAGTTCAAGTAATCCAGAATGCCAAGTACAGAGTACTGGTAATCCAGAAAATCATTTGAAATTCGCGCGGTTGGAGAGTCGTCAATCGTCATGGCACTCACTTTGGCAGCACCGCTGAGAAATCAACGTCTTTTGCGACGTACACGTTCAAAACAGTACCTTGATTGATTGTCAGCGTTGCTGGGCGACGGCCGGATTTCTCCACCGCCTGCTCAGCAAGCTGTTGCATGGTACGCGCCGTATTACTCTCAAACGGTTGCTGAGTCACTATGCCAGAGCCTACGCCGATTGTAGTGGTTTCAGGACCGTACTCTGCTGCAGCATATTTAAACGCATCACTCAGAAGACTTATAAATAAAGCTGAAGCAATTTTATTACCCCAGTGAGCGTTATACTGACCGGGATGACCGGAACTGCCTAAAGTATCGATACCGGGGCCGACAAGCGTTACATCAAGCCCAGTCGGCGTAGTAACTCGATCCCACACAACTTGTAAACGCCGAGTACTTGGCTCCCCCGCGCTGTATTCACCCAACATCTTGGAGCCTTTGGGCAACAACAGATTGTGTCCATTGATCGAATAGACGGGTTCGGTAACGATGCAGGAGGTATATCCGCCAAAGTCGGAAAGTATCCTGGTCTCCAGCACACAGCGGATATAGGTGCCGCGAACCAGTAACCCATCAGGATTACTAATCGGCTTAGCCAGTGTCACCTGTTCATCGCGCGGGGTTGCAGATTGCGCTTCGGGCTGCCCGGGAATTCCGGCAATACCCGAACTATCCGGAACAGCAGACTGTTGCTCAGCAAGAATACGCCGCTCAAGGAGCGTTGGAGCCCTCGGGCGTTCGGGGACTGGCGCCGTGGTTTCGATCTCATCGGGGGGCATCGGCGGCAATGGCGGCATACTAGGCGATTGCACTAGAGGTACCGGCGCCGTGTCTACTGGCGTAGTCATGTTTTGAGGAAGGGCGGGCGCAACTACTGTTTCAGTTCGCGGCTTCACTGGTGCTGTGTCACCAGAGCCCTGTTTTGCCAACCAAAATATCGCCAAAAGAAGCAAGCCAGCAACTAGCGCAAGAAAAACCAACGCTTTGCGGTTTAGTCGTTTGATGTCATTGGAACGCAGTACGGGTTCATTCGCGTCCAGATTCGGCTCGGCACCCTCCTGCTGGCGAACGAAGTAGGGATTGCTGCGCTCATCATATTGACTACGGGCTTGATCGCCATCACGGTTGTCGTGAGAACGCTCATCAGGGCTGTTTGGAATATTTGAGTTCACTTTTGCTTGTTCCTTCGCAGACCGACAACATTATCGCCGTGACGAACCACCAGGAAAGGATACGTCCCGTGAACGATCAAGGTATTACCTTCGACGGTCGTATTCACAAGAAAGTCCTCGCTATGCTCTTTTTCCCGGGCAAAGACGGCGGGAAAATTTCCTGACGGGAAGCGCGTCAAATCCATATTAATATAAGTGAATTTTCCATCATCATATACACGACTTGGAATCAGCCATGACTTTTTACTTCGAGTCGAGTAATCATAATCATAGTAGTACCTTCGATCCTTGAGGATTTTGGCACTCAGCAATGGCCCATTTTTTGCCGCATCAGCGTCTTCGACGTTATTAAAACTTGTGTCTTTTGGGTAGGAGAAAACAACCTTATATTGAACGCCTGCCTGCTTAGCTTGCTCAAGCCGCTGCCAATCTGTCGCTACAACTTTCAGTTCTAAAATGTAAGAATGAGTGGCCGTACGAATCATCATATTCGTATCTACATCAACATTCTTGGGCTTTAGATAAAAAACGTTTTCACGCCGAGTAAGTTCCCAGCCTCCGGAAAACCCAGTGCTGTAGTCCAGAATTTTCTCATTCGGGCTGAGTTCAATCTGAGTGGTGATACCTAATCCAGTACGGACCTGATAAATTTGATTGGGAGCGTACTCATACTCCTGCACGACCTGAGCGTTCACCGAACTCACACATAAGGGAAATATTAGCGCTGCAGTCAATACAGCCCCATAGATTTTAGAGGGTTTCATCGACCGCTAGCTCCTTTGACATTGTTCGGCATCCCTTGATATTGGACCGCGGGCTGCGCCTGAGGTTGGCTCGCCGGCTGCACTTGGCTGGAATATCCTGGCGGCACCTGCTGGACAGGCATCCCCTGTTGATTAAGAACACCCTGCTGGGCTGAAACACTACCCTGCCCGGCTGCGGCGGCCGCGTTTGGATCTACTACGCCTAATGCGGCCTGCTGAGGAGCTGCAATCTGTGGCGCAACTTGGGCTTGCGGGCTAACCGAAGAGGGCGCTGCCGGTAAAGACGAATAATCATTATCCACACGATAATCTGTGACACGAAATCCCAGTGGATTTTCCACCCGAAGGGTATCACTCATCTCAAGATTATCTTGATAGACAAAACCCATTGTAGCGATCTTGTTATCTAAGAACGTGGCCGCGGCCGAGGCTTTGTCATACACATTTCGTTGGAAACGTACAGTGGCACCAGTGTAAGGCTTACCACTTCCTCCTATAAGCGTAATACTGAGAATATTGACCCGAATAGCACGAGAGGTGCCGTAAGTATTAAAAGGTCTGGCGGGATTATTTCCAGCATGTAGCGCACGATATTCACCAAGAACGTTACCTGTAGCCATGGCAACGACAGTGTTCCAATCACGGTCACCTATCGTCGAGGCATCAAACGATTCACGCGATGTAATGAAACGTGCAACATTGCTGCGCGCTAATGCCTCGCTAGTGCTGACCATGCGTCCACCAAAATTCGCTTCAAGCTTCGCAATGGTGCTGGTACCGGAATACGCGTCCGCCATGACCAGATATGGCACTTTCTCCTTCAACGGCAGCATGTAGTAGTAGCCGCCCGCTGTCATGACGGTGACCAGCATCGACAGCGTCGCCACGATCCAGGCACGCTTTTCGCTGCGGCGCGCGAGGTCCGCAATGCTGACCTCGTAATTCACCGCTTTTTGAACGGCCGCACCTACTTGGGCGGAACCGTCCTTTTCACTGACCTTCTTACGCAACATGTCTAGATCCGTCACCGTGAGGCCTTGTCAGGCCTGAAACCATCGCCGCAACGCGTCGCGGGTACTTGAGAAGGTAGGAACACCGCCGGCCCCATGCCTGAAAGGCATCGAGCAGGAGGCAGCCCTTAGAGCTTGGCGCCAGACGACACCGGCACTGGTTGGACCAGCAACTTGTTGGCAGAAACCGACACCGAAACTCCTTGGGCTGCGTACACGGCACTCAGCTCGGTTGCGGCCTGTTGGACGCTGGTCGTGCTGATTGCGGAAACCGGCCCGATCAAGGTGTAGTCCGATGGCAAGTTGTAGGACAGCTGCATATTGGAATCCGCAGCCCAGCGTTCCAGCATGGTCTTCAGCGTGCCGTCCATGGGCGTGGCCTGATACGTGTACGAGGTGTAGAGCGGAATTTCGGTGGGCGCCTCGTCAAAGTGGTTGACGTGCTTCCAACGACCACCAAAGTCAGGAGCAGGCTTGGTCGCGCACGCGCCTACCAATGCTGCAGCCACTAGCACCAACGACAGCTTGGACACATACATCGGATTCACTCTGACTTCTCCAACTCATGAAATTTCGGGCTTAAGACGGACAGCACTAAGCCTCCGCGCACCAGTGGGTACCGGAGGAAACGTGTTATTGATGCGTTTCTCGCGGCTCTACCACCCGCTGGGTCGCCCCAGTTGCGAGTGCGTGCTGCCGAGAAAAATGAATACGCTGATAAACCATCCATAGCCTTACTCCAGTACGGCCCATCCGGCGCCGCTCCCCTACGACCATCTATCTACACCGCAGATTCTTGCTAACTTTGCCCTTAACAAGCAGATCCGTCAAGAATTGCGCACCAGGCACCGCACTGCAAATGTGACATCAATCACACTTTGATGGTAAGCGTTTTCACTTCAGTTTTTGGCAGTAAGCGCGCAGTGAAGTAGCGATCCTCGTAGTAGCGAATCTTGTCGCACTTCACCGGATGCGGGATCCCCTCGTACAGGAACACTTCCTTCTCGTTGCCCATGGCCTTGAGCTCCTGGGGCAACATCAGAGCCCGCCGCTCTTCTGACACGCTATGGGTGGTCTCCCGCCCTCGGGTGACGTTCTTCTTCTTGATGGTGGTGTAACCCAGCATCTCGGAGTAGTCGTTGGCGTCCTGCTGTTCGCGCGGCGCGTAGAGGATCTGCAGGGCGTGGTTGGTGATGATGGTGCGTGACAGATCTTTGCCGTAGGTTGCGTCCAACTGCGCCATGCTCTGGATGATGGGCAGCAGGCGGATGTTGTAGCCGGCCATGTAGGCTACCGCGGTCGCGATGATGTCCACCTTGCCGATCGAGGTGAATTCGTCCATCAGCAACAGGCACTGATATTTGAGCTCAGGGTTGGACTTGGGCAGTTCGCGGGTATTGAGGTTGATGATCTGGCTGAAGAGCAGATTGATGATCAGGCGGCTTTCGGCCAGCTTGTTGGGCTGGATGCCGATGTAGATGGTCATCTTCTTCTTGCGAAGGTCCGTGAGCAGGAAGTCATCCGCACTGGTGGCGGCGTCCAGCACCGGATTGATCCATGCATTGAGCGGCTCCTTCAAGGTGCCCATGATCGAGGCGAAGGTCTCATCCGCCTGGGACAGCAGGTTGGCAAAGGCCGACTTGGCGTTGCTGCTGAGGAACCGCCGCTCGGACAGCGACTTCAGATATTTCTTGAGATCGGTACCGTCGCCCGAGGACAGGCGATAAATCCCGCCCAGCGTGGGCGCCCCTGCCCCACCCGGGAAACCGAGCGACAGCTCCTCGTCCCAGTTCTCGAACAGGTACAGCGCGAATGCCATGAACGCGTTGCGCGCCTGGCTGACCCAGAACTTCTGGTCGTCGGAGCCGTCCGGGTACAGCATCGCCGCGATGCTCATCAGATCCGAAACGCGGAATGCGGGGTCGTTCGACACATAGGTCAACGGGTTCCAGCGATGCGTGCGACGGTCTTCGGCGAACGGGTTGAACAGGAAGACTTCGTGGCCCTGACTGGCGCGCCACCCGCTGGTCAGGTCGAAGTTCTCCTGCTTGATGTCCAGGACGACGATCGACTCTTGATACTCCAAAAGGTTCGGGATCACGACACCGACACCCTTGCCCGAGCGCGTCGGCGCAGCAAGAATCACGAATTGCTGGCCGCTCAGTCGCACCAGCTTGCCATTGAACTTGCCGACGACAATGCCGTTTCCGGCGGGCTTGAACAGCCCATGCTTGGAGAGGTCGGCGGCGCCAGCGAAGCGCGCGTCACCGTGCAGGGCGCGCGCCTTGGGCTTGACGATGAGCACAACGGCAATCGCCCAGACCAGCACCGGCAGGCCAAATCCAAGCGCGCCCGCAATCTTGATCTTGGTCGCGTAAGGCGCCACTTGGGGCAACCCAAGCGCGCTGAAATAGCGGTAGTAGGTGTCCCACCCGTACAGACCGGTGTCGAGCCGCAGCAACAGCAGGGTGAGATAGCCAGACAGGCAGTATCCGACTAGCACCGCCACCAGCGTGGCAATTGCGATGATTTTGGGTTTGGACATGCGCCCTTCTCCTTAGGCTTGCATCACGATGGCGGGCTAGCGACGCACGACCGGCTTATGGTCGACAAGCTCGGACTTGCGTCCGCCGCTCTCGCTCTCCACCAGCGAATCGATCCAGACCTTGGCCTGGTCCAGAGACAAATCCGGCGTGATCCGCGTACCCGCATCGGTCACGACGGCGTATGCCACGACCGCGTCGGGTGCATACACCTCGTCACGCGTAATCGCCACAACACGATATCCGCCCCTGGTCAGCACGGTGTGCTGATATTCGTCCATCGCCAGCCTTCCTTTCCGTCAGCGCGGTGGCGATGCTAAAGCAAGACGTGTGACGGTGAAAGCGGTATCGGCTAACCGGGCGGCGGTGGGCCGCGCTAACCCGCAAAACAGCCGCACTGAACACTTATTTCCGACACTCGAGGCACTTTCGGTGCGCTTGGGAGGAAGAGAGCGGCATTGGGAGTTCGTCCATCTGGGGGGGCGATACGCCCATGGCATCGCGCATCGTCCGAAACGGGCAGATCAGACAAATGGCGCGGCACGATTCCGCATCGCCGCGCACCTGGCTGGGGACGTTTTGACCGAAGACAGCCAACATCCATATGCGAGCGACATGCTTCAACATTGCCAATCGACACGCAACGCGCAGCGCAGGCAGGCAGGCAGGCAGACAGGCAGACAGGCAGACAGGCAGAGATGAAAGCACAGGAAGGCCGTGATTCCAGTAACACAGACCCGAACTGACACATGCCAAAGCTGCAAGAGCTTTTGCGTGGGGTCGCTTTGGGGGTCAATGGCAGACGTCGCTGCCGATCTTGAAACCACTCAAGCCTCTGTACCGTCTGGACTTAGAGTGGTGGGCGGTACAGGGTTCGAACCTGTGACCCCTACCATGTCAAGGTAGTGCTCTACCGCTGAGCTAACCGCCCGAATCCTGCGTCAGCATTGCGCTGTGCAGGGCGCGCATTCTAGCGCAGGGTTTTACCGACCACAAGTCCTATCGTGTCTGCAGGGCGAGTCACCCGCCCTATCCCAAGCTGGCAGCCTTCAACTTCTGGATCTGGTCGCGAATCTGGGCTGCGGCCTCGAACTCCAGATCCTTGGCGTGCTGGTACATCTTCTGTTCCAGACTCTTGAGCTTGCCAGCGATTTCCGCAGGCTTCATGGCACGGTAATCGGGCGTCTCCTCTGCAACCTGGCGCGATTTCGAACGGCCCTTGCCCGACTTCTTCTCGGCCGCATCGTCGCGCGCGCCTTCCATGATGTCGGCGATCGGCCGCTCAACGGATTTCGGCGTGATGCCATGCTCCAGGTTGTACTCGACCTGCTTCTCGCGGCGACGATCGGTCTCGTCGATTGCCGCCTGCATCGAGCGCGTTATCTTGTCGGCGTACAAAATGGCCTTGCCGCGCAGATTGCGTGCTGCACGGCCAATGGTCTGAATCAGCGATCCGGTCGATCGCAGGAAGCCCTCCTTGTCGGCATCCAGGATGGCCACCAGCGAGACTTCCGGCATGTCCAAACCCTCGCGCAGCAGGTTGATGCCCACGAGCACATCGAACTTGCCCAGGCGCAGGTCGCGGATGATCTCCACGCGCTCGACGGTGTCGATATCCGAGTGCAGGTAGCGCACCCGAATCCCGTGCTCGCCCAGATACTCGGTGAGATTCTCGGCCATGCGCTTGGTCAACGTGGTCACCAACACGCGATCGCCGAGCTTGATGCGCTCGTGAACCTCGGACATGAGGTCGTCGACCTGCGTACCAACCGGACGGATCTCCACCACCGGGTCGATCAGACCGGTTGGGCGCACCACCAGCTCCGTGACTTCGCCGGCAGACTCGCGCACCTCATAAGGCCCCGGCGTTGCCGAGACATAGATGCTGCGTGGCGAACGCGCCTCCCACTCTTCGAAACGCAAGGGGCGGTTGTCCAAGGCAGACGGCAATCGAAAACCGAACTCCACCAGCGTTTCCTTGCGCGAACGGTCGCCCTTGTACATCGCGCCGATCTGCGGAATGGTCACATGCGACTCATCGATGACCAGCAGCGCGTCCGGCGGCAGGTAGTCGAACAGGGTCGGCGGCGGCTCGCCGGGCGCCTTGCCGGTGAGATGACGCGAGTAGTTTTCGATACCGTTGCAAAAACCCACCTCGGCCATCATTTCCAGGTCGAATTGCGTGCGCTGCGCCAGACGTTGCGCCTCGACCAGCTTGTTCTGCGCATAGAGCTGCTCCAGGCGTTCTTTCAGCTCTTCCTTGATGGTGTCCACCGCACTCAACGTGCGCTCACGCGTCGTGGCGTAATGGGTCTTCGGGTACACGGTGTAGCGCTGCAACTTGCGCAAGGTTTCGCCAGTGAGTGGATCGAACAAGGTCAGCTGCTCGATGTCGCCATCGAACAACTCGATGCGCAAGGCTTCGGTATCCGACTCGGCCGGGAACACATCCAACACCTCGCCGCGCACGCGAAAGGCACCGCGCGTCAGTTCGAACTCGTTGCGGGTGTATTGCAGATCGGTGAGATGGCGGATCAACTGGCGCTGATCGATGTGCTCCCCAACCGACAGGATCAGGCGCAGCGATAGATAGTCCTCCGGCGCGCCGAGGCCGTAGATTGCCGACACCGTCGCCACCACCAGCGAATCGCGCCGAGACAGCAAGGTCTTGGTCGCCGACAAGCGCATCTGCTCGATGTGTTCATTGATCGAACTGTCCTTCTCGATGAAGGTGTCCGACGACGGCACATAGGCCTCCGGCTGGTAGTAGTCGTAGTAGCTGACGAAGTACTCGACCGCGTTATGCGGGAAGAACGACTTGAACTCGCCGTACAGCTGCGCCGCCAACGTCTTGTTCGGCGCCATCACCAGCGTCGGCTTCTGCACCTGCTGGACCACATTGGCAATGGTGTAGGTTTTGCCCGAGCCCGTTACACCCAACAAGGTCTGCTTGGCCAGCCCAGCCTCGAAGTTGGCCACCAACTTGTCGATGGCCGCAGGCTGGTCGCCCGCTGGCGAGTAAGGGGATACGAGCTGAAAACGGTCGGTCATGGAGCGGATCTCGGGGGGAGGCTGCACGAATTTACGGAGGCCAGCATCGGTAGAACCCTGACAGCTACGCAAGGAAAGGCAGGGTTACCTGGCAAGCAACCAATGTTGAGACTGCTTGCTCCACTTCAAGGAGACGCGCAATGGACGCAGCAGGCTATTCGAGCGCGAGAGGGTACACCGCAGTCCAGTTGCTCATCGTGATGGCGATCATCGGAATCGGCGCAGCCATCGGCATGCCCAGCTTCAAAAGCCTCATCGAGTGGCAGCGAGCGACCACGCGCGTGCACCTGCTAACTGCGCACCTTGCAATGGCCAGAAGCCTTGCCGTCACCCAAGGCGGGCCTGTCAGCCTTTGCCCCTCCATGGATGGCACACGTTGCCGAACAGATCGCATCTGGAGCCAGGGATGGATTCTCTTTAAGGATCCAGGGCGCGATGGGCAGCCGCCAAACGCTGCATCCGTGGTCCGAGTGGAGCAAGACTCCGCCACCGGCGGCATCGATATCGTCAGCACAGCTGGACGATCAATCGTTCGCTTCCTGCCGAACGGCCGCAGCAGCGGCACGAACATCACCATCAGCCTCTGCAGCAACGCTAGGCGACTCGCTGACGTGGTGGTCAACAACTCCGGAAGAGCACGCACTGTGCGCTACACCAGCCCTACCAGCTGCGCAGCCCGATGACCAGGCAAACAAAAAGCCGCGACACGTCGCGGCTTTTTGAACATCTTGGCGCCCGAAGTTGGACTCGAACCAACGACCCCCTGATTAACAGTCAAGTGCTCTAACCGGCTGAGCTATTCGGGCGGGGTGGGCATTGTAGCAAGATTCTGAGGCAATGCAACACCTCAAGACTTTTTTCATCCGCTACCAGCAATCTGACTGGAGCCCCTTTGAATTGGTCTTACGAGAGGCCTGATCGATACTCAAGGTTCCGCACTTGTCCGCGACCTGAGCAGCGCCCGGCGTTGCTGTGATGACATATCCCGACTGCGTCTGCTGTGACAGGGCAAGACTGTAAGCCGCGGTTCCCCCCTCGCGTGGTGACACCGTCGATGGCAAACTGAAACCAATGTAAGTGTTCTGCACTGTGTGAAATCGCTCCGCTAGCTGGCCATATTCGACCAAATCAACTTTTGCCTGCGCGCGCCTCGACTTCCGTACGTGTTCGGTATAGCTCGGATACGCGATCGCAGACAAGATCGCAACCACGGCAACGACAATCATCAGCTCAATTAGCGTAAACCCACGCATCTGCGCCACAGTGCGAGTCATCGCTCTTGCACGAGAGTGTTCGAATAGCATCGTCACTGAATTTGCCTCCACGACTGTCTTCCGCAGGGATAAGGAACATACATCGGCTGCGCGCCCGCCACACTGATCACCATCCAGCAAGAGCTACCACCGGGTGGCAGAGACCCGCCCGTTTCGGAGGGAGTCAAGCGTGGAATCGCTGAAACACCCACGTCTTTCACGGGTGTCGTCCCCTGCGTGGTCAATGACGTCGCCGCAGTCCCGGAAGCAAAAGCTGCCCCTGAGGGAGAGCCGTTTCTTGCAACATCCAGCGCCGCACCACCTGTGCGGGTGTTCAGCCCAAACAGCCAGTTGCTCCCCTGGGATGCACAGCCCACACTGTTGGGATTGGGGACATAAGTGGGTATGAAAACGATACCCGACGCGACACTAGGATTCCCCACCATACGCTCGCCAGCCGGTAGATCCACATACCACCCCTGCCCGCCTGCCACACTGGAGCCCATAACCAGACTGCGAGATGTACCAGAAGTGGCGATCGAATTGGCCTGAAGGTTCGAACGCGTAATCGTGCTGGTGACGCTCCCCGCAGCGACGTCGTTGATGCCGTACAGGGACTGGATCGCTGTATCGAACGGGTCGTTCCGGAAAGAGAAGCTGCCAGTACCGAAGAACAACGTCACACCACCATTTTCACCGGCACTGGCCACCAGGCCACCCGTGATCGGCTGCCGGTATGTCGCGCTATTCTCCACAGACGTACGACTGGTGAATAGCGGGACCGTAAGCGCAGTCGTGGTGTTGCGCAAATCGAATTTCCAAATAGCTCCCTTTTGATCGGCAGCATAGACAGTATCTGCGTAGCCATCACGCACCCTTTCCGACTGGCCCGTGCCGCCCCACCGATCAACAACCACGATATTGCCCAAACCGTTGCTACCGGAGATAGTACTGCCGCTCTCGGCAGCTTCGATCATCGTTACGGTGGGCGTACCCGCCTTGATATCTACAAGAAACAGGACAGCTTTCCCGCTAGCGCTGTTGTAGCCGTTGCCGAAGACCGCCTTCCAGGTCACCGTACCATTCGAACTCAACACCGGCACGATGACTGGCTTGCCGAGCACAAATCCGATATTGGCACGTATCGCAGCAGACAATGAGCTGTCGAGATCGCTGATCTCCCAAAGCCGGCTGGCCGCAGTCACACTGGTAGGCGTCGTAACGTCCATCGCAAAAACGCTTCGGCCGCCAGCGCCAGCAGTGCCGACTAGACTGGTCTTCCATGCGCCGCCGTAGTACGTGTCGGATATGGCCAAGGGCCCATCGACATAGTAGCGATGACCGAATTTCTGATCGCTTTGATTGGCCGGGTCATATGGCAAGAGCAGATTACCCATATGGCCCAGTGCGGTCGACGGGATATATGCGAAACGCTCGACCCCGCCGTTGGAGGCCATAACGCCATCGCCATTCATACCACCGTCAAAGCCATGCAGCATTCCATCATTGGCCCCCACATAGACCATATAGTTACGGCCGGCCTTTTTCGTATTCAAATAGGCCTGATAGGTAGCCCCCGGGTTGCCCGGCAGACTGCCGTAACCATAATCATCCAGTGGAGAACTGATCACAGGAGTCGAGTTGACGATGTCGCCCAGAACGGTCGTTCGGTCACGCAAGCGACCTCCGCTTCGCACTTCTCCAGACGCGTCCCCGCGCAGATAAGCGGTCGCCGTGGCCGCATTCGCCCCAAGAGTTGCAAGATCCAAAGCAGTGCACAAGGACATACCCGGGTAAAGCGCAGTCGACTTGGTGCACAGATCCGACAAAGAGATATTCGTCTCGTTGAACGCTGAAACCACCCCGGCCTTGCTCACCAACACATTACGAGCCGCCGCGGACGGCATGCGCGCACTAGCTTCCCATGCAGCAGTGCTGACCGCCACGCGGGTCTGCGGGTTGACCGAGACAGTGTATCCGGTGAGCCGCCCAAACCAGTCAGTGCCCTCATTTGCAATTTCATAGTTTGGGGCAACCGAGAAGGATCCTACGCCGATACGGGCACCACTTTGAGCCAGCGTACCTGAAGGCGAAGAACCCGCCGTCACCGAGGAAAGTACACGTCGCATTGCTTGAGTGATTTCAGCCGGCGTCCGGGCATTGATGTACTGCCCACGCGTGTTCGTAGCCGCATGCCAGATATCGTCGACAGTACTTCTCTCATCGTTCTCGCGCGGCGGCCAGTTTTGATAAATCGCCGGTGTCGTGTACGCGTCTTGTACAACATCTGGATTGAAAAGATTACCGCGCGCACCTAGCGTGATGCCATAGAAGTTAACATGCAGATTCTTCTGACAATCCAGTCTGACACTTGCATTAGCGGTGTTGCATGAGCTTGGAACGGGCACCAAACCAGATGGCATATCCGCTCGAATGGGAGAACCACCATTGATATTATTATAATACTTGGCAGCAATGTCGCCCATGGTGTTGTCATAGGTGTCGGCAAAAGGAATCCCCATATTCCCGTCGCCGCTCGCGTTACTTACGGATGGGCCATCCTGGTTACTGTATCCATCCGTAAACAGCATGACCGCATTTTTTTGACATGCCAACTGGACAGGAGCTGCACTATCGGTCCGCTGAAACTGGATACCAGCCGCGTTGACTGCCTGCCGATTCGGCGTGCCGCCACTAGCGGGCAAGGCCAGAATCGAATTATACAGGGCCGTTTTCTCGCTTTGCGTACCCATGTTGCGCATGGGCAATTTTTCATTGACCGAGTCGTAACTTGCGTTCTGGTTGATCCTGAAAAAACCAACCCGCATATTATTGACGTTAGCCAACGACCTAGTCATGCCGGCAATGATGGCTCGGTTTCGATTTCCATAGAATGAAAACCAATTTGCAAAGTTCTGAAGGGCATCAGTATTTGCCGCCTTTATTGTGTACTTCCACATATCGCAGCCGGTACCACATACATTGCGTACCCGATCGCGCTGGACCGCATCGTAAGCGGCGGCGCCAGCGAGAAGCGGCCTGGCATCCGTGTCGCTTGTATAAGGCACAAAGAAGGTCGCCGGCCAGAACCTGATCAGTAGCGTCTGCGAACCACCATTCCAGGTTACGTCGGAAGTCGTTACCTGTTCAATTCCGAAGTAGAGATTGCCATTGTTATCCTGGAAACGCTGCCTGTATCCCGTACCGCGAGGTAGCACCATTCCATTCTGAATTCTGAAACTGCTGCTGAAATCGTCCCCCATATAGTTGGAAGCAAGCGCCACAGTGGCACCTGCCTGGAGCGGGTTGATCCGCGTATTGACTAAATCTGCCTGAGGGAAGGGATTCCCATCGTTATTTATCCACGGATCATATTTGACAACAGGATCGTAATAGGTGGGGTTGTAGGCAGAAGAGCGCGCAAACCCAAGACTGTCCAGGGGTGGGACGCCGCGACGGTTTTCGTCGATACGAACGCCGGGCAGGACATGGTTGTAACTACACGTCACGCTCGGCGAATCCTCTGTGTTCAATGCGCCTTGAGCAGAAAAGAAGCTCTGCCTAGCCGTGCTCCAGCATCCTTGACCGTCCTGTCCCGGAAACTGAGTCTGAAATGTCATCGAGCCCGAGTCATCCACCGCCATGATGAACGCGGGAGGCGTCTGCACCTGGTCGTTCATCGGCTCCTGAGCCAGTACGCCCTGTCCCTGCGCAGCAATCAATGTATAGATGAAGAACCCCAATCCGACTGCGCCGGTCAACGCAGAAGCAAGGATTACTTTCTTTTTGTTAGCTGTCATGTGCGTTTCTTCAAAGTTTGAAGACGGTGTCTACTGCGGCTTCGGAACTAGGGTTGTTCTTGTCATCGGCTGCAACACCCGTGATTTGGAAAACAGGAGATGCCGGATCGACGGGCTGGCCCATTCCGATATTTGCTTCGCCTTGAATACATTGATCGATTTGACGAACGTTGACGGCTCGATTGGATGTCTGCGCCTGTGCCCATTGCATCGGATCAAAGCCGTCGTCGCAAACCCGCTTTATGTCACCTGATGCCACCAGGCTGGTAGTATCAGTCGATGAGGTGGTTCTATTGGAAATTTTTTCCACTGAATTTTCGGCATTTCTAACAGTCCCCTCCGCCTCCTCGAAGGCACGATTCACTGCTCGGTAATTGGATGCCATCTTCTCCTGCATGCCGGAGACTTGGATGCCCGCGATACCAATCAATGCCAAGAGCACCAGGATGATCAGCGCGACATAGAGAACGGCACCCGTTTGCCGGACAGCTCCGATTTTCAAATTCATACGCGTTTTCAATAGAGGCAGCATTGACATTATCAGTTACCGAACAGTCGGTTACGGAGAGCGACTGACAACTCATAGGTGGCCCGATACCGCCCATCGCTAGCCGTAGGTGGAACCACCGTTACTCCGAGTACACCAAGACGATTGGCCTCAATCGGAGCAGCAGCAGCTGGAGTCGGACTACGCACAAGCACTCCAACCTGCACTTGACCGACCCGCCGCCATTGATTGGCAGCTGCTGCGTCAGTTGCTGTTGCAACACTGCTCGCAACCCTCTGCTCCGTAATGTTTCCAACGGGTGGGGTTTGCGTTGCAATGGTTTCGGTGCTGTCCAGTCCATAAAGGAATTGCAGGCTTTCGATGCCCTCTACCAGTTCCTCGCTGGTGTACTGGCCGTTACCTCCTGCTCTGGCACGCCGCAATGCGGGCTCCCCTGTATCTGGATTGTTCGCGACGTAATACACAAGCGATTCGGCGCGATACACCATGGTCTGGCCAGTGGGCTGTACAACATATCGACCGGCAAGGTTTACTCCTGAGGCCACCACTGTTCCAGCAGTGGTCGTGCCTGCAAACACATCGGCGTGCGCGCAGTCCGCGATTCCGAACAGCGTCGGTGCTGCGACGCCATCATCCGTCAACCTCGCCCAGCGGGTAGCGTCCATCGTCAACGTCGTATTAGAGCCCGCCGCCGCAATGCCCGTGGCAGGAACCCCCTCAGCGGAAAGAAAGCGTAAGACGATGATGTCGCTCCCAGCCCGCGGCGCCGGGCTCAGGTTCTGGATCGCAGCAGGCAGCCCGGTAATCGAACCTGCGGTTGCCCCAACTGTTACCGTTTGCCCTGGCGAAGTACCTGGCGCCTCGTAACCCTGAATCGACACCGAAAAGTCCAGTGGACTGCCGCTCCCCGTGGTGGCGGAAAGATTGACCCGCGGGTCGCCTTGCCCCTTAACGAACTGCGCCTGATCGTTGACGCATCCAAAATGTCCTGCCATACGGATATCACGCGCCAAATAGTCCAGCGCAAATCGCCCATTTTCTTGGGCCCGCGAGGCACCTTCGGATAGCTGAGCCGCAGTACGCGATGCGGAGAAAACCTGGATGACGCCTAACAACAGCACCAGTCCGATCACCATAGCAATCATGAGTTCAATCAGGGACAGACCTGCGTTGCGTCTATACACACTCATCGCTGTTAAATCTCCGTCCGCAAAGCAAAACTCGTAACGGCATCCGGATTATCCTTGTCCCAGCGCTGATCACCCCAGCTGATCGAGACTGTCGCAACCCCATTGGCATAGGTGACTGTAGCAGCAGCCTTATCTCCCAATGCTTTCGCGACTTGGCACTGCCAGCGCGCGATGTTTTGCGTGATTGCCACCGCCTCGCCGGTGGGATATATACAAGCACCTGCTTGAGTAACAGAACCTGCAGCGAAACTCGCTGCAGTGTATTGGGTCACCAAGTACCGATTTGACCGCATTTGATCAATCAGATCGTATGCAAGATTGGTTGCCTGCGTACGATAATTGGCGCTTTGTACAAAGCGGACATTCATGGTTTGCAGCAGTGCGAACCCAAGTAAACCGAAGGCCAGCACGAGGATCGCGATCAACACTTCGATCAAAGTGAAGCCTCGCGACGACCGTGCACTAGTGTGAGGGACCTTCTTCATACACAAGCCTCTTTTTTGCTACGGATTTGACCGGATGCATTCACGGTCAATGATCTTCTCAGGGGCTGCCCCCCGCACTGATCCGGCTGAAGAGTGACTTTCTGGTCTGCAGCTGCGCGGCGGCGCCCACGCGCATCAAACGCGATCACCGTCCCAGTGGTGGGTCCCTGGACAACAAGCCGAGGATTGCCGGTCGAGTAGCGTAGCACTGCTTCTCCTGCGTCAAAGGTGCCGTTGCCGTTGGAGTCACTCCAGGCCATGACTCCCCCACTCCAGCTACCGTCGCAGCTGGTCCCATTGGAGCTACCACACACGCCTCCACCCTGACCATTCCGTATGGCCTCGGTCCTGGAGAGATTCAACAAAGCCATTAGCTCGTTATTGGCGGCAGCCGCCCGATTTGATCGCAGGACTCCTTGGAAACTCGGGTAACCAATGGAAGCTACGATCGCGAGCACGGCCACGGTTACCATGAGCTCAATCAGGGTGAACCCACGCGAACGGACAACTAACATTAGACGCTCCCCAGCGTTGGTTTTGACAGCATCGTCAAGCTTCAGGCCTAACGCAATCTACTGCAGACAAACGGTAGGAATGGCCGACAAACGACGCCGGCCTTTCCCAGATCCCCACCAACCTTTAAGTCACCACCCGATAACAAGGCCGATAGTCCCCCGAGATCTTCATCCGGCGCTGCTCAACGAAGCCGCGCAGCAGCGCATCCAGGGCCTGCATGATCTCGGGATCGCCGTTGATTTCGAAGGGGCCGAATTCCTCGATGCGGCGCATGCCGTCTTCCTTGACGTTGCCGGCGACGATGCCGGAGAAGGCGCGGCGCAGGTCGGCGGCCAGGGCCGGCGCCGGGCGGCCGTGGTGCAGGTCCAGCGCGGCCATCGCTTCGTGGCTGGGCTCGAAGGGCTGCTGGTACTCGAGCGGGATGTGCACGGACCAGTTGAAGTAATACGAGTCCTTCTGGTCCTTGCGGTGCGCGCGCACTCCGTGGACCCCTTCGGCCATACAGCGCGCGACGGCGACCGGGTCGCCGACGATGATCTCGTAGCGCGAGGCGGCAGCGTCGCCTAGGGTGAGGCGAATGAAACGGTCGATCTGCTCGAAGTACGGCGCGGCGATGGTCGGGCCGGTGAGGATCAGCGGGAACGGCACGTTCGCGTTTTCTTCGCGTAGCAGGATGCCGAGCAGGTAGAGAATTTCCTCCGCGGTGCCGACACCGCCCGGGAACACTAGGATGCCATGTCCGATGCGGACGAAGGCCTCAAGGCGCTTCTCGATGTCCGGCATGATCACCAGATGGTTGACGATCGGGTTCGGCGATTCGGCGGCGATGATGCCTGGCTCGGTGACGCCGATGTAGCGGGTATTGTGCTTGCGCTGCTTGGCATGCGCGATGGTGGCGCCCTTCATCGGCCCCTTCATGGCGCCCGGGCCGCAGCCGGTGCAGATATCCAGCCCGCGCAAGCCAAGCTCGTAGCCGACCTGCTTGGTGTAAAGGTATTCATCGCGCGAGATGGAATGGCCGCCCCAGCACACGACCAGGTTCGGATCCAAGGGCTGCAGGATGCGCGCATTACGCAGCTGGCCGAACACGGCATTGGTGATGCCTTCGCTGGTGTCGAGATCCGCGCGTTGCGCTTCGAGCTCGATGGCCATGTAAGCGAGATCGCGGACGACGGCAAACAACAGTTCGGCCACGCCGCGGATGATCTCGCCATCGACGAAAGCCATTGCCGGTGCGTTGATCAGATCGATGCGGATGCCGCGATCCTGCTGATTCACCTGGATGTCGAAATCCGGGTAGAGATCGCGCGCAGCGCGCGGGTCGTCCGATGCGCTTCCGCTGGTCAGCACGGCCAGCGCACAGCGGCGCAACAGCTCATGCATGCCACCGCTGGATGCATCGCGCAACCGGGCCACTTCTGCCTTGGACAACACATCCAGACCACCACGCGGGTAGATCCGCGCATCCACCACCGGCAGCGCCCGTGCTGCCGTACTGCTGAGTTCCATAGCATGCTCCTGTCGTATGCACGGAACTTTAGCGTACTCACCCGCACAAAAGAAAACGGCCGGGAGACACCGGCCGTTTTTGCAAACATCGACACGCTAGCCGGCTTTAGAACTGGTAGCGGAAGCCCAGCTGCAGCGCCCAGCGGGAGATGCCCTTGTCGTCGTAGACGGTCGCGGCATCCGGCTCATTGAAGCGGTAAACATACTTGCCAGTCGCCGCGTCGATACCGCCGTATTCAGCAACACCCTTGAAGCCCGGGAATGCGTACTCATCGACGCGGCCCCACTTCTTGTTGAGCAGGTTGCCCACGTTCATGACGTCGACCCAGATCTGCGCCTTGTTGCCATCGAAGAAGCCAGGAAGCTCCTGCTCGATGTGTAGATCGAACTGGTTGACCCAGGAATTACGTACCGCATTGCGGCCAGCAACCTGGCCCTTGTGCGTGGACAAGTACTGGTCATTGTTGACGTAGTTCCAGAACGCGTTTTCTTCGGCCGCGTTACGGAACAGCACATCGCCGCGCGCCGCCGGGATGTACAACAGGTCATTGGAGCGACCGTCGCCATTGGCATCGTTGTCGAACGTATAGCTGTAGGGACGACCGCTGCGGCCTTGATACACCAGACCGACCTTCGTTGCAAAATCGCCGAAGAAATTATGCTTCCACTGCAGCGTACCCAGGAAACTGTCCTTGATTTCGTATGCCGAGGTTGCATTGACCTCTTCATTCGCCTGGAAGGTTGCGGTGTTGAGCAGCTGCGACCCCGAAGTGGAACTGGTCAGACCGCTGACTTCCTTCGCGTTCGAGTAGGTGTAAGCCAAGCTCCACGACCAGTCGCTGTCGTTGAACGGCTTGTTCAAGCCGACAGTGAAACTTTGCGAGCCACCCTGATCGGTGGGGCGCGCAATGATGGCATCGTTGAAGCTCATGTTGCGACCAGCACGGATATCGGTACCGCTGTTCACACATGACGAACCAGCCGCCACACCCGTTTCGCGGAGACATGCATTACCCAGGGAATTCCAGTTAGCCGGATTGCGGCCATTGGCATTCCAGTAGATATCACGACCATCCTGGCCAACTGCCGTCGGATTACCGAGATTGAGCTGCTGGTAATAAATCGCTTCCTTGACCTTGGTCACCACACCTTCCATCGAGGCGACGATGCCGTACCACGGCAACTCGGTATCGAAGGCGAGGTTTGCTTTCCAAACGGACGGCTGGCTCAGATCCTTGTCAACAAAGTCGACCGACTGCGTGGCGCCCGATGTTCCGCGCGGCTGGTTGTTGATATCCGGCGTGAAGCGGATACCACTGTTGGACGCGTTGTTGAAGTTGTAATCGGTATAAGCCAAACCAGTATTGGAATACGGATTGGACAACCAAACCGACGCGGCAGCACCCTGGAACAGGCCAACGCCGCCACGCAGCTGGGTCGGACGATCTGCATCGAAGGTGTAGTTGAAACCAAAGCGCGGCTGCCACAAGCCGTTGCCGTCAATGGTTTCATCATTGCGAAGACCGAATGCGTTAAACGCAGCCTGGTTGAACTGCGGCGAGTTCTTCACCATCGGCTCGTCATAACGCAGGCCGAAGTTCAGTGTCAGGTTGCTATTGACGGCCCAAGAATCCTGCAAGAACACGCCCACGTTCCGCACGCCCCACTTCGCAGCGATATTGTCGATACCGGTGGGCGAATACGAGTAACGATACGCGTTCGGCAAATTTGCCTGGTAATTGGCAACCGAGTTGAAGGTGTAGCTACCGAAAACACGCGGACCATATAAGTTGTAGATGTCGTTGTCTTCGTAGTCGAACCCGAACTTGACCGTGTGGTCATTCAAGAACAGCGTGCCGGCGAAGAAGGCGTTCCAGGTTTCGGTGCGCAACTCGTTAGCCTGAGTATTGGCTTCAGTACCCAGATTTAAAGTGTTGTTGCCGAAACGCACGGCGATGGCCGGCAACTGCGATGCCGCAGTACGAACTGCCGAGTAATCGCGATAAGACACCTTGGCTTCGGTCGAAAAAGTATCGGTCCAGTCGCTGAACAACTGACCGGTGTAGGTCTCGAGTTCGAAGTCGCGCACATAGTGGTACGAGTTCAACGCCAGCTGATTGTTGCCGAACCCATTGAGATTGGCCGTGCTCTGCTCGGACTTGCCATAGCGGAACGAACCACGATGCTTGTCGCTGATGTTCCAATCCAGCTTGAAGCCCTTCTCTTCTGAATCAGAATCCAATGCCGGCAAGGCCAGGGTCCCAGGGTCGAAGCCATAGACATTGCGCGAGATATCGATCACCTGATCGACCTGCGCCTGGGTAATACCGACTTCATTGCTGGCACCAGAACCGGCTGGACCGTAGCCACTGTTACCGGTAAACACACCCTTACCCTTGTACTTCTCATAGTTGGCGAAGAAGAACAATTTGTCCTTGACGATCGGGCCGCCCAGAGTCAGACCATACGTCGCTTCGTTGTCGAACAGCTGCGGGCGGATGTTGTTCTGATTCTTGCCCGACCAGTCGTTCTCGCGATAAGTGCCGTAGACCGAACCATGGAATTCGTTGGTGCCCGACTTGGTGACGGCATTGATCACGCCACCGGTGCCGCCACTGATCGTCACGTCGTAGTTGGCCACGTCCACCGAGATTTCATCAATGACGTCCATCGAGAACGGCTGGCGCGGGGTCGGCAGGCTGTTGGATTCCAGACCGAAGGCGTCGTTGGTGCTGATGCCGTCGACGCGGATCGCGTTGTAGCGCGGGTTCTGGCCGGCGATGGAGATTTCGTTGCGCGCCTTGTCGGTTTGCGCAACGCGCGGATCCAGACGCACATAGTCCTGCAGGTTACGGTTAATCGACGGCAGCGACTCGATTTCTTCGCGGGTCACGTTGGTGCCGGTACCCATCTTGTTGGCGCTGAAAATGGCCGAGCCGTAATTGCCGGCGATTGCCTGCACAGTGCCCAGCGTCGCCAGATCGCCGCCCAGAGCGGCATCGACCTGATTGACCTTGTCCAGATTCAGATACACGCCTTCGCGGGTGGTGTTGCCAGCGCCCGAAGCGGTAATGGTAATGGTGTACGGCCCGCCCACACGCAAGCCGCGCGCGTTATAGCGTCCGCTGGCATCGGTGGTGGCGCGGCTGACCGTTCCGGACTCCACGTGCGTAATGGTGACTTCGGCGTTCGGGACGGGCTGGCCGCCACTGCCGGTCACCAGGCCGGCGACGCCAGCCGAGGTGCTTTGCGCAAACACAGGAGCGGCGGCGAGCGCGGCGACAAGGCCAAGCGTCAGCTTGGACATGCGGAGATAACGGGGGTGGGTCATTTCGGTAGCCTCGATACAGGTTGGGCAGTGACAAAAAGGCGCAGTCAGCCCAACCGTTCCCGGGGGTGGGCTGCCGATGATCTGGGGTCCCTTGCCGCGCGACTGGTTGCTGCCGCAACGGTTAACAACAGATTAACACGCTAAGCCCTGATTGTGACGACGGCGTGACAAACTTCGCGCGCTGCTACATGAACTGCGAAGGTCAAGGCGTAATCGCCAGATCGTGCAAGGTCGCAACTTGAGCGAGACGCCCATCGCGCCTTTGAAGCTACGAAGTGGCCAAATTGGGGCAAATCGCCCAAACGCTTGCATTCGGCCATGGCGTGCGTGCTGCACATGGGGTTGCCATCTGTCGATGCGCCCCACCGAATATGACATTCCACCTGCACTCATGCGTCAGTGACGGATCAACCTCAAGACAGTCGCCAGCGGCCAAGGGCTGCGCCGCCTTTCATCGTCCAGAGCCCATTGCGTCGCACCGCTAGATGTCCGGACGCGACGGCGCGCTGGTTGCCGGCACCATGGACCGTGCGCACGTAACCCACGGCCAGTGCGGGTTGAAACCCCGGGCCATCGATGCGTGTCGACGCACACACGCGGCGCGATCGCCAAGCCGCCCCGAGCTGCGCTAGATCGACACCGGCAGCTTGAAGTACGTGCCCAGGCCGTCCAGGAACATCTGTACCGAGATGGCGACCAGCAGCATGCCCATCAGGCGCTCGATGGCCGTCAGGGCGCGGTGGCCGAGCAGTTTGTACAGCAGCGGCGCGGCGGCCAGGATCGCCGAGGCGCCGATCCAGGCGATCATCAGCGCAAGGCTCCAGTCCCACAGCCGCGTGGGCTCGTTGCTGCCCATGAGCATCACCGCGGCCATGCCGGACGGGCCGGCCACCAGCGGGATGGCCAGCGGCACGATGAAGGGTTCGCCGTCGGGAATTTCGCCCATCAGGCCTTCGGGCCGCGGGAAGATCATGCGGATGCCGATCACAAACAGCACGATGCCGCCGGCAATGGCCACCGATTCCTGGCGCAAGTGCATCAGTTCCAGCGCGTACTTGCCGCCCCACAGGAACGCCATCAACACGCACAGCGCGATCAGCAGTTCACGCGCAAGCACGAAACGCTGGCGCTTGGGCGGCAGCGGCTTGAGCACGCTGAGGAACACTGGAATGTTGCCCAGCGGGTCGAGAATCAGAAACAGCAGCAGCGCCGCAGAAAGAATGGTCATACCTGCGGACTCCAGATCGCACCGCGATGCGTCGCCCCTGCGGCTGACAGCATGCTGACGCATGCAGGTGCGTAACGTGCGGCATCGACCGCGTCGTTGTCTTCGTGATGGGTGAAAGCGCGTGCGCGCAATGCGGTGCGCATCGGGCCGGGCTGCAGGCCGCCGACGCGGACCGGGCCGGCGGCGGTTTCATGATGCAAGGTGGCGATCAAGCCGCGCTGCGCATGTTGGGCGGCGCCATACGCCCCCCAATAGGCCTGACCCACGCGCGCGGGGTCGTCCACCACGAAGACAGCTGCCGCATCGTCCTGCTGCCGCAACAGCGGCAGGCATGCCTGGGTCAGCCAGGCGCGCGCGGTCAGGTTGACATGCAGGGTGCGTGCGAAATCAGCGGGTGAGACGAGTTCGGTTGGCGTCAGGCCGGAAAAGTCGGCAGCGCACTGCAGCAGACCATGCAGGCCACCAAGCTCGGTCTGCACCCGTTGCGCAAGCGCGGCGTAGTCGTCCGGGGTGGCGCCGGCCAGATCCAGCGGATACAACAGCGGCTCGGCACCCAGCGCTGCAACCGCGTCGTAGACGCGCTCCAGCGGGCGCACCTTGCGACCAAGCAGCACTACCGTGGCGCCGGCAGCCGCGCATGCCTGCGCCGCGGCGGCGCCGAGGCCACCGGCGGCGCCGGTGATCAGCACGACGCGCCCCGACAAGGCAGCCGACTGCGGCTGGGCCTGCACCGAACTCACGGCTGGTACGCCTCGCTGACGATGCGCTTGAGCTCGCCGGCTTCGAACAGTTCCAGCGTGATGTCGCAGCCGCCGATCAGCTCGCCATGGATGAACAGCTGCGGAAACGTGGGCCAGTTGGAGTAGCGCGGCAGATTGGCGCGCACTTCAGGCTCTTCCAACACGTTGACCGTACGCAGTTGGTCGGCACCGGCGGCCACCAGGGCCTGCACGGCGCGACTGGAAAACTCGCACATCGGAAATTGCGGGGTGCCTTTCATGAACAGCACGATCGGGTGTTGTTCGACTTCGGCCTGGATCCGTTCCATCACCGGCATTGGACTCTCCTGACTGGGAGCGGCAGGCCCGACCGCCGGTCGGATAAACTTCCGCAAAGGCGCGCATTGTAAGCCTTCAGCGCGACCTATCGCCGCACTCCCTTCGCTGCCACTGCCATCATGCCGATCGAACACGTTGCACTGCCCTATTCCCGCGCCGCCCTGGAACCGCATCTGTCGTCTGCGACGCTGGAGGCGCATCACGGCGTCTGTCACCGCAGTGAGGTCGAACAGCTCAACGCACGCCTGGAAGGCAGCGAGTTTGCCGAGCTGACGCTGGAAGACATCATCGCGCAGGCGCAGGGCACGTTGTTTCATCTGGCCGCGCAGGTGTGGAACCACAATTTCTATTGGCAGTGCCTGCGTCCGCGCGCTGGCGGGGAGCCGCTTGGGCGGCTGGGCGACGGCATCGCCAAATCGTTCGGCGACTTCGTGCATTTCAAGCAGGAGTTCAATCGCGTGGCCCTGAGCACGTTCGGCTCGGGCTGGGTGTGGCTGGTGCAGCGCCCGGACGGCGCGCTGGCAGTAGTCGCCACACCCAATGCCTCCACCCCGCTCACCGGGCCAGACATTCCGTTGCTCGCCTGCGATATCTGGGAGCACGCGTATTACCTGGACTACCAGCAGGATCGTGCGCGCTATCTGGAGGCTTTCTGGAAGCTGGTCAACTGGGATTTCGTCGCAAGCCGGCTGGGCTGACCTGGCCGCTCAGCTTCCAGCCGCAGATGCGGACCGGCTCATCTGCTGACACATCGCAGAACGGGTCCGCGTCCGACACCGACGCGCCCGCGCAAACGGAGGTGTCGTCGCGCGTGATCGCAACCGAAACGCTACGCGCCTCACCCTTCGTTCAAACGCGCAACCACCGGCCGAGCTTGCGCATCGCGCTGCAACGCCGCGCCGGCATCGCTCACCGCCAGTGCCAGCGCCTGCGCTGTCTCCGCGCGCAGCGTTGCGTGCCCCACCTTGCGTCCATCGCGCGCTTGCTTGCCGTAGTCGTGCCAATGCCCACCGGGCACCGCCAGAAACGCCCTGGCCTCTGGCATCGCGCCCAGCCAGTTGAGCATGCAGGCGTAGCCGCGCATCGCAGTACTGCCCAGTGGCAAGCCAAGGACGGCCCGCACATGATTTTCGAATTGCGAGGTCTCGGCACCTTCGATGGTCCAGTGCCCCGAGTTATGCACGCGCGGCGCCATTTCGTTGGCCAGCAACTCACCGTCGCGCACGAACAGTTCCAGCGCAAATACACCGACATAGTCGAGCTTTTCCGCCACGGCACGCGCGTGCGATTCGGCCGAGGCTTGAAGGGCCGCCTCCACGCTCGCCGGTGCCAGGCTGGCCGACAGCACACCGTCCACATGCCAGTTTTCGGTCAACGGCCAGGCGCGGAATTCGCCATCGCAGCCGCGTACTGCAACCACGCTGACCTCGCGCTGGAACGGCACGAACGCTTCCACGATCAACCCGACGTGCGCCGCCTGGGCGCCAAGCGCGTCCCACGCTGCATCGGCATCGGCGAGCGTCTTGATCCGGAACTGGCCCTTGCCGTCGTAGCCGAAGCGGCGCGTCTTCAGCACGCAGGGCGTACCGATCCGCGCGAGCGCTGCGTCCAGGCCGACGCGGTCGTCGATCGCGGCAAACTCGGGCACCGGAATGCCGAGTTCGCGGAACAAGGTTTTTTCGCTGAGCCGGTCCTGCGCAACCGCAAGCGCCGCCGGACTCGGAAACACCGGCACCTGCGCGGCAAGTTGCTGCGCGCTGGCGGCCGGCACGTTTTCGAAATCGAAGGTGATCACGTCCACCTGCCCGGCGAATGCGGCAAGGGTCGCCACGTCATCGAACGCGCCAACCTGCAGCGGTGCCACCTGGCCTGCGCAGGCATCGACTGCCGGATCGAAGACCGCAAAGCGTATGCCGAGCGGCGCACCGGCCAGTACCAGCATGCGCGCCAGCTGGCCGCCACCGAGAATGCCAACCGTGCTCATTGGCGCGGGTCGTCGCTGGCCATGACATCGTCGGTCTGCTTGGCGCGGAACTGCGCCAGCGCCTGACCGACCTGCGCCTGCTCGGGCGCCAGCATGGCCGCCGCAAACAACGCCGCATTGGCCGCGCCCGCATTGCCGATGGCGAAGGTGGCCACCGGAATGCCTGCAGGCATCTGCACGATCGACAGCAGCGAATCCATGCCGTTCAGCGCCTTGGACTGCACCGGCACGCCGAGCACCGGCACTGCGGTCTTGGCGGCCAGCATGCCCGGCAGGTGCGCCGCGCCGCCGGCGCCGGCAATGATCGCGCGCAGTCCGCGTGCGCCCGCCTGCTCGGCGTAGGTGAACAAGACGTCCGGGGTGCGGTGCGCCGAGACCACCTTGACTTCGTACGGCACGCCCAGCGCGTCGAGCTTCTGAGCTGCATGTTGCATGGTCTCCCAATCCGAACGGGAACCCATCACGATGCCGACCAGCGGCGCGGAGTGGTTGGAGGTCATGGCCCTGCCCTGCGGTAAAGACGTATTCTAGCCAATCTCCACGCAAGACAAGACTTCGATGGATCGCAAATTGCTCGACCTGCTGTGCTCGCCCGACACCCGCCAGCCGCTTTCGCTGCTCGACGGCAAGGGCCTGGAAGCACTCAATGCCGCCATCGCAGGCGGAACCCTGCAGCGCGCCGACGGCACCGCACAAACCCAGCCGCTGCGTGAAGCGCTGATCACCCGCGACCGCAAGCAGATCTTCCGCGTCGACGACGGCATTCCGGTGCTGCTGGCCGAAGAAGCCATCGCCACCGCACAAATCGCCGACTTCCCCGAGAAGTGAGCCTGTCTCAGCACACCAACGTGCCGGCCGCGCCGCCCGCCGAATCGATCGACGCCGACGTAGCGCGTGCCCTGGCCGAAGACATCGGCAGCGGCGACGTCACCGCCGCACTGCTACCCGACCAAGCCGACAGCGCCTACCTGCTGTGCAAGCAGGACGCGGTCATCGCCGGCCGCCCCTGGTTCGATGCCACCCACCGCGCGCTCGACCCGCAGGTACGCATCGACTGGCACGTGCACGAAGGCCAGCACGTCGGCGCCGGCACGGTGCTCGCGCTGTTGCAGGGGCGCAGCCGTAGCCTGGTCAGTGCCGAACGCACTTCGCTCAATTTCATGCAGACACTGTCTGCCACGGCGACCACCACCGCGGCGTATGTGACTGCGGTGGCCGGGACGCGCGCGCGCATCCTGGACACGCGCAAGACGCTGCCGGGCCTGCGCGCCGCGCAGAAATACGCCGTGCGCTGCGGCGGTGGCGACAATCACCGCATCGGCCTGTTCGACACGGTGATGCTCAAGGAGAACCACATCCGCGCCGCCGGTTCGCTGAGCGCGGCCGTGCATGCCGCACGCGCGCAGCAACCGCAGCTGCCGCTGGTGGTGGAAGTGGAAACGCTGGAGCAACTGCACGAAGCACTGCAGGTTGGCTGCACGCGCATCCTGATCGACGACTTCGACCAGGCCATGCGCCGAGAAGCGGTGCGTCTCGTTGCTGCGCTACCGCCGGAACGACGCATTCCGCTGGAAGTCTCCGGCAGCGTGGATCTGGCCGGCATTCGCGCAATTGCCGAAGACGGGGTGGACTGCATCTCGATTGGCGGACTCACCAAGCATGTGCAGGCAGTGGATCTGTCGCTCAAACTCGGCCCACCGCCAGCGCGCTGATTTCACGCGTGCGCGCAGCCGGCTCTGGCAGCCTGCTGCGATTGTTCCGTGCAGGACCTGCAATGACCGTCAAACCTTGGCCGTGGATCTGCTTCTTGCTGGCAGGTATCGGAAGTAGCGCTGCGGCTGCGGAGGTGTGCGATATCCCGCCACGGTTCGGAACGAGTCCTGCCGCGATCGCCATCGTGCGCAGCGCCTGCAATGAGCATCGGTTGTGGCAACGCCCGTTTATCGATGCCAAGGGACGCCTGGCCAGCCTGGGCGTCACAGAAGCCGAATCGGGCTATCTCGCCGATCACGGCGTGGTCGCCTGGCAACGCGTTGCAGGCTACTGGCGCGACAGTGGCACGCTTGCGTCGATGGGCGGACGCCCCGGCGCATCGAGCTGCGCGGCACTGGATGGTACGCGCTACACCGCCAGCGACTGCCGCGCATTTCTGATCGACAACCCATGGTCGGCCGCTTTCATCTCCTGGGTGATGACGCAGTCGGGGCTGAGCGGTTTTCATCGCTCCGCGCGCCATCTGGATTACATCCGCAGCGCCTACAACGACGGCACTACCGGACCGTACCGGTTCACCGATCCAGCGGTCGAGAAGCCGGCGCCCGGCGATCTGCTGTGCCTGCTGCGCGGCCGCAGCACCGCGTTGGGCTATGCCGGCCTGAAGGCCGCGCTGGGCGGCAGCGCACCGATGCCATGGCAGTCGCATTGCGATGTGGTGGTGGCCGCCAACGTCGGCGGCGATCGCACGCTGTATCTGATCGGCGGCAACGTATTCAACACGGTGATGATGCGCAAGATGCCGCTGGATCGCGCCGGCCGCGTGGTGTTGCCAACACCGCAATCGGACAGCAGCCAGGACCAGAACGAAGACAGCCTGGGCATCGCCAGCGAATGCACGCCGGCGCACGAAGACCTGTGCGACTTCAATCGCCGCGACTGGGCTGCGCTGTTGAAGCTGCGTCCTGATGCAGCGATGGTTGCGCCGCCACCCACTGCGCCGCTGCCGACACCCGACACCGCACCCACAGAACAAACGATGCCGCCGGGCTTCCCACGCGTCGTGCCGCCGCGTCCGCAAACGCAGCAAGCGCCGACGGAGCAGCAAGGATAGATCGAAGCAGTAACGCCGGGCGTACCCTCATCGGTCCCTGCGGGGCACCTTCTCCCAATGGAAGAAGGATTCAAAGCCCCTCTCCCGCGGGAGAGGGCTTGAGGTGAGGGTACGGTGCGAAGCCCTTGCTCGCCTTCACCCCATTCAGCGTTGCACGCCCCCGTCCAGCGCTGTGCGCCCTTCTCCAGAGATGAAAAGAAATCCAAGCCCCTCTCCTGCAGGAGAGGGCTTGGGGCGAGGGTACGGGCAAGCCACTTACGTTCCGAATATCACGAGGCCTTGCACGTACCCTCATTCGCCCCTTTGGAGCACCTTCTCCCGCAGCGAGAAGGGATCAAGTGCACAACAAAAAAGCGGGCCGAAGCCCGCTCTTTCGTCATGCATCACGCATGCTGCATCAGCACGCTGCGATTACTCGGCCGACGCCTGCACGCCTTCGCCTTCTTCCACTGCCTTGATCGACAGACGGATGCGGCCCTGCTTGTCCACTTCCAGCACCTTGACGCGGACCAGATCGCCTTCCTTCAACTTGTCGCCGACCTTCTCCACACGCTCGCTGGAAATCTGCGACACGTGCACCAGGCCGTCCTTGCCCGGCAGGATGGTGACGAACGCACCGAAGTCCATGATCTTGGCGACTTTGCCTTCGTAGATGCGGCCCGGCTCCACGTCCGAGGTGATCTGCTCGATGCGCGACTTCGCAGCCTGCGCGGCAATGGCATTGACGGAGGCGATGATGATCGTGCCATCGTCCTGGATGTCGATCTGCGTACCGGTTTCCTTGGTGATGGCCTGGATGGTCGAGCCACCCTTGCCGATCACTTCGCGGATCTTGTCCGGGTGGATCTTGATGGTCAGCAGGCGCGGCGCGTAGTCGCTCAATTCCTGACGCGGGGTGGTCAGCGCATGGGCCATCTCGCCCAGAATGTGCAGGCGGCCAGCCTTGGCCTGCTGCAAGGCCTGCTTCATGATCTCTTCGGTGATGCCTTCGATCTTGATGTCCATCTGCAGCGCGGACACGCCTTCGGCAGTACCGGCCACCTTGAAGTCCATGTCGCCGAGGTGATCTTCGTCACCCAGGATGTCGGAGAGCACGACGAAGTCGTTGCCTTCCTTGACCAGACCCATTGCGATACCCGCGACCGGCGCCTTGATCGGCACGCCGGCATCCATCAGCGCCAGCGAGCTGCCGCAGACCGATGCCATCGAGGACGAACCGTTGGACTCGGTGATTTCCGAGACCACGCGAATGGTGTACGGGAATTCTTCCAGGGTCGGCATCACAGCCAGCACGCCGCGCTTGGCCAGGCGGCCGTGGCCGATTTCGCGGCGCTTCGGCGCACCGAAACGGCCGCACTCGCCCACCGAGTACGGAGGGAAGTTGTAATGGAACAGGAAGTTTTCCTTGTACTCGCCCGACACTGCGTCGATGACCTGACCGTCGCGCGCGGTGCCCAGCGTGGTGATCACGATCGCCTGCGTCTCGCCGCGGGTAAACAGCGCCGAGCCATGGGTCCGCGGCAACACGCCAGCCTTGGCGCTGATCGGACGCACGGTGTCCAGTGCACGGCCGTCGATACGCACCTTGCTGCTCAACACCGAACCACGCATGGTCTGGTATTCCAGCTCGCCGAATTCCTTGGCCAGATCGCCGGCAGCCCAGCCTTCGATGGTGGCGCGCGGCGCCAGTGCGCCCAGCACGTCCTTCTTGATCGCCGAAATCGCATCGCGGCGCTGCAGCTTGTCGCGCACCTGGAATGCCGACGCGAGCTGATCGCCCACAGCTTCCTTCAGTGCGGCGATCATGCCCTCGTTCTTTGCCGGAGCCACCCAGTCGGACGGCTTGGTGCCGGCTTCGACGGTCAGCTCGTTGATGACGTTGATGACCTTCTGCATCTCGCGATGACCGAACGTCACTGCGCCCAGCATCACTTCTTCGGACAGCAGCTCGGCTTCGGACTCGACCATCAGCACCGCGTTGGCGGTACCGGCCACGACCAGCTCCAGCTGCGAATCCTTCAGCTCGGTCACGGTCGGGTTGAGGATGTATTCACCGTTCTTGTAGCCGACCTTGGCAGCGCCGATCGGGCCCTTGAAGGGGGTGCCGGCCAGCGACAGGGCAGCCGAGGCGCCGATCAGCGCGGCGATGTCGCCGTCGATGTCCGGGTTCATCGACATCACGGTGGCGATGATCTGCACTTCGTTCTTGTAGTCCTCCGGGAACAGCGGACGGATCGGACGATCGATCAGGCGCGAGATCAACGTTTCCTTCTCGGTCGCGCGTCCTTCGCGCTTGAAGAAGCCGCCCGGGATGCGGCCGCCAGCGTAGAACTTCTCCTGATAATCGACCGTCAGAGGAAAGAAGTCCTGCCCTTCGCGCGCGCTCTTGGCGGCGACGGCGGTGACCAGCAGTACGGTGTCGTCGAACTTGACGATCACGGCGCCGCCTGCCTGGCGAGCGATTTCGCCCGTCTCAAGAGTGACGGTGTGCTTGCCGTACTGGAAGGTTTTGGTGATTTTTGCCACGGAGGTTTTTTCCCTTAGGTATTGCTGTCTGCGTTGGACCGTCGTCGACCCATGCCGAGAACGGGCGGCCGGGAGGCTCCGGCCCAAGAGTGCGTATTGCTTAAGACGTAGTGCGATTGACCAAAACAAAACCGCGGCGCATCGCTGCGCCGCGGCGGTAGGACTCGATTAGCGGCGCAGGCCGAGCTTCTCGATCAAGGACTTGTAACGCTCGTTGTCCTTCTTTTTCAGGTAGTCGAGCAGGCTGCGGCGACGATTGACCATCTGCAGCAGACCACGACGGCTGTGGTGATCCTTCTTGTGGGTCTTGAAGTGACCGGTCAGCAGCTCGATGCGGGCGGTCAGCAGAGCGACCTGCACTTCCGGCGAACCGGTGTCCTGGGCGCTGCGCTTGTTGTCTTCAATAACTTTCTGGGTGTCGACGGACATGATGTTTTCTCGATAGATGCGTGGTCGACAGGAACGTGCGTGACGCACCGTCGGACTCGCCGTTTGCTTAGGATGAGCGCGCTTGGCGCTGAGGTGCCCCGATCGGGGCCGCGAAATTGTAACGTCGCCCGGCCCAGGGAACAAGTTGACAAAATCTTAACAGGCCGGAATTTCGTTCAGTCCATTGAACAATCGCTGCGGCGACAAGCGCCCGTCGGCGTCGACCAGGCCTAGCCCCGAGGGGGTTCCGTCAGGTCCGAATACAGCGACTTGCCCCGGCGGAAATGCGGCATCACGCAGGCGCTGGCCCATGCGAAAACGCGCCGCATGGGTCTGATCGAGCACGATTCGCGCAAAACCGGCCAGGCCGGCCTCGATCGGCAGCAATAGCGTCCGTGCTTCGGTGCCCGCCTCCAGCGCCGCCGACAATGCCTCGAGCGTGATCATCTGTGGAGCGCGAAACGGCTCCACCCACAGCCGACGCAACGAGGCGATGTGCGCTCCACATCCCAGCACCTCGCCCAGGTCACGTGCCAGGCTGCGGATATACGTGCCCGAGCCGCAGGTCACGCGCAGCCGCAGACCTGGGGCGCTGTAGCCCAGCACATCGATCGCCTGCACATCCACCTCGCGCACCGGCGCTTCGATACGTTCGCCGCGTCGCGCCTTGGCGTACAGCGGCTCGCCGCCCTGCTTGAGCGCGGAATAAATGGGCGCTTGTTGCTGGATACGGCCGATGAAAGGCGCCAGCGCCGCCTGTAGATCGGCCTCGCTCAGATCCGGCACCGCACGCTCGCGCAGCGGCTGGCCGTCGGCATCGTCGGTGTCGGTGGTGACGCCCAACACGATCTCGGCGTCGTATGCCTTGGCTGAACCAAGCAGCAGTCCGGCGATCTTGGTGGCTTCGCCAAAGCAGAGCGGCAACAGGCCGGTAGCCAGCGGATCCAGGCTGCCGGTATGGCCGCCCTTCTCTGCACGCAATAACCGGCGTGCGGCCTGCAGTGCATTGTTGGAGCTCAGCCCGGCCGGCTTGTCCAGCAGCAGGATGCCGTGCAACGGGCGATAGACGATGCGGGGTTTCAAAAGATCGGTGCTCGAATCAGGCGCAGTGCGCGCCTGCGGGAATCAGGGCCGCGGCAGATGCGGCAGGCCGTGACAGCGCTCAGCGCTGTTCGGCATCTTCATCGCTGGACGTGGCCTCGGGGCCAACGTCGTCCAGGTCACGCAGCAGATTGTCGATGCGTTCGCCGCGATCGACCGAATCGTCGTAATGGAAGTGCAGCTCGGGCACGTGGCGCAGCTTCATCGCGCGCGCCAACTGGGTACGCAGCTGGCCGGCGATTTCCTTGAGCCCCTTGACCGCTTCGGCCGAACGCTCCTGCTGCAGCGCGGTGACAAAGACCTTGGCATGCGCCAGGTCGCGACTGATTTCGACGTCGGACACGCTGACCGACGGCAGCCCATGGTCGCGCACGGCCGCGTGCACGATCGTGCCGAGGTCGCGACGCACCTGCGCGGACACGCGGTCGGTGCGATGGAATGATTTGGTTGGCATGGTCGTGGACCTGGTTGATTCGGAGGGCCAGTTGGCACCGAAGCCAAAAACAAACGCGGGCGGCCATGCCGCCCTCGCCTTGCAGAACCTGCATTGGACCAACTCCGCCGAACGGAGTCCGGGGCCGGTAGGCCCCGGCAGCCGTTACAGCGTACGGGCTACTTCGATACGCTCGAAGCACTCGATCTGGTCGCCGGCCTTGACGTCGTTGTAAGCCTTCACGCCGATACCGCATTCGGTACCGTTGCGCACTTCGTCGACGTTCTCCTTGAAGCGACGCAGCGATTCCAGCTCGCCTTCGAACACCACAACGCTGTCGCGGAGCACGCGGATCGGCTTGCTGCGCTTGACCACGCCTTCGATGACCATGCAGCCTGCAACCGCGCCGAACTTCGAGCTACGGAACACATCGCGGACCTGTGCGATACCGATGATCTCTTCGCGGATTTCCACGCCGAGCAGACCGGAGGCTACCTGCTTCACCTGATCGATCACGTCATAGATGATCGAGAAGTAACGCAGATCAATGCCGTTGGACTCGACGATCTTGCGCGCCGAGGCATCCGCACGCACGTTGAAGCCGATGATCGTCGCCTTGGAAGCAGCGGCCGAATTCGCGTCGGATTCGGTGATGCCGCCCACGCCGGAGTGGATCACGTTGATGCGGATGTCCTCGTTGGACAACGCCACCAGCGACTGCTTGAGTGCTTCCACCGAACCCTGCACGTCGGCCTTGATCACCAGGTTCAGTACCTGCTGGCCTTCGCCCTTGCCCATCTGGGCCAGGATGTCTTCCATGCGGTTGGTCGCCGAGGCCACCAGACGCGATTCGCGGCGCTTGGTTTCGCGCTGCTGCGCCACGTCCTTGGCCAGGCGCTCGTCGTCGACGACCACGAAGTCGTCGCCGGCTTCCGGCACGCCGGACAAACCCAGCACCTGCACCGGAATCGACGGGCCCGCCGAGGCCGGCTGATGGCCGGTTTCGTCGAACAACGCACGCACGCGACCGTACTGGATGCCGCACACCAGATAGTCGCCACGCTTCAGCGCACCCTGCTGCACCAGCACCGTCGCCACCGGGCCGCGGCCCTTGTCCAGCGAGGATTCGATGACGGTACCGCTGGCGCGGCCCTCGGCCACGGCCTTGAGCTCCAGCACTTCGGCCTGCAGCGAAATCGCGTCCAGCAGCGTATCCACGCCGGTACCGACCTTGGCCGACACTTCGATGAACTGGGTATCGCCACCGAACTCTTCGGCCACCACGTTTTCGGCCAGCAGCTCGTTCTTGACCCGCAGCGGATCAGCGCCGGTCTTGTCGATCTTATTGACCGCCACGATCAGCGGTACGCCTGCCGCCTTGGCATGCGCAACCGCTTCCTTGGTCTGCGGCATCACGCCATCGTCGGCGGCAACGACCAGCACCACGATGTCGGTGATCTTGGCGCCACGGGCACGCATCGAGGTAAACGCGGCATGGCCGGGCGTATCCAGGAAGCTGATGACGCCACGACCGGTTTCGACGTGGTACGCACCGATGTGCTGGGTAATGCCGCCGGCTTCGCCGGAGGCGATCTTGGTACGGCGGATGTAGTCCAGCAGCGAGGTCTTGCCGTGATCGACGTGACCCATGATGGTGACCACCGGCGGACGCGACGTGGCCTCGCCCTGCGCATCTTCGGCATGCGCCAGCAGCGCGTCCTCGAAGTCGGCATTGTCGGCACGCACGGCTTTATGGCCGAGCTCTTCGGTCACCAGTGCGGCGGTGTCGTGATCGATGCTCTGGGTGATGGTCGCCATGACGCCCATCTTGAACAACGCCTTGACCACGTCGCCGCCCTTGAGCGCGAGCTTCTGCGCCAGGTCTGCCACGGTGATGGTCTCGCCGATCGCCACTTCACGCACCACCGGTGCGGTGGGACGCTCGAACCCGTGCGGGCCGCTGTTGGCCTGGCTGCCGCCACGGCCGTTGTCATTACCACGGCGCGAGGACGACGAACCCGGGCGGCCGGTCGGCTTGCCGCGCACATTGGAACGCCGCGCGCGATCGGCCGCGGACAGATGCAACTGCCCGGCAAAGCGCTTGGTCGCATCGTCATCTTCAACACCGGCCACCATGACGTGCGAACCGCGCGTCTTGTGCTTGGCGGCATTGCTGCGGTCGTCCGCACGTGCCGGCGCTGCCGGACGCGAGGCCGGAGATGCGCCCGCCGGACGTGCCGCACGCGGTGCGGACGACGGCGAAGAAGGCGAACGCGCAGCTGGCGCCGCGGCGGACGGCGTCGGCGCATCAGCAACCGGGGCCGGCGCACTGGCAGCCGCAGCGGCTTCCTCGGCAGCCTTGCGCTCGGCTTCTGCACGGTCCTTGGCGGCCTGCTCTTCCTCGCGCTTGCGCTGAATTGCCTCGTCGCGCACGCGGTCGCTTTCGGCCAGGCGCTGCTGCTCCTCAAGGTTGCGCTGACGCGACTCCTCGAGCTTACGCAGGATATCGGCGCGTTCTTCGTCCGGCGTCATCGGTGCGGCGCGGCCGCTGCCTTCGTTCTCGGACTTCACGTAAGTGCGCTTCTGCCGCACTTCCACGTTGACCGTGGTCTTGGTGCGGCCGGCGTTGACAGTGACTTCCTGCAGCTTGCGCCGGTTGAGCGTGATCTTCTTGGCTGCTTCGCTCGCCGCTTCGGCAGACGTTTCCGCCTTGCCATGCGTGCGACGCAGGAAGCCAAGCAGTTTCATCTTCTCGGTGCTGGTCACGACCTGGTCGGGACCGCTGAACTTCATTCCGGCCTCGGCCAGTTGAACCAGCAGTTTATCGACCGGCGTATTGACCAGTTCGGCAAGCTTGCGGATGGTGGTTTGCTGCGACATTCGGATCCTATGATCTGGTTGGCGCCCCCTCGCCCAGAGCAAGGGATACGCTGATTCTAAGCCCTGATGGGGTCAGGGCGCGGTTCATTGCCGGCTCATTCGCCGCGCTCCAAACGGGCGATCTCCTCGGCGCGGGCTGCCAGGATCAGCGCCGCAGCGCGCTCCTGGGTCATGCCCTCGATGCCGAAGTCGACGATCTCGTCCGCGGCCAGGTCGGACAAGTCCTCGCTGGTACGCACGCCGTGCTCGGCCAGCGCAAAAGCCGTCTCCTCGTCCATCCCCTCCAGCGCCAGCAGGTCCTCGGTGGGCTGAGTTCCTTCCAGGCCTTCTTCCTCGGCCAGCGCGGCGTTGAGCAGCGCATCGCGGGCACGGGCACGCAGTTCTTCAACGATGTCTTCGTCGAAGCCCTCTACCGCCAGCAACTCGCCGACCGGCACGTAGGCGATTTCTTCGACCGTGTTGAAACCTTCGGAGACCAGGATCGCGGAGATTTCCTCGTCCACTTCCAGGCGGTCCATGAACAGCTGGCGTGCCGCGGCCTGCTCGGCCTCGGACTTGGCGGCCACCTGGTCGGCGGTCATCACGTTGAGCTGCCAACCGGTCAGGCGGCTGGCCAGACGCACGTTCTGGCCGCCCTTGCCGATCGCCTGCGCCAGGCGGTCTTCTGCCACGGCCAGGTCCATCGAGTGCTTGTCTTCATCGACGATGATCGACTGCACTTCGGCAGGCGCCATTGCGTTGATGACGAAGTTGGCCGGGTTCTCGTTCCACAACACGATGTCCACGCGCTCGCCATTGAGTTCGTTGGACACCGCCTGCACGCGCGAACCGCGCATGCCGATGCAGGCGCCGATGGGATCGGTGCGGGCGTCGTGCGCGATCACGGCGATCTTGGCGCGGTCGCCCGGATCGCGTGCGCAAGCCTTGATCTCGACCAGGCCCTGACCGACTTCAGGCACTTCGAGCTTGAACAGTTCGATCATGAATTCAGGTGCGGCACGGCTGATGAACAGCTGCGGGCCGCGTGGCTCGGAACGCACCTCGGCCAGGTAACCGCGCACGCGGTCGCCGGGACGCAGCACGTCGCGCGGAATGCCCTTGTCTTTCGGAATGAAGGCTTCGGCGTTGCCGCCAAGATCGACAAAAATATTGCCGCGCTCCGCGCGCTTGACCACGCCGGTGATCAACTCACCCACACGATCCTTCCACGCATCCACCACCTGCTGACGCTCGGCCTCGCGCACACGCTGCACGATCACCTGCTTGGCAGCCTGCGCGGCGATACGGCCGAAGTCGGGATTCTCGATCTGTTCTTCGATGTAATCGCCCACTTCCACGCCGTCGGCTTCGTCGATGGCATCCATCAGACGCACCTGGCGGTCAGGGGATTCCATCACCACGTCATCGGCAACCACTTCCCAGCGACGGTAGGTTTCGTAAGTACCGTCCTTGTGATCGATGGTGACGCGGGCCAGCACGTCCTGGTCGGGATAGCGCTTCTTCGCCGCGGAAGCCAGCGCGGCCTCGATCGCTTCGAAGATCACTTCGCGCGGCACGCCCTTTTCATTGGCGACCGCATCCACTACCAGCAAAAGTTCCTTGCTCATTTCGTCACTCCGCGCGCGGCTTGCCAGCCGCCGACTCGTTGGATGGTTTCTTCTTTTCGTGCCCGGGTTTTTTCGGGCCGGGCTTGTTCGGTTTCTGCGGTGCCAGACCCAGCGCAACCCAATCCGGCACGATGCGCGCTTTGTCGATATTGTCGTAGCCGATCTGCACGTCCTTGCCATCGACAGCGAACACCACCGCCTCTGCCTCGGCATCGATGCGCAGGATCTCGCCCTGGAAGCGGCGCCGACCATCCTGCGCCAGCTTCAAGACGATCTTTGCCGACTCACCGGTGTGGCGCGCGAACTGTTCCAGCGTGAACAGCGGACGATCCACACCCGGCGATGACACTTCCAACGTGTAGTTACCGCTGATCGGGTCTTCGACGTCGAGCTGGGCGGAGACTTCGCGGCTCACGCGCTCGCAGTCGTCGACATTGATGACACGCTCGGGCTGTTCGGCCAGCGGCACGTCGATATATAGGCGCAATGTGGCGCCGCCTGGAGCGGGAAGATATTCCACGCCCAGCAGTTCCAAGCCCAGGGACTCAACCGTTGGACTCAGCAGATTCGCGATTTCGGTCGCTTTTTCGCTCACAGACTGCCCTGATCAGATGATTGCCAGTAGAACCCCGGCAACCGGCAGCAAACTTTCCGGTTCCGGAAAAAACAAGGGGCCCGATGGGCCCCTTGCGTGAAAAAAACCCGACCTCTCAGGGTCGGCGTAAAGACGGGAACATGCGTCCTTACGATCCAAGAAGCTGAATTACTGCGATAAAGCAACAATTCGAAACTTGGTAGCGGGGGCAGGATTTGAACCTGCGACCTTCGGGTTATGAGCCCGACGAGCTGCCAGACTGCTCCACCCCGCAGCAGAAGCGGAATTATGAAGAACTTGAGCGGCAATTGCAAGCCCTAGTTTTTCATCTGTTGGACAGCGTGGCGGCTGTTCAACGTCGCGGCGAATAATACCCGCAATGCAACAAAAACGAAACAGTAAGCGCGGTTTTATTTCAGTGCGACGCCACATGCAGGATGCGACGCCGCAAAACCTAACGCTGGCGCAGCGGTCTTAGGCGAGGCCGGCGAATGCGCGCTGGCACCACACCATGATCGGACTCCAGGCCAGACCAAGTGCAAGCAGGGCCAGCGCATTGACGCCGAGCACGGTGCCGAGCACGCGATCGTTATTGGCCGGCAACGGCTCGCCTACCGGCTCGTCGAAGTACATGACCTTGATGACGCGCAGGTAGTAGTACGCACCGATCACTGCGCAGATCACACCGACCAACGCCAGCCACAGCATGTCGCCCTTCACTGCCGCGCCCAGCACCGCCAGCTTGGTCCAGAAACCGAGGAACGGCGGGATACCTGCAAGCGATGCCATGGTGCACAGCACCAGACCAGCCATCCACGGATTGCGCGCGTTGAGTCCCTTGAAGTCGTCGATGTTTTCCGCTTCGAACCCGTTGCGCGACAGCGCGATGATGGCGCCGAACGAAGCGGTGGACATGATGGTGTAGCTGACCGCGTAGAACATCGCAGCCGCATAGCCCTCTTCCCCGCCGCCCGCCACGCCCATCAGCAGGAAACCGATATGAGAGACCGTCGAGTATGCGAGCATGCGCTTGAGGTTGCTCTGCGCAATCGCCATCAGGTTACCGACCACCAGCGAAACCGCCGACAAGCCGCCGATCAGCAGATGCCACTGCGGCGACAACGGACCCATACCGACTTCCAGCAGGCGATAGGCCATACCGAACGCCGCAAGCTTGGGCGCCGAGCTGATGAACAACGCGATCGGCGCAGGCGCACCCTGATACACGTCGGGCAGCCACATGTGGAAGGGTGCAGCACCCAGCTTGAAGGCGACGCCAGCGATCATGAAGATGGTGCCGGTCAGCAGCAACGTGCGTTCGTTCGAGCCTTCGATCGCATCGTGGATGCCGGCCAGGCTGAGCGTACCGGTGGCGCCGTAGACCAGCGACATGCCGTATAGCAGCAGACCCGACGCCAGCGACCCGAGCACGAAATACTTCATCGCCGCTTCGGTGGCCAGGCCATTGTCGCGGTTGGAGGCGACCAGTGCGTAAGAGCACAGCGCCAGCAGCTCCAGGCCCAGATAGACCATCAACAGGCTACCGGCCGACGCCAGCAGCATCATGCCGGCAGTGGCGAACAACACAAGCACCGGGATTTCGCCCTGGTAGAGATTACGCTCGCGCAGGTAGGTCCAGCCATACACCAGGCTCAACCCGCTGACCAGCACGATCACGGTCTTCATGACATCGGCTGCCGTGTCGCGGACGAACATGCCATTGAAGATATCGCCCTGCCCGCCCGTGCCGGTTGCAAGCAACACGAGCACCACGGCAAGCACGGCAACGGAGAACAGGTGGGTCCAGACCTTGTTCCGCTGGCTCACGAACAGGTCGAGCATCAGCAGTGCGAAGGCGCCGCCGATCAGCACCAGCTCCGGTACGAGCGGAGCTAGGTCAGCGGTGGTCAACGGCGCGAGCGTTGGCGTGGTCATCATTAAATCCTGAAAATCAAAACGTACGGCAAGCGGTCAGAGCTTGGTCGCGGCAATCTGGGTCGCCAGCTTGGCGATCGACGGTTCCATCAGATCGGTCAGCGGCTTCGGGTACAGGCCAAGGGCCAGCACGCCAGCGGCGAACACCCCCAGCACGAATGCTTCGCGGCCATTGATGTCTTTCAGCTCGGCCACGTGTGCGTTGGCCACTTCGCCGAAGAACACGCGCTTGTACAGCCACAGCGTGTACGCAGCGGTGATCACCAGCGTGGTGGCGGCGCCGAAGGCAACCAACGGATGTTTCTGGAAGCTGGCCAGGATGACCATGAACTCGCCGACGAAACCACTGGTTCCCGGCAGGCCGGCATTCGCCATGAAGAACAACATGGAGAAGGTGGCGAACCAGGGCATCACGTTGACCACGCCGCCGTAATCGGCGATGCGACGGGTATGCATGCGGTCGTAGAGCACGCCGATGCACGAGAACATCGCGCCGGACACGAAACCGTGCGAGATCATCTGCACCATCGCGCCCTGCAGGCCCAGACGCGCAGCGTCAGTGCTGCCGTACTCGCGTACCAGGGTGAAGGCGATAAAGGTACCGAGCGTGACGAAACCCATGTGCGCGATGGACGAATACGCCACCAGCTTCTTCATGTCGTCCTGCACCAACGCCACCAAGCCGACATAGATCACCGCAATCAGCGACAGCGTGATGACCAGCCAGGCGAACTCATGGCTCGCGTCGGGCACGATCGGCAGGTTGAAGCGCAGGAAGCCGTAGCCGCCGATCTTCAACGCAATCGCCGCCAGGATCACCGAACCGGCGGTCGGCGCCTCGACGTGCGCGTCCGGCAACCAGGTGTGCACCGGGAACATCGGCACCTTGACCGCAAAGGCGATCAGGAATGCGAAGAAGATCCAGGTCTGTTCCTTGGCGGTCAGCTGCAGCGCATACAGGTCGGCGAGCTGGAAGCTGCCGCCCTTCAGATACAGATACACCAGGCCCACCAACATCAGCACCGAGCCGAGGAAGGTATAGAGGAAGAACTTCATCGCCGCGTAGATGCGCCGCGGGCCGCCCCAGACGCCGATGATCAGGAACATCGGGATCAGCATGGCTTCGAAGAACACGTAGAACAACATCGCGTCGGTGGCGGCGAAGATGCCGACCGTGACGCCTTCCAGAATCAGGAAGGCAGCGACGTACTGATTGACGCGCTTATCGATCGAGCGCCAGGCTCCGATCAGGGCCAGCACCGTCACCAGCGTGGTCAGCACGATCAACGCGACCGCGATGCCATCCACGCCCAGGTTGTAGCCGATGTTGTAGGCCGGGATCCAAGTATGCAGTTCGATGAACTGCATGGCGTCATTGGCAGTGTCGTAGCCCAGCAGCGGCAGACTCAGCGCAAAGGTCGCCACCGCTACCGCCAAAGACGCCCAGCGGGCAGTCTCGGCGTTGCGCAACGCAAGGATCAGGGCGCCACCGATAATCGGCAGCCAGATCAAGATAGACAGTAAAGGCCAGTTCGACACGTTTTCTTATTCCGTACAGGTCAACGCCAGAAATGCATCAGTACCGCCAACAAGGCGATCAAACCGATGATCATTGCGAAGGCGTAGTGATAGAGGAAACCGGATTGCGTGCGACGCAGCAGATTTGCAGCCAGGTCGATCAGTCGGGCAGAACCGTTGACGACAGCGCCGTCGACCACATGGGTATCGACTGCACGTGACGCCTTGCCAAGCACAACGCCACCACCGGCGAAGCCATTGATCCAGAGCTTGTCGGCGCCGTACTTATTCTCAAGTATCCACACCAGCCACGACAGCTTCTTACGTGAGCTAGCTGCCCACTCAGGCTTCCAGAGATAGAACAGTGCCGCCAACAACAGGCCGGCAACCGTCAGGAAGAACGGAGCGGCCATCATGCCGTGCAGTGCGAATGCAACCGGGCCGTGGAACTCTTCGGCCAATGCACCAACGGTATCGCGTGCCGGATCGTAGAAATCGACGATGCCAGTGAAGAACGAAACTGCCTGGCCCTGCATAGCGTGTGCTGCATGGTGGCCCTGCCAGTCGGTCCCGAACAACATCGGACCGATCGTGAAGAAGCCGATTGCGATCGAGGGGATTGCTAACAAGACCAACGGCAGCGTTACCACCCACTTGGATTCATGCGGCTCGTGGGCACCGTGGTGACCATGTCCGTGATCGTCGTGGCCATGCGTGTCGTGGGCATGCGCATCGTGCGAGTGAACCTGCGCTTCGGCATCGGTATGCGCGCTGTCGTGATGCGAATGCGCGTCGTGCGCATGGGCGTCGCGGAACCGCTCCTTGCCGTGGAAGGTCAGGAACAGCAGACGGAAGCTGTAGAAACTGGTCACCAATACGCCGCCAAGCACAGCCCAGTAGCCATAGGTTGCAATCCAGCCATGCGACTCATGCGCATGATGCGCGGCCGCCTCGATAATGGTGTCCTTCGAGTAGAAGCCGGAGAAGAACGGCGTACCAACCAAGGCCAATGTACCGATCACGCTGGTCCAGTAGGTCACCTTCATGTACTTGCGCAGGCCACCCATCTTGCGCATGTCCTGCTCGTGGTGCATGCCGATGATCACCGAGCCGGCCGCCAGGAACAGCAGCGCCTTGAAGAAGGCGTGGGTCATCAGGTGGAACACGGCTGCCGAATAGGCCGACACGCCCAATGCCACGGTCATGTAACCCAGCTGCGACAGCGTGGAATACGCCACCACGCGCTTGATGTCGTTCTGCACGATACCGATCAGGCCGGTGAAGAAGGCCGTGGTCGCACCGATGAACAGGATGAAGTTCAGCGCTGTTTCCGACAGCTCGAACAGCGGCGACATACGCGCCACCATGAAGATGCCGGCGGTCACCATCGTTGCGGCGTGGATCAGCGCCGAGATCGGTGTGGGGCCTTCCATCGAGTCCGGCAGCCACACGTGCAACGGCACCTGGGCCGACTTGCCCATCGCACCGATGAACAGGCAGATGCAGATCAGCGTCATCACGCTCCATTCGTGGCCCGCGAACAGCTGCACCTTGGCACCGGCCATGGTGGTCGCGTTGGCGAACACGGTGGAGTAATCCAACGAGCCGAACCACAACAGGACGCCGGCGATACCGAAGATGAAGCCAAAGTCGCCGACGCGGTTGACCAGGAACGCCTTCATGTTGGCGAACACAGCGGTCGGGCGCTTGAACCAGAAACCGATCAGCAGGTACGACACCAGGCCCACCGCTTCCCAGCCGAAGAACAGCTGCAGGAAGTTGTTGCTCATCACCAGCGTGAGCATGGAGAAGGTGAACAACGAGATGTAGCTGAAGAAGCGCTGGTAACCCGGGTCCTCTTCCATGTAGCCAATGGTGTAGATGTGCACCAACAGCGACACGAAGGTCACCACCACCATCATCATCGCAGTCAGGCGGTCGACCATGAAGCCGACATGTGCCGAGTAGTTGCCGACATCAAAGAATGTGTAGAGGTTCTGGTTGAACGGGCTGGCGCCCTGCTCCACCAGCTGATACAGCGTCAGGCACGACAGCACGCAGCTGACCGCAACACCGAGGATGGTGACGTACTGCGCGCCCTTGCGCCCGACCTGACGCCCGAACAGGCCGGCGATGATGCTGCCGACCAGCGGTGCAAGCACCACTGCGATCAACAGACTCTTGGAGAGAGTGATTTCCATCTACAGGTCAGCCCTTCAACGTATCGACTTCGGCCACATTAATCGTGCGGCGCGTGCGGAACAGAGTCACCAAGATCGCAAGGCCGATTGCAGCCTCCGCAGCGGCAACCGTCAGAATGAAGAACACGAACAACTGACCGGCGGTATCGCCAAGCTCGCGCGAGAACGCGATGAAGTTGACGTTGACCGACAGCAACATCAACTCGATCGACATCAGCAGCACGATGACGTTCTTGCGGTTGAGGAAGATGCCGGCCAGCGAGATGCAGAACAGCACCGCGCCCAGTCCAAGCAGGTGGCCCAAGGTAATCAAGACTTCGCCTCCTGTCCGTCGGCCGCGTCGATTTGCGGCGCAACCTGTACCGGCTTTTCAACCGCCATTTTGACCATGCGCAGACGGTCGCCCGCCTTGACCCGGGACTGCTCGCCGGCATTCTGCAACTTGATGCCAGTGCGCTTGCGCAGGGTCAGCATCACTGCAGCCACCACCGCCACCGTCAGGATCACCGCGGCAAATTCGAAAGGCAGCAGAAATTCGGTGTACAGGCTCTTGGCTAACCAGGTCAGGTTGGAACTGTCAGCCGCTTGCGCAGCTGCGTTGTCTGCCGGGAACGGCGTGGCGCTGCGCGCCTTGACACCGATCAACGTGACCATCTGCGCGAGCATGGCCACCGCCACGATGACGCCGAGCGGCATGTACTTGACCCATCCCTCGCGCAGGCGGCTGGTATCGATGTCCAGCATCATCACCACGAAGAGGAACAGCACCATCACCGCGCCGACATAGACCAGCACCAGCGTCACGCCGAGGAATTCAGCCCCGACCAACAGCCAGATGCATGCCATCGAGAAGAACGTGAGGATCAGGCACAACACGGCGTATACCGGGTTGCGCACGCTGATCACCGCACCGGCGGACACGACCGCGACGGCGGAGAAGGCGTAGAAAGCAAGAGTGACCCAGTCCATCATGACCTCAACGGAAGGCGGCATCGGCAGCGCGACGCTCGGCGATCTCGGTCTCTAACCGGTCTCCGATCGCCAGCAGCTGCGGCTTGTTGACAATGTTTTCGCCACGCTTCTCGAAGTGGTACTCGAGGATGTGCGTTTCGACGATCGAGTCCACCGGGCAGCTTTCTTCGCAGAAGCCGCAGAAGATGCACTTGAACAGGTCGATGTCGTAGCGCGTGGTGCGGCGGGTGCCGTCTTCGCGCTTGGCCGAGTCGATGGTGATCGCCAACGCCGGGCAGACTGCTTCGCACAGCTTGCAGGCGATGCAACGCTCTTCGCCGTTGGGATAACGGCGCAGCGCATGCAGGCCACGAAAGCGCGGCGACTGCGGGAACTTCTCCATCGGATACAGCACGGTGTACTTGGGCTTGAACGTGTATTTCAACGTCAGCCACAAGCCGCCGAGCAGCTCGAGCAGCAGCAAGCTCTTGAAGTAATGGGTGATCTTGTTCATCAATTACACGCCCTTCTGGATCACGCCGTAAAACACCATCAACGCCGTCACTGCGATCCACACGATCGTGAGCGGAATGAAGACCTTCCAGCCCAGACGCATGATCTGGTCGTAGCGGTAACGCGGGAAGCTGGCGCGGAACCAGATATAGGCGCTGGCGAAGAAGAACACCTTCATCAGCAGCCACGGCCAGCCGCCTTTCCACAACCAGTCGATCCACGGCGAAACGTCCGCATTGACCCAGCCCTGGATCGGGCTCAACCAACCGCCGAGGAAGAAGATCGAGATCAGGAAGCTGACCAGGATCATGTTGGCGTATTCGGCCAGGAAGAACAGGGCGAACGCACCGCCGGAATATTCCACCATGTGACCGGCGACGATTTCCGATTCGCCTTCCACCACGTCGAACGGCGCGCGGTTGGTTTCGGCGACGCCAGAAACCCAGTACACGATGAACAACGGGAACAGCGGAATCAGGAACCAGTCGAAGAAACCGGAGTTGCCGGCCTGCGCGAACACGATCTGGCTCAGGTTGACGCTGCCGGAGGCAATCATCACACCGACCAGCGCAAAGCCCATCGCGATTTCGTAGCTGACCACCTGCGCGGCCGAACGCATCGCGCCCAGGAAGGCGTATTTCGAGTTCGATGCCCAGCCGGCCAGGATGATGCCGTACACGCCCAGCGAGGTCATCGCCAGCAGATACAGCAGGCCGACGTTGGCATTGGACAACACCAGCTTCGCATCGAATGGCACTACCGACCATGCGGCAAAGGCCGGCGCCAGTGTCAGCAGCGGTGCGATGACGAACATCGCCTTGTGCGAGCTGGTTGGCTGCACGATTTCCTTGAACAGGAGTTTGAAGACGTCGGCGAAGGCCTGGAAGATGCCCATACCCACATACATGGGCCCATGGCGCACGTGCATCCAGCCGATCAGCTTGCGCTCCCAGACCACGTAGAAGGCCACTGCCACGATCACCGGCACGGCGATCAGCAGGATCTTCAATACCGACCACAGCACCACGCCACCATCACCCAGCCCCAGGAACCACTGGTGCAACGGGTCGACCAGGTTCAACAACAATTCGTTCATGCAGCCACCACCGTTACACGACCGGCACCGAGCGGCGCGGTTGCGCCATGGCCGGATTCGATCCACACCGTGCCCGGTGCGACGCGCTTGTCCAGCACCACCGGCAACGTTGCCTTACCGGCATCGGTACCGACCTTGACCATCTGACCAGCCTGGACCTGCAACTGCGTCGCCTGCTCCGGATGCATCGCCACGCACGGCGCGATGTTGAGCGGATGCGACTGCAGCGCAGCGGCCCGACGCACCACCGCATCGGTGCGGTAGATCGCCGCAGTTGCAGCGACTTCCAGCCCGTTGCTGGCGGCCGCTGGCTGCGCCGACGCCGTTGGCGTCACGTTGCGGTTCTGCATGCCGGCGCGCAGGCCGATCAGGTCGATGAATTCGAAACCGGGCAGACCCAGTTCACCGCCAAGTGCACGCAGCACGCGCCAGCCCTCGCGCGCTTCGACCGGTAAACGGCCAGCAGCACGTGCAGTCTGCACGCGGCCATCGAGATTGGTCAGCGATGCATCGATCTCCGGCAACGCACCGATCGGCAGAATCACATCGGCCACATCACGCGTCGGCGCACAGGCGAACTGGCTGAAGGCAACCACCTTGGCGCCTGCCAGCGCGCTGCGTGCAGCGGCGGCGTCGGCAAAATCCAGGCCTGGCTCGATGCCGTACAGCACGTACGCCTGACGCGGCTGGGCCAGCATGCCGGCGACATCGCGCGCGGTCGGCAGCACGCCCTGCGCCACCAGACCCACGGCATTGGCGCCTTGCGGGATGCGGCACAATGCTGCGCCGGTTGCGGCAGCAAAGTCGCGTGCGGCGGCACGCAACGCGGCAGCCTGCGGATGATTTTCGGCCAACGCGCCGACCACGATCACGGCGCGGCTTGCAGCCTTGACCGCATCGCGCAGGGTCGCATCGCTCAGTGCACCCGCCAACTGCGACGGCGCCACCACGGTGCGGCTGGCCTGGGTGAAGGCGAAGTCGAAGTCGACCGGGTTGACCGAGTGAATCTGCGTACGGTTCTGGATATGCGCCTTGCGCAGACGCGCATGCAGCAACGGCAGCTCATGCCGCACATTGGTGCCGAACAACACCACCACGTCAGCCTGTTCGATCTCCGCCAGCGGCGTGGCGAACGCTTCGGCTACCGCAGCGTCGGAGAAATCACGGTTGAGCAAACGGTGGTCCAGGTTGCCGCTGCCCAGACCTTCGGCCAGACGCGCGAGCAATGCGCCTTCTTCGTTGGACGTGGACGGATGCACCAACACGCCGAGCTGATCGCCGGCGTTTTCGCGCAGGATCTGCGTGGCGGCGGCCAGACCTTCGGCCCAGCTCACTTCAGTCCACTGCCCGTTAACCTTCTTCAGCGGCTTGACCGCACGGTCTTCGGCATACAGGCCCTGATGCGAATAACGGTCGCGGTCGGAGAGCCAGCATTCGTTGACTGCCTCGTTCTCACGCGGCACTGTGCGCAGCACTTCGCCACGACGCACGTGCAGGAACAGGTTCGAACCCATCGCATCGTGGTAACCCAGCGATTCGCGCGCCATCAGTTCCCACGGACGCGCGCGGAACTGGAACACCTTGTTGGTCAGCGCGCCCACCGGGCAGACGTCGATGACGTTGCCGGAAATCTCGGTGGTCAGCGGCTTGCCGTCGTAGGTGCCGATCTGCAGGTTCTCGCCGCGATACATGCCGCCCAGCTCGTAGGTGCCGGCAATATCAGCGGTGAAACGCACGCAACGGGTGCACTGGATGCAGCGGGTCATCTCGGTGGCAACCAGCGGACCGATGTCCTCGTCCGGCACCACCCGCTTGCGCTCGTTGAAGCGGCTGACCGAACGGCCGTAACCGAGCGAAACGTCCTGCAGTTCGCACTCGCCGCCCTGATCGCAGATCGGGCAGTCCAGCGGGTGGTTGATCAGCAGGAATTCCATCACGCTGCGCTGGTACTTCAAAGCCTTTTCGCTACGCGTAGTGACCTTCATGCCATCCATCACCGGCGTGGCGCAGGCAGGCGACGGCTTGGGCGACTTTTCGACATCGACCAGGCACATGCGGCAGTTGGCCGCGATCGGCAGCTTCTCGTGGTAGCAGAAGCGCGGAATCGGGATGCCGGCCTTGTCGGCCGCCTGGATGATCATCGAGCCCTTCGGCACGACCAGACTCTGGCCGTCGATCTCGACGGTCACATGGTCCGGTGGCACGTTCGGGTTCACTGGTTGGGCGCTCATGCAGCCACTCCGACTTGCGTATCGACGATCGAACGACCGTTGACGATGTAGTACTCGAACTCGTCCCAGAACTGGCGCAGGAAGCCTTGGATCGGCCATGCCGCCGCTTCGCCGAACGCACAGATGGTATGGCCTTCGATCTGGCCAGCGACGGTGCGCAGCTGATGCAGGTCTTCCATCGTGGCCTTGCCGGCGACGATGCGCTCCAGCACGCGGTGCATCCAGCCGGTGCCCTCGCGGCACGGGGTGCACTGGCCGCAGGATTCCTTGTGGAAGAACTGCGAGATGCGGCAGGCGAAACGCACGCAGCAGACGCTGTCGTCCAGCACCACGATGGCACCCGAACCCAGACCGGTGCCGAGCGCACGCAAGGTGTCGTAGTCCATCTGCAGGCCAGCCACCTGGTCGGCCTTCAGCACCGGCATCGACACGCCACCGGGCACCACGCCCTTGAGCTTGCGACCCGGGCGCAGCCCGCCGGCCATTTCCAGCAGTTCGTCGAAGGTGGTGCCGAGCGGCACCTCGAAATTGCCGCCCTTCTGCACGCAACCGGACACCGAGAAGATCTTCGGGCCGCCGTTCTTGGTCTTGCTCAAACCGAGGAACCACTCCGGGCCGTTGCGAATGATCGCCGGCACCGACGCATAGGTCTCGGTGTTGTTGATGGTGGTCGGCTTGCCGTACAGGCCGAAATTCGCGGGGAACGGCGGCTTGTAGCGCGGCTGGCCCTTCTTGCCTTCCAGCGATTCCATCAATGCGGTTTCTTCGCCGCAGATGTACGCACCAGCGCCCAGCGCACCGTAGATGTCGATATCCACGCCGCTGCCGAGAATGTTCTTGCCCAACCAACCGTTGGCGTAGGCATCGGCCAGCGCCAGCTCGAAGTTTTCGAACGGCTCGTGGTGGAATTCGCCACGCAGGTAGTTGTAGCCCACCGTCGAGCCGGTGGCGTAGCAGGCGATCGCCATGCCCTCCACCACCGAATGCGGGTTGTAGCGCAGGATGTCGCGGTCTTTGCAGGTGCCCGGCTCGGATTCGTCCGAATTGCACAGGATGTACTTCTGCATCGTGCCCTTGGGCATGAACGACCATTTCAACCCGGTCGGAAAGCCCGCACCACCACGGCCGCGCAGGTTCGACGCCTTGACCATTTCGATAACATCGGCCGGCGGGATCTTCTCTTCGAGGATCTTGCGCAGCGCGGCGTAGCCACCGGTTTTCAGATAGCTCTCATACGACCACGGAGTGTCATAGTGCAGGGTCGTGTAGACGACCTGATGCGGCTGCGGCGCCGGACCGACCGGGCCTGAGGGTGCGTGATGATGTGCCATGTCTTACTCCAGCCCGTCCAGCAGCGCGTCGACCTTTTCTTTCGTCAGATGCTCGTGATAGTGGCCATTGATGACCATCATCGGCGCCGCGGAGCAGGCAGCCAGGCACTCTTCTTCGCGCTTGAGGTAGACGCGACCATCGGCCGTCGACTGCCCCAGCTTGCAACCCAGCTTCTTTTCCGCGTGGGCCAGCAGATCCTCGGCGCCATTGAGCCAGCAGCTGATATTGGTGCAGAACGCCACGTTATGGCGGCCGACGCGTTCGGTCTCGAACATCGAGTAAAAGCTGGCGACCTCATAAGCCCATACCGGCGGCAGCTCCAGGTACTTGGCTACGCCCACGATCAATTCGTCGGTCAGCCAGCCCTGGTTCTGCTCTTGCGCGGCGTGCAGACCCTGCAGCACCGCCGAACGCTTGCGGTCCGGCGGGAACTTGGTCAGCCAGTGATCGATGTGCGCGCGCGTCTTGTCGCTCAGCACCACCTGCGGATCGACGTCGCGCGCCGCTTCGAAATTACCCGTCGCCTTCATCGGTCAACCTCACCGAAAACCAAATCGTAAGTACCGATCATCGCCACGACGTCGGCCAGCAAATAGCCACGCACCACCGCATCCATCGACGACAGATGCGCAAAACCCGGCGCGCGCAGATGCACGCGGAACGGCTTGTTGGCGCCGTCGGACATCAAGTAGCAACCGAACTCGCCCTTGGGTGCTTCCACCGCGCTATAGGTTTCGCCGGCCGGCACGCAATAGCCTTCACTGAACAGCTTGAAGTGATGGATCAGCGCTTCCATGTCGTCCTTCATGCCTTCTCGGCTGGGCGGAGCGACCTTGAAATTGGTGACCATGACCGGGCCCGGGTTGGCCTTCAGCCACTTCACGCACTGTTTGATGATGCGGTTGGATTCGCGCATCTCGGCCACGCGCACCAGGTAGCGGTCATAGCAGTCGCCGTTGGTGCCGACGGGGATATCGAAATCCACCGCGTCGTACTTGGCGTAGGGCTGCTTCTTGCGCAGATCCCACTCGATGCCCGAGCCACGCAACATCGGACCGGTCATGCCCCAGGCGCGTGCCAGATCCGGGCTGATTATGCCGACGTCGACGGTACGCTGCTTCCAGATGCGGTTATCGGTCAGCAGGGTCTCGTACTCGTCCACGCGTGCCGGGAAGGTATTGGTGAACTCCTCGAGGAAGTCCAGCATGGTGCCTTCGCGACCGGCATTGCGCTTCTTCAGCGCCCCGCCCTTGTGCCAACGCGACTCCTTGTACTGCGGCATGCGATCGGGTAGATCGCGGTAGACGCCGCCGGGACGGTAGTAGGCCGCGTGCATGCGCGCGCCACTGACCGCCTCGTAGACGTCCATCAGTTCTTCGCGCTCGCGGAATGCATACAGCATCACCGCCATCGCACCCAGATCGAGCGCATTGGAACCGACCCACATCAAATGGTTCTTGATGCGGGTGATCTCGTCGAACATGGTGCGGATGTACTGCGCACGCTCGGGTGCTTCGATCCCCATCAGGGATTCGATCGCGCGCACATAGGCGTGCTCGTTGCACATCATCGAGACGTAATCCAGACGATCCATGTACGGAACCGACTGGTTGAACGGCTTGGACTCGGCCAGCTTCTCGGTGCCACGGTGCAGCAGGCCGATATGCGGATCGGCACGCACCACGGTCTCGCCATCCATTTCCAGGATCAGGCGCAACACGCCGTGCGCCGCAGGATGCTGCGGGCCGAAGTTCATCGTGTAATTGCGGATTTCCTGCTTGCTTTCGACAGGATTGCTCGCGAAGGCATCGGTTGCCTGGCGGAACTCACTCACTTGGCAGTCTCCGACTTGCCCACTTCACCAGCGGCAGTCTCATAACGGGCATCGTCGCGAATGACGCGCGGCACGCCGACGCGCGGCTCGACCGAGGTCACCGGCTCGTACACCACGCGCTTGCGCTCCTCGTCGTAACGCACTTCGACGTTGCCGATCAGCGGAAAGTCCTTGCGGAACGGGTGGCCGACGAATCCGTAGTCGGTCAGGATGCGGCGCAGGTCCGGGTGCCCATCGAACACGATGCCGAACAGGTCAAACGCCTCGCGCTCGAACCAGTTCACGCCCGGCCAGATATCGGTCAACGACGCCACCACCGGCACCTGCTCGTCCGGTGCGTAGCAACGCACGCGCAGACGCTGGTTGTGCTGGTAGGAAATCAGCTGTGCGACCACCGCAAAACGTTGCTTGGGCAGCTGCTGCGGCTGCGCGCCGGCAGAGCTTTCCTGGCTGGGGAACTCGCCCCAGGCGAAACGGCCGACGGCCTTGCCTTCGACGCCGCGACTGAAGCCCTGCGACGACACGTCGGCGGTATCCCACTCGTCGCTGCCGTAGCCCAGGTAATCGACGCCACACAGGTCGCTGAGCTGTTCGAAACCGAGCTCGTCACGCAGTGCAAGACAGGTGGCGTGCCAATCGGCGGCCGCGACTTCCAGCGTCACTTCGCCGCGCGGCAATGCCACGGCAATCTGCGCACCGGCGAAACGTGCCGCAAGTCGGTCAGTGAAGGAGGATGCTTGCTCTGCCATGGGGGCTTGGCTGCTCTCGGTAGAAGAAGACGGGTGTCAGCGCGCGATCGTCTGGGTACGCCAGATCTTCTTCTGCAGCTGCAAGATGCCGTAGACCAGCGCCTCGGCGGTCGGCGGGCAGCCCGGGACGTAGATGTCCACCGGCACGATGCGGTCGCAACCGCGCACCACCGAATACGAATAGTGATAGTAGCCGCCGCCGTTGGCGCAGCTGCCCATCGAGATGACCCACTTCGGATCGGGCATCTGGTCGTAGACCTTGCGCAGCGCCGGGGCCATCTTGTTGACCAGGGTACCGGCCACGATCATCACGTCGGACTGGCGCGGCGACGGGCGGAACACCACGCCGTAGCGGTCCAGATCCAGGCGCGAGGCGCCCGCGTGCATCATTTCGACCGCACAGCACGCCAGACCGAAGGTCATCGGCCACATCGAGCCGGTACGCGCCCAGTTCAGCAGCGCATCGACGCTGGTGGTCACGTAGCCCTTTTCGAGCAACGGGTTTTCGCCTTCCGGGCGCAGGATGTCTTCCACCCGGCCTTCCGGCATCGGGTTGGTCATCAGACTATCCAGGGTCTGAATCACTCCCATTCCAGCGCTCCCTTCTTCCACACGTAGATAAAGCCGAGGAACAACATGCCGACGAACAGCCCCATGGTGACCAGCGAACGTGCGCCGATCTCCATGAACACCTGCGTCCACGGCACGATGAAGATGATTTCCAGATCGAACACGATGAACTGGATCGCGATCAGGTAGTAGCGCACATCGAACTTCATGCGCGCGTCTTCGAAGGCTTCGAAGCCGCACTCGTAAGGAGAGAGCTTGCGCGGGTCCGGGCTACGCGGACCGAGGAATCGACCGACCAACATCAGCACGATGCCGATACCGGTGGCGACGATCAGAAACAGCAGACTCGGCAAATATTCGGCCAGCACAGCGATTCTCTCTTGCCTCTGCCCGCACGCGCCGCGTGCCGGCATGGGGTATAGGCAGACCCCGCGCGCGACAAGCGATGCGCAGGAACTGCAGCCAAACAATGGTGCCCAAGAGGGGACTCGAACCCCTACGACCTAAGTCGCTACCACCTCAAGGTAGTGCGTCTACCAATTCCGCCACCTGGGCATACGTTGCGCCGCCGGGCATCCCAGTGCGCAGCGTATTGTAACCGGCTTCAGCGTTTTTGTGCTGGTTCTGAAGCGTTTTCTTCGCTTGCTGCAGGCGCCGGCTGCGCCGGTGCGGACTGCGCAGGCGCCACTGCCGGGGCAGCGGCCGGAGCCGGCTGCGACGGAGCGGTCGGCACCGCACCTGCGGCCGGGGCCTGCGGCAACGGCTGGGTGAGCTCGCCGGCGGCGGCCGGAGCCGGGGTTGCCGACTGCGACATCACACCCAGGTTCTGATCCGTAGGACGTGCGCCGTGCGTGGCGTACCACGCCATGAACAGGCTGATGCTGAAGAACACCACCGCCAGCCACTTGGTCGACTTGGACAGGAAGTTCGACGCACCCTGCGAACCGAACACGGTGCCGGACGCGCCGGCGCCGAAGCCGGAACCGGCCGCCGCACCTGCGCCACGCTGCATCAGAATCAGCGCAATCATCGCCAGGGCGACCAGCACGTAGATCACATTGAGGATCAACATCAGCATTTCGAAATCCGTCCCCGGACAAAACTTAATGGGTTAGCACGCGGCCGCCGCGCGTGCGATGGCCAGGAAATCTTCGGCGACCAGTGACGCGCCTCCGACTAGCCCGCCATCGACGTCAGGCTGCGCGAACAGCTCGCCGGCGTTGTCGGGCTTGACACTGCCCCCGTACAGGATGGGCAGCGAATCGGCGATTCTAGCATCCGCCTTCGCGACTTCGCCACGCAGGAAGGCGTGTACGGCCTGCGCCTGCTCCGGGGTCGCAGTGCGGCCGGTGCCAATGGCCCAGATCGGTTCGTAGGCCAGCACCGCGCCTGCGAAACCGGCGCTGCCGACCAGCGCCAGGACCGGGTCGAGCTGGGCACGTAGGATTGCCTCGGTCTGACCGGCTTCACGCTGTTCCAGCGATTCGCCCACGCACAGCACTGGAATCAGTCCGGCATGGATGGCGGCGGCAAACTTGCGTGCCACCAGCTCGCTGCTCTCATGGTGATACTGGCGGCGCTCGGAGTGGCCGACCAGCCCGTAGCCGGCACCGACATCGACCAGCATGGAGGCCGAGACCTCGCCGGTGTAGGCGCCCTTCTCATTACTGCTGACGTCCTGGGCTCCGAACGACAGGTGATGGGCCTCGAAATCCTCGATCAGGTCGCCGAGGTAAGGCAGTGGCGGCAGGATGACGACTTCGACACCCTCCAGGGGCATGTGCGCGGCCACCTTGGCCACCAGTTCGGTGGCGAAGGCGCGGCTGCCATGCAGCTTCCAATTTCCGGCAACGATCTTTCGACGCATCAGGCGCAGGTTCCTGAGTTGAAGACAGGCGACAGAATAGCCCAAGGCCTGGCAGCAACCGGCACACTTCTGTCCGCCAGATGTCCTTCCCCTCCCCTTACAGGAACCTGCCATGTCCGTTTCGCCTGTCTTCGCCTTGATCACCGGCGCCTCCAGCGGCATTGGCCGCGAGATTGCGCGCGCATACGCCAGGCGCGGCGTGCCGTTGATCCTGACCGCACGACGGGTGGACCGGCTGCAGGCATTGGCCGAGGAATTGCGCAGCACGGTTCGGGTGGAAGTGCTGCCGGCCGATCTGGCCGACCCTGCCGCGGCCGAGGCGCTGGCAACGCAGATCCAGCGCAACGGCTGGACCGTGGGCACACTGGTCAACAATGCCGGTTACGGCGTGCCGGGCCGCTACCTGCATCACGACTGGGCCACGCATGCGCGCTTCCTGCAGGTGATGGTGGGCGCGGTGTGCGAACTGACCTGGCGACTGCTGCCGATGATCCGTGCCAGCGGCCAGGGCCGCATTCTCAACGTGGCCTCCTTCGCCGCACTGACGCCCAGCGCCGATGGGCAGACCCTGTATGCGGCCAGCAAGAGCTTCATGCTGCGCTTCAGCGAATCGCTGGCGCTGGAAAACGCCGATTGCGCGGTCAAGGTCTGCGCGCTGTGTCCGGGCTTTGCCTGGTCCGAATTCCACGACGTGACCGGCACCCGCGAGGCGATGTCCACCCTGCCCGCCTGGGCCTGGCTGCAGGCCGATGCAGTGGCCGAATATGGAATCGCCGCACTGGAGCGCGGCCAGGTGCTGGCGGTACCGGGCTGGCGCTATCGGCTGGTCAACGCAGCACTGCGGCTGTTGCCGCATGCGTTTGCCCTACGCCTGATGGCGCGCGGCTCGCATCGGGTGCGGCCGCTGGCGTGAACACTCATACTTCATGAGGTAGAAACGCTCAAGCGACGCGGGCGACCTTGAGGCCACTACTGACATCACCATTAGGAACACAATCAAGGCAATGACAAGTCTCGGCACAGTACCGCTTTATACACCAGCGGCCACACGCAATGATTCACGGGCACTTCCATTCATTGTTGCTGCAGCGATCTTTTTCATAGCCCAACTGATCATTGATGCCAGGGACTTTACGGGTGATGCCGGCGCTTACTGGGCACTAAGCTCAGCCATCATCAACGGCACCTTCCCACAAACGATCAGGGGCTATGCCTACCCGCTCCTACTGACCCCTTTCAGGCTTGTCTTTGATCAATCGCAGCCCGCAGGGCTGCTTTCTCTAAAAATAGGGCAATCGATCGGATATGCCTACACATTTTCCATATTGCTCCCAAATCTTTACAGATCGATATTTGGCGAGAAGCTTTCTACCGCAAGAAGACTTATTCCATCAACCCTTATTGCATCTGTATTCCCAGGATTAATCTCCTACCCTCTAAGCGATGCACCATCACTTGGATTGATGGCACTGTCCGTGTACATAACGGTGAATTCGATCAGATCAAAGTCGTTATACGGACTATTTGCCGCGGGACTAATCTGCTATCTCACATACAACATCAGAACTATTTATCTATTCTCATTCATTGCCCTCGCCATCGTCTCTGCAACGTTTTTTGCCAAGGACATTCAACACAGAGCTTTTGCGCTCGCGACGTTTTTAGCGGGCTCGCTTATCGGCGCTTTGCCGCAGATAGCAATCAACCACACACACCATGCCACCATGTCTCCGCTCGTGGTGACCGATGTCCGCGGCGCATCACTTTTTGCCAGGCAGCTGACTTGGGGCATGGTGGTCGATAGGTACGAAACCTACATCGACCCCGGTACCGCAAAGGCAACCCCGACCTTCTACGCCAACCAGCGCGGTGCGGCATTATTGGAGAAGAATGGCGGTTTTGTGAAAAACCAGTCTTTCACTCGAATGTTGGCGATTATGGCGAAACATCCAATTACGTTTTTCCAAATCTATCTGCGCCACACCGCCTCAGCGCTCGATGCCAGAGATGGAGAGGTCTATACCAAACAACCATCCGCCGAAAAAAATCGACGCTCGATCCTTTTCCTTATCATCGTCACCTTTGGCATCACTCAGTTGGGCAAGGCGATATTTTTCGCGCCATCCCAGCAGACCGTGAGCGCCAGGGCTCTATACACCCTGACCTTGCTCGCACCTTGCATAGCCATCATTCCTGGCGCAATCGAGACGCGATTCTTTCTCCCCCTCTACTGCCTGGCATATTGTGCGTTAGCTTTTCAAGAAATCAGCAGGAGGGCGTTCTTCATCCAATTGGGGTTGGCGGCGATCCTGACGGCAAGCATTTATTCTTTCGTTGCAGACTCCGTCAAAAGTCCGATTCATTCCCGACCCGAGTCATACATCCCTGGTGAACCGGGTTGAATTCGCCATGATCGCTGACCGTTGCGACACGGAGCACCACGCTTGGTAGGTGTCAATCAGTGATTGACGATCTCGCCGTGCATGGCCGCCAGACGCGCCAGCAGGCGGTTTTGCGTGCGACGCGGAATCTTGCGCTGATCCATGGCCCAGTTCAGATCCTCGACCAGGGCATTGAAGTCGCCTTCGCGGATGGCCAGGTGCGCGTGCGCCTGCTGCATCGATTTGGCGGTGTCCGGGCATGGGCCGTCGGCGACATGGCAGAACTTCTGCACCAGGCGCTCATTGAGCATGACGATATTGACGCGCGCGAATTTATCGACGATGCGTGGGTCGTCGGCGATGCGCGAGAGCATGGTTTCCACCAGCGCTTCAATGCCGGCCCGCCCGCCGAGTTCGTCGTACAGCGTCTGCCGCGATTGCGTGCTGGCGCAGGCGCTCGTCAGGCCCAGCACGCAGAGCAGCGACCAGCGCAGCCATCGGTTCATCAGAACGCCACCTGCAAGGAGAGATAAGGGCCGCGCTGATCGGCAAGCGTGGCGATGTCGCCAAGATCGGCGAATGCAGCGGTCAACGAGACATGCTTGCTCGGGTACCAGGCAACGAATGCATCTGCCCACGCTTGCTCGCGCGCAAAGCCGAGGTTATCGGGTTTGTCGCGATATTCCACACCCACTGCCCAGGACGGCGACAGCACGACGGCAGCGCTGACCTCCGGAACCAGGCGATAGCTGTTGCGGCGATCGCCGCCGAAGCCGAGCAAGCCGGCCTGGTTGGCGCGGGTAGCGCGCAAGGTGCCGTTGAGCAGCAGCTGATATCCAGCAGCGCCCTGCAGCAACAGGCGGCTTGCGCTGACATAGATGTCGGTGCCGTGATCGTCGCGCGCACCGATCGCCAACGGCAAGGTGCCGTTGCGCAGGCGTTTGTACTGCACGCCCAGGCTGACTTGTGGCGCATGTCCGTACACAAGGTCGCCGGCCACGCGCACCTTGGCACCGAACACGTCCTGGCCAAGCGCATTCCATGGCAAGCCGAGCCGGTCCTGCAAGGTGCCCAGATCCAGGCGCTGGCGGGCAAGCGACAGTTCCAGCCGATTGCCGACCGTGAGCGCGGCGCCCTGCACGTCGAGACGGTAATCGCCGCTGTCGACATGGGTTGCGAACGCGACGGTGCCAAGCTCGTCGCGCGTGCCGTACCCGGACAACGTGGCCCACGGCACGATGCCGCCGCCGCTACTGCCTTCGATCATCGACACGCCGCCGGTGGCGAGCAGGCGCCCGTCGCTGGCCAGGGCATGCAGCGGCGCGAACACGCCGGCCACCGCAGCAGCAACAAGCGCAACACCCAGATGCCCGCTCATCGCTGCACTCCTGCATGCGCTGGCGTGGTGATGCCGAGTTGGCGCATGCACCAGGCCACCAGCGGCGCTTCTTCCAGCGGTGGCGAATACAGATAGCCCTGCACCATGTCGCAGCCGTAGCCGCGCAGCAACGCGAGGGCCGCGGCGTTCTCGACGCCTTCGGCAATCACGCTCAGCCCTAGGTTATGCCCCAGATCGATCGTGCTGCGCACGATGAAGGCATCGTCGGTGCCTTCGGCCAACTGCATGACGAAACTCTTGTCGATCTTCAATTCGTTCACCGGCATGCGCTTGAGTTGTGCCAACGAGGAATAGCCGGTGCCGAAGTCGTCGATGGACAGGCGCACGCCGACACTGCGCAACTGATGCAGCATGTGCAGCGCGAATTCGACATCGCGCATCAGGGCACTTTCGGTCAATTCCAGTGTGACCGACTGCGCTGGCACGGCATGATGCTCCAGGCAGCCGCGGACGAAGTCGGGCAATCCGGGATCGGACAGATCCAGTGCGGACAGGTTGATGGCCATGCCCAGTTCCAGCCCCTGCTTGCGCCATTGCGCCTGGCAGCGCAGCGCTTGGTCCAGCACGAAGCGGGTGAGCGGATGGATCACGCCGGAGTGTTCGGCAAGCGGGATGAATTCGTCCGGGCCGATCGGCCCGAGCACCGGATGATGCCAGCGCACCAGCACTTCGACCTGTTCGACATGATCGGTGCGCAGACAAATCTTGGGCTGGAAGCGCAAGGTGAGTTCATTGGCGCCGATGGCCTGACGCAGATCGCCGGTGAGGCGCAAACGCCGCAAATGCTGTTCGTCCTGGCCCATGCGGTAGACGCTGGCGCCGAAGGCGGCCGTCGTACCGACCTGCCGCCGTGCAATGTCGGCCCGGCGCAACAAGGTGTCCGGGTCGGCGCCGTGCTCGGGAATCAAGGCGATGCCGATGCTGGCTTCGAGCTGGATGCGCGCCTGCGGCAACACCAGCGGGCGGCGCAACTGCAGCAGCAGGCGCTGCGCATCCTGCTGCACGCTGGCCGCATCGGCTTGCGCCACCACCACCATGAATTCATCGCTTCCCAGCCGGCCCACCAGGTTGGGCTCCTGCACGACCTCCACCAACCGACGCCCGGCTTCCACCAATACCTGGTCGGCGAAGTCGTGGCCCAGGCTGTCGTTGAGTTCCTTGAAGCGCTCCAGATCCAGGATCAGCACCGCGGCGGTGCCACCGGATGCCACGGTCTGATCCACCACGTCCTTCAAGCGCTCCAGCAACCAGATCCGGTTAGGCAACCCAGTCAGGGCGTCATGGCGGGCCTGATGCAGGATGTGCTGTTCGCGGCTGGCGATCTGGTGCTGCATGCGCCCGAAACTGTCGGCCAGTTCAGCGAGTTCGCGGCCTGGCGGCACCTGCACGGCGGTGCGGTAGTCGCCGCGCTGAATGCGCCGCGCGGCCTGCACCAGTTGCGCCACCGGTTTGCTCACGCTGCGCGCAAGAAAAATCGCCACGCCCAGTGCAGCGACCGTGGCCAAGCCTGCCAGCAGCAGGATCCGCAGCTTGAGGATGCGGTACGGCGCCACGGCGCGATCCAGCGATGCCTGCAAGGCCACCCGCACCTGGCTGTCGCCCTGGATCGATTGCAGCCTGACCAGATAACGCGACTCATCCAGCGTCAGCGGGATCGATGCAGCCTGCACCTTCTCGGCCAGGGGCAGCTGCTGCGCGAATTGGGCGCGCGCCGAGGGCTCCAGGGTGGAGGCCAGCACGCGCACCGGCGGGCCATCGGTAAAGAAGGTCGCATCCAGCCCGGTGGTGGTGCGGAAATCCTGCGCCAGGCCATCGCCGGATTCGTTGCCGATCCCAATCCAGCCGACCCGGTTCGGCGCCAGCACCTGCACCACCGCCAACCGCACGATGTGCTGATTCAGCGCCACCACACCGACCGCGCGTCCATCGCGCTGCGCTTGCTGCAGCAAGGCCTGCACCGCACGCAATTGTTCGGCTTGCGGCACGTCGGCCAGGCCGGTCAAGAATTGGCCATCGGGCGACAGCAAGAGCGCGGTTTGCGCCGACATGCGCGCGGCGTGGTTACGCAAGGCCGACTGCATGGTCGGCACATCGCCGCTTGCAACGGCCGCACGAAACCCGAAATCGTCGGCCAGCACCGACGCCGACTGCAGCAGCTGTTCGTCGCGGCGCACGTTGATGCGTTGCCAGACCCGCTGCCCGATCTCCAGCTCTTCGCCAAGTTGCGCCTTGACGCTGCGCTCGGTCGCCACCTGCACGGCAAGGAAGGTCAGCGCCTGCGTGGCAAGCACGACCAGCACGAGCAAGGCCGCGATGCGGGTATGCAGGCGCATCGACCTCATGGGCGCGGCTTCTTCGGGTCGGCGTTACGGAACTTGTCCTGCAGGGCGCGCACGCGCGCATCCGGTGGCGCCACGGCCGGCGCGGCGCCGGTGGTCTGCAGGGTCACGCGGCGCTGCACTGGTTCGCGTGCGATCACCAACGGCTCGCTGCTGGCCGCGCCCTTGATGCGCGGGTGCCAGACCCGCAGCGTGTAATTGCCCGCAGGCGCCTCCAGCTGGGCGCGGCCATCGCTGCCGGTCTTGCCGAAATACGGCGTGTCCAGCACCACGATGTACCCCAGCATCCAATCGTGGATGTTGCAGCCGATGGTGACCAGACCCGCCTGGTCGAAACGCACCGGCGTTGCGGTGGTGCCTTGAAACAGCGGCAGCTCGAAGCGCTTGGCCGGAGAGAATGAATACACCTGGTGGCGAATCTGATCGTTGTTCGGAAAGCGCACCAGGGTGCCGGTGCGCACTGCGAGCACGGCAGGCACGAACTGCGAATTGACCTGATCCATCTCCGCAGTCTTGGCCGCGGCTGGCGGAGCCGGCCGCGCCGGCTCCAGGCTCACGACCGCATCGACCAGCACGCCGCCGGCATCGGCGACGGTCACATTGACCGCTGTCGCCGACACCGATCCTGCGCCGGCACAGGCCGCCAGCACCGACACGACACCCAGCCATTTGATCCATCGCATGCGCACGCCCCCAGCCCTGTGCAATCGGCAGCGGGCGCCAGGCGAGTCCGACGTCGCGCTAGCGATTAGCCTCGGTTATCGGCCCGAGTGAACGCAAGCTTTAACCAGACGCGAGCGGAATCTTCTGAACAGAAGTGCGGCACCGGTCACCGGTGGTGTTGCGAGCGCGGCTGTTGGGCAGGCGCGCAGATCACTTCAGCTTGATCTCGCGCAGACGCTCTTCCAGGAAGCCATGCGCCGTGATCGGCTCCGGATAACGACTGGGATTGTCGGCGCTGATGCACGAGGGCAGCACGTCGATGAGGAAATCCGGATTGGGATGCAGGAAGAACGGCACCGAATAGCGCGGCTGGCGCGCCTGCTCTCCGGGCGGATTGACCACGCGGTGGATGGTGGACGGATATACATGGTTGGTCAGGCGCTGCAGCATGTCGCCGATGTTGACCACGATGGTGTCGGCGTCGGCAGTGAACGGCACCCACTCGCCATCGTGGGAACGCACTTCCAGGCCGGCGGCACTGGCACCCACCAGCAAGGTGATGAAATTGATATCGCCATGCGCACCGGCACGCACGTTGGGAATGTCGTCGCTGGTGATCGGCGGGTAATGGATCGGCCGCAGGATCGAATTGCCGTTGTTGGTCTTGTCGACGAAGTAGTCCTGCGGCAGGCCGATATGCAGCGCCAGCGCCGACAGCACGCGCGAACCCAGTTGATCGAGCTGCTGGTACAGCTGGTAGCCGCGCTCGCGGAAGCCCGGCACTTCGCTGGGCCACAGGTTCGGCGGCATCACTGCGCGGTACGGCGAATCGTCCGGAATCTCGCGGCCGATGTGCCAGAACTCCTTCAGGTCGAAGTGCTTGGAATCCTTGGCGGTTTCCACGCCGAACGCGGTGTAGCCGCGCGCGCCACCGCTGCCTTCCACGTGATAACGGCGCTTGGTCGCTTCGGGCAACGCGAAGAACGCCTTGAACACGTCGTAGGCGGCGTCGATGTCGGCCTGGGCGATGCCGTGGTTGCGGATGCCGGCAAAACCCCACTGCCGATAAGCCGCTCCGAGCTCGGCGACGAAGGCGTCGCGATCGGTGTCGAAACGGGTGATGTCCAGCGTGGGGATGCGCGCGCTCATACGGATGTCTGCAGTCAAGGTCGAAAGGTCCAGAGAAACCTGCTGATCAGATCAGCAGGCGATACAACAGGTAGAACGTGGCGGCCTTGGCGATGACCACGCACACGCCAATGACGATCGACTCACGCCGCGTCACGCACTGCACCCGAGAGCCGGTCGAGCGTGTCCTGCATCAGGCCGGCGTCGTCAGCCTCCACGGTCACCCGTACCACCGGTTCGGTGCCCGACGGGCGCAGGAACGCGCGGCCGCGCCCTTGCACGGCGGCCTGCGCCTGCTGCAATGCCTGCTGCACGTTGACCGCTTCCACAATGGCCTTGGCGGTGCCGCCATCCAGGCGCACGTTGACGGTCTTCTGCGGCACCTTGCTCAGGCTGGCCAGCGCCTCGCGCAGGCTCTGCCCATCGCGGCCCAGCGCTTCGAGCACCTGCAGCGCACTGACGATGCCATCGCCAGTGCTGGCACGGTCCAGGCACAACAGGTGACCGGACGTTTCGCCGCCCAACGTGCCGCCGCCTTCGACCAGGGCCTGATGCACGTAGCGGTCGCCGACCTTGGCGCGCTGGAATGGGATGTGCAGTGCAGCCAATGCCTGTTCCAGACCGTAGTTGGTCATCAAGGTGCCGACCACGGTACCCGTCAGCCGGCCGCTGGCCTGCCACGAGCGGGCCAGCACATACAGCAGATCGTCGCCATCGACCGGGTTGCCCTGGTCATCGGCCATCAGCACGCGGTCGCCGTCGCCATCGAAGGCGATGCCCAGATGCGCCCCGCACTCGCGTACCTTGGCGGCGAGATTGTCGATATGGGTCGAGCCCACGCCGGCGTTGATGTTGAGCCCGTCCGGCGCGGCGCCGATGACCACCACTTCGGCGCCCAGCTCGCGGAACAGCATGGGTGCGATGTGATAGGTGGCGCCATGCGCGCAATCCAGCACCATCTTCAGCCCGTGCAGGGTGAAACCGCGCGCCACGCTGGCCTTGCAGAATTCGATATAGCGGCCGATCGCGTCACGGGTGCGGATGGCCTTGCCCAATCGCTCCGATTCCACCGTGTGGAACGGCTCGTCCAACGCCGCTTCGATCGCCGCTTCGGTGGCGTCGTCGAGCTTCTCGCCTTCGGCGGAGAAGAACTTGATGCCGTTGTCGTAATGCGGATTGTGCGAGGCACTGATCACCACCCCCGCATCTGCGCGCAGCGTGCTGGTCAAAAAGGCGATGGCCGGGGTCGGCATCGGCCCGATCAGCTGCACGTCGGCTCCGGCGGCAACCAGGCCTGCTTCCAGCGCCGCTTCGAACATGTAGCCGGAAATGCGGGTGTCCTTGCCGATCAGCACCAATGGCCGCTTGCTGCGGCCCTGGGTCAGTACACGGCCAAGCGCATTGCCCAGGCGCAGCACGAAATCGGCCGAGATCACACCCTGCCCGACCCGGCCGCGGATGCCGTCGGTGCCGAAGTACTTGCGTGCGCTCATGCGGCGTCGGCGTCTTGCGGATGCGGCTGCCGCATCATCATCGCGGTGAGCTCGGCGATGCGGTCGCGCAGCTGGTGGCGGTCGCAGATCTGGTCGATGGCGCCGTGGTCGAGCAGGAACTCCGAGCGCTGGAAACCTTCCGGCAGCGTTTCGCGCACGGTCTGTTCGATCACGCGCGGGCCGGCAAAGCCGATCAGCGCATGCGGCTCGGCGATGTTGATATCGCCGAGCATCGCGAACGAGGCCGACACGCCACCGGTGGTGGGATGGGTCAGCACCGAGATATACGGCAGGCCGGCTTCGCGCAGGCGGCCGAGCGCGGCCGAGGTCTTGGCCATCTGCATCAGCGAGAACAGGCCTTCCTGCATGCGTGCGCCGCCACTGGCGGAAAAGCACACGAACGGGCAGCCCACTTCCAGCGCCACTTCGGCCGCACGCGCAAAGCGCTCGCCGACCACCGACCCCATCGAGCCGCCCATGAAGGCGAAATCGAACGCAGCGGCGACCAGCGGATTGCCCTTGAGCGTGCCGCGCATGGCGATCAGCGCGTCGTATTCGCCGCTGGCCTTCTGGCTGGCCTTGATGCGCTCGCCGTAGCGCTTCTGGTCCTTGAACTTGAGCGCGTCGACCGGCCCGAGCTGAGCGGCGATTTCAGTGGTGGCGGTGTCCGGGTCGAACAGCGAATTCAGGCGCGCGCGGGCGCGGATGGCCATGTGGTGATCGCATTTCGGGCACACCTCGAGGTTTTCTTCGAGTTCCGGGCCGTACAGCGCGCTCCCGCAATTGCTGCACTTTTCCCACAGGCCCTCGGGGACACTGCGCTTCTTGGCCGGGGTGTTTTCGGTGCGGATGCCGGAGGGCATCAATTTGCTGAGCCAGCTCATGCGTGTATGACAATCCATGCAGGGCGGCCTGGCGGGCCGCAGAGGGGCTACAGTCTAACGCGCCGTGGGAATGCCAAGGTAGCCGGGGTCATGAATGCGGGATCTGGCGCAGAGACTTGCGGTCTTGGGCGGCGTGATGTCTCTGCGCAGGATGGCCGCGGACATATCGCGGCGACTGCCGTGGCGCGATGCGGCGCAATGGATTGGCTGCACGTGGCTGCGCCCGCCCCCTCGCCCCACTCCCTAGCGCTGAGAGAGACGTTAGCGCTGAGAGAGACGTTCGGTTCTCATTTCTGGTCGAGCGCCTGGCGCAACGGGGCCAGGAACGCTTCGGCGCGCTCACGGGCGCTGCGGACCTCGCCTGCGTCCGCCAATGCGGCGACCAGGGCACTGCCCACCACCACGCCGTCGGCATCCACGGCCATGGCAGCGGCGCTGGCCGCATCCTTGATGCCGAAGCCGGCCACCACCGGCGCGCCGGCACGCTGGCGCAGCTGGCGCAGGCGATCGCTGGCGGCATGGGTGTCGAGCAGATTGGAGGCGCCGGTGACGCCGGCAAAGCTGACGTAGTACAGATAGCCCTGCGCGGTGCTGCACAACATGTCCAGGCGCTGCTCGCTGGTGGTGGGCGAGGCCAGTGCGATCAGCGCCAGGCCGACCTCGGTGAAGATGGCGCGCGTTTCGCCGGCTTCTTCCGGCGGCAGGTCGACCAGCAGCACACCATCCACGCCCGCGGCGACCGCGGCTTCGGCGAAGCGTCGCGTGCCATGGATCTCGATCGGGTTGAGGTAGCCCATCAACACCACCGGGGTGGTGGCATCTTCGCGGCGGAACTCGTGCACCGCTTCGAGCACATACGCCAGGCCGGCACCGCGGCCCAGCGCGCGCTCGGAGCTGCGCTGGATGGTGGGACCGTCGGCCATGGGGTCGGAGAACGGCACCCCCAGCTCGATCACATCGGCACCGGCGCGCACCAGCGCGTGCATCACCGGCACGGTGGCTTCCAACGATGGGTCGCCGGCGGTGATGAAGGGGATCAGTGCCTTGCGCCCATTGGCACGCAGCTCGGCGAAGCAGGAATCGATACGACGCATGAAATCACTCGAACAAGGGAGGAAGGCCAGCTGCCATCTAACCTCAGGTGGCAAAGAAATACCGCATCAGCGCAAAGCACAGCGCAAACAGGTAGCCGTGGGAAAATCGATCGATGCGCAGCACCGGGTCGCCGCGACGCGCACGCCACGCACCAAGCGCGGCCATCAGCCCACCGGCGACCAGCGGCGCGAGGGTTCTACCCCGATATCACGGACGGTTGTAAAAGAGCTGCAACCTTCTGATCCTGCTTGGCCGCCCTTCGCCGCATCCTTGGGTTGTGGCGTCGCTCGATGTAGTCAAACACATCCGCTCTTGCTCCATCCAGTGTGG
>JAAIGF010129744.1_pt1 | contig 175657 bp, 154 predicted proteins | sample 6487441 | NCBI WGS metagenome assembly JAAIGF01 (sample SAMN13974129, study PRJNA590717) | phyllosphere metagenome | biome: pepper field; feature: multiple bacterial spot infested pepper fields; material: pepper leaves; isolation source: leaves from pepper fields | host: Capsicum annuum ... | reverse complement strand
TATATTATGCTTTCCCGAAAAGAAGTCAAGCGATATGCGCCTGATTTCTTACTGAAACCGCTTCGGTTTGTTGCCGTTGCCGTGTCAGTGGAGGCGCATTATAGGGACTTCTCCGTCGCTGACAAGCACTAATTTCAAAAAAGTTTCCGAATGTCTCTTTTTTCGCCACAACACGGCGACAAGCCGCATTACACCGCCTTTTTCTGGGCGAGCTGACCAAACGACTGAGCGAAACGCGCCACCTGTTCCCAGTCGGTATACTCAATTTCTTTGGTGCTGTCGGTCTCGCCGCCGGTCATACGCATAATGAACTGAATCATGACACGGTCGAACCAGCGATAGCGCGGGTAACGCAGCGCGCCGGCAAAGACCGCGCCTAAGTCCGGCTGCCAGGGAGAACGCAGCAGAAACTTACGGGTATAGGCGTTGGTTTGCAGCGAACGCTTTTCCGGCTTGCGGGCGGTCAGGTTGACAGAAAAGAAGGCGCTGGGCTTTTGTTGCAACAAGGCAAGATGCTGGCGGATGAATTTTTCCACCGCCGGATGAAAATGCCCGTAGCGCACTGACGCACCGATCATTATTTTGTCGTACTTGTCGAGGTCAACCTCATCGGCATTCAGAATGTTGACGACATCACATTCCAGCGTTCCCTTGAGGTTATTGGCGATGTAAGACGCTATCGCACGCGTTTGGCCATCCCGACTGGAAAACAATATCAATGCTTTCATAGCACGTTCCCTTATCCGTTATTCCCGCCAAAAAGTGGGAGTAAATAGCACCAGCATGGTGAACACTTCCAGACGTCCAAACAGCATGGTAACAATCAGAATCCATTTGGCGGCGTCATTCATGGAGGTGAAATTGTCAGCTACTGTCCCAAGCCCCGGCCCGAGATTGTTCAGCGTGGCGGCCACCGCCGCAAAGGCAGAGAAGTTGTCCACCCCTGTCGCAATCACGGCCAGCATGCTGACGATAAACACCAGTGCATAAGCCGAGAAAAATCCCCACACCGCTTCCAATATCCGTTCAGGCAAAGCGCGCTGACCGAGCTTAATGGTATAGACCGCATTCGGATGAACCAATCGCTTCAGTTCGCGAGAGCCCTGCAAGAACAGTAACAGGATGCGAATCACTTTCAGGCCGCCGCCGGTCGAACCGGCGCAACCGCCGATAAACGCGGAGCACAGCAGCAATACCGGCAAAAACAGCGGCCAGGAGGCAATGCTGTCGGTGGTGAACCCTGCGGTAGTCGCCATGGATACTACCTGAAAGAACGCCTGATTCAGGGTTTCCATACCATTCTTGTACACACCGTGCCCCCACAACACGAGAGTACAAATCACAACCAGCGACATCTGAACGACAATGAACATCCGGAATTCGGGGTCGCGCCAGTACACTCGCAGGCTGCGTCCGCTCAATACCGCAAAGTGCAAACCAAAATTACAGCCGGAAATCAGCAGAAATACCGCGATAATGGTGTTGATGGTGGGACTATTGAAATAACCGATGCTGGCGTCGTGAGTCGAGAACCCGCCGATGGCGATAGTGGAGAAACTGTGGCTGATGGCATCGAACACCGACATGCCCGCCAGCCATAGCGAGAGCGCGCAGAGCACGGTCAGCAACACATAGATTAACCACAGGGTTTTGGCGGTTTCCGCGATGCGGGGCCGCATTTTATGGTCTTTCAGCGGCCCCGGCATTTCGGCGCGATAAAGCTGCATCCCCCCGACGCCCAGAATCGGCAGAATAGCTACCGCCAGCACGATGATTCCCATACCGCCCATCCATTGCAGCATCTGCCGGTAGAACAGGATGGCTTTCGGCAGCGAATCCAGCCCGACTAACGTGGTCGCGCCGGTTGTGGTCAGGCCGGAAAAGGACTCGAAAAACGCATCCGTCACCGACAGGTTGGGACGCTCGACAAACAGAAACGGCAGGGCCCCGACGCTACCCAGCACCGTCCAGAACAGCACCACGATCAGAAATCCTTCACGGGCCTTCAGTTCATGGCGGTGTTTACGGTTGGGCAGCCACAGCAATAGTCCCATAACCAGCGCCACGATGAACGTCTGGATAAATGCCCGACCGGCGCCATCACGGTAGATCAACGCCACCATGCCGGGAATAAACATGGTGCCGGAAAACAGGATGACCAGCAGTCCGACAATGCGGGTTATGGCACGCAAGTGCATCAGGGAGCCTTCCTTAAATGGTTCAAGATTACGCGCTGGGATTATTGTGAAATTGGCTGCAAATGCAACGCGCCGCGGCTAATATCGCGCAGCCGCCGCGTCGCGTCTTCTACCGCCGTTACCGGAAACGCCAGTTGGAGCGAGACTTCGCTGGCGTACTCCGTCGAGACGACTTGCCCCTGCAGCGCCAGCACCACGGTTTCAACCTGGGGCAACAGGGCATAGTCGCACTGCAATCGATACATCCGTTGCATGACTTTCTGTTGCAACGGCAGTTGTTTCAGCGCCTGCTGCACGCCGCCGCCGTAAGCTTTGACCAGCCCGCCGGTACCGAGCCTGACGCCGCCATAATAACGCACCACCACCGCTACCACTTCGCCGATGCCGCTGCCCATCAGTTGCGCCAGCATCGGTTTGCCTGCGGTTCCCGAAGGTTCGCCGTCATCGGAAAAACCGAGCTGTTGCGAATCGTCAGGCGCGCCCGCGACATAGGCCCAGCAATGGTGAGCCGCCGAGGGATGTTGTTCGCGGATCTGCTGAATCACGCCTCGGGCCGCGTCCACGCCGCTGGCCGGGCCAAGCAGCGTGATAAAACGGCTCTTTTTAATCTCTTCGTGAACGCTGACAGACGCAGCAGGAACCGGATATGACTGCATCAGGCCAGATCAAGCGCACGGGTCAGGTTTTCAATGCGTTTGTCATGCACCACGATATTGTCTTCAATACGAATACCGCCGAACGGGCGCAGCGCATCCAGCTTCTGCCAGTTGAAGTGCTGGCGCAGTTCGCCCTGGCGCCAGGGTTCGAGCAGAGAATCGATAAAGTAGATACCCGGTTCGATAGTCAGCACCATGCGCGGCTCCAGAATCCGGGTACAACGCAGGTAAGGATGAGCGGATGGCGCAGCTAGCGTCGTACCGGTGTCGTCCTGCATGAACCCGCCGACGTCATGCACCTGCAAGCCGAGCGGATGACCCAGACCGTGCGGCAGGAAAGGCGAGGTAACGCCTTGTTCCACCATCGCTTCCTCGCTCAGTCCGGTCACCAGTTGATGACGTTTGAGCAGCACCGCCACCCGGTGGTGCATCTGCAAATGGTAGTCGGTATAACGCACGCCGGCCTTTAGGGTATCGATCAACGCCAGTTGCTCGCGGTTCAGATCGTTTACCAGCGCGGCATACTCGTTGTCGTCCTGTGCGGCATAGGTGCGGGTAATATCCGCCGCATAGCCGTTATATTCCGCGCCGGCATCCAGCAGGAAGCTACGCATTTCCGCCGGTACCCGGTGTTCAAGCTGGGTGTAGTGCAGTACCGCCGCATGCTCGTTGAGGGCGACGATATTACCGTAAGGCACATCGGTATCGCGGTGGCCGGTGGCGGTCAGGTACGCCAGATTGATATCGAATTCGCTCATGCCGGACTGGAACGCTTCATAAGCGGCACGGTGACCAACCACCGCCGTTTTCTGCGCTTCGCGCATACAGGCCAGTTCGTAGTCCGTTTTGTAGGCGCGGTGGTAATGCAGATAATCCAGCACGCCTTTCGGGTTGATGTGTTCCGGCGCGATACCCAGATTTATCGCGCGCTGCGGCGCGGAACCGATATAGGCGACCCGCTGGCGCTGAACCGGCAGTTGCTGGCCGATATCGTCGGCCTTGCGCAGCACCTGGATATCCAGCGATTTAGTCCAGAAACTGTCCGGCACCGGCGCCACGTTATGCCAGTAATCAACGGGGGAGTAGAACCACAGCTTCGGCGTATTGACCCCATCCACCCACAGCCAGCAGTTCGGCACCTGCGTCACCGGCAGCCAGGCCTTGAACTGCGGATTGACCTTGAACGGATAGGCATGATCGTCCAGAAACGCCATCATCAACTCACCGGAGTGGATCAATAAGGCATCCAGATTATGCCGCGTCAGAACCGCCTGCGTGCGTTGCTGCAGGGTCGCCACATGTTGATGATACAAAGAAGTCAGCGTTTCCATCACAATCCCCATTGATAACAGCCTGTTTCCCAGTGTAACACAGCGCCCCGGTGACGGCAGCGTTGCTCGCCCTGTGATCCTCCCGGCAAATCCCTCACGTGTTGTTTGCATTTCATTAACATCAAACCCACAATTTCCATCATCTGGTCGTACCAGATCACGGATAACAGTGGAGAACACCATGATCTATCAAGGCGACACGCTGTACCTCAACTGGCTGGAAGACGGCATTGCCGAACTGGTTTTTGCCGCGCCCGGCAGCGTCAACAAACTGGATACCCGCACCGTTGCCAGTCTTGGCGACGCGCTAAATCACCTGAAACGCCAACCGTCGCTACGCGCCCTGCTGCTGCGCTCGGATAAAAACGCGTTCATTGCCGGAGCGGACATCACCGAATTCCTGTCGCTGTTTGCCGCCCCGCCGGAAACGCTGCATCAGTGGCTGACCGAAGCCAACGCCATTTTCAGCCAGTTGGAGGATTTGCCGGTCCCGACGCTATCCGCCATCAATGGCTATGCGCTGGGCGGGGGATGCGAATGCGCGCTGGCGACCGATTTCCGCATCGCGACGCCTGACGTTCGCATCGGGTTGCCTGAAGTCAAACTGGGGATCATGCCCGGATTTGGCGGTACAGTCCGCTTGCCACGGTTGCTGGGCGCGGACGGCGCGCTGGAGATCATCACCGCCGGTAAAGATTTGCCTGCCGGCGAGGCCCTGAAAGTCGGGCTGGTTGATGCGGTTGCGGACAGCGACAAACTGCTGCCCGCCGCCGTGCATATGCTGCGTCTGGCGATGACGGACCGGCTCGACTGGCGTGACCGCCGCCGTCAGAAACAATCGCCGCTACGGCTTAACCGTATCGAAGCCACCATGAGTTTCGCTACCGCCAACGCGTTGGTACAACAGGCGGCGGGCCGCCACTACCCCGCGCCGATGATGGCGCTCAAAACCATCGAAGCCGCCGCCGGGCTGCACCGCGACGCCGCGCTGAAGATAGAAACCGATAATTTCGTCGAGCTAACCCAAACGACGGCGGCGCACGCTCTGGTCGGCGTCTTCCTTAACGAGCAGGCCGTAAAAAGCGCCGCCAAAAAATGGGCCGCCGACGCCACGCCGCCGGCTCGTGTTGCCGTGCTCGGCGCCGGGATCATGGGCGGCGGCATCGCCTGCCAGTCGGCACGCAAAGGGGTGCCGGTATGGATGAAAGACATCAGTGAAAAAGCGCTGACGCTGGGGATGGAAGAAGCCGCCAAATTGCTCAACGCACAGCTGGAACGCGGCAAACTGGACGCCATGACCATGGCGGGAGTGCTGGCCCGCATCCACCCGACGTTGAACAACAACGGGCTTGAACAGGCTGACCTGATCATCGAAGCGGTGGTGGAAAACCCGCAGGTAAAAGCCAGGGTGCTGGCTGATGTGGAAGCCTGCGTCAGCGAGCAAACGCTGATCGTCTCCAATACCTCGACGATTCCCATCGGACAGTTAGCAGCCTCGTTGCAGCGGCCGCAACACTTCTGCGGTATGCACTTTTTCAATCCGGTGCATCGTATGCCGCTGGTTGAAGTGATTCGCGGTCCCCAAACCGATGAGAAAACGCTGGCCCGCGTGGTGGCCTACGCCAGCAAGATCGGCAAAACCCCGATCGTGGTGAACGACTGCCCAGGATTTTTCGTCAACCGCGTGCTGTTTCCCTACATCGCCGCCTTCAACCTGTTGATGCGCGACGGCGCGGATTTCCGCGACGTGGACGCCGTGATGGAAAAACAGTTCGGCTGGCCGATGGGGCCGGCTTATCTGCTGGATGTGGTCGGATTAGATACCGCTCACCATGCTCAGGCGGTCATGTCGGCGGGCTTTCCGCAGCGCATGGCGAAAACCTATCGCGACGCAGTCGATGTACTGGTGGAACATCAGCGTTTCGGCCAGAAGAGCGGCGCGGGCTTCTACCGTTACTACCCGGACGCTAAAGGCAAACCGCGCCGGGAACAGGACGAGCAGACCGATATCTTGCTGGATGCGGTCTGCGAGCCGAAGCGCACCTTCAGCGCGCAGGAGATTATCCATCGCCTGATGGTGCCGATGCTCAACGAAGTCGCGCGTTGTCTGGAAGAAGACATCGTCGCCACCCCGGCGGAAGCCGACATGGCGCTGCTTTACGGTCTGGGCTTCCCACCGTTCCACGGCGGCGCTTGCCGTTATCTGGATACGCTGGGCAGCCAACGCTATGTGGAAATCGCCCAGTCGCTGGCGTCGCTGGGGCCGCTTTACGCCATACCGGACAGCCTGTTGCAGATGGCGCAGCGCCAGCAGCGTTATTACCCGGCGGTTGAACCTCACGCCGATCTTTCTCTTCACCAACCGGCATAAGGACGCACGACGATGGAAAACGCAGTAATTGTTGATGCGGTGCGCACCCCGATGGGACGTTCCAAAGGCGGCGCGTTTCGCCAGGTGCGAGCAGAAACCCTGTCCGCTCATCTGATGCGCAGTCTGTTGAGCCGTAACCCGGCGCTGGAAGCAGACCAGATTGACGATATCTACTGGGGTTGCGTGCAACAGACGCTGGAGCAAGGCTTCAACGTGGCGCGCAACGCGGCGCTGCTGGCCGAAATCCCCCATTCGGTGCCCGCCGTGACCGTCAACCGCCTGTGCGGTTCGTCCATGCAGGCGCTGCACGACGCGGCGCGCGCCATCATGGTGGGTGACGCCGCGGTTTGTCTGGTCGGCGGCGTTGAACACATGGGACATGTGCCGATGACCCACGGCGTCGATTTTCACCCTGGGCTCGGCAAGAGCATCGCCAAAGCGGCGGCGATGATGGGGCTGACGGCGGAACTGCTGGCGCGCCAGCACCACATCAGCCGCGAGATGCAGGACGCTTTCGCCGCCCGTTCGCACCAGCGCGCCTGGGCCGCCACCCAGTCCGGCGCCTTTCGCCGCGAAATTATCCCCACAACCGGCCATAACGCCGATGGCGCGCTGCAACCGTTTGACTACGACGAGGTGGTCAGGGCGGAAACCAGCGTCGATGCGCTGGCGGCGCTGCGCCCGGCGTTTGATCCGGTCAATGGCACCGTCACCGCCGGCAGTTCATCGGCGCTATCGGACGGCGCGGCGGCGCTGCTGGTTATGAGCGAGTCCCGCGCTCTGGCGCTGGGGCTGACGCCTCGGGTACGCATCCGCGCCATGGCGGTAGTCGGGTGCGATCCGTCAGTGATGGGATACGGCCCGGTGCCCGCCACCCAAAAAGCGTTGCAACGGGCGGGGCTTGCGCTGAGCGATATCGGTCTGTTTGAACTGAATGAGGCGTTCGCCGCCCAAACGCTGCCTTGCATCAAGGCGCTAGGGCTGATGGACAGCCTGGACGATAAGGTCAACCTGAACGGCGGCGCCATCGCACTCGGTCATCCGCTGGGATGTTCCGGCGCGCGTATCACCGCTACGCTTACCAATCTGATGGAACAGCGAAATGTGGAATTCGGCGTGGCAACCATGTGCATCGGTTTGGGTCAGGGCATCGCCACCGTGCTTGAGCGGGTATAACGCCGCTTCCGCCGATACCTGTTAGTGGTATCGGCGGGCGCCAGTATCAGGGAACCGTCGCCCGTTTGCGGGCGACAAACCACTCATACAGCCCCATGCCTGCGAGCATGGAGGCAAAGAACACCCAGCCTTTCACGGTGCCATACGACAGCAACACCAGGGCCGGGCCGGGACAAATACCGGCCATTCCCCAGCCGATGCCGAACAGCAGGCTGCCCACCACCAGCGGTTTATCGACCGCTTTTTTTAGCGGCAGGGAGAACGACGCCACGCACAGCGGCTTTGACATCCGGCCGACAACGCGAAACCCCACCACCCCGACCACCAGCGCGCCGCCCATCACCAGCGCCAGCGAAGGGTCCCACTGCCGGGTAATATCCAGAAAACCCAACACTTTCTGCGGATTCGCCATCCCGCTGATCAGCAACCCGAGGCCGAAAACCAACCCGGCCAGAAAAGAAAACAGATTATTCATTTCCGCTCCTTAACGTGCATCATCGCGCTATGCTCAACGGAACGCGCCCAGCGCCCAGACGGCGACGAACGCCGCACCCATAAAGGTCAACGTCGCTACCAGCGAACGTAACGAAAAACGGGACAAGCCGCACACGCTATGCCCGCTGGTACAGCCCGCCCCGTAACGGGTACCGAACCCTACCAGCAGGCCCGACGCCACCAGCCAGGGCATCGGCGTGGCTATCGCGCTTTCCGGCAGCGGCGCCGCCAGTTGGTAAAGCCAGGGCGCAGCGAGCATCCCCAGCACAAACGCCAGCCGCCATCCTTTATCCTGCCATGTTCGGCTCAACAGGCTGCCGAGAATGCCGCTAATGCCGGCGATACGCCCGCAGAACAGCGCCAGCATCACCACCGCCACGCCAATCACCATACCGCCCGTCAGACTCATCAACGGGGTGAATGTCTGCATATCAATCGTCATGTTCGGCTCCTTAAGCGGCCGGTTGCAGAAATACGATTATTTGGGGCAATACAACGTATACAGCGTACTGAGCAGCGTCAGGATGCGCGGGTCCTCAATACGGTAGAAAATCTGTTTGCCCTCGCGGCGCGTCGCCACCAGTTTTAAGCGCCGCATTACGGCAAGCTGCTGCGACAGCGTCGGCTGGTGAATGCCCAGCGCCTGTTCCAACTGCCCGACCGACGCCTCGCCCTGGCTCAAAAAACACATCAGCATCAGCCGGTCGTCATTCGCCAGCGCCCGCAGCACATCCGCCGCGCCATGTGCGGCCTCGCGCATCATCTGTTGTGTGATTTCCGGGTCTGTCGCCGCCATAAGGGCACCTTTGTTTGTCTTGCTTGCAAAATATAATATATATTTTTATATAATATATTATTGTATATCGTAGTCAAGCCAACCACGGGAACCCCGCTATCACAGCTGGGACTCACCCGCCCTTACGTTTTGCCTGTCGGCAGTGTGACAGACGGCTTTATAAGCGATCGGGTATCCGTAGCGCAGTAGGCAGGCTGGAGAGTTCAATCGGTTGAAAAGCGGCGGCAGTTGAAAAATCGCAGACAGTGAAAACAGCGCGGCCGGGCATCAATCCCGGCCGCGACAGAACAACGCAGAAGTGATCAGATGAAAGAAAAAGCGTCGCTGTACATGTGCGCAAGCTGCGCGCCGCGCTCATTGCAGAAACGCTCGCGGGCGATTTTCGCCATCTCGAAGCGGCCCGCGATATAAATATCGTGCGACGCCAGCGAACCGAAATCCTGCAACACCGCGCTCAGCACCGTGCCGGAGCGGCCATGCCACTGTTCATCCGGCTGCTCGACCACTGGGATCACGTTCAGGTTGGGATGCGCCTGCGCCAGCCCTTGCAGTTCCCCCAGATCGTACAAGTGGCTCAGTTCGCGCCCGCCCCAGTACACGGAGACCGGACGCGTAGGCTGGTTTGCCAGCACCGTCAACAGGATGGAACGCACGTAGGAGAATCCGGTACCGCCGGCAACCAGGATCAGCGGCCGTTCACTGTCTTCACGCAGCCAGGCCTCGCCGTGGGGAATGTCCACCACCAACGACTTTTCTTTCAGAATGCGATCCATTACCGCCATCGCATACAGATTCATCTCGGAAGCCCCGATATGCAGTTCGATAGACCCTTGTTCAATCGGCGTGGAGGCCACGGAGAACGGGCGCTTGTCGCGCTCGTCCATCACCACCATCAGATATTGCCCGGCACGGAAGGAAAAAGGCGCCGATGGCAATAAGCGCACCCGGTAAACCGTATCGGTGATGGCTTCCACCGACGTTACTGTACAGCTCAACGTTGTCATGCGATCCCTCTGTAGGGTCTAAAGCAAAACGGGAACAGAATAAGCGCCGTCAGTGCGGCTTATCACTGTCATTCAATATGGCTAACTCGTCCCATATGGCATCCACACGGGCGACAACCGATGGGTCCTTGGTAATCGGGTGACCCCATTCTCGCTGCGTCTCGCCCGGCCATTTGTTAGTGGCATCCAGCCCCATTTTGGAGCCGAGCCCGGAAACCGGCGAGGCAAAATCCAGATAATCGATCGGCGTATTTTCCACCAGCACCGTATCGCGCGCCGGATCCATACGCGTGGTGATCGCCCAAATCACATCTTTCCAGTCGCGGGCATTAATATCATCATCGCAAACGATAACGAATTTGGTATACATGAACTGGCGTAAAAAGGACCAGACGCCCATCATCACCCGTTTGGCATGCCCGGCATACTGTTTTTTCATAGTAACCACCGCCAGGCGGTAAGAACAGCCTTCCGGCGGCAGATAAAAGTCGACGATTTCCGGAAACTGCTTTTGCAGCAGCGGCACGAATACCTCGTTCAGCGCCACGCCAAGCACCGCCGGCTCATCAGGCGGCCGTCCGGTATAAGTGGAATGGTAAATCGCATCGCGCCGCTGGGTGACATGGGTGACGGTAAAGACCGGGAAATGATCGACTTCATTGTAATAACCGGTGTGATCGCCATAAGGGCCTTCCGGCGCCATTTCATCCGGGTCTATATACCCTTCCAGCACGATTTCGGCGCTGGCCGGCACTTCCAGATCGCTGGACAGGCATTTCACTACTTCGGTCTTGTGACCACGCAGCAATCCGGCGAAGGCATATTCGGACAAGGTATCCGGCACCGGCGTCACCGCGCCAAGAATCGTGGCGGGGTCGGCGCCCAGCGCCACCGCCACCGGGAAACGCTCGCCGGGATGCTGCTGGCGCCATTCCTGAAAATCCAGCGCGCCGCCCCGATGCGACAACCAGCGCATAATCAGCTTGTTGCGGCCGATTAACTGCTGGCGGTAAATACCCAGATTCTGGCGCTCCTTGAACGGTCCGCGCGTCACCGTCAGCCCCCAGGTGACCAGCGGTGCGGCATCACCCGGCCAGCAGTGCATAATCGGAATCCGCCCCAGATCCACCTCGTCGCCTTCCCACACCTGTTCCTGACAGGGCGCGCTCGACAGCCGTTTGGTCGGCATGTTGAGCACCTGACGGAATTTAGGCAGCTTGTCCACCAGATCGCGGAAACCGCGCGGCGGCTCCGGCTCTTTCAAAAACGCCAGCAAACGGCCGACATCGCGCAACGCGCTGACCTCTTCCTGCCCCATGCCCAGCGCCACGCGCTTGGGCGTGCCGAACAGGTTGCACAGCACAGGCATACCGTAACCTTTGGGATTTTCAAACAGCAGGGCCGGGCCTCCGGCACGCAAGGTGCGATCGGCGATTTCGGTCATTTCCAGATAGGGGTCAATCGGCTGGTGGATACGTTTGAGCTCGCCTCTCGCTTCGAGTTGAGCGAGAAATTCACGTAAGTCACGGTATTTCATGCTGAATCATCAGAAAGGTCAGTGGTGGGGCTATTATAGAGGCTCTTGGTCATGCTGTCGCTTCCCGCCCGCGCTATTTCTGGCGGCGGTTAGCTCGCGCCTGTGACCAACGCAACGCGCGATTACACGTTTTTGCCGGAAATTTTTATCCCGCAAGGCGTAACGCTTTTGTTATCCTCTCCCGCTGTGAGAGCCACAGAAAAGTGAAATTATGCGAGCCTGGTACCTACTTTATTGCAAGCGCGGCCAACTGTTACGGGCAAAAGAACACCTGGAACGTCAGGAAGTGGTCTGCCTGAGCCCGATGATCGCGCTGGAGAAAATCGTACGAGGGAAACGAACCGAGGTCAGCGAGCCGCTGTTCCCCAATTATCTGTTCGTCGAGTTCGACCCGGAGCACATACACACCACCACCATCAGCTCAACGCGCGGCGTGAGTCATTTTGTCCGTTTCGGCAACCTGCCGGCCCTGGTGCCTCAACAGGTGATTGACGATTTGCAGCAGCATCCGTGCGCTACGCATATCGACCCGGAAACGCCGCAACCCGGCGACGAGGTGACCATTACCGAAGGGGTGTTCAGCGGCCTGCAGGCCATCTACACCGAACCGGATGGCGAAGCGCGCTCCATGCTGCTGCTCAATCTGCTGAACAAGCAGGTGCGGCAAAGCATCGACAACCGCCAGTTCCGAAAAGCGTAAACCGCCAGGGCGCAGCCCTGACGGTTTATCATCAGCGACGCAACGCCTCGTCCCGCAGCCATTCGGCCACGCGTTTGGCGAAATAGGTCAGCACCCCATCCGCCCCGGCGCGTTTGAAGCACAGCAACGACTCCATCACCAGCGGCTGTTCCTGCAGCCAACCATTCTGGATCGCCGCCATCTGCATCGCGTATTCGCCGGACACCTGATAGGCGAAAGTCGGTACGCCAAAGGTGTCTTTCACGCGGCGCACCACGTCCAGATACGGCATCCCCGGTTTCACCATCACCATGTCGGCCCCTTCCTGCAGATCCTGCGCGATCTCCTGCAGTGCCTCATTGGTGTTGGCTGGATCCATCTGATAGGTTTTCTTATTGCCGCCTTTCAGGTTGCCCGATGAACCGAGCGCATCGCGGAACGGCCCGTAGTAACAGGACGCGTACTTGGCTGAGTAAGCCATGATCTGGGTGTTCACCAGCCCTTGATCTTCCAGCCGATCGCGGATAGCGCCGATACGGCCGTCCATCATGTCGCTGGGCGCGACGATCTCCGCGCCGGCTTCAGCGTGGGACAATGCCTGGCGCACCAGAATCTCTTTGGTGATGTCATTGACCACATAACCGTCTTCATCGATCACGCCGTCCTGACCGTGCGTGGTGTAAGGGTCCAGCGCGACATCCGTCAGCAGCCCCAGCTCCGGCACCGCGTCTTTCAACGCGCGTACGGTACGCTGCACCAGCCCGTCCGGGTTGTAGGCTTCTTCAGCCAGCAACGATTTTTTGTCCGCTTCAATCACCGGGAACAGCGACAGCACCGGGATGCCCAATTTAGCGATGATTTCCGCTTCCCTGACCAGCTCATCGATCGTCAGACGATACACGCCCGGCATGGAGGGCACTTCCTGACGTCCCTGTTTGCCTTCCATGACAAATACCGGGTAGATGAGGTCGTTAACCGTGACCTGATGTTCCGCCACCAGACGGCGGCTGAAATCATGACGGCGCAGACGACGCATGCGCCGTCCGGGAAACGTACCGGGAAAAGCATGACTCATAATTATTCTCCTTTCTGGCCCGGCCGGAAAATCCGGCGGGCGTTTTCATCCACATTTCTGCCAAGCCATTCGGCATCCTGCCCGCGCCAGGCCGCGACCTGACGGACAATATGCGGCAGAAAACAGGGTTCGTTACGGCGGGATGCAGGTTTAGGATGTAAATCCCGGGGTAACAGGTAGGGCGCGTCGGTTTCCAGCAGCAACCGATTGTCCGGAATACGGGGCAACAGCGCGCGCAACGCCAGCCCACGACGCTCATCGCACACCCAGCCGGTAATGCCGATCATCAACCCGGCGCGCAAACTGTCGTCCAGCTCGTCGCCGGAACCGGTGAAACAGTGCAGTACCGCGGCCGGCAACTTATCGAGCCACGGCGTCAGCAGCGCCATAAAACGCGCATGCGCATCGCGACAGTGCAGAAAGACCGGCATCGCGCGTTCAGCGGCAATCGCCAGTTGCGCGCTGAATGCCAGCTCCTGCTCCTGTGGGGTGGAAAAGTTGCGGTTGAAATCCAGCCCGCACTCGCCAATCGCCAGCACCTGCTCACTTCCTGCCAGTTGATGAATCAACCCGGCGGTATCGTCATTCCAGCCGCTGGCGTCATGCGGATGAACCCCAGCGGTCGACCAGCAGTAATCGGGATATTGCGCGGCAAGCAGACATGCCTGCTCGCTCTCTTCGGCGCTGGTCCCCGTCAGCAGCAGACCGGTCACGCCAGCCTGACGGGCGCGCGCCACAACCTGTTCCCGATCTGATCGAAATTGCGAGCTGGTGAGGTTAACGCCAATGTCGAACATGCACAGATATCCCAAAATCCATCGCGGTTATCCCGATGGATAACCCCAAAAAACAACACCTCCCGAAAGAGGTGTTGCAGTAAGAAGACCGCCGTTTCACGGCGAGACGCCACTCAGGAAGAGGGCGCAGACTCGTCCGCGTCTTCTTCTTCGTCTGTCCGGCGCCGTTTACCGACGTAGAACCGGGCGAAAAACACCCCGATTTCAAACAGTAAATACATCGGGATCGCTAGCAAAGTCTGGGAGAACACATCCGGCGGCGTCAGCAACATGCCAACCACAAACGCGCCCACCAGAACGTAGGGCCGCTTCTGTTTCAGGCTCTCCGGCGTCACCACCCCGCTCCAGCACAGCAGCACGATCGCCACCGGCACTTCGAACGACACGCCGAACGCCATGAACAACGCCATAACGAAATCGAGGTAGTTGTTGATATCGGTAGCAATCAGCACCCCTTTCGGCGCGGTCTGAGCAAAGAAGCTGAACGCCAGCGGGAAGACGACGAAATAGGCGAACGCCATCCCCATGTAGAACAACAGGCTGCTGGACACCAGCAACGGCATCATCAGCCGCCGCTCATGTTTGTACAACGCCGGGGCCACAAACGCCCAGATCTGATATAGCACCAGCGGCGCGGACAAAAAGACCGACACGATCAGCGTCAGCTTGATCGGGGTAAAAAACGGCGACGCCACGTCGGTCGCAATCATGCTGGCGCCGGCCGGCAACTGTTTGATGAGCGGCGCGGAGACAATCTGATAGATGTCGTTAGCGAAATAGACCAGTGCCAGAAACACCACCAGCACGCTGATAATGCTATTCAACAACCGCTTACGCAGTTCGATCAGATGGCTGATCAGCGGTTGGGTTTGATCAACAGCCATAGGTTAACGATCACCAGAAGGTTGGGAGGAAGGCGCTGACGCCGTCTGTTCAGATTTGGTCTTGCTTTCAACATGGCTGGCGGACGCCGCATCTGCAGGCGCTGTCGGTGGCACAGCCGTCATCGCCTCGCCGCGCGTAACCGGCTCCACAGCGGGAGTCGCGGTGACCGCTGGCGTCGGCCCAGCATTGCGCTCGACGTCCAGAACACCATCGTGCGCCGCTTCAGGATCGGCAAGCGGTACATGTTCCGGCGCATCGCTGCCATCCAGCTTGATGCTGTGAGGGCGCTTCATCGCTTCGGCAGCCTCTTTCAGTTCATCCATCGACGCTTTAAGCTCCGGCGACAAATTCTGCAGTTGGCTGGCCTGTTCCACTTTCTTCAGGCTTTCCTGCAATTCCTGCAGTTTCATCTCTTGCGCCAGTTCATTCTGCACCGTCGATGCCAGCGAGCGCAGCGCGCGAATCCATCCCGCTACGGTTCTTACCGCTACCGGCAGGCGTTCAGGCCCCAGCACTACCAGACCGATCACCATCACCAGCAGCAGTTCACTAAACCCGATATCAAACACCGATTACACCTGCTCTTTATGCTGGCTTTTCTCTTCCTGACTGGCTTGCGGCTTCTGCTCCGAAATGGATTTGGTCGCAAAGTCAGCGTCCTGTTGTTTGTCGTCGTTGGCAGCGGGCTGATCGTCGCTCATCGCTTTCTTGAAGCCCTTAATCGACGCGCCCAGGTCGGAACCCAGGGTTCTCAGCTTGTTGGTTCCGAACAGCAGTACCACGATCACCGCGATAACCAACAGATTCCAGATACTAATACCGCCCATACTGTGCTTACCTCTTTACTCAAAAGGAATTCATGTGACACGTTCATCAGGAACCGTCAGGCTCCTGATGAGGCGCTTGTTCAATGGGTGCAACTGTTCAACGGGTGCAACTGTTCAACGGGTGCAACTGTTCAACGAGTGCAACTGTTCAACGAGTACAATTGTTCAACAAGTACAACTGCTCAACGAGTACTACGCCAGCCGACAATCCAGGCCACAAAACCGGCGGCAATTAGGCCAGCCGGTACGATATCGGCCTCTACCTTACTGACCAACAGTATCGTCCCGCTCAACAGCAGCGTCGCCCCGACACCCAGCATATAACGGGCCCGACCATGGCGGGTGCGTTGTGTCCGCAGCTCGCTGGTCAACAGCTCCATGTTCTGCTTCAGCATCTTATGCTGGCGTAAACCGTCATAGAACAATTCGGGAATCTCAGGCAGTTTTTCCACCCAAAACGGCGCTTTCTCTTTAAATGCGCGCAACATGGCGGGCAATCCAACCTGATCCTTCAGCCAGGTTTCCAGAAAAGGCTTGGCCGTCTTCCACAAATCCAGTTGCGGGTAGAGCTGGCGCCCCACGCCCTCAATGTACAGTAACGTCTTCTGCAGCAGCACCAGTTGGGGCTGCACTTCCATATTGAAGCGACGCGCCGTATTAAAGAGGTTCAATAATACATGACCGAAAGAAATTTCTGCTAACGGCTTTTCAAATATTGGCTCGCACACGGTACGGATGGCGAATTCGAACTCTTCTACATTGGTATCTTGCGGAACCCAACCGGAGTCTACATGCAGCTCGGCGACGCGGCGGTAGTCGCGGTTGAAAAAGGCGATAAAGTTCTCCGCCAGATAGCGCTTATCGTTTTTATTCAGCGAACCGACAATACCGCAGTCAATGCCGATATATTGCGGGTCTTCCGGATGCTCGTAGCTGATGAAGATATTGCCGGGATGCATATCGGCATGGAAGAAGCTGTCGCGGAACACCTGGGTGAAAAAGACTTGCACGCCGCGCTCGGCCAGCAGCGGCATATTGATGCCGTGCCGCTTGAGCGCCTCGATATCCGACACCGGAATACCGTAAATACGCTCCATTACCAGCACCCGTTCGTTGCAGTAATCAGAGTAGATTTCCGGCACATACAGCATCGGGCTGTTTTCAAAATTACGCCGCAACTGGATGGCGTTGGCGGCTTCACGCAGCAGGTTCAGCTCATCCAGCAGCGTTTTTTCATACTCGCGCACCACTTCGCGCGGCCGCAGACGACGCCCGTCCGGCAGCAGAATCGGCAGCCAGCCGGCCAGACGATTCATCAACCGCATATCCGCCTTGATGACCGGCAGAATATCCGGACGAATGACTTTGATGACGATGTCTTTGCCGGTGGTTTTCAGCCTGGCGGTGTGCACCTGAGCAATCGACGCCGAGGCCAGCGGTTTGGCGTCAAAATCATCGAACCAGGTTTCCAGTTTTCCGCCCATCGACATCTCGATCTGCCGACGGGCCAACTCGCCGTCAAACGGCTCCACCTGATCCTGCAGCATCGCCAGTTGGTCAGCGATAGCGGGGGGAAACAAGTCACGGCGGGTCGACATCATCTGGCCGAACTTGATCCATACCGGACCCAGCTCTTGCAGCGCCAGACGCAAACGCTCGCCCAATGGTTTATCCTTGTGGCGATTCGGCAACCAGAACCACAGGCAACGCCAAAGACGCAACGGCGTCGTCAGAGGAATACGCGGAATCAGTTCATCCAGACCATAGCTCAGCAGCACCCCGATAATCCGGTACAGCCGCAGCAATTCTCCCGGCGTCATGGCGATCCCTCCAGTTTTGCCAGCCGGCGGGACAGGGTTTCCGCCGACTGCGCCAGAGCGTCCACTTCATCGGCAAACCACAGCCCTTCCAGTTTGCCCGGCGCCAGACGCCACTCTTCGGTCACCGTTTCCGACAACGCCTGCTGCTGGCGGCACGCCGAGCGCATTAGCGCCCCGGCCACGTTGCCGACCGCCTGACTCAGCCCTTGCGCCACCACATCGCCCAGCCAGGGCGACAGCCACTCCGCCGGGTCAAACTCCGCCAGATCCAGCAAGGTGACAAACTGCTGCGCAACCTGAATGTCGCCTTCCAGCACCAGCTCGCCACTACGCATCAGCGCGGACAATTGCTGCCGGTCGCGCAGTTTCACCAGCGCCGACAGGCGGGTCTGCAACAGGCAATCCGGCTGCGCCGACCACTGACTCATGACATCGAGACGGTACTCGGAGAAAACCAATACCAGCGGCGTATCCAGCTCCGCCACTTCAACTCGCAACGTTTTTCCGTGCAAACGCTGACGGGCGGCTTTCATGCTCCGGTCGCGGAACAACAGCTGGTTGAGCGCTGTTTCCAGTGCCGCCGTCAACACAGGCATTATCAACATGGGAGTATCCAACTCAGAATTTAAATCCGCGATGCAACGCCACGATACCGCTGGTCAGATTGAAGTAATCCACACTGTCAAAACCGGCATCGACCATCATCCCTTTCAGAGTTTCCTGATCCGGGTGCATACGGATAGACTCCGCCAGATAGCGGTAGCTGCCGGCGTCGCTGGCTATCATTTCGCCAATGCGGGGCAGCACATGGAAAGAGTAAGCATCGTATACCTTGCTTAACGCTTTCACGGTTGGCTTCGAAAACTCCAGTACCAGCAGGCGACCACCGGGCTTCAACACCCGATACATGGAACGCAGCGCCTTCTCTTTTTCGGTTACGTTACGCAACCCGAACGAAATGGTGATGCAGTCGAAAAAGTTATCCGGGAACGGCAGGGCTTCGGCGTTGGCCTGAACATAGCTGACATTGCCCACCACACCGTGGTTGCGCAGTTTCTCGCGTCCTACTTTCAACATCGACGCGTTGATATCCGCCAGCACCACTTCGCCTTCATCCCCCACCAGACGGGAAAATTTAGCGGTCAGGTCGCCAGTGCCGCCAGCCAGGTCCAGCACGCGCTGGCCGCGGCGCACACCGCTGCATTCGATGGTAAACCGTTTCCAGATGCGGTGAATGCCAAACGACATCAGATCGTTCATCAGGTCATATTTGGCCGCCACAGAATGAAAAACACCCGCGACCATGGCTTCCTTATCGTCTTTAGCCACCGTGCGAAAACCAAAATGTGTCGTTTTTTCCGAATCGTCTACCATGTTATCCGCCTGCTTTTTCAACTTCAGGATCGTGTTACCTATTAATGGGTAGAGAGTGTAACAGACCCCGCCCAAAAGCGACCGCCCTTCTTTTCACCCTATACATCGAACCTGATCAACATCATACCGCCGTGCCGTTGTGCACATCATCCGTATCCGTACCGCATTCAGCCGCATCGTCATCCAGATCCTGCGACAGCGCGGGCAGCTCATCATACGCCAACGGTTCGTCTTGCATTACGGGCACATTGACCGGCCGCTTAATCTCCACCCCCAGCGCACGAAACCCTTCGGCCTGACCGATCAGGTTGCCACGCCCGGACGCCAGCTTTTTCATCGCCTGACGGTAACCGGCCTGCGCCTTGTCCAGCCCTTGCCCCAATACTGCCATGTCGTCAACGAACAAACGCAGTTTGTCATACAGCCGGGACGCCCGTTCGGCGATCAACTGCGCATTGCGGCTTTGCTGCTCGTAACGCCAGAGGTTGTTAATTGTCCGTAACGCTACCAGCAAAGTCGTGGGGCTGACCAGCATAATATTGTGACGCAGTGCCTCGGTAATCAGATCAGGCTGACGGTCGATCGCCACCAGAAACGCCGGCTCGACCGGGATGAACATCAGTACATAGTCGAGCGAACGCAATCCCGGCAGTTGCTGGTAATCTTTACTGCCCAGCAGCCGGATATGATTACGGATGGACAGCAGATGCTCGTTGAGCGCCGCCGCCCGCTCGGCTTCGTTGTCGCTGTTGAAATAACGCTCATAGGCCACCAACGACATTTTTGCGTCGATGACCACATCCTTGCCGTGCGGCAGCCGGACTATCACATCCGGTTGCAGGCGACTGTTGCTGCCGGTTTGCACGCTGACCTGGGTGTCATACTCATGCCCTTCGCGCAGCCCGGAGCTTTCCAGCACCCGGCTTAACACCACCTCTCCCCAGTTGCCCTGAGTTTTATTGTCCCCTTTCAACGCATTGGTGAGGTTGATGGCTTCCTGCGCCATGCGGGCGTTAAGCTGTTGCAGGTTACGGATTTCATGGGCCAGCGTATGTCGCTCCTTCGATTCGGCGCCAAAGCTCTCCTGCACCTGACGACGAAAACCGTCCAGTTGTTCGCGCAGCGGCGTCAGCAGCTTTTCCATGCTCTGCTGATTTTGTTGATCCACTTTGAGCCCGTTCTGTTCAAAGATGCGATTGGCAAGGTTTTCAAACTGGGTGGACAACCGCTGTTCGCTGTTCATCAGCAACCGCTGCTTTTCTTCCGCCGCCAGCCGGGTTTCTTCAAGGCGGATTGTCACTTCGCGCAGTTCCGCTTCCTGTGCGCCGTTGGCTTCGCGCAGCGCACGCAGCTCCTGATTAAGCTGGGCGCACTCTTCCCGCAGCTCCGCCAGTTGCCGCAATTTTTCCTCGCCAGCCGCCAGTTGGCCGTGCAGCATACGCAGTTCCTGCGTCTGCTGATCCAGCCGCTGCTGGTCCTGCCGTCGCATCTGCTGGCTTTCAATCAGCTGTTGGCGCGCCTGTTCCAGCGCCTGCTGTTGCAACTGTAATTCGGTGTCATGCCGCGCCTGACGCTGTTGCTGCCACAGGCTGGCAGCCAGCCAACCCAGCAGCAGGCCGACCACGCCGCCGCCGACGCCATAAAACAAGGAGATCTCCACACCGCCTCCGGGTTATGAGTACCACTGCCCGCCAAGGTAAAATGAGGCTGTATATATGTCCAGAGGTGACGTGAGAAATCGGCCGAAAAAGCCGCTGTCAAACGAGAAAATGCGAGCCGACTTCAGAAAGCGGGCGGCAGAAAAAACAAAACCGGCCCTTGAGCCGGTTTTGGAATTTATCGCAAGGATTACGCCAGACGCTGTTTTGCGTCGGCGATGGCGCGCGCGACCTGTTGCGGCGACACCCCGCCCTGCGCGGCACGTTTTTCCAGACAGGACTGCAACGACAGCACCGGATACACATCGTCTTCGATCACGGCGCTGAACTGCTTGAGATCCGCCAGCGACAACGCTTCCAACGCTTTGCCCTGACGAATAGCCTCCACCACCGCTTCACCGACGATGTGGTGCGCTTCACGGAACGGCACGCCTTTGGCGACCAGATAGTCGGCCAGTTCGGTGGCGTTGGCGTAGCCCTGCTGCGCCGCTTCCTGACAACGCGGACGTTTCACCTGAATGCCTTCCAGCACCAGCGCCGCCATCATCAGGCAGTCGTGCCAGGTGTCCAGCGCGTCGAACAGCCCTTCCTTGTCTTCCTGCATATCTTTGTTGTACGCCAGCGGCAGGCCTTTCAGCGTCACCAGCATGCCGGCCAGCGCGCCCTGCACCCGTCCGCATTTACCGCGGATCAGCTCCAGCGCGTCCGGGTTCTTTTTCTGCGGCATCAGCGAGGAGCCGGAGGTCACGCGGTCGGACAGTTCGACAAACGCCGCTTCGCCGCTGTTGAAGAAGATCAAGTCTTCAGCGAAGCGCGACAGGTGCACCATGCCGATGGAGGCGTCAGACAACAGTTCCAGCACGTGATCGCGATCGGATACCGTATCCAGACTGTTGCGTGTCGCCGAGGCAAAACCCAGCCAGCCGGCCAGTTGCTCGCGGTCGATAGGATAGGCGGTGCCTGCCAGCGCGCCGCAACCCAGCGGGCTGACGTCCAGGCGCTTGAGCGTGTCTTTCAGACGACTCTCGTCACGCGCGAGCATTTCATGATAAGCCAGACACCAGTGGGCGAACGTTACCGGCTGCGCACGCTGCAAATGGGTATACCCCGGCATTACCGCATCCTGATTAGCCTCGGCGGTAGCGACCAGCGCGGCGCGCAGATGACGGATCGCCTGCGCCAGTTCGCTCACCTGCGCCTTGCACCACAGTTTCAGGTCGGTAGCGACCTGATCGTTACGGCTGCGCCCGGTGTGCAGTTTCTTGCCCAGATCGCCGACTTTCTCGATCAGTTTCTGCTCCACCCAGCTGTGGATGTCTTCCGCGTCGCTTTGCAGGATAGCGTCGGGATCCGCCTGCACCTCTTTCAGCAGTGCGTTGAGCGCCTGCTCCAGTTGCTGCTGTTCCTGAGCGCTCAGTACGTTCACCGTCACCAGCGCCTTGGACCAGCCGATGGATCCGATGATGTCCTGCTCCGCCAGACGGTAATCAAACCGCAGTGAATCGTTGAACTGTTTAAAACGTTGATCTGCCGCCTGCGTGAACCGTCCGCCCCACAAAGCCATAACTACACTCCCGGTATCTCTGATAAAGGCGGGCCGACTCCTGTCCGCCCCGCCGTTGAACTGCCCGTATTTCTCCGGCGGTTGTCGCCGGGAGAAAACGTGATTGATGCTCGCGGCTTACGCCAGAATACGGGTGCCGATGGACACGCCGTTGAACAACGCCGGCAACTGCTCGGCGTGACGCCAGCTGGCGATATCCACCGGACGTCCCAGCGCGCGCGCCGCGTCCAGCGCCGCATTAACCTTGACGATCATGCCGTCGGTAATAATGCCCTGCGCGATCAGTTCTTCCGCTTTGCCGGCGGTCATTTCCGCGATGCGCTGACCTTTACCGTCCAGAATGCCGCTGACATCGGACAGCAGGATCAGGTCGGCGCCCAGCGTCTGCGCCAGCGCGGTGGCGGCCTGATCGGCGTTGACGTTCATCAGTTCGCCGCCGGCAGTGATGCCGATGGAGCTAATGACCGGCAGATAACCGGCATTCAGCAGGGTGTTGAGCAGCGCCGGAGAGCCGACTTCGGCTTTACCCACGTGCCCCAGTTCGTCGTTCAGTTGCGTGACCACCGTGCTGCCGCCATCCGCCAGACTCAGGCCCACGGCGTTGATGCCGTGACGAATCGACCAGGCCAGCAGGGTTTTGTTGGCGGAACCGGCCAGCGCGCCGGTAATGATGTCGATCTGATCGGCGGGCGTCACGCGCAGGCCGTTCTTCTTGACCACCGGCAGCGACAGTTTCTTCATCAGGTCGTCCACCAGACAACCGCCGCCATGCACGATCACCAGCGGGCGCTGATGCTGCTGACGGTAGGTCACCAGCGCGGTGAACAGACGCTCCAGCGCCTCTTCGCTATCCAGTAATACGCCGCCTAATTTGATAATTAACGGATTCATCGGTCTTTGCGCCTCAGGGTGTCATCAGAGTAAGGATTGGGTTTCAGGGAAACCGAAGCGAATGTTCATGCACTGCACAGCCTGCGCCGCCGCGCCTTTGAGCAGGTTATCTTCGGTGGCGACCACGATCAGGTGCTCGTCCTGCACCGCGAAGCCGATGTCGCAGAACGGCAGACCGACCACCGATTTCAGCGCCGGTACGCCTTTCTCATACAACCGCACCAGCGGTTTGTCATGGTAGGCGTTGTGGTAAGCTTCCGCCACGTCCTGCGCGGTAACGCCCGGCTGCAGGCGGCAGGTGATGGTCGCCAGAATGCCGCGCGGGAAATTGCCCAGATGCGGGGTAAAAATCACCGGAATGCCGAGATGGGTGGCGATTTCCGGATGATGGCGATGATTGAAAATGCCATACGGCTGCAGGCTGACTTCACAAAAGCTGTTGGTCATGCTCGCTTTACGGCCAGCGCCGCTGACGCCGCTGGTGGCGTCGATCACCGGCCACTGGTTCGGGTTCAGCAAGCCGCCTTCCACCAGCGGTTTCAATGCCAGCTGGGACGCGGTCGGGTAGCAACCCGGCACCGCGATCAGTTGCGCCTGTTTGATGCTGTCCGCCTGCCATTCCGCCAGACCGTACACCGCCTGCGCCAGCCAGTCGGCGTGCTGATGCTCGAAACCGTAGTAACGGGTGTAGAATTCAGGATCCTGCACGCGAAACGCGCCGGAAAGATCGAACACGGTGCAGCCGGCTTTCAGGAACTGCGGCGCCAGATCGTGGCTCACCTTGTGGTCGGTGGCCAGAAACACCACGTCCACGCCTTTGGCGGCGTCGGCCACGTCGGTCAGCGGCTGCACCGGCAAGTCAATAATGCCTTTAAGCTGGGGATGCAGGTCGGAAATGCGTTTTCCCGCATCAACACTTTGCGCGGAAACCGCCAAAGCGGTTATGTTCATCTGCGGGTGACGGTTCAGGTACAGGGCCAGCTCAGCGCCGGTATAGCCACTTGCACCAACGATCAACGTATTCAGCATGAGTTCGGTATACCTTTATTGCCAGATAGGTGGAACAGGAAGCAGGCTCATCAGCGCGGCCACGCCGTTCACCCACAAAAGCCAGAAGAAACGATTATGCGACAATCTCGTATCGCCGCACAGCTTATGATTTCATTTCGCCTGGCATTATTGTATTTTTATTCACAATAAATGCATGAATATTGATACTATCCTAACCCAGAGGCTGTCAACAGTGAAGATGAATTTACCCCCTTTTATGGAGCTGTACCGGGCATTGATCGCCACCCCGTCCATCAGCGCCACCGAGCGCGCCCTGGATCAAAGCAATGAGACCTTAATCAACCCGTTGGCGGGATGGTTTAGCGATCTGGGTTTTCATGTCGACGTGCAGCCGGTACCCGGCACCTTTAATAAATTCAACCTGCTGGCCCGACTGGGAGAAGGCAGCGGCGGGCTGCTGCTGGCCGGCCATACCGACACGGTGCCGTTCGACGACGGCCGCTGGACGCGCGACCCGTTCACCCTGACCGAGCACGACAACAAACTCTACGGGCTCGGCACCGCCGACATGAAAGGCTTTTTCGCCTTTATTCTCGATGCGCTGCGCGATGTGGATGCCAGTAAGCTGACCAAACCGCTGTACATTCTGGCGACCGCGGATGAAGAAACGACGATGGCGGGCGCCAAGTATTTCTCCGAATCGACCGGCATTCGCCCGGACTGCGCGATTATCGGCGAGCCGACGTCATTGCAGCCGGTGCGCGCCCACAAGGGCCACATGTCGAACGTGGTTCGTATTCAGGGCCAGTCCGGCCACTCCAGCGACCCGTCGCGCGGCGTCAACGCCATCGAACTGATGCACGAAGCCATTTCCGAACTGATGGTGCTGCGCAACACGCTGCAGGAGCGCTATCACAACCCGGCGTTCCATATCCCTTATCCGACCATGAACTTTGGTCACATTCATGGCGGCGACGCCGCCAACCGCATCTGCGCCTGCTGCGACCTGCACATGGATATCCGCCCGCTGCCGGGCATGACGCTGAGCGATCTCAACGGTCTTATGAGCGAAGCGTTGGCGCCGGTCAGCGAACGCTGGCCCGGCCGTCTCACCATCAGCGAACTGCATCCGCCGATTCCGGGTTACGAGTGCCCGGCGGATCATCATCTGGCGCAGGTGGTGGAAAAACTGGTGGGGCAGCCGACCGATGTGGTGAATTACTGCACCGAAGCGCCGTTCATTCAGGAACTGTGCCCGACGCTGGTGCTTGGCCCCGGCTCCATCAATCAGGCGCATCAGCCGGATGAATTTATCGACATGTCGTTCATCAAACCGACGCGCACGTTGATTACCCAGTTGGTGCATCACTTCTGCCAGCACTGATTTCGTGTTCTGGCGTTGCCCGGCTGTGACCGCCGGGCAACATTGCCATTGCCGCCGAAAAAAACTCGGCACACATCCAACCGGCTACCCGCCTCTTTTTTATTGTCTTCTTGCCGCCTTCTCATTGCCGTTCTTGCTTTCGCCGCCGCCATAAGATAAGTGTCACTTATCGGCAAGCTTTTGTAATTAAATTTCACAAATTGCCTTTGCACCGGTTAAACAGGTACAACTGTAGGGATTAAAGGACGTTCATTGACGAACAATGGCGAACGTGGCTAGATAACAGACAGTAACCACACAATTTTTGTGTGTAATAAATTTACAAAATCAAGAGATGGGTCAGGGTAACTATGAATGAACAATATTCCGCCATGCGGAGCAATGTCAGCATGCTGGGTAAATTGCTCGGCGACACCATCAAGGATGCGCTGGGCGCCAATATCCTTGAGCGTGTTGAAACAATCCGCAAGCTGTCCAAAGCCTCGCGAGCCGGCAGCGAAACACACCGTCAGGAACTGCTGACCACACTGCAGAACCTGTCCAACGAGGAACTGCTGCCGGTCGCCCGCGCGTTCAGCCAGTTCCTTAACCTGACCAACACGGCGGAGCAGTACCACAGTATTTCTCCGCACGGCGAGGCGGCCAGTAACCCAGAAGCGCTGGCGACGGTGTTTCGCAACCTGAAAAGCCGCGACAATCTGAGCGACAAGGACATCCGCGACGCGGTGGAATCGCTCTCCATCGAGCTGGTGCTGACCGCGCACCCAACTGAAATCACCCGCCGCACGTTGATCCACAAACTGGTTGAAGTGAATACCTGCCTCAAGCAGCTCGACCACGACGATCTGGCCGACTATGAACGCCATCAGATCATGCGCCGTCTGCGCCAGTTGATTGCCCAGTACTGGCATACTGATGAAATCCGCAAAATCCGCCCGACGCCGGTGGACGAAGCCAAGTGGGGCTTCGCGGTGGTGGAGAACAGCCTGTGGGAAGGGGTGCCGGCGTTCCTGCGCGAACTCGACGAACAGATGGACAAGGAACTCGGTTATCGTCTGCCGGTGGATTCGGTGCCGGTACGCTTCACCTCCTGGATGGGCGGCGACCGCGACGGCAACCCGAACGTGACCGCTGAAGTCACCCGCCGCGTACTGCTGTTAAGCCGCTGGAAAGCCGCCGATCTGTTCCTGCGCGACGTACAGGTACTGGTGTCCGAGCTGTCGATGACCACCTGTACCCCGGAGCTGCAACAACTGGCGGGCGGCGACGAGGTGCAGGAACCCTACCGCGAGCTGATGAAAACGCTGCGCGCGCAGTTGACCGCCACCCTGAACTATCTGGACGCACGTCTGAAAGGCGAGCAACTGGTCGCGCCCAAAGATCTGCTGGTCACCAACGAGCAGTTGTGGGATCCGCTGTACGCCTGTTACCAGTCGCTGCATGCCTGCGGCATGGGAATCATCGCCGACGGTCAGTTGCTCGACACCCTGCGCCGGGTACGCTGCTTCGGCGTGCCGCTGGTGCGTATCGACGTACGGCAGGAGAGCACCCGTCACACCGACGCGCTGGCGGAAATCACCCGCTATCTGGGGCTGGGAGACTACGAAAGCTGGTCGGAATCCGACAAACAGGCGTTCCTGATCCGCGAGCTTAACTCCAAGCGTCCGCTGCTGCCGCGTCAGTGGGAACCCAGCGCCGACACGCAGGAAGTGCTGGAAACCTGCCGGGTGATCGCCGAAACCCCACGCGATTCCATCGCCGCCTACGTGATCTCGATGGCGCGCACCCCGTCCGACGTGCTGGCGGTGCATCTGCTGCTGAAGGAAGCCGGCTGCCCGTACGCGCTGCCGGTGGCGCCGTTGTTCGAAACGCTGGACGACCTGAATAACGCCGACAGCGTCATGATCCAGTTGCTTAACATCGACTGGTATCGCGGCTTCATTCAGGGCAAACAGATGGTGATGATCGGCTATTCCGACTCCGCCAAAGACGCCGGGGTGATGGCCGCCTCCTGGGCCCAGTACCGCGCGCAGGACGCACTGATCAAGACCTGTGAGAAATACGGCATCGCGCTGACGCTGTTCCACGGTCGCGGCGGCTCCATCGGCCGCGGCGGCGCGCCGGCTCATGCCGCGCTGCTCTCCCAACCGCCGGGAAGCCTGAAAGGCGGCCTGCGCGTCACCGAACAGGGCGAGATGATCCGCTTCAAGTTCGGTCTGCCGGAAGTCACCATCAGCAGCCTGTCGCTCTACACCTCCGCCATTCTGGAAGCCAACCTGCTGCCGCCGCCGGAACCGAAGCAGGAATGGCATCACATCATGAACGAGCTGTCGCGCATTTCCTGCGACATGTACCGCGGCTACGTGCGGGAAAACCCGGACTTCGTGCCTTATTTCCGCGCCGCCACGCCGGAACTGGAACTGGGTAAACTGCCGCTGGGGTCGCGCCCGGCTAAACGCCGACCGAACGGCGGCGTGGAAAGCCTGCGCGCCATCCCGTGGATTTTCGCCTGGACCCAGAACCGCCTGATGCTGCCCGCCTGGTTGGGCGCCGGCGCCGCGCTGCAAAAAGTGATCGACGACGGTCACCAGAACCAGCTGGAAGACATGTGCCGCGACTGGCCGTTCTTCTCCACCCGCATCGGTATGCTGGAGATGGTGTTCGCCAAGGCCGACCTGTGGCTGGCGGAATACTACGATCAACGGCTGGTGGAAGAGAAACTGTGGTCGCTCGGCAAACAGCTGCGCGAGCAGTTGGAAAAAGACATCAAGGCGGTATTGACCATCTCCAACGACGACCATCTGATGGCTGACCTGCCGTGGATCGCCGAATCCATCGCGCTGCGCAACGTCTACACCGACCCGCTCAACGTGTTGCAGGCGGAACTGTTGCACCGTTCGCGTCAGCAAGACACACTGGATCCACAGGTAGAACAGGCGCTGATGGTCACCATCGCCGGCGTCGCCGCCGGGATGCGCAATACCGGCTAATGACCCACCAACACAAACCGGGAGCAATAGCTCCCGGTTTGTTACTGCAATCGTTCACGACCTCACGCCAGATACTTCGCCCGCAGCCCTTCCCGCGCCGACGCATCCAGTCCGTAATCCTGCTCCAGCCAGTTATCCACCGAGCCATGTCGTTCACGGATAGTATGCAGCGCGGTCACCAGAAACTCTTCGCGGGCGGAAAGCACGAAATCAAAGCGCTTCAGCGCCTTTTCACTCAGGCTCGACGCCAAATCTTCCAGCAACTGGCGACGGAACGGAATCAGGGTGGATTCGGTGATCAGATAATCTTCCATAACCGTTTGTTCATCCGCGCCCAGCGCGAACAGCACCAGCGCGGAACCAATGCCGGTACGATCCTTGCCCACCGCGCAATGTTGCACCAGTGCGCCATCGTCAGGCTGGCGCAGCAACGCCACCAAATGCTGGTAGGCCGGATTGCCGAACGGCAGGCGACGGTACAGTTCCAGCATAAAAGCGCGGGAATCGAACGCTTCGAGTTTTTCCGACCCCAGCGTTTCCAGGCTGGCGGTCACTTCATGCCGTAACGGATTGGCGGGAACCTGATGATAACGGGCGCCGGACCACAGCCGGTCGGGCCGCAGCGAGGCTTCATCCTGATCGCGATAGTCCACCACGTGCGCCACCGGCACGCTGGCGAGATGGTCGATGTCACGTTCACTCAGCATGTCCAGCGCGCCGGAGCGAAACAGCCTGCCGCGCCGGACTTGCCGCCCGTCTGCCACGCGGATCCCCCCCAAATCACGGAAATTGACGCCGCCGTCAAGCGGAAGCAACGAGGGATGCAGTAATGAGGTTAAAGTCATATTTTTCCCTGTAGTTCTCGATATTTAGTTACCGATAATTCGTTATCGATACGGAGTTATCAATGCTGAATGATTACGGTTGACTCACCGTCGAATGATGGAAACCGATTCGTATTATCAGACCTGACAATTAAATTAGCATGAAGACGGGCAGGCAGATGAACCGCGCGAGGGAAGTCCCCGCGGAAACAGAAAAAGCGGTACGAAGGCTCGGCCATATCGTACCGCCCGCGCCGAACATATCGCCCGGCGATTGAATCACACTCAGGCGCTCAGCAGTTTGCGGGCCGCCGACAACACTACGTTGACCGACGCGTGTTCCGCTTTCTGCATCGTAGCGGTATCGGGGATTTCCTGCTGAGTACGATTGACAATCACGCCCGCCACCATTCCGGCGCGCAGCCCTTGACTGGCGCACATGGTCAGCAGCGTAGCGGACTCCATTTCATAGTTCAGTACGCCCATGTTCTGCCACTCCGCCATTGATCCCTGGAAACGGCGCACCACGCGGCCGGAATAGGTGTCGTAACGCTCCTGGCCCGGATAGAAGGTATCCGAAGAAGCTGTAACGCCGACATGCAGCGTCGCCCCCGCTTCACGCGCCGCTTCCGCCAGCGCGGAAGTACAGGCGAAATCCGCCACCGCCGGGAATTCCAGCGGCGCAAAATGCAGGCTGGCGCCGTCCAGACGAACCGCCGCCGTGGTCACCAGCACATCGCCCACCGCGATATGCGGCTGGATGGCGCCGGTGGTGCCGACACGCAGAAACGTGCGCACACCCAGTTGCGCCAGCTCTTCTACCGCAATCGACGTAGACGGGCCGCCAATACCGGTGGAACAAACAATCACCGGCTTACCCGCCAGTTCCGCGCGCCAGGAAGTGAACTCCCGATGCGATGCCAGAAACACCGGGTTCTCCATCAGCCGGGCGATTTTCTCCACCCGAGCCGGATCGCCGGGCACAATCGCCAGCGTGGCACCTTGTAAATCCTGCTTTGTTAAACCGAGATGAAATACATCGGACATAAACGCCTCCAGACAACGGTCAGGTACGGAACGATCTTAGCGCACACACTGCGGCCGTTAAGTGAAGTGCGTCGCTGATTGGAAAGTAACAAACATCCATTTACATTAATATTGTGATTTTAATCACAATTTAAACTGTAATCACCCGACGTTGCGTCACGTAATGTGGCACCGATTGCCTTATCGGGTTGCCGGTATTCGCAATACACTACAAAGTTCCTACACTTGCTTAACGCGGGGGCGGCATTCTCCCGCTGGCAGATTCCAGTCTTGATAAAGGAAAGGCAATGAAAACCGATGAGCTACTGACACTCAGAGAGACCACACGGGCATTTTCGCCAGCCGTCATGCCGCTGGCTTCTTCCGCGATGACTACTGACGCCGCCGGGCTGGTCGCCGGCGAGACCACCATCCCTTCGCAGGGCGACAACCTGCCCGCGTATATTGCCAAACCGGAAAAAGCCGACGGCCCGCTGCCGATCGTGCTGGTGGTGCAGGAAATCTTTGGCGTGCACGAGCACATCCGCGATGTATGCCGGCGACTGGCAAAACAAGGCTATCTGGCGATCGCGCCGGAACTCTATTTCCGTCAGGGCGACCCGCAACAGTACAGCGACATTCCCACACTGCTGAGCGAACTGGTCAGCAAGGTGCCGGATAATCAGGTGCTGTCCGACCTCGACCACACCGCGCACTGGGCGGTGCGCCAGGGTGGCGACGCCAGTCGGCTGGCGATCACCGGTTTCTGCTGGGGCGGCCGCATCAGTTGGCTGTACGCTGCGCACAATCCGCAGTTAAAAGCCGCCGTCGCCTGGTACGGCAAACTGGTCGCCGAAAAAACGCTGACCTCGCCTCAACACCCGGTGGACGTGGCGAAAGACCTGAGCGCGCCGGTGCTGGGCCTGTACGGCGGGCAGGATAAAGGCATTTCGCTGGAGCAGGTGGAAACCATGCGTCAGGCGCTACGGGCGGTCAATGCCGATGCGGAGATCGTGGTCTACCCGGAAGCGGAGCATGCTTTCCATGCCGATTACCGCGCTACTTACCACGAAGCCTCGGCCAAAGACGGCTGGCAACGCATGCTGGAGTGGTTCGCCCGCTACGACGTGGTGTAACCCCGCAACAAATATAAAAAGGGAGACGCTATCGTCTCCCTTTTTCATGTCAGGCGGTGATGCGGAACGTCCCGGCCCTGTGCGTCACATCCTGTGGTTCACGCGCGTCCTGTCATCCTTTGCGCCATTCCTCATCACCGTGTTCGGTTACTGACTGTTTTCGCTAACTTACTCGGCGGTTTCGCGCAGACGTTTCGCTGCCTGCACCATGTTCGCCAGCGACTGACGGGTTTCCGGCCAGCCGCGGGTTTTCAGGCCGCAGTCCGGGTTAACCCACAGACGTTCGGACGGAATACGCTGGGCCGCTTTGCGCAGCAGCGCTTCAATCCACTCTACGCTCGGCACGTTCGGCGAGTGAATGTCGTACACGCCTGGGCCGATTTCATTCGGGTACTCGAACTCTTCGAACGATTCCAGCAGTTCCATGTCGGAACGCGAGGTTTCGATGGTGATCACGTCCGCATCCAGTGCCGCGATGGAATCCATGATGTCGTTGAATTCGCAGTAGCACATGTGGGTGTGGATCTGGGTGTCGTCTTTCGCTACCGCCGCGTTCAGGCGGAACGCATCGACCGCCCACTCCAGATAAGCAGCCCAGTCGGAGCGGTGCAGCGGCAAGCCTTCACGTAGCGCCGGTTCGTCAATCTGGATGATGCCGATGCCGGCCTGTTCCAGATCCGCCACTTCGTCGCGCAGCGCCAGCGCAATCTGCCTGGCGATGGTTTCACGGGTGACGTCTTCACGCGGGAAGGACCAGCACAGAATGGTGACCGGACCAGTCAGCATGCCTTTCACCGGCTTGTCGGTCAGCGACTGGGCATATTTCGCCCACTCAACCGTGATCGGCTCCGGACGGCTGATGTCGCCAATCACCACCGGCGGTTTCACGCAACGGGAACCGTAGCTCTGTACCCAGCCGTTCTGGGTGAACACGAAACCATCCAGATGCTCGCCGAAATACTCCACCATGTCGTTACGTTCGGCTTCACCGTGCACCAGTACGTCCAGCTCCAGACGTTCCTGTTCCACAATCGCCTGTTTAATGTGCTCGGCGATGCCGATACGGTAGTTCTGACCATCCAGACGACCCTGTTTGAAGTCCAGACGCAGGCTGCGGATTTCGGTGGTCTGCGGGAACGAACCGATAGTGGTGGTCGGCCAGGCCGGCAGGTTGAAACGCGCACGCTGTGCGTCGGCGCGTACCGGGTACGGATTCTGACGCAGACTGTCCTGCGCGGTGATCGCCGCCAGACGCTTCGCCACCTCCGGGTTGTTAACGCGAGTAGAGGTGCGACGGGCGCGGATCGGCGCGCTGTAAGCCACCAGTTCGTCGCCGTTGCCGCTGTTGAGCGCGCGGGTCAGCAGCGCCAGTTCCTGACACTTCTGAATCGCAAAGGCGAACCAGCTTTTCACTTCCTCGTCCAGACGGGTTTCGACGCTGAGATCGATCGGGCTGTGCAGCAGGGAGCAGGAGCTGCCCAGCCACAGAGCGCGTTTACCCAGCAGCGGTTGCAGGCGTTCGAACCAGCTCGCCAGATCGGCGCGCCACACGTTACGGCCGTTGATCACGCCCAGAGACAGCACCCAGTCAGCCGGCAGTTGCGCGTTCAGCGCCGCGGCGTCGTCTTTGCCGTGCACCAGATCGACATGCAGACCCTGTACCGGCAGCGCTGTGATCACGTCCAGATTCTGGCCGATGCTGTCGAAATAGGTGGTCAGCAGCAGTTTCACCTGCCCTTGCAGCGCATCGTAAGCCGGTTTGAAAGCGGCTTTCCACTCGGCGTCCAGTTCCAGCGCCAGCAGCGGCTCGTCAATCTGCACCCACTCGATGCCGCGTTTAGCCAGTTCGGCCAGCACCTGCTGGTACACCGGCAGCACCGCGTTCAGCAGATCCAGACGGTTGAAGGCTTCCCCTTTGACTTTGCCCAGCCACAGGTAGGTCACCGGACCCAGCAGCACCGGTTTCACCTTGTGGCCCAGCGCCAGCGCTTCGTCCACTTCATCCAGCAGTTGGGTCCAGCTCAGCTTGAACTGCTGGCCTTTGCTGAATTCCGGCACCATGTAGTGATAGTTGGTGTTGAACCATTTGGTCATTTCAGCGGCGGCGGCCGGCTCACCGGTCGGTGCGCGGCCACGGCCGATACGAAACAGGGTATCCAGATCGACGGAACCATCCGCATTCTGGTGACGGGCAGGTACATTCCCCAGCAGCAGGCTGGTGGTCAGCACATGGTCGTACCAGGCAAAATCGCCTACCGGCAGCAATTCCACGCCGGCGTCTTTCTGCTGTTGCCAGTGACGGGCACGCAACTCACGGCCCACGGTCAGCAACTCTTCCTGCGTGCTGTTCCCTGCCCAATAGCTTTCCTGTGCTTTTTTCAGTTCACGACGCAGACCGACGCGCGGAAAACCGAGAGTGTGATTTAAAATTGCCATGCTTGAATTCCCATTTAGCCGTCCAGATGTTTACACATCCATAATCCGCAGGTAGTGTAGTAAGTACAAGCGCAATTTATTCACTGTCACTGTGAAGGACTCTCATGATCGAACTTAAACACTTACGGACGCTGCAGGCGCTGCGCAACACGGGATCGTTAGCCGCCGCCGCCGCACAGCTCCATCAGACGCAATCCGCCCTGTCGCATCAGTTCAGCGATCTGGAACAACGGCTGGGATTCCGCTTGTTCGTCCGTAAGAGCCAGCCGCTGCGCTTTACGCCGCAGGGGGAAATTCTGCTGCAGCTGGCCGAGCAGATCCTGCCGCAGATACAGCAGGCGCTGCAGGCATGCAACGAGCCGCATCAGACCACCTTGCGGCTGGCGATCGAGTGTCACAGTTGTATTCAGTGGCTGACGCCGGCGCTGGAGAACTTCCACCAAAGCTGGCCGCAAGTGGTGATGGATTTCAAATCCGGCGTCACTTTCGACCCGCAACCTGCGCTGCAACAAGGCGAGCTGGACCTGGTGATGACCTCCGACATTCTGCCGCGCAGCGGCTTGCACTACTCGCCGATGTTCGACTTTGAGGTACGGCTGGTGCTGTCGCCGGATCATCCGCTGGCCGCCAAAGCCGTGATTGCGCCTGAGGATCTGGCGCAGGAGACGCTGATGATTTATCCGGTGCAGCGTCAGCGGCTGGATGTGTGGCGCCACTTTCTGCAACCAGCGGGGGTCAGCCCGTCGCTAAAAAGCGTAGACAATACCTTGCTGTTGATCCAGATGGTGGCGGCGCGCATGGGCATCGCCGCGCTGCCGCACTGGGTAGTGGAGAGCTTTGAACGTCAGGGGCTGGTCGTCACCAAAACCCTGGGAGAAGGCTTGTGGAGCCGGCTGTACGCCGCCGTTCGCGATGGCGAGCAGCGTCAGCCGGTTATCGAAGCGTTTATTCGCTCCGCGCGCCAGCATGCCTGCGAGCATCTGCCGTTTGTGCGGGACGCTTCACGACCCAACGCCGGTGCACCCACAAAGCAACCGCAATAATCGCAGAACCGATGAGAAAGCTGGTCCAGTTTGGCGTTTTCTGCCAGAACGCGAAATTGACCAGCAACCCGGCCGGGACGTGAAAGTTGTTCATGATACTCAACGTACCGGCGTCCACCTGAGTCGCGCCGTAGTTCCACATGAAATAGCCAAGACCCGACACCACCACGCCAAGAAACGCCAGCACCCCCCACTGCACCGGTGCGGTGGGCAGTTTGGTCAGATTGCCGAATAGCGCCCAGGCTACCAGCGTCACCAGCGCGGCGCCGAGGTAGAACCAGGAAAAGGCGCTGTGCTGCGGCATCGGATGCACTTCCATCAGCCGTTTATACCCCACTTGCCCCACGGCAAAACAGACATTGGCCGCCTGCACCAGCAGCAGCCCCCACCAGAAATGTTCGCTCACGCCGTGATAGTGGATCACAGCCGCACCCAGAACAGCCAGCAAGGCGCTGAATACATAGCCCCAGCGCAGGCGATGCCCGCTGAGCAGGTCGTAAATCAGCGTGACGTACAGCGGCGTCATCACCGAAAACAGCAGAATCGTCGGCACATTGAGGTACAGGTAACTGCGGAACAGGAACAGATACATGACGCCAAGCTGGAAAACGCCCACCAGCAGATACAGCCCCAACACTTTGGGGGAATAACCGCGCCAGCGCAGGAAAGGCAAAAACACCAGCGCCGCCAGCACCAACCGGAACATGGCTGAGAACCAGCTGTCGACCTGGCCGGCCAGGTATTCGCCAATCAGGCTGAAGGAAAACGACCACAAAATCGTGGTGATGATCAATAACGGCACGGCGTCACTCACTCTATCGCTGTTAACAGGAAGAGCATTGTAGTCGAGTTACGTGGCCGTATTTTCCTCAACTTGGTTTACATGAGAACAAAATATAACCAATCAATTAATCAAAATTGCCAGCGCAACCAGGCGAAGAACACGTTGCCATTATTATGCGTGCCGGGAATGTAAGTAGCCTGAAGAGACAGGCGCTGATAACTGACCGACGCCAGCGGCAGCAGCACCGGGATCGGGATGTATTTCCAGTTGTCCCGCATGGTGGCCCCGGCGGTAAAACCCAGCCCCAACTGGAAATCCTGATTTTCCAGCGGCCGCCAGCGTTTTTCATAGCCATAGCCGCCGATAGGCTCCCACTTGTTAAAAGAGTCCTTGAACGCCATCAGGTACAGGCTGTGCCAGTCGCCATCGCGATCCAGCCGGGATACGCCATAGCCCGCTCCCCAGGGGCGCTCGTTGTACCTGTCGGTCTTCGTCTTGTCGTAAGTCCAGCGGTTATGCCAGGTCATGACCGGCACATACAGATCCTGAGACTGCCAGTGATGCCAGGTCTCCGACAGATTATCGCCGGCGCGCCGCCAGATTCCCGGCTCCGCGCTGCTTTCAACGACATCAGACGCCGTATTTTCGCCAGACGGCGCGGCAGCAAATGCCGGGGTAGATAACAGGGCAGACAGCGCAAAGAGGCAAGTGTGTGGTGTCAATTTTAATTGCATAAACAACATGTCCAAAGCGAATTACCAATGACCGGCAGGTCAGGTGGTCTGGCGTTTATGTCCAGAGGTTTGTGGTCCGACCACCGATATACAACGATTTTCGCGATATTAAATACAACTAAAGCCAAACCACCGGGCTAATCCGGCACTTTTGAGAGACTTCCTAGACAAAGTGTAGAAGAAACAACCAAGTCAGGCGATTTGCCACAATAAGGGGATAACGCGCGGACAACAGAGTATTCCTGCGGTACTAATGTGTTCTAAAAAGCTACCGCGCCGACTTTGCCAGCCAGATAGAAAAGAGAGGCTAGGGTGAAAAAATCCGGTTATCCGGCTTGCCGGGCAGACAGGCCGGAAAAAATATCAGATGCCGTCGCCGTCTTCGAAACCGCGCAACGAGCCGTTGAAGTACTGGTCCATATCCAACGAGGGTTTATCGCTTTCCGGGCGGCCAACAATTCGCGCCGGCACGCCGGCGGCAGTGGTATGCGGCGGCACCGGCTGCAAAACCACCGAACCCGCGCCAATCTTGGCGCCGCATCCCACTTCGATATTACCCAGGATCTTGGCGCCCGCGCCGATCATCACCCCTTCCCGAATCTTGGGATGACGGTCGCCGTTGGTCTTGCCGGTCCCGCCCAGGGTGACCGATTGCAGGATGGAAACGTCGTTTTCCACGACGGCGGTTTCACCGATCACGATACCGGTGGCGTGGTCCAGCATGATGCCGCAACCGATGCGCGCCGCCGGATGGATATCCACCCCAAATGACACTGAAATCTGGTTCTGCAGGTAAATCGCCAGCGCCTGCCGTTCCTGCCGCCACAGCCAGTGGCCGATACGGTAAGCCTGCAGAGCATGAAATCCTTTCAGGTAGAGCAGCGGCGTCGAGTATTTATCCACCGCCGGGTCGCGCAGGCGCACCGCCAGAATGTCGCGGGCAGCGGACGCAATCATCTGCGGTTCGGCGCGGTAGGCCTCTTCCACCACTTCACGGATGGCAATCGCCGGCATGATGGCGTTAGCCAGCTTATTCGCCAGCATGTAGCTCAATGCGCTGCCCAGATTCTCATGTTTCAGCAGCGTCGCGTGAAAGAAACTGGCCAGCATCGGTTCGCATTCCGCCAGACTGCGCGCCTCTTCCTTAATGTTTTTCCAAACCAGTTCCAGCTCATCATTCGACATCGCGACACCTCTTTGAAAAACCGTCAACCCACCGCTTCACTTACAACTGCACGACGCGCTACTGCACAAAGCTCTATCAGCATAAAACAACAACGGGCCTCCCAAGGGAAGCCCGAACAATGCCCTGCCGTCACAGGCTGGCGCTTTCGTCTTTGCGCGCCCGGCCCAGCAGGCTCAACGCCGCTTCACGCGCGTCTTTACCACAATACAGCACTTGCCAGAGCTGCTCGGTGATCGGCATTTCCACACCGTAGCGCTGCGCCAGCGCCATCACTTCCTTGGTATTACGGTAGCCTTCCACCACCTGACCAATCTGGTTCTGGGCGCTGACCACGTCCATCCCTTGTCCCAGCATCATGCCGAAACGACGGTTGCGTGACTGGTTGTCGGTGCAGGTCAGCACCAGATCGCCCAGACCCGCCATGCCCATAAACGTGGTCGGGTCGGCCCCCAGCGCCACGCCCAGCCGCGTCATTTCGGCCAGACCGCGGGTGATAAGCGCAGTGCGCGCATTGGCGCCGAACCCCATGCCGTCAGACATGCCGGCGCCGATGGCGATCACGTTCTTCACGGCGCCTCCCAGCTGCACCCCGATAAAATCAGGGTTGCTGTAGACGCGAAAACTTTTGCCGCAATGCAGCAGATGTTGCAAATCGTCGGAAAACGGCTGATCGGTCGATGCCAACGCAATCGCAGTAGGCAACCCGGCCGCCAGCTCTTTGGCGAAAGTCGGCCCGGAGAGCACCGCCAGCGGGATCGTATTACCCAGCGCTTCGCGGGCGACGTCCTGCAACAGACGACCGGTTTCCGCTTCCAGCCCCTTGGTAGCCCACACCAGTCGCGCGTCCGCCCGCAGATGGGGCTTGAGCTGGCGCAGCACATCGCCAAACACATGGCTCGGCACCACCACCAGAATGTTGCGGCTGGCGGCCAACGCCTGCGACAGGTCCGCTTCCAGTTGCAGGGTATCCGGGAACGGTACGTCGGGCAGGAACGCCTGATTGCACCGTGCGGCCTGCAACGCCTGAATATGAGCGGGGTCATGGCCCCAGAGCACCACACGGTGGCCGTTGCGGGCCACCGTGATCGCCAGCGCGGTGCCGTAAGATCCGGCACCGACTACCGTCATTGCTGCATCAGACGGGTTCATCAGGCATCCAGCGTCTGAGCGGTGCCGTCCTGGCCTGCCTGCTGTTCCAGATAGTTCATGAACAGAGCGTCAAAGTTAACCGGAGCCAGGTTCAGCTGCGGGAAGGTACCGCGGGACACCAGGCTGGTAATGCACTCGCGCGCGTACGGGAACAGCACGTTCGGGCAGTAAGCGCCCAGGCAGTGGGCCAGTTGGGTGCCTTCGATGCCGGAGACGGTGAAGATACCCGCCTGCTGCACTTCGCACAGGAACGCGGTTTCTTCGCCGAGGGTGGAGGTCACGGTCACGCGCAGCACCACTTCGTACACATCGTCAGCCAACTGGGTGGATGCGGTATCCAGGTCCAGTTTGACTTCCGGGTTCCATTCCTGCTGGAACACCTGCGGCGCGTTCGGCGCTTCGAAAGAAATATCCTTGGTGTAGATACGCTGGATCTGGAAAGTCAGTTCGCCGTTGTTTTGTTCAGACATGTTGAATAATACCCTTTCGTTAGATTTCCTTGCGCGCTTCCCTTCGCCAGGAAGGACACGCCATAACACAAACAGACTCCCCTCTGACGGGGCGTCGCATTATTTACCGCGCACCAGCGGGAGGTTCTCGCCGCTCCAGCCAGCCAGCCCGTCTTTCAGGATCACGACGCGCTCAAACCCGGCTTTGAACAGATTCTCTGCCGATTCACGAGATGCCATGCCGTTGGCGCACACCACAATCACCGGCTGCGCCTTGTGTTTTTCCAGCTCGCTCAGGCTGCCGTTTTTGATGTCGTTCGGCAACAGGTTGATGGCGCCGGCGATATGTCCACGACGGTAATCATCGCGATTACGGGTGTCTACCACCACCGCATCTTCTTTATTAATCAGTTGGATCGCTTCACCACGAGCCACTTCTTTTACCTTGGACAGTTTACTCTTCACCGTAAGCACAATGACCGCGACCAGCAGGGCAATCCAGGCCACGCTCAGAATCGGGTGTCGGCTGATGAATGGCATAATCTCTTGCATGGGGTGTAACGACTCCGAAATCAGTTAAGCAATTCAAATACAGGGTGTCTGAGTATACCTATGCGATACCGCAATTACAGCCTGTAAGCCAACATCGCGTCATGATTATGCGCGGCGGATTGCATTTATCCGTAGGATCCAGGGCCGCTCGCTGTCATGGATGGAAATAGAAATCCCTGACGAGACAACTGGTAAGGCGCTGTTCATCGTGGAATAATCTTTCGCCATGAGCAAAAAAGCGTTCTCTGTACCGTTGCCGACGGGTCGTGACAAACTGTTAATCCGGTGCGCCAGTGTGCTTTGTGTCGGCGTGCTGCTGTTGCCGTGCCCCAGTTGGAGCGACGACGGCCAGCAGCAGTTGAAATCCCTGCAGCAAGACATCGCAGAGAAGGAAAAAAGCGTCCGGGAACAGCAGCAACGTCGCAGCGCCCTGCTTGAGCAACTGAAAAAGCAGGAACAGTCGATCGCTCAGTCCACCCGCCAGCTACGCGACACCCGCGCCACCCTTGAACGTCTGAATCAGGATGTCGGCAGCCTGAGCGCCTCCATCGCCAAACTGCAAACCCAGCAGAAAACGCAGGAAACCCTGCTGGCGAAACAGCTGGATGCCGCGTTCCGTCAGGGCCAGCATGGCGCCCTGCAACTGATCCTCAGCGGTGAGGAAAGCCAGCGGCGCGAGCGCATCCTCGCCTACTTCAATTATCTGAATCAGGCGCGCGAGCAATCCATCACCGCGTTACAGCAAACCCGTACGCAGCTTGCCAGCCAGAAACAGCAACTGGAGCAGAAACAGGCGCAGCAAAAACGCCTGCTCGGCGACCAACAACAGCAGCAGAAAACGCTGGAACAGGCGCAGGGCGAACGTCAGAAGACGTTGGGCGCACTGGAAAACGCACTGGAAAAAGACCAGCAACAATTGACGGAACTGCGTCAGAACGAAACCCGTTTGCGCGACCAGATCGCGCGTGCGGAACGGGAAGCCAGGGCGCGAGCGGAGCGAGAAGCACGCGAAGCAGCCAAACTACGTGAAAAAGAAGAACAGGCCAAACGCAGCGGCGCCAGTTACAAACCCACCGAGCAGGAGCGTTCGCTGATGGCGCGCACCGGCGGTCTGGGTCAGCCGGCCGGCCAGTACGTATGGCCGGTGCGCGGCCGCACGCTGCACCGTTTCGGCGAACCGTTGCAGGGCGAACTGCGCTGGAAGGGGCTGGTGATCGGCGCATCCGAAGGTACCGAGGTGCGCGCCATCGCCGACGGCACCGTGCTGATGGCCGACTGGCTGCAGGGCTATGGTCAGGTGGTGGTGCTGGAACACGGCAGGGGCGACATGAGCCTGTATGGTTATAACCAGAGTGCGCTGGTCTCGGTAGGCGCGCAGGTGAAAGCCGGTCAGCCGGTGGCGCTGGTCGGCAACAGCGGCGGGCAGAATCAGCCCGCCCTCTATTTTGAAATTCGACGTCAGGGACAGGCGGTCAACCCCTTACCCTGGCTAGGAAGGTAGGTTTGCGTCCATTAATTTCCCGCTTGTTGACTCTCACCGGCATGACGCTCACCGGCACGCTGCTGGCCCTTCCCGTCTGGGCGGGCAAGCTGGCGCTGGTGATCGACGATTTCGGCTACCGCCCGCATAACGAAAATCAGGTGCTGGCGATGCCCACCGCCATTTCCGTGGCCGTGTTGCCCAATGCGCCATACGCCCGCGACATGGCGACCAAGGCCCATGCGCAAGGCAGAGAAGTGTTGATTCACCTGCCGATGGCGCCGATGAGCAAGCAGCCGCTGGAGCGTGACACGCTGCGCCCGGACATGAGCAGCGAGGAAATCGCGCGCATCCTGCGCGATGCGGTCAACAAGGTGCCTTACGCCGTCGGGCTGAACAACCACATGGGCAGCGCCATGACCGCCAGCCTGCCGGGCATGCAGAAGGTGATGCAGGCGATGACCGCCTACCGCTTCTATTTCCTCGACAGCATGACCATCGGCAGCAGTCAGGCCACCCAGGCGGCGGCCGGTACCGGCATCAAGGTACTCAAACGCAAGGTCTTCCTGGACGACACCCAGAACGTTGCCGACATTCGGCGTCAGTTCAGCCGGGCGGTGGAGATCGCGCAACGCAGCGGGTACGCCATCGCCATCGGCCACCCTCACCCCACCACCATTCAGGTGTTGCAGCAGATGTTGCCGACGCTGCCGGCCGATATCGTACTGGTGCGCCCCAGTCAATTGCTGAACGAACCGGAACCGCGCTATGCGCCGGTGCCGACGTACCTTGCGTCGCAACCGACCGCCCCGGTGCAAAAACGGCTGCGCCCTATTCAGGTCTGCGCGATCAAACAGCCGCTGCCGGCGATCTCTCAGTCGGATCTGTGGCGGCAGCTTGGACATAATCTGGCGACCAGCCCCGCCGTCAGCTACCTGAAACAGCACTGGCAGACCTGGCTGGGGTAATACGGCGAGCCGCGTCGTCTATCGGCGGCGCGGCCGGTTACCAGCTCAGCACCACCTTGCCGGATTGGCCGGAGCGCATCACATCAAACCCGTTTTGGAAATCGTCAATGGCGTAGCGATGGGTGATGATCGGCGACAGATCCAGTCCGGACTGGATCAACGCCGCCATTTTGTACCAGGTTTCAAACATTTCACGGCCGTAGATACCTTTAATCACCAGCCCCTTGAAAATGATGTCACTCCAGTCTACCGATACGGCTTCCGGCGGAATACCCAGCATGGCGATGCGACCGCCGTGGTTCATCACCGACAGCAGCGTGCGCAAGGCCGCCGGCGCGCCGGACATCTCCAGCCCGACGTCAAATCCTTCGGTCATGCCCAGTTCCCGCATCACGTCGGTCAGCGATTCCCGCGCTACATTCACCGCCCGGTTAACGCCCATCCGCCGCGCCAGCGCCAGCCGGTAGTCATTAACGTCGGTAATCACCACATGACGGGCGCCGACATGGCGGCAAACCGCCGCCGCCATGACGCCAATCGGCCCCGCGCCGCTTACCAACACGTCTTCACCCACCAGATCAAACGCCAGCGCCGTATGCACCGCGTTGCCGAACGGATCGAAAATAGCAGCGATGTCATCGGGAATCGCCGCCGGAAGACGGAACGCGTTATACGCCGGAATCACCAGGTACTCGGCGAAAGCGCCCGGCCGGTTGACACCGACGCCGGAGGTATTGCGGCACAAATGACGGCGTCCGGCGCGGCAGTTACGGCAATAGCCGCAGGTGATATGCCCTTCGCCCGACACCCGATCGCCAATCCTGAACCCTTCCACTTCCTGCCCTATCGCCACGATCTCGCCGACATACTCATGCCCGACCACCATCGGCACCGGGATGGTTTTCTGCGACCACGCATCCCAGTTGTAGATATGCACGTCGGTGCCGCAAATGGCGGTTTTACGGATTTTGATCATCACATCGTTGTGGCCCGGTTCCGGCGCGGGAACGTCAGTCAGCCAGATGCCCGGTTCCGGGCGCAGTTTCGCCAGCGCTTTCATCATCGTCTCCTCACTTCACCACGCCCAGTTGGCGGCCGACCCGGATAAACGCCGTCACCGCCCGTTCAATCTGCTCCGGCGTATGCGCCGCCGACATCTGGGTACGGATGCGCGCCTGCCCGTGCGGCACCACCGGGTAGAAAAAACCGGTGACATAAATGCCTTCCTGTCGCAACGCCGCCGCGAATGCCTGCGCCAGCCGGGCATCGCCCAGCATCACCGGAATAATGGCGTGATCTGCGCCCGCGAGCGTAAACCCCGCCTCAGTCATCCGCTGACGAAACAGACTGGCGTTATGCCACAGACGCCGACGCAGCGCCTGTCCATCCTGCAGCAGGTCCAATACCTTGATCGACGCCGTCACAATCGACGGCGCCAGCGAATTGGAAAACAGGTACGGCCGGGAGCGCTGACGCAGCCACGCCACCACCTCCCGCCGGGCGGCGGTATAGCCGCCGGACGCACCGCCCAGCGCTTTGCCCAGCGTGCCGGTAATAATGTCCACCCGCCCCATCACCTGGCAGTATTCATGGGTGCCGCGTCCCTGTTCGCCGACAAATCCCACCGCGTGGGAGTCATCCACCATCACCAGCGCGTCGTAGCGCTCCGCCAGATCGCAAATACCGCGCAAATTGGCGATCACGCCGTCCATCGAAAACACGCCGTCGGTGGCAATCATCAGATTACGCGCCCCTTCCGACCGGGCCTGTTGCAACCGTGCCTCCAACTGATGCATATCGTTATTGTCGTAACGATAACGGCGCGCTTTTGACAGGCGAATACCGTCGATGATCGACGCATGATTGAGCGCATCGGACACAATCGCGTCGTTTTCCCCCATAAGGGTTTCGAACAACCCGCCGTTGGCGTCAAAGCAGGAGGAGTAGAGGATGGCATCCTCCATATCGAGAAACGCCGCCAGCCGGCGCTCCAGCATCTGGTGAATATCCTGCGTACCGCAGATAAAACGTACCGACGCCATGCCGAAGCCGTGGCTATCCAGCCCGGCTTTGGCCGCGGCAATCACCGCCGGGTGATTGGCTAACCCCAGATAATTGTTCGCGCAGAAGTTAATCAGCTCGCCGCCGTCCGCCACCGTAATGTGCGCCTGCTGCGCTGTGGTGATCGGCCGTTCATCCTTAAACAGTCCCTCGTCGTGCAGCGAGGCAAGCTGGGCGGTCAGTTGGTGATAAAACGCATCAGGCATGGCGCGGCTCCCCTTTTCGTCCGTCATCGGAATTTCCGCCGAGCGGCGGTAGGCCTTATGGAGGTAAAGGTAGTGGAGAAATGCGAGCCGGGCTGACAGGTCAGCCACAAAATGCCACAGTGATCACGCCGGAAATGCGAAGCGCCTGGCAAGAAACGGCGGGAAAATCCGCACAGGATGTCTGTGATGCGTCGAAATGCTATTATAGCGGCCAATAGGTGTGGAGCGCGGTGCTCCACCAGCAAGATAGCAGGTAACTCCCATGATTATCGTAACTGGCGGCGCTGGTTTCATCGGCAGCAATATCGTAAAAGCGCTGAATGATGACGGGTATCGGGATATTCTGGTGGTCGACAACCTTAAGGATGGCACCAAGTTCGCCAATCTGGTTGATCTGGACATCGCCGACTACATGGATAAGGAAGACTTCCTCGCCAGCATCGTTGCCGGAGACGATCTGGGCGATATCGAGGTTATTTTCCACGAAGGCGCCTGTTCTTCCACTACTGAGTGGGATGGCAAATACATGATGGATAATAACTATCAGTACTCCAAGGACGTGTTGCACTACTGCCTGGAGCGTGGAATTCCATTCATGTATGCCTCTTCTGCCGCTACCTACGGCGGCCGCACCGACAACTTCGTGGAAGAGCGTCAATATGAGCAGCCGCTGAATGTTTACGGCTATTCCAAGTTCCTGTTCGACCAGTATGTGCGTGAAATTCTGCCGCAAACCAGCTCACAGATTTGCGGCTTTCGCTACTTCAACGTCTACGGGCCGCGCGAAGGCCACAAAGGCAGCATGGCCAGCGTGGCGTTCCACCTGAATAACCAGATCAATCAGGGTGAAAAACCCAAATTGTTCGCCGGCAGCGAAAATTTCAAACGCGATTTCATCTATGTCGGCGACGTGGCGGCGGTGAACCTGTGGTTCTGGCAACACGAAGTTTCCGGCATCTTCAACTGCGGCACCGGCCGTGCCGAGTCCTTCCAGGCCGTGGCGGATGCCGTACTGGCCTACCACCAGAAAGACGGCGTGGAATACATCCCCTTCCCGGAAAAACTGAAAGGCCGCTATCAGGCCTACACGCAGGCAGACCTCACCAACCTGCGCGCCGCTGGTTATGAAAAGCCGTTCAAAACCGTAGCGGAAGGGGTCGCCGACTACCTGGCCTGGCTGAACCGCAACGCCTGATTCGCTTTGCCGTAAGGAAACACGAACGGTATGAAAATTCTGGTTATCGGCCCTTCCTGGGTGGGCGACATGATGATGTCGCACAGTCTTTACCGCACCCTGAAGGCCGAACACCCGGACGCCATCATCGATGTGATGGCGCCGGCCTGGTGTCGCCCGCTGCTGGCGCGCATGCCCGAAGTGCATCAGGCATTGCCCATGCCGCTGGGGCACGGCATGCTGGCACTCGGCGAACGTCGGCGACTGGGCGTATCGCTGCGCGAGCAGCGATACGATCGCGCCTATGTGCTGCCCAATTCCTTCAAATCGGCGCTGGTGCCTTTTTTTGCCGATATTCCGCATCGCACCGGCTGGCGCGGTGAAATGCGTTACGGTCTGCTCAATGACCTACGGGTTCTGGACAAAGCCGCTTTCCCGCTGATGGTGCAGCGCTATGTCGCGCTGGCTTATGACCGTGCCCGCATTCATACCGCTGCTGATTTGCCTCAGCCTTTACTGTGGCCGCAGTTGGCGGTGAATGACGCCGAAATTGCGGATGTCACCGCCGCCTTTAATTTGACCGACGCCCGGCCGCTGATTGGTTTCTGCCCCGGCGCCGAGTTCGGCCCGGCCAAACGCTGGCCGCATTACCACTACGGTTCGCTGGCACAAACGCTGATTGAACAAGGTTATCAGGTCATCTTGTTCGGTTCGAACAACGACCGTCAGGCAGGTGAGGACATCCGTCAAACCCTGAGTGCCGATGCCCGCGAACATTGTCTCAATCTGGCCGGGCAGACTGCGCTGGATCAGGCGGTGGTGTTGATCGCCGCCTGTCAGGCGATCGTCAGCAACGACTCGGGTCTGATGCACGTGGCAGCAGCGCTCAACCGCCCACTGGTGGCGCTGTACGGCCCCAGCAGCCCGGACTTCACCCCGCCGCTCTCCCACCAGGCCGAGGTCATCCGCCTGATCACCGGTTATCACCGGGTGCGCAAGGGCGATGCCGAACAAGGGTATCATCAGAGCCTGATCGATATTCAGCCGCAACAGGTGCTGGACGCCCTGTCACGCTATCTGCCCGCCAAAGGGGAGCCTGCATGAGGGTATTGATCGTCAAAACGTCTTCCATGGGCGACGTGCTGCACACCCTGCCCGCACTCACCGATGCGATGCAGGTGATTCACGGCATCCAGTTCGACTGGGTGGTGGAAGAAGGTTTTGCCCAGATCCCCGGCTGGCACCCGGCGGTTGATCGCGTCATTTCGGTGGCAATCCGCCGCTGGCGCAAAAGCTGGTTCAGCCGTGAAACCCGCGCCGAGCGGGCCGCATTCAAAACACAGCTGCGGGAAAAACGCTATGATGCGGTCATCGATGCGCAGGGGCTGCTGAAAAGCGCGGTGCTGGTGACCCGCCTGGCACTCGGCAACAAGCATGGGCTGGACTGGAAAAGCGCCCGCGAGCCGCTGGCCAGCTGGTTTTATCAGTATCGACATCCGATCGCCAGCCAGCAGCACGCGGTAGAACGCATCCGGGAGCTGTTTTCCGTCAGCCTGAATTACCGTAAACCGACGGAACAGGGCGATTACGCCATTGCGGCGCGTTTTCTGTCGGCACAGCCCGCCGACAACCAGCCGTATCTGGTGTTTCTGCATGCCACCACCCGGGATGAAAAACACTGGCCGGAGTCGCACTGGCGCGAACTGATCGCGCTGGCCGAACCTCGCGGACTGCGCATCAAATTGCCCTGGGGCGCGGAGCACGAGCACCAGCGGGCGCAGCGACTGGCAGCCGGGTTTTCTCACGTGGACGTGCTGCCCCGGCTTACTCTGGAACAGGTCGCAGGCGTACTGGCGGGCGCGCAAGCCGTGGTCTCGGTGGATACCGGGCTCAGTCACCTCGCCGCCGCGCTCGACCGCCCCAACATCACGCTGTACGGCCCGACCGATCCGGGGTTGATTGGCGGCTACGGCCAAAACCAGCATGTCTGCCGTCCGGCAGGCAGCCGCAATCTGGCGGATCTCCGCGCCGCCGATGTGTGGCAGCACTGTGCTTCTCTCTTGACTGAATAAGGCGGTTTTACTGTGACCTCACCGCGTAAGGTTGAACTCCGGCGAATCCTTATTACCAAATTCCGCCATCATGGCGATGTGCTGCTGACATCGCCGCTATTTTCCATTCTGCGTCAGCGTTACCCGGACGCCCAAATCGACGCGCTGGTGTTTGCCGACACGGCGGAAATGCTGTCGCTGCATCCGGCGATTGACCAGCTTTATACCGTCGACAAAAAATGGAAAAAACTTGGGGCGTTCGGTCATCTGGCGAAAGAGTGGGCGCTGCTGAAAACGCTGCGGGCGCAACGTTATGACGCCATCATTCACCTGACCGAGAGTATGCGCGGTTTATGGATCGCGCGTCTGGCGGGCATCCCGCTCGGCGTCACCTTTCGCAACAGCGCACGCGACAAACTGTCGTTCTGGAAAAAGACGTTTCAGTATCGCGTACCGCGCATTCCGCGCCGCCACACGGTGGAATCCCATCTGGATACCCTGCGAGTACTGGGGATCCAGCCGGAACCGGAAGCGCGTCGGTTACAACTGATCGCCGGCGAGGAGGCCGATCAGGCGGTAGACCAGAAACTGCGGGCCCAGCAATGGCAGGGGCAACCCTTCATCGTGGTTCATCCAACATCGCGCTGGCTGTTCAAATGCTGGAAGAGCAGCTCGATGGCGGAAGCCATCAACACCCTGTGCGAACGCGGCCACACCATCGTGCTAAGCGCTTCGCCGGCGGAAAGCGAAATGGCGATGATCGCCGACATCAAGTCGCGCCTGACCCATCCGGTGTTGGATCTGGCCGGCCAGTTGACGCTCAAACAGCTGGCGAGCCTGATCGGCAAAGCACAATTGCTGCTGGGCGTGGACTCGGTGCCGATGCATATCGCGTCTGCGATGCAAACGCCGGTGGTGGCGCTGTTCGGCCCCAGCGGAGAAACCGAATGGGCGCCGTGGATGACCGTCAACCGGGTGATAGTCTCCGACCGCCATCCCTGCCGCCCTTGCGGTAAAGACGGTTGCGGCGGCAGCAAGGTTAGCGACTGTCTGCAGCAAATCAGCGTTCAGCAGGTGTTGCTGGCGGTTGATTCGGCACTGCTGGAGGCACAGGGATGAAACTGGCGATCGTGCGGCAGAAATACCGACCGGACGGCGGGGCGGAGCGCTTCGTTTCCAGAGCGCTCGACGCGCTCAGCAACCACCGTTCACTGGATGTCAGCGTTATCACCCGCAGTTGGGAAGGCGCGGAACAGGTCAACCGCAACGTTATCATCTGTAACCCGCGCATCACCGGCCGGGTCCAGCGCGAGAGCGCGTTCGCACAGGCTGCTCAGCAGCACTTCGCCGCGTTCGATCTGGTGCAGAGCCACGAACGGATTCCAGGCTGCCATATTTACCGCGCCGGCGACGGCGTTCATCAGTCCTGGCTTACCCAGCGTTCGCGGATTCTCAACCCGTTGCAGCGACGTCTGCTGTGGTGGTCCGGTTTTCACCGCTATGTGATGGCGCAGGAGCAGGCGATGTATCAGCATCCATCGCTGAAAGCCGTCATCTGCAACTCGCAGATGGTGGCGGATGAAATTCGCCACTACTTTGGCGTGCCTGCCGATAAAATTCAGCTGATTTACAACGGGGTAAACACCGACACCTTTACCCCCGACCTGCGCGCGACCTACCGCCGCGCGCTGCGTCAGCAACTGGGTGTACCGCAAAACGCGCCAGTGATGCTGTTTGTCGGTTCCGGTTTCGAGCGCAAAGGGCTGGCGGGCGCGATCCACGCCATCAGCGGCGTTCCTCAGCATCCGCACCTGATCGTGGTGGGGAAAGATAAGCACAGTCGTCGTTATCAGCGTCTGGCCCGGCGGCTCGGCGTCGCCGATCGGGTTCATTTCGTCGGTATGCAGCCGGATACCCGACCCTACTACGGCGCGGCGGATATGCTGCTGCTGCCGACGCTGTACGACCCGTTCCCGAATGTGGTGCTGGAAGCGATGGCCAGCGGACTGGGGGTGATTACGTCACAACAGTGCGGCGGCAAAGAGTTTATCCAGTCAGGTTTGAACGGGTTTGTTTACGATTCGCTGGACTATGACGGCCTGCGCCAGTCGGTACGACAGGCTTGCGAAACCGGGTTCGGCGGGTTTGGCGAGCAGGCGAGAGCCAAAGTGGAACGCTACGACCTGCGCTTTCTGAGCGATAACATGCTCAAACTCTATGAACAGTTGATTTGATGCTATACCGGGTGCGCCGCGATTTTCGACGTATGCCTTTCGGTAAAAGAAGCCGGGTCACGGGCGACGTTACGTCCATGACCCGGCTGTCGGATCAGATAAAACGCTGACGATCGTAGCGATACTGGCTCAGCCACAGTGCAAAACAGAGCATGCTCAGATTGGCATGTTCATGATGGAAAGTGGTGTTAACCAACCCGACCACCAGCGTGACCACCAATGCCGAGCAGGCCGCCCCCCACGATAGCCAGGAAACCGGCAACGCATTTTTCTTCGGTATATAACGCGCCAACGTCACGCCCATCGCGCCAAACAGGCTGAAGACCCAAAAAGCGCCCCAGACGCCGTTTTCCGCCAGCACGTTGATAAAGATATTATGGGCATGAGAAACATGTGTGAACAGTGGCTTATCTGGCCATTTATTGATGTCGATTTTCTCGAAGTTTTCCTTCCCTACACCAAAGAAAGGATGCTGTTTGAAGACATCAAGAGCTGAACTCCAGATAACATCACGATAACTCAATACATTGTTATCCGAAGCATTTTGCTCCTGTTTTACCACAACGCGCGCATTACTGAGGATTGCAACCGCAATTAACCCGGCGATAAAGACAGCAGGCAGCAGCAGAAATTTTTTATTTTTTCTGGCGAACCCTACTCCCAAAACCAGCGCCACCACAAGAACGGCCCCGAAGGTCGCCCGGCTTTCACCAAACGCCACATAGACCAGAGACAGCGCCAGCATGGCTATCCACATCAGTCGTTTGCCAACGCTCAACATCGACCAGTAACTGAACAGAACCGTCAGCGCCATCCCGCAAATAATAGCGTTATAGATGGCGGCGTGATTCACATGACCAACCGAGTTGAGCGTCCAGTACGTTTCCCTGCCGAGGTAAAAGTGTTCCCACGCGCCATAAATCAGACCGACGAATGTCCCCAGCGTGGCCCAGAACACCAGACCGATTTTCTGCTTTTCGCTGAAACTGGCGTGATAGATCACCCAGCCGAATAACATATAACGGGCTACATCGGTCAGAGAACGCACATCGGTGTGATAAGCGGAAAACGGCAGGCCAACCAGATACGAGAGTATGTAAAGGGCAAAAAACAGATCCCACCCTGACCACTGGCGCTCTTTTTTATTCATGACCGCCTGAACGATCACCCACAGCAGCAACAGCGCCATGGCGATGTTTTTAGGCGCTTCGGCCAACGGGTTAACAAAAATAGCCAGCGCACTGAGAAAATACAGGCCGCGATTATCGGTACGTCGGGTGTTAAACGATAACTGAGTTGTCATTAAATCTTTCTCAACAAATGGGTAAAAGCCGTCTGAATCTCAGGAAGGGAAATCTGTTGCATACACGCTGACTGCCCGTCGCAGAACTGCAGGCAGCGAGTTTCATTCCGATTGCACCGTTCAAGCCAGGACAATTCACGGCCAAATAGCGTGTGCTGGTCGCGACAGGGAATCGGGTGGAAACCGATGTTGATAATCGGGTTATTCTGCCAGAAGCGGCCGGGACCAAACGCGACCGGATTACCCGGACCATACAGCGTCATGGTCGGGGTATTGACCCATTTCGCCAGATGCGCCACGCCGGTGTCGGCGCAGATCAGCGCTTTCGAACCCGCCAGCAGCGTCAGCAGTTGCGACAAAGACAACTCACCGGCAAAACTGCGATAACGCCGTTCCGGGTCAATCGCGTCAACGATATACCGTTCATTGCCGCCGCCGCTCCATACCGGGGTGTAACCTTGCGCCGCCAGCCAATCCGCCAACGCCAGCCAGCGCTCCGGCGGCCAGAAACGCACCGGATTGCTGGCGCCGACATGCAGTACGACAAAAGGCGGCTCCGGCGGAGAAAAATCGCACGCCGGCGCAGACCAGCGCTGAGGCGCGGGCAACTCGCCGTCCGTCAGGGCGGCCATCGCGTCGCCCCACGCCATCGGTTCAACCGGATAGTCTCGATATTCATTGACCGGCCAGCTCTTGGCGTTGCGCAGCGCAGGTCGATGCGCAACGATCCAACGGCTGCCCGCCGCCAGCGCCAGCCAGCTATAGCGGTTGTCGCCTGGAATCAACGCCAGATCATAGGGTCCGCTGTTAACAATCGCCGACACCGACGACGCCGAAGCGGGTTGGTAAGGCATCGGCACTACGCCGTAGGGATTCAGGCGATAAACCTCGACGAACGGCGGCTTGCACAGCAGCACGATTTCCGCCCGCGGATAATTACGCCGCAGCTTGGCCAGCAACGGCGTCAGCATCACGGTATCGCCCAGCAACAGATTGTGGGCGACCAGAATGCGTTTCACCGCTGTCGGCGCGCGACGCCAGGGCTTTTTCAGCAACTGCAGCAGACCGCGCGGAAAAATCCGCAACCGGGCGGAAAATTTACTCATGAACGAGTCGACCGCAGGCTGTTCCGGAAAATAGTGGTCATTCGGTCGAGCATGATATCCGCGCCAAACTGCTCGGACGCGCGTTTGAGCGCCGCTTCGCCAAATTGGGCGCGCAACGCATCGTCGCCCATCAGTTGACGCAATTTCTGTTCCAGCAACGCGGTGTCTTTGGGCGTGATCAAATAGCCGGTCTGTTCATTGACCACCGCTTCGTCAATCGCGCCGACCGTGGTCGACACCACCGGCAAGCCGCAGGCCATCGCCTGCATAATGCTTTGCGGTACGCCTTCGTTGCCGTAGGAGGGCAGCACAAACAGATCCATGCTGTTCAGGCAATCCGGCACATCGTCGCGGTTGCCCAGAAAAATGACCCGATCGGCCAGCCCCATCGACGCGACCTGCTGCTCCAGCGCCTGACGCTGCGGCCCATCGCCCACCATCAGCAACTGCCAGTCCGGAAAATCCTTCGCCAGCGTCTGCCAGGCCTCCAGCAGATAGGTGTGCCCTTTCCAGGAACGCATGGTCGCCAGAATACCCAGCGTCGGCCGATCCGGCACGCCGATGGTCTGACGGGCGCTCTGCCGGGCAGCCTGACGATAAAAGCTCAGGTCGATGCCGGTCGGCACCGAGGTCATATGCGACAACGGATAGCGATTGTCGCGATGCAACTGCTGACGCAGCCGTTCGCCGGTGGTGGCGATGTGGCGGGTTGCGGTCATGTACAGCCAGCGGGTGGTCAGCGAACGGTTGATGTCGGTGGAAACATGGCGGGTACGCACCATCGGCGGCACCCGTTTTCCCAGTATCAGCCCGGCGACCGCGACCAGCCAGGCATCGGTGGAGCTGTGCGTATTGATGATATCGAACGCGCAACCGTGCTGACGCAGCCAACCGACCAGCGCCAGCAGGGAAGACAACCGTTTTTTCTCGATCGGCAGCCCAACCACGGCAATACCCCGCGCCTGCGCTTCACGATAAATATTGGAGTGCGGACAACACAGAATGGTGACCTTATGGCCACGCTTCATCATTCCCTGAGACTCCGTAAGAATACGAATTTCCTGCCCGCCCCAACCACAAGAGGACTCGGTATGTAATATATTTAAAGATGTGTCTAACATCTTTTTATACCTATATCAAATAAGCCTTAAATCATAAACCGCCTATAATACATGAAGGCTGGCGAAGAATCCTGTACAAAATGCGTTCGTCATACGTTAAAGAGAGGATTGATTTAAGATCGGAATCGTAAAACGGAATGTCGCCAGGCTGTTCAACTTTCTGCCATTTTTCGATAACGCCACCACCTTACTCCCCACGGTATCAAACACATTTTGAAATAAACCACCATATCGTTAAATATTATTTGATAATTCATTTCATGAGTTGATAAATATATTTTCTTCACTGGATAAAAATAGAGTAAATATTTATTTACCTTGTCCTTTTGTTTTAATTATTACGTCCCTTTATTCCCCTAATTGATGTTTCCTGCGACGAATAATCCTGTTTGTCATCAATCATTAATCCAACGTACAACGGTGCAATTTCCAGCGCTAATTACCTGTTTCTTCGGTAGAAAGGAGAACACCGACCGTAGCCGGTTAAAATGATAGATTTAACCGCTATAAATATATAGAATTCGCTATCGCCGACTATAATACCGATGATTATGTTACAAACGCTGTACACCTTTCTGTTTTACATGATCCAGCCGCTTATCTGGCTGCGCCTCTGGCTCCGGGGCCGCAAAATCCCCGCTTACCGCAAACGCTGGGGGGAGCGCTACGGCTTCTACAGGAATCAGGTAAAACCCGAAGGCATACTGCTGCATTCCGTCTCCGTCGGAGAGACGCTGGCCGCGGTGCCGCTGGTCCGCGCCTTGCGCCACCGTTATCCATCTCTGCCGATTACCGTCACCACCATGACGCCGACCGGCTCCGAGCGCGCGTTATCCGCATTCGGCAAAGATGTTTACCATGTCTACCTGCCCTACGATCTGCCCGGCGCTATGGCGCGCTTTCTCGACCATGTGCAGCCGCGTCTGGTAATCATCATGGAAACCGAGCTGTGGCCTAACCTGATCACGGCGCTGCACCAGCGCAAAATTCCGCTGATCATCGCCAACGCTCGTCTGTCCGAACGTTCCGCCAACGGCTACCGTAAACTCGGCCGCTTTATGCGAACGCTGCTGCGTCGCATCACCCTCATTGCGGTGCAAAATGAGGAAGATGGCGAGCGCTTTATCAATCTGGGGCTGAAACGCACCCAGTTGAACGTGACCGGCAGCCTGAAATTCGATATTTCCGTCACGCCGGAGCTGGCCGCGCGCGCCGTGACGCTGCGTCGACAGTGGGCGCCGCAGCGCCCGGTGTGGATCGCCGCCAGTACCCATGAAGGCGAAGAAAAAATCATCGTCGACGCCCACACCGAATTGCTGAAAGCCTTTCCTACTCTGTTGCTGATTCTGGTGCCGCGCCATCCCGACCGTTTTGACGATGCCAAAGCGATCGTCCGCAAGGCCGGGCTGGAATATACTCTGCGCAGCGCAGGTACCGTTCCTCCCGCCTCGTCTCATGTAGTGATTGGCGATACCATGGGTGAACTGATGCTGCTGTACGGCATTGCCGACCTGGCATTTGTCGGCGGCAGCCTGATTGAGCGGGGCGGACACAATCCGCTGGAACCGGCTGCGCACGCCATACCGGTGCTGATGGGACCGCATACCTTCAATTTCAAGGATATCTGCGCCCGCCTGCAGGAATCCGATGGGCTGATCACCGTGCGGGATACCGCATCGCTGGTGGAACAGGTCACCACCCTGCTGTCCGACGATGATTATCGCCGTTATCACGGCCACCATGCCGTGGACGTACTGCACAAAAATCAGGGCGCGCTGCAAAGTCTGCTGGCTCTGCTGGAGCCCTATCTGCCGCCACGGAGTCAGTAATGAGCCGGAAACGCCTGTCCGTCGTTCTTATCAGTCATAACGCGGCGGAGCTGCTGCCCGACTGTCTGGCGTCAGTCGACTGGGCCGACGAGATTATCGTGCTGGATTCCGGCAGCAGCGACGCCACACTGGATGTCGCCCGCCGCCACGGCGCGCAGGTTTATCAGAACACCGACTGGCCCGGTTTCGGCAAACAGCGTCAACTGGCGCAGCAGTATGCCAGCGGCGATTACATCTTCATGATTGATACCGACGAACGGGTCACGCCGGCGCTGCGGCAATCCATCGAGACGACGCTCGAATCCCCTGAAAGCGATGCCGTCTATCGCTGCGCGCGCCGCAATCTGTTTCTGGGGCGCTTCATGCGCCACAGCGGCTGGTATCCGGACGAGGTTATCCGCCTGTACCCCAACCGCTACCGTTACAACGACAACGCGGTACACGAATCCCTCGATTATGGCGCCGCCCGGGTGATTTCGCTGGATGGCGACCTGAAGCACCTGACCTGCCGGGACTTTTTCAGTTTCCAGCAAAAGCAGTTCGCCTACGCGGCAAGCTGGGCGGAAGAGCGCTTTCATCAGGGCAAACGCTGCGGTTTCTCCTCCATCGTACTGCACACGCTGGGAGCGTTTGTCAAAACCTGGCTGTTGCGGGCCGGCTTTCTGGACGGCAAACAAGGACTGTTGCTGGCCATCGTGAATGCACAGTACACATTTAACAAATATACTGGTCTATGGGCCCTGAATAACCGGCGCGACACTCACCAGGAACATCAGCACCATGAAGACTAGAGCCATCTATCCCGGCACCTTTGACCCGCTGACCAACGGCCATCTGGACCTGTTGACACGCGCGGCGCGCATGTTCGATCACCTGATTCTGGCTATTGCCGCCAGCCCCGGTAAAAAAACGCTGTTTACGCTGGAAGAACGGGTGGCGCTGGCTAAAGAAGCCACGCAGCATCTGTCGAACATCGAGGTGGTTGGGTTTACCGATCTGATGGCTAATTTCGCCCGGCAGCAGCGGGCGACGATTCTGGTGCGGGGGTTACGCGCCGTGTCTGATTTCGAATACGAACTGCAACTGGCCAAAATGAACCACCACCTGATGCCGACGCTGGAAAGCATATTTCTGATGCCATCGGAGCAGTGGTCTTTCATCTCATCGTCATTGGTTAAAGAAGTTGCCCGTCACGGCGGCGACGTTTCACACTTTTTGCCACGACCTGTCGCCGCTGCTCTGCTGGAAAAATTAGGCTGAGCGCTACGCTATCGTTGTTTAATTACTCCGGAACGGATTGCGCTTAACGCTGACAGCACTTACAGAAAAAAGTGCTGCGCTGGCCCTGCTTGATGCTCTCAATCGGCGTGCCGCAATGGTGACAGGGCTCGCCGCTGCGGCCATAGACCTGCAACTCCTGCGCAAAATAACCCGGTTTGCCATCGGACTGCAGAAAATCCCGCAGCGTGGTGCCGCCCTGCTCAATCGAGCGTTGCAATACCTGCTTGATGGAACGTACCAGTTGGTCCGCTTCAACCTCAGACAGCGAACCCGCCGGCCGGTTCGGCAGAATACCGGCGTTAAACAGCGACTCGCTGGCGTAGATGTTGCCTACGCCCACCACCAGCTTGTTATCCATAATCCACAGCTTGACCGGCGTTTTACGACCGCGGGATTGGGTGAACAGATAGCGACCGGAAAAATCGTCGCTGAGCGGTTCCGGCCCCAGATGCGCCAGCACCGAACTGGTCGCCGGGTCATCACACCACAGCCAGGCGCCGAAACGACGCGGATCGGTATAACGCAGCACCTTACCGCTGTCCATCACCAGGTCGACGTGGTCATGCTTATCCGGTTCGCTGTATTCCGGCAACACCCGCAAACTGCCGGACATGCCAAGATGGACGATTATCCAGCCGGTCGTCAGCTCAATCAGCAGGTATTTGGCGCGCCGCTGCACACTCAGCACCGGCGTATCGCTCAGCGACAGAATTTCAGGAGAGACGGGCCAGCGCAGGCGCGCATTACGCACCTCGGCATACAAAATGGTATGACCGACCAGCCAGGGTGAAATGCCGCGGCGGCTGGTTTCCACTTCGGGTAATTCTGGCATGCGTCCTCCGGTGAAACGTCCTGCTGAAGCGATAAAAAAACCCGGCCGAAGCCGGGTTTTTCAGATCCACTAAAATTACTTGATTTTAGCTTCTTTGTAGACGACGTGCTGACGAACGACTGGATCGAATTTTTTCAGTTCCAGTTTTTCCGGCATCGTACGTTTGTTCTTCGTAGTGGTATAGTAGTGACCAGTACCAGCAGAAGAAACCAGCTTGATCTTCTCGCGAACACCTTTAGCCATGATTCAGTTCCTTAATACTTTTCACCACGGGCACGCAGATCGGCCAGAACCGCTTCGATACCCTTTTTATCGATAACACGCATACCTTTAGCAGATACGCGCAGCGTTACAAAACGCTTCTCACCTTCAACCCAAAAACGATGGGAATGCAGGTTTGGCAGAAAACGGCGTTTAGTCGCATTCATTGCGTGGGAACGGTTATTACCGGTCACCGGACGCTTGCCAGTAACTTGGCAGACTCGGGACATGTCTATTCTCCAAAAATCAAATCAGCTCGAGCTTCGTAGAGGGTGTCGGCCGCCTCGTCAGGCTTTAGAGCCCATCTCAGCAACTTCACTGAAAAGACTCTGTCATCAGGGTAAACCTGCTGAGATAGGCTCTTAACGCCACACCCAAGATTCTCAAAGGTGGCGTAGTATACGCTCTGAAGCGTATGCGCTCAAGTCCCGAACAGCTAAAGATCCCACAGGATCGCGGAAATATCTTTCAAATCCACCCTCGCTCGGCAAAAGAAACGTACTCGCCGCGCCCGATAACCAGGTGGTCGAGCACCCGAATTTCCAGCAACTGACAGGCTTGCACGATTTTTCCGGTGATGGAACGGTCGGCCTGACTGGGCTCCGCTCGACCGGACGGATGGTTATGCGCCAGAATCAGCGCGGCGGCGTTGGCTTTGAGAGCCTCACGCACAATCTCGCGCGGATGCACCTCCACGCTGCTGATCGTGCCGGCGAACATTTCCTGATGACGAATCACCCGATGCTGGTTATCCAGAAACATCACCAGAAAGATCTCCCGTTCATGATGCGCCAGCAGCAATTGCAGATACTGCTGCGTCACTTCCGGGTTAAGCATGGCGTCCTCCCGCGCCAGATGGGAAGAAAACAGCCGCCGGGCCAGCTCCGCCACCGCCTGCAGCTGCGTATATTTGGACACCCCCACGCCCCGTGCGGTGCAAAAGGTGTCTTTGTCCGCCATCATGAGCTGATACAACGACCCAAACTGCACCAGCAGACTTTCCGCCAGTTGCATCACATGCGTACCTGCGATGCCGGTACGCAGAAAGATCGCCAACAGTTCCGTATCGCTCAACGCCCCGGCGCCCAGCGTCATCAGTTTTTCACGCGGCGCACACCCGTCATTCCATGCCATTGCTGCTCTCCTTGCCGAACGGTGGCTTATCATCCCATGCGTCCGCCAAAGGGACGACAGGCCGGTGCGCGGGTTGCGAGGCGTTCCGCAATTTTTTCTGTATCAGGAAATGCGATACCTAACATTCCTCGACCTGCGGCAGCTTATGATAAAATGCAGCCTCTTTTCGGCTGACAAACGGATATAACGATGACAGATTCTTCCAGTCTGCACGGGCTTTCCGGCACGCTGCTTGCGGAAAAACGGCTTGCAGGAAAACATATCGTACTGGGCATCAGCGGCGGCATCGCCGCCTACAAATGCCCGGAACTGGTTCGACGCCTGCGCGACAGAGGCGCCGAGGTGCGCGTGGTGATGACGCCCGCCGCCAGCGCGTTTATCACGCCGTTGACGCTGCAGGCGGTGTCCGGTCATCCGGTATCGACCGATCTGCTGGATCCCGCCGCTGAGGCCGCCATGGGCCATATCGAGCTGGGGAAATGGGCGGACCTGGTGATTCTGGCTCCTGCGTCAGCAGACCTGATCGCCCGGATGGCGGCAGGCATGGCCAACGATCTGCTGACTACCGTCTGTCTGGCGACGGCGGCGCCTGTCGCCATCGCACCGGCCATGAACCAGCAGATGTACCGCGCCGCCGCCACACAGCACAATCTGGGCGTGCTGGCTGCCCGCGGCGCGTTGATCTGGGGTCCGGACAGCGGCAGTCAGGCCTGTGGCGATGTCGGCCCCGGCCGGATGATTGATCCGCTGGAGATTGTGGCGAACGCCGACGCGCACTTCTCTCATGTCAATGATCTGCAACACCTCAGTGTTATGGTGACGGCAGGGCCGACGCGTGAAGCGCTGGATCCGGTGCGCTTCATCAGCAATCACAGTTCCGGGAAAATGGGATTCGCCATCGCCGCCGCCGCCGCAGCGCGCGGGGCTCGCGTGACGCTGGTGGCAGGCCCGGTTAATTTACCGACGCCTGATAACGTCACCCGTATTGATGTCATCAGCGCGCAGGAAATGCACCAGGCCGTGATGCGTGAAGCGCCACAGCAGAATATCGTGGTGGGCTGCGCCGCCGTGGCGGACTACCGGGCGCAGGCGATCGCCGATGAAAAGATCAAAAAACAGGGTGATGAAATCAGTGTCACTTTGGTCAAAAATCCGGATATCATCGCCGATGTGGCCGCCATGAGCGAAAACCGTCCTTATGTTGTCGGGTTTGCCGCCGAAACCAGTAATGTGGAAGAATACGCGCGCCAGAAACTGGCCCGCAAACAGCTGGACCTGATTTGCGCGAATGATGTATCCCTTTCCGATCAAGGGTTTAATTCGGAAAATAATGCATTGCATCTTTTCTGGCCAGGCGGGGATAAGCGCCTGCCGCACGGCAGCAAACACCTGCTGGGCCAACAGTTAATCGACGAGATTGTCAGCCGTTATGATGAAAAAAATCGACGTAAAAATTCTTGATGCGCGTATCGGGCAACAGTTCCCGCTGCCGACCTACGCAACGCCGGGTTCTGCCGGGCTGGACCTGCGCGCCTGTCTGGACAGCGCGGTGGAACTGGCGGCTGGCGCAACCACGCTGGTGCCGACCGGTCTGGCTATCCACATCGGCGACCCGTCGCTGGCTGCGGTGATCCTGCCTCGTTCGGGTCTCGGCCACAAACATGGCGTGGTGCTGGGCAATCTGGTGGGTCTGATCGATTCCGACTACCAGGGTCAGTTGATGGTGTCGGTCTGGAACCGCGGTAGTCAGTCTTTCACCATCGAACCCGGTGAACGCATTGCCCAGATGGTATTCGTGCCGGTGGTGCAGGCCGAATTCAATCTGGTTAACGATTTTGTCGGCAGCGAACGGGGAGAGGGTGGTTTCGGCCATTCCGGCCGTCACTGATACGCCCCATCCCTGCCTCCCAGGAAAACTATAAAGCCACAGCGTTAATGCGACTGTGGCGCTATCTGGTGTTTGTCCGTCACATTTTTATCAAGGGTCTTTTCTGACATGGCAGAGAAAGAAAATACGAAAAGGAATCGTCGCGAAGAAATTCTGCAGGCGCTAGCGCAGATGCTGGAATCCAGCGACGGCAGTCAACGCATTACCACCGCCAAGCTGGCCGCCACCGTCGGCGTTTCAGAAGCCGCGCTTTACCGGCACTTTCCCAGCAAAACGCGGATGTTTGACAGCCTGATCGAATTTATTGAAGACAGCCTGACCACTCGCATCAACCTGATTCTGCAGGATGAAAAAGACACCTTTAACCGGCTGCGGCTGATTTTGTTGCTGATTCTCGGCTTTGCGGAGAAAAACCCCGGCCTGACGCGCATTCTCACCGGTCACGCGCTGATGTTCGAGCAGGATCGGTTGCAGGGCCGCATCAACCAGCTGTTTGACCGCATCGAATCCCAGTTGCGTCAGGTACTGCGCGAACACAAGCTGCGTAGCGGCGAAGCGTTCCGCCATGACGAAACGCTGCTGGCCAGCCAGTTGCTGGCGTTCTGCGAAGGCATGCTGTCGCGCTTTACCCGCTCCGAGTTTCGTACCCTGCCCACGCAGGATTTCGATACCCGCTGGCCGCTGCTGGCTGCCCAGCTTCAGTAACCGCACTGCGTGGCAACTCGCCACGCCGCTTATTTCACGCCCTGAATTTCACACGCCGAACTGCGCGCGATAGGCTTTCACCGCCTCCAGATGCGCGGCCATCTCCGGTTTTTCGGCCAGATAGGTAATCAGATCTTCCAAGGTGATGATCGACGTAACCTTGCACTGGTAGTCGCGTTCCACTTCCTGAATGGCAGACAGTTCGCCGCGGCCGCGTTCCTGACGGTCCAGCGCGATCAGCACGCCCGCCAGCGTCGCCCCCTGCGCGGCGATGATTTCCATCGACTCGCGGATGGCGGTGCCGGCGGTAATCACATCGTCCACCAGCATGATGCGGCCTTTCAGCGGGCTGCCGACCAGATTGCCGCCCTCGCCGTGATCCTTGGCTTCCTTACGGTTGAAGCAGTACGGCACATCGCGGTCGTGGTGCTCCGCCAGCGCCACCGCAGTGGTGGTGGCAATCGGAATGCCCTTGTAGGCCGGCCCGAACAAGACGTCGAATTCGACGGCGGCGTCCACCAGCGCCTCGGCATAAAAACGCCCCAGCAACGCCAGATCGCTCCCGGTGTTGAACAGCCCGGCATTAAAGAAATAAGGGCTGATACGCCCGGATTTCAGGGTAAATTCGCCGAACTTCAATACCTGCTTGCTGAGTGCGAATTCGATAAACTGGCGCTGGTAGGCTTTCATGACTCCCTCTCCTGTAACGACCGCGGGGCGCCCCGCCGTCCTGACGACATAGCATAAAAAAATGATGGCATAAAAAAGCGACCACTGGGGTCGCTTTGAAAAATCAGTCGGCCAGTGCGGCCTTCTGCGCGTTGACAATATCTTCGATGCCCCGGCGCGCCAGCGCCAGCAACGACAACAACTCATCGTGGCTGAACGGCTCGCCCTCGGCGGTGCCCTGCACCTCGATCATACGGCCATCTTCGGTCATCACCACGTTCATGTCGGTTTCCGCCGCGGAGTCTTCCACGTATTCCAGGTCGCACACCGCTTCGCCGTTGACGATCCCGACCGATACCGCCGCCACCATGCCTTTCAGCGGGCTGGTTTTCAGCTTGCCGCTGGCCACCATGCCATTCAGCGCGTCGGCCAGGGCCACACAGGCGCCGGTGATGGACGCGGTGCGGGTGCCGCCATCGGCCTGCAGCACATCGCAATCCAGCGTGATGGTGTATTCACCCAATTTGTTCAGATCGACCGCGGCGCGCAGCGAACGGGCGATCAGCCGCTGGATTTCCAGCGTGCGGCCGCCCTGCTTGCCTTTCGCCGCTTCACGGGCGTTACGGCTGTGAGTAGAACGCGGCAGCATACCGTATTCAGCGGTAATCCAGCCTTGTCCCTGACCTTTCAGAAAACGCGGTACCCCTTCTTCCACCGTGGCGTTGCACAATACCTTGGTATCGCCAAACTCAACCAGCACCGATCCTTCGGCATGTTTGGTGTAGTGGCGGGTTAATGTAAGAGGGCGGATTTGCTGGGCATTTCGGCCTGTTGGGCGCATGGCTCGTCTCCGGGCAGGTTCATTAAACTGGCGCGCATTATACGGTCTTCCCCCTGCCCTGCCTACCGCCAGTCACGATTAAAATTTCATCAATTTTTCCGCCGCCATCCGCCTCACTGGCTGGAGAGCCGCGGCCCAGCCATGTAGAATGCGGGCATTGTCTATCCGCTGGCCGTTGATGCCCATGAGTGACCCAGCCGCTTCACCCACTTCACCGACGTCGTCCGACAAGAAAATCCCCTGGCAGCAGCAGGGCTCGACGCCGGATTACCGCTTTTCGCTGGCCAACGAGCGTACTTTTCTGGCCTGGATCCGCACCGCGCTGGCGTTTCTGGCGGGCGCGGTCGCCATTGACCAGTTTGCGCCCACGCTGGCGCCGCCCGCCGTCCGGGGCGGCATTGCGGTGGTGCTGTCGCTGGCGGCGGCGCTGCTGGCGTGGATGGCTTATCGACGCTGGGCCGACAACGAGCGGGCGATGCGCACCGGGCAAGCGCTGCCTTATACCCGTATGCTGATTATCATCGCCAGCTGCGTGAGCGCCATTTCCGTCGCGCTGGCGTTGGTTATCCTGCTGCTGTAGGCCGCCATGATTCCCTCTGCCGATACCCCGCCGCGCGATCCGGGTCTGCAGCCGGAACGTACGCGGCTTGCCTGGTCGCGGACCGCTTTTGTGCTGCTGGTCAACAGCGTACTGCTGTTGAAAGCCGGATCGATGAAAAGCCAGCCGCTGATGCTGGTTGTCGGGCTGTTTCTGCTGCTGATGACGCTGATTACCTATATCTGGTCACGCCTGCGGTTGCGCGCCCTGTTGCGCAGCGGCTACCCCTGCACCCGGCAATTAATGTGGATGATGCGGCTACTGATGCTGACGGTGGTGGCAACCGCACTGAGTCTGCTGCTCGGGCTGGTGGTCTTCTACACGTAATCCGCGAAGCGTTTTCCTACTGATGTAAAAGATTTTGATCTGCCTGTTTCGACATAACCCGCCGCTATACCCTGCCGGCATTTGCAAACACTATTCCTTAAATAACAATAAATTAAATAAAACCACACCTATAACTCCAGGTTATACCCCACCCATAAACAAGCATTCGTCAGGAAAAAAGCATCGTGGAATAGTCTTAGACATCACCTTTATGCAACCACGGATAAGACATCATGCTGATTCCACAACCTTACCTGCTTTTTCTTGGCGACGTGACCGACCCGCTGGCGGTGAAAACGGCGCGCGGCATTCACACCTGGCGCCCCGAACAGTGCGTAGGTCAGCTGCGCCTGCCGGGCAGCACGGTGTCGCTGGGGCTCGATGATCTGGATATTCCGTCCGCCGTGGCGCGCGGCGCCAAAACGCTGGTGCTGGGCACCGCCAACGCCGGCGGTTTTCTGCCGCCGCACTGGCTGGATACCGTGCGCGCCGCTATCGAAGCCGGCATGAACGTCGCCAACGGCCTGCATCAGCGCCTGATCGACGTCCCCGGTTTGCAGGCGCTGGCGGAACAGCATCAGGTACAACTGTTCGATATTCGCCACCTGCGCCCGGAACTGACCGTCGGCAGCGGCAAAAAACGCAGCGGCAAGCGTGTGCTGACCGTCGGCACCGACTGCTCGGTCGGTAAGATGTACACCTCGCTGGCGCTGGAATCCGCCATGCGCGCGCAGGGGCTGAAAGCCGATTTTCGCGCCACCGGCCAGACCGGGGTGCTGGTCGCCGGCGACGGCATCGCCATTGACGCGGTGATCGCCGACTTCATCGCCGGCGCGGCGGAAGCGCTGTCTCCGGCCAACGACGACGACCACTGGGATATCGTCGAAGGCCAGGGATCGCTGTTTCATCCGTCCTACGCCGGGGTGACCACCGGTCTTATCCACGGCGCACAGCCGCACTGGCTGGTGATGTGCCACGAAATGGGTCGCCCGCACATGCGCCACCTGCCCCATCAGCCGATGGTGGAACTGGGCGACTGCGTGGACGCCAACCTGCGCGCCGCCCGCGTCACCAATCCGGACGTACAGTTGGCCGGTTTCGCCATCAACACCTCCAACTATGGCGAACAGGAAGCGCGCGATTACTGCCGTGACCTGAGCGAACGCTTTGGCGTGCCGGCCACCGACCCGATCCGCTTCGGTATCGATGACATTGCGACACTGCTGAAAACCCGGGGGTAAGCCCATGCGACAGATGCAAATCGAAACCGTGGAATTGCCGCTGGCTCGTCCTTTCGCCATCTCCCGCGGCACCCGTACCGCCGTCACGGTGGTGCGCGTTACGCTGGAAGAGCGCGGCTTTATCGGCCGGGGAGAATGCACCCCCACCGCGCACTATCAGGAAACCGCCGACAGCGTGACCCACCAGTTGGAAACCGTGCGTCAGGCGGTGGAAAACGGCATCGGCCTGGAAGCATTGCAGCAGTCGTTGCCGCCGGGCTCGGCCCGCAACGCGCTGGACTGCGCCCTATGGCGGCTGAACGCCGCGCTGGCCAGACAGACGCTGTGGCAGCACCTCGCCATTGCGCCGCCGCAGTCGATCATCACCGCCGAGACCCTGAGTCTCGACAGCGTGGAAAACATGGCGAACGCCGCCAAAGACGCGGTCTCCCGCGGCGCGCTGTTGCTGAAAATCAAGCTCGATCGGGAACTGATTCTGGAAAAAGTGGCGGCGATTCGCCAGTCCGCGCCCAACGTGACGCTGATTGTGGACGCCAACGAAGCCTGGGGCGGACTGGAACTGGAGCCGCTGCTGCGCCAGCTTGCCGCGCATCGCATCGCGATGGTGGAGCAGCCGTTGCCCGCCGGGCAGGACAGCGCGCTGGCGACGTTTGAACACGCCATTCCGGTGTGCGCCGACGAAAGCTGCCATCACCGCGGCGACATCGCCGCCCTGCGCGACCGCTACGAAATGATCAACATCAAGCTGGACAAGTGCGGCGGGCTGACCGAAGCGCTGGCGATGGTGGCGGAAGCACGCCAGTACGACATGCGCATCATGGTGGGCTGCATGCTCGGCTCCTCGCTGGCGATGGAAGCCGCCATGCCGGCGGCGCTGGCCGCCGAACACGTGGATCTGGACGGCCCGATCTGGCTGGCGGCGGACAGCTCGCCGTACCTGACGTATAACCTCGGCCGCATCTGGCTGTGACAGAACCTACCGGAGTGACGATGACGGATACCACCTCAACCGCAATCCCTGCTGCGATCGCGTCCGACCCGGCGCCGCAACCGGTGCTGGAGATCGATGACCTGAGCGTTAGCTTCAGCGGCCGCTCCGGCACCCATCTGGCGCTCAAGGGCGTCTCTTTCAGCCTCAACAAAGGGGAAGTGGTGGCGGTGGTCGGCGAGAGTGGCTCCGGCAAGTCGGTCACCTCTCTGACGGTAATGGGGCTGCTGGCCGCTTCCGCCCGCATTGAACGCGGCGGTATCCGCTTTATCGATAGCGCCGGTCGCCGCCACGACCTGCTGAGCATGAAGGACGACGCCCGCCGTCGGCTGCGCGGCCGCGATATGGCGATGATCTTTCAGGAGCCGATGACCTCGCTCAACCCGGTGCTGAAAGTGGGCGACCAGCTCACCGAGGCGTTGCTGGATCACCAGATGTGCGACGCCGCCAGCGCCGACAACAAAGCGCGCGAGCTGCTGCGCAAGGTGCGCATCGCCGACATCGACCGGGTGATGGACAGCTACCCGCACTCGCTGTCCGGCGGCATGCGTCAGCGGGTGATGATCGCTCAGGCACTGGCCTGCGACCCGCAGTTGCTGATCGCCGACGAACCCACCACCGCGCTGGATGTCACGGTGCAGGCGCGCATCCTGCAAATCCTGCGCGACCTGCAACGCCAGAGCAACATGTCGGTGTTGTTCATCACCCACGACATGGGCGTGGTAGCGGAAATCGCCGACCGCGTGGTGGTGATGTACCGCGGCGAGGTGGTGGAACAGGGAACGGTGGACGCCATTTTCAACCGCCCGCAGCACGACTACACCAAAGCGCTGCTGGCGGCGGTGCCGCGGCTGGGCGACATGCGCGACAGCGCCTGGCCCCGCCGTTTCCCGCTGCTGGGGCAGCAAAGCGCCGCGCCCGAACAGGACCATACCACCGCGCGTTATGACGCGCCGCCGCTGCTCGATATCCGCGGCCTGAAAGTCTATTACCCGATACGCAGCGGCATTCTCTCCTCCGTCACCCACCGGGTACATGCGGTGGAGCAGATCGATTTCGCCGTCTGGCCGGGCGAAACGCTGGCGATCGTCGGCGAATCCGGCTGCGGCAAATCCACCACCGGGCGGGCCTTGCTGCGTCTGGTGGAAAGCCAGACCGACAGCCTGCTGTTCGACGGGCAGGAAATCGCCAGCCTGCGCGACCGCGACTTCCAGCCGCTGCGCCGCAAAATGCAGATGGTGTTTCAGGACCCGTACGCCTCGCTCAACCCGCGTCTGACCGTCGGTTTCACCATCGCCGAGCCGCTGTTGCTGCACGGGCTGGTGAAATCGCTGGAAGACGCCACGCCGCAGGTACAGGCGCTGCTGAAAAGCGTCGGCCTGCAACCGGAACACGCCCAGCGCTATCCGCACGAATTTTCCGGCGGCCAGCGCCAGCGTATCGCCATCGCCCGCGCTATGGCGCTGCAACCGCAGGTGATCATCGCCGACGAGGCGGTGTCGGCGCTGGACGTGTCGATTCAGGCGCAGGTGGTCAACCTGATGATGGATTTACAGCAGAAAACCGGCGTGTCGTGGATTTTCATCTCCCACGACATGGCGGTGGTGGAACGCATCGCCAACCGCGTGGCGGTGATGTACCTCGGTCAGATCGTGGAAATCGGCCCGCGCCAGTCGGTATTCAACAATCCGCAGCATCCGTATACCCGACGCCTGCTGGCTTCGGTGCCGATCGCCGACCCCGGCCGCCGCTATGCGCGCGAGCTGGACGACAGCGAAATTCCCTCGCCGCTGCGCAAGGCGAACGAGGTGGTGGAAAAAGCCCGTTACCGCGAAGTCGCCCCGCACCATTGGGTGAGCGAAGCCGGGCTCGGACCGTCCGCCAGTAGTAAATCGTAGTTAGTTATAAACCGTAGTTAGTTATAAACCGTAGTTAGTTGTAAATCGTAGTGCCGTCCAACACCAGGGACACCTCACGTCACCGTGAGCGATAACAAACCGTCATACACGAACGGTTGATTACATCATAAAAAACAAAAAGTTAATAAAAGCAGCAATCACAACCAGCAACACACACCATTTACAGGAGACACCATGAAACCGTTACTATCCACAGTAACTTCACGCCGTTCCGCTGTCGCTCTTGGGCTGTCATTGTGTCTGGCCGCTGCGGCTCAGGCACAGGATCTGCGCATTTCCATGTATGCCGATATTACCGGGCTGGACCCGCACGATACCTCGGACACCCTGAGCTACTCCATCCAGAGCGGGATCTTCGAGCGTCTGTTCCAGTTCGACAACCAGATGAAACTGGTACCGCGGCTGGCCACCGGTTACACCGGCAACGCCGACGCCACCGAATTCACCATCACCCTGCGCGAAGGCGTCACCTTCCAGGACGGCACGCCGTTCAACGCCGATGCGGTGAAAGCCAACCTCGACCGTCTGGCCGACCAGACCAAAGGGCTCAAGCGCAACAGCCTGTTCAACATGATCAAAAGCGTGACGGTACTGTCGCCGACGCAGGTGAAAATCGAGCTGAACAAATCCTTCGGCGCCTTCGTCAACACGCTGGCCCACCCGTCGGCGGTGATGCACAGCCCGGCGGCGCTGAAACAGTATCCGGACGAAACCCAGCTGCGCGTGCATCCGGTCGGCACCGGCCCGTTCAAGTTCTCCGAATGGCAGCAGGGTAAAGACGTCAAGCTGGTGAAATACGACAACTACTGGCAGAAAGGCTGGCCGAAAGTCGACAGCGTGACCTTCTACCCGTCGCCGGAAGACGCCACCCGCGTCGCGGCGCTGAAATCCGGTCAGTCCGACGCCATCTACCCGCTGCCGTCCGACCTGGTAAGCACGGTGGAAGGCGACGCCAAGCTGGCTATCCAGCGTGACCCCAGCATCTATCTGTACTACATGGCGATCAACACCCAGCACGCGCCGCTGAACGACGTGCGTGTGCGTCAGGCGCTGAACTACGCCATCAACCGTACCATCTGGCTGAAAGTCGGCTTTGCCGGCATGGGCTTGCCCGCCGCCTCCGCCATGGCGCCGCGCGTACAGTTCTTCACCAGCCAGAGCGAACCGAACTACACCTACAGCCCGGCCAAGGCCAAAGAACTGCTGAAGGAAGCCGGCTACGAAAAAGGGCTGGAGCTGAAACTGTGGACCACCAACACCACCGCCGCGGTGCGTAGCGCCCAGTTCTTCAAACAGCAGCTGGAACAAGTCGGCATCAAGGCGACCGTCACCCCGATGGACTCCGGCGCGCGCAACGAAAAACTGTGGGGCGTGAAAGACCCGAAACAGGCCGAGTTTGACCTGTACTACGGCGGCTGGTCGCCGTCCACCGGCGATGCCGACTGGGCGCTGCGTCCGCTGTTCGCTACCGAGTCCTGGGTGCCGAAAGCCTACAACGTCTCTTACTACAGCAACCCGGACGTGGACAAAGCCATCATGGCCGGTCTGGCGACTCCGGATAACGACAAACGCGCCGCCGCTTACGCCGATGCTCAGAAGCTGATCTGGAAAGACGCGCCGGTGGTGTTCCTGGGCGTGCCGGACAACCTGGTGGGCAAAGTGAAAAATCTGTCCGGCGTTTACATGCTGGCTGACGGTTCGCTGATCTTCGATCAGGCTGAGTTCAAGTAATCGCACAGGGGATCGCCATGTTTGCTTATATCGTCCGACGTTTGCTGGAAATGATCCCGGTCTTGCTGGTGATCTCCCTGTTGGTGTTCGGTTTTATCAAGCTGTTACCGGGTGACCCGGCGCGGATCTACGCCGGCCCCGACGCCCCCATCGAGGCGGTGGAAGCCGCCCGTGAGCGTCTGGGGTTGAACGATCCGCTGCCGCAGCAGTACCTCAACTGGCTGGATGGGCTGGTGCACGGCGATCTCGGCATCACCTACCGCACCCAGCAGCCGGTGCTGACGGTCATCCAGAAAAGTTTTATGCCGACGCTGTGGCTGGCGTTGGCCGGTTTCGCCTGGTCGGTGATCCTCGGACTGCTGATCGGCGTGTTTGCCGCGCTTAAACGCGGCAAATGGCAGGACTGGTCGCTGATGAGTCTGGCGGTGGGTGGTATCTCGATGCCGCCGTTCTGGCTCGGCCTGCTGCTGATCCAGTTCGTCGCCATGCCGTTCGGCGTGTTCTCGGTCAGCGGCTACAACAAACCGGCCGACATCATCCTGCCCGCGTTGACGCTGGGCGCTTCGGTGGCCGCCGTGATGGCGCGTTTTACCCGTTCCGCCTTCCTGGAAGTGATGCAGGAAGATTATGTACGCACCGCCCGCGCCAAAGGGCTGCGCCAGCGGCTGATCGTCTGGAAACACGTGATGCGCAACGCGCTGATTCCGGTTATCACCATGCTCGGGTTGCAGTTCGGTTTTCTGCTGGGCGGCTCCATCGTGGTGGAAAGCGTGTTCAACTGGCCGGGGCTCGGCTGGCTGCTGATCGAATCCATCAAGACGCAGGATCAGCCGGTGATTCAGGCGCTGGTGATGCTGTTCGTGTTTGAATTTATTCTGATTAATCTGCTGGTCGACCTGCTGTACGCGGTGGTGAACCCGGCCATTCGTCTGCGTTAGGAGCTGCGATGAACACTTCTCAAGAGCCGACCGTGGCGACCTCATCCGCCCTGAACGACAGCGCGATTCGTTCACCGTGGCGTGATTTTCTGCATGCGTTCATCCGCAACCCGATGGCGCTGGCTTCCGGCGGTTTTGTCCTGCTGCTGGTGCTGGTGGCGGTGTTCGCCCCCTGGCTGGCGCCCTGGAATCCGATGGATCCGGACTGGATGGCGCTCGGCGAGGCGCCGACCACCAGCCACTGGATGGGCACCGACGATCTGGGCCGCGACGTAATGAGCCGCATTATTTACGGCGCGCGCATCTCGCTCTACATCGGCATCGTCTCGGTTACGCTCGGTATGCTGGCGGGCATCGCCCTCGGTTTGCTGGCGGGCTATTATGGCCGCAGCATCGACATGCTGATCATGCGCGGTTGCGACGTACTGTTCGCCTTTCCCGGCATGCTGCTGGCGATCGCAGTGGTGGCGATCCTCGGCCCCGGCCTCAATAACGTGATTATCGCGGTGGCGGTGTTCAGCGTGCCGGTGTTCGCCCGTATCGTGCGCGCCTCCACGCTGTCGCTCAAACAGGCAGCCTATGTCGAAGCGGTACGCTGCGCCGGCGCGCCGGACCGGGTGATTCTGCTGCGCCATATTCTGCCCGGCACGCTGTCGAACGTGATCGTTTATTTCACCATGCGCATCGGCACCAGTATCCTGACCGCGGCCGGCCTGAGTTTCATCGGCCTGGGGCCAGAGCCGGACGTACCCGAGTGGGGCAACATTCTGGCGATGAGCCGTAGCATGATGATGGCGGGACAATGGCACGTCAGCGTGTTCCCCGGTCTGGCGATCTTCTGCACCGTGCTGGCGTTCAACCTGCTGGGCGACGCGCTGCGCGATACGCTGGACCCGAAACTGAAAAGCTGAGCAAACACACCATGACATGTTACCAACAGGCACGACTGGCGCCGCTGCTGCAACGCTGGCGCTCGGAACGACAGCTCGGCACGCCGCGTACGCCGCTCGGCCCGCACAATCGCCTGAGCGACGTGCCCGGCGTGCGGGTCGGCCACCATACACTGGCGCAGGGCGAGATTCAGACCGGCGTCACCGCCATCGTGCCGCCCGGCGATAACCTGTTTATACAACCGTTGCCCTGCGGCGCCGCGGTGCTCAACGGCTTCGCCAAACCGGTGGGGCTGGTGCAGATTGAAGAGCTGGGACGATTGCAGACACCTATCCTGCTCAGCAACACCCTGTCGGTCGGCACGCTGTTTACCACGCTGGTGCGCGACGCCATTGGCCGTAATCCGGAACTGGGCCGTAGCTTGCCGACCGTCAACCCGCTGGCGCTGGAGTGCAACGACGGCTGGCTCAACGATATTCAGGCGCTGGCGGTCAGCGAAGAGATGGCGCGCGCGGCGCTGGATAACGCCACGGCCGATTTCGCCCGCGGCAGCGTCGGCGCCGGGCGCGGCATGAGCTGCTTTGCGCTCAAAGGCGGCATCGGCACCGCCTCCCGGCTGATTCCGGAACTGAACGCCACCCTCGGCGTGCTGGTGCTGGCCAATTTCGGCACCCTCTCCGCCCTGACGCTGGACGGCGTACAGGTCGGCGAGGCGATCGCGCCGCTGCTGCCGGAACTGGCGCCCCAGCGCGACGCCGGTTCCATCATCATTATTATGGCCACCGACGCCGCGCTGGATGCCCGTCAGTTGACCCGCATCGCCCGTCGCGCCGGCGCCGGTCTTGGGCGGCTCGGCAGCTACTGGGGGCACGGCTCCGGCGATATCGCGGTGGCCTTTTCCACCCAGCCGACGCCCCAACCGCCGGAAGACGCACAGCTGGAAGCGCTGCTCAATGCGGCGGCCGACGCCACCGAACACGCGGTGCTGGATGCCCTGCTGCAGGCAGAGGCCGTCACCGGTTTTCGCGGCCACCATCGCCCGGCCCTGACGCAGGTGCTGGATCGTCTGGCACAGGATTTCCCCGCATAACCGCCTGATGAAACAGGCGCTAAGGAAGCTGACATGAAAGTATTTATTTCTGCGGATATCGAAGGCATCGCGGGCGTGATGCGCCCGGAACAGTGCAGCCCCGGCACACCGGAATACCAGTTAGCCCGCGGGCTGATGGAGCAGGAGGTGAACGCCGCCATTGAAGGCGCCTTCGCCGGCGGCGCCAGCGAAGTGGTCGTCGCCGACAGCCACGCCGCCATGACCAACCTACGCGCCGAGAATATCGACCCGCGCGCCCGGCTGGTGCAGGGCAAACCGCGCGGTTTGTCGATGGTGGAAGGCTTACAACAGCAACAGTTCGATGGCCTGATGTTCATCGGCTACCACAGCGCCGCCGGAGAACACGGCGTGCTGGCGCACACTATCAACGGCCGGGCGTTTTATCGGGTGCGCATCAACGGCGAAGTGATGGGCGAAAGCGATATCTACGCCGCCGCCGGCGCGGAACTGAACACCCCGCTGTGGCTGGTGAGCGGCGACGATACGCTGCAAACCTGGATCAATCGTTACTACCCGGCGGCGGACTACGCCTGCGTCAAGCGCGCCATTTCCCAGACCGCAGCGGAGTCGCTGAGTCCGGAAGCGGCGCGCAACGCCATCCGGCTGGCGGCGACCCAAGCGGTGCAAAAGGCGCATAAAGAGACAACCACCCGCCTGCAGCCGCCGTATGCACTGGAGCTGATGGTCGCCAAACCGGTGCTGGCAGACCTGTTCTGCCTGATTCCAGGCGTCGTCCGCAAAGACGCGATCACCGTGGGCTATCAATCCCCGACCATCGCGCCGATCGTCAGCCTGCTGGGTGCCTTTTCCTATCTGGCGACCACGCAAAACTAAGCAATATTCAGACTGCTGACAAACCTCTAAGTATAGGAATGTGGGTTTTTCCGGCGTCAAAACTGTGCTGAGGCGAGCGACTTCGTCGGGTGAGCAGCAAGGAAGCTGCGAAAGCCCGTGCCGCGTCTGGAACGCGTCACGGGCGGCCCGAATAGCGAAGGCGAACGCCGAAGGTATCGCGCCAGCGGCACAGTTTAGCCACCAGCCAGTGGTCAAGGAGAGGCGGCGTTTGAGCCTCTCCTTGTCGGGCGTACGATGATTCCGCAAAGGAACCCGAGGTCATTACGCACGAAACGCTCCACGGTTCTGACATGGCTTCGCCTGTAATAAAACAACATGGCGGTTTGTTAACCGCCTCAGTCTTGTGAATAACGGAGAGACGATGAAACCGGTCATTGTGATTCATGGCGGCGCAGGCGCGTTAAGCCGCACGGCGATGGACAGCGAGAAAGAACAGCGCTATCGCGCCGCGTTGCAGGCGATTGTGAACCGTGGGCAGGAAATTCTGGCCGCCAACGGCAGCGCGCTGGATGCGGTCACCGAAGCGGTGCGTATGCTGGAAGAGTGCCCGCTGTTCAATGCGGGTAAAGGGGCGGTGTTTACCCACCTCGGCACCCACGAACTGGACGCCAGCATCATGGACGGCCGTTCGCTGGAAGCAGGCGCCATCGCCGGTGTTAACCACATCCGCAACCCGATTCTGGCGGCCCGCGCGGTGCTGGAGCGCAGTCCGCATGTGATGTTCACCGCCGACGGCGCCGAAGCCTTTGCCCGCGAGCAGGGGCTGGAAATGGTCGAACCGAGCTTTTTCTCCACCGACGAACGTTATCAGCAGTTGCTGAAAGCGCAGGCGGGCGACGGCAAGATCCTGCTGGATCACGACGGCGAACGTCAGGCGCAGGGCGCCGATCCGCTCGATCCGGATCGCAAATTCGGCACCGTTGGCGCGGTAGCGCTGGACGCAGCCGGTAATCTGGCGGCGGCGACCTCCACCGGCGGCATGACCAACAAACGCGCCGGGCGTGTCGGCGACTCGCCGATCGTCGGCGCAGGCTGTTACGCCAACAACCGCACCGTCGCCGTCTCCTGCACCGGCACCGGCGAAGTATTCATGCGCACCGTCGCCGCTTACGACGTCTCGGCGTTGATGGAATACGGCAACCTGCCGCTGTCGCATGCCGCCGACAAAGTCGTTATGGAAAAAGTGCTGGCGCTGGGCGGTAGCGGCGGGCTGATCGCCGTCGACCATCAGGGCAACATCGCGCTGCCGTTCAACAGCGAAGGCATGTACCGCGGTTACGGTTACGTCGGCGAAGACGCGGTAGTGGGGATTTATCGGTAACAACGATCCCCGTCGTGTCTGCATATTAGTCAGGCTATATCCCACACCATTTATTCACTGGCGGATATCTGCCACAGTGGCGAATCTGGACCTTGTACCAGACTCGCCATTTTTACCCGTCAGTACCTCAATTTTCTGTCAGTCACCAGCCACTCACGTTTTATAATAACGATAACCCACTGGGCAGTGGATGATCGCGGATATCCAGCTCGCCGCCAGTGGTTAAAGCCACAATAAGTAACATGTAATTACTGTAATTATATAAATAATTATAATATTATTTAGATGGGTATATGTTATTACGGAAAGTAAGGATAAGGCATGCCTCGTATTGTTTTTCATCATATTGATAAGTGCGCAGGCACGTCTCTTCTAAAGTATTTACAAAATTTTTTTCCGTCCGATGAGTGTATTTATTTAGAAGAACACACCGATTGGATGGGTGCCGGTGACATCGAGCTGGACCCAAATCGGTTGGCACGTGCGCGTTTTATTCATGTTCCATTCAGCAGCAGGGTTTGGCCGGATCACATATCGAATGCGGCAACGCTGTGCTTTTTACGAGACCCGCTGGACAGGCTGGTATCTAACTGGTGGATGGTGCATCGTTGGACTGACGAAGAAGCAGCGGCTTTCCCTGATGGTGAACTGATCCGTGATTTGGCCCGCAATAATCCGGCATTATTCTTTTCCTCCAACCACCCACAGTGCCAATACCTTAACTGGAACCGAATCAGTCGCCATCTGGCATGCGCGCCCCATGAGTACCGGGAAGCCTGGCGAGCGGATGCTCTCGATAGTAAGGATTTTCGGGCGTTCGTCCGGCAGCGGGCAGAGAAAACGCTGCGCTCGCTTTCCTTTATTGGCTTCAAAGAGGACTTTGGGCGCTCGCTCTCCGCGCTGCAATTATGGCTGGCGCTCCCTCTCGATCGGCCGCAGCCGCTCAATATACACGCCAGTGACCAGCAAAAGCCGAACTTAAGCGAAGAGGCGATAGCAGCTGCCAATCGGATGATTGATATTGATCAGGAAATCGTTGCTATTGCCCGCGAACTTTACGACGAGCAAATGGCGCGTTTCCAGGCGACCTATGGCGTGGATTTTGCGAGCGCCGTTGAGGATAACTACCGCAAAGCCTTGATTCGCCCGGCTGGCTGGACTGTGGTGGACATGTCGCAACCATTGAATGGAACGGGGTGGCATTGCCGTGAGCAGAATGACCGCAAATTCAGCCGCTGGATTGGCCCGACGCCGACTGCGACAATCGATATTCCATTCCGCAAGGACCGGGATATTCTGGTGCGATTTAGGGTCACGAACATACTGTCTACACGCCAGGTCGACGAACTTACATTGAAGGTCGATGACTATGCCGCGCCCCTGCATCGGTGGTCAGAAAGTACGTTCGTTGTGGTTTTTGATGCGCTTATACCGCAGCAAGAACTAAACCAAGCTAACGACATTCTGCGGCTGACGATTGACTGCGCCGAAACAATTACCATGGACACGTCAAACGATGGTCGTCAGCTCGGCCTTGAGATCTGTGAGATTGAAGTCGGTCCATCGGATGCCTTCATACTCCAGTCACCGGGTACGCCTGCTAACGCGCGCGGTCTGCGGGGAATATCAACCAGCAGAAACGATTGATGCAATAACGCCTTCACACCAACGTAAACCCCAACATCCATGCTGTCGGCTCTTTCACCCTATGGAAGGCAAACAGCATGGACCGTTTCAACAGGCCAATCACCTGCGATTGCCTGCCAGTTCTGCTGCAGGTGGGCAAGCGATATGCCTTTACTTAATTCAATATCGAACCTTTTCCTGCTGAGTATCTGCAAGGCAATAATCGATAGGACGGTACTACACGGAAGGTGATTCTGGTAATGTAGTTAGCTTCGAAAAGCTTGCATATGCCAACTCAAAACTAGCAGTTAACAATGGGTCGTTTGATTATCAAGTTAGAAGCTTGCCTAATCGTTCACTTCTTATTAGCCTCCATGGCATTGACGCAATAAACTCACAAGATCTATCCACAGAAATGAAAAGACAATATAGTTTAGACTTAGCCCGTTTGATAGCCGCCTATTTTGTACTATTTGGTCATTTTGTGCTGAGTGGCACATTTGATGAGACATCACGTACCTGGGTTGGAAGTGCAGAGATACTCCCTCTGCTAAACAAGTCTGGTCAGACATTGTGGATGTTGGACATCTATCTGCTGGAAAAGTGGAAAACTGCAACCGCAATTTGGGGCGTTGCATTATTTTTCCTGATTAGCGGATGGGTTGTTCCCCCCATGTTATCCAGATATTCTCGAAAACAGTTTCTGATCAATCGCTTCTTTCGTATTTTTCCAATGCTTGTTGTTGCTGTTATCGTGGCGGCAGCCATTCAATATCAATTTGGCGACCGCCTTTCACTGACTATTGGTAATGTTCTCTCAACAATGACTTTAACCAATCAGTTTACAGTTCATCCCCTAACATTGGGAGTTGTCTGGACGTTAATGATTGAGTTCAAATTCTACCTGCTAATCACGATCCTGGGTCGTCTTAACTGTGTAAAGATTTTGTGGGCCGTTGCGTCGATGTTCATGCTATTAGCCTTACAGATTGGTCTGGTAAAAAGCGAAATATACTCCACTTCGCCAGAAGCGATGAAGGTAGCGAACTCAATTATTCATGACTTTTGTTTTATGATTTTTATGTTATGCGGCTCTGCATTCTGGATAATTATCAACCAATCCAAAGCTAGCATAACGAGTGTAGGAACATTTCTTCTCATCCTTCTTTCTTATAATATTTATAGATATATATGTATTAACGAACTTGGTATACATCTTTATCAAGATATTAATCTTTCAACACAATTCATTGTTTCTTTATTGTTTGGGTTATGCTTACTCATTCAGAAATACTTTCCCTATGAAAATCCTATCACTCGTGTTGTCTGTGCGCTTTCTAACGTCACCTATTCGCTTTACTTGCTGCATGTAAGTCTGGGTTTCTTCTTATTGTCGAGACTAAGACATGTAATTGAGAATCAATATTTATTGTTAGTAGCTGTGACCATCGTTGTCACCTTAATTTCTGCGGGAACATATCGATTTATTGAGGTGCCGGGAAATATGCTCGGAAAAAAATTACTCAGAGCCGATACTTTAACTAGTTCGGGTTGCAGAAAAGGGAAAGCGACAGCCGGGTAAATCGGCCTGAAACAGATTTGAACGCGGCTTTTGCAATCAGCTGATATCGTTTTTGATGAAGTGATGATCATCATGGCGGAGGGGAGAGCTCTCCCCCTCCGCCATTGGGCATAGGTTAATCATCGTCTTTGCTGATTAGGGCTGGTCGAAGCAAAAAGACCAGATCACGGCTAAATAGTAATCAAAAAACCGCGTCACCCGCGCTGATACCGCACCATCCGGCTGCGATTAAGCAATAAAGTCAGATAGCCGTCTTGTACCAGCAGCGAGAAGCGTTTTTCCCACGGGCCGTCCTGTACCGTGGCGAGCGCGCGGCCGTTGCCGAGCGATTGCAGAGAGCCGGCGATCGCCGCCGGGCCCAGCCCCATCACGATACTATCGCCGTCAATCACCAGTTCGCTGCGCGTGTCCGGCCAGTACCAGCGGCCTTGCAGCTGCGTCGTACTGTTGTCGGCCTCCACCGGCAGAAAACGGCACGGAGCGTGACCGATTTCCCCTTCGATCGCCATGCCGTGCTGCCGCAGCTTCATCGGCAGATGGCTGGACAGCGACACCGCCACACCCGGCGTCTCACTGCGATACAGCGTTTCGGTCGCGCCCAGCCAGCAGGCGCCCGGGCCTTTCACCTCCAGCCAGTGGCCGCCCTGCTCCGCCGCGTACAGCCCCGGCGTCAGGTCATGCCCGCGCGCCGGCAGCGGCTGGTCCAGCAAGGCGGACATCACCCGCAGCACGCTGTCGTAGGTGGCGACATCTTCCCGGTTGGCGACCAGCGCTACCCCGACCTGCAATACCGGGTCGAGCAGGAAGTAACTCTTATAACCCGCGTGAGAGCCGCCATGCCCCACCAGCAACGCATCGCCAATGCGGCTGTGTGCCACGCCCAGCCCGTAACCGGTGACGCGCCCGTCGCTCAGGCAACGCGGCTGAGACAGGCGCGCCAGCACGCCTTCGCCCGGCCCCTGATTCATCAGCAACGACTGCAACCAGACCGTTAAATCGTGCACGCTGCCGGTAACGCAACCGGACGTAGACAGGTGCAGCCCGGCGCAGGACAACTGCCAGCCCTGCGGCGATGGCCAGTAGCCCGGCACCAGCCCGGACACGATATCAAACCAGGTTTCCGGCGCGCTGAGCGCAATCCCCAGCGGCTGGTTGATGTGCTGGCGCAGCAGGTCGGCGAAATAGATGCCTTTGGCTTTCAGCGCTTCCTCCACCAGCCGGTAGCCGGTGTTGGTGTAGGAGATCTCGCTGCCTGCCGGGTAATTCAGACAGCCATTGTCCGCCAGAAACGCCAGCAGACTGTCGGCCGAGGTGGCGTTGTACACCGACAACCCCAGCAGCGACAGGCTTTCACGCACATCCGGCAGGCCGGAGGTCATGTCCAGCGCCTGCCCGACCGTCACCTTGCCGTTCTCGCCGGTCAGTTGCGGCAGATGCCGGCTGAGCGGGTCGGTCAGCGCAAGCTGCGAGCTGGCGGCCCCTGTCACCAGCGAGGCAAACAGATGCTTGGTGACCGAGGCGAAACGTACCACGCTCTGGGTGGTGAACGGCGTTTGTTGCGCCAGATCCGCCAGCCCGCCGCAGCAGGCGGCGCGAATCTGCTCGCCGTCGAACAGCGTGATGGCGCCGCCCGGCTGGCCGGGCTGATTCCAGGACTGGGTGATTGCGCGCGCCTCATCGACGGCACGCTGCCAGTGTAATATCATGCCGGTTCCTCCAGCGTCATGCTTAAATCATACAGCTCCGCCGTGTGCGGATGATGCAGGTTGCGCGAGCGCAAATGCTCCACGCTGAGCTGTTCCACCATCTCGCCATGTTGCATCACGCCGACGCGCTGACACAGATGGGACACCACCGCCAGATTATGGCTGACCATGATGTAGGTGAGCCTACGCTCCTGACGCAGGTCTGTCAGCAGATTGAGGATTTCCGCCTGCACCGACACATCCAGCGCCGAGGTCGGTTCATCCAGCAGCAGCACTTCCGGCTCGGCGATCAGCGCGCGGGCAATCGCCACCCGCTGTCGCTGGCCGCCGGAGAGCTGGTGGGGAAAGCGAAAGCGCGCCGCGGCGGGCAGGCCCACCTCTTCCAACGCCCGGGTAATACGCTGCTCGGCGCGATCGAAGCGGTGCACCAGCAGCGGCTCATGCAAAATGCGATCGATGGTCTGGCGCGGATGCAACGATCCGTACGGATCCTGAAACACCATCTGCACCTGACGGAAAAAGCTGCGATCCCGCCGCGCCGACTGCGCCATGCCGCCAAACTCGATACGTCCGCGCCACTGGGTATTTAACCCGGCCAGCGCGCGCAAAATGGTGGACTTGCCGGAGCCGCTTTCGCCGACCATACCGAAGCTGTCGCCGCTTTCCAGCGCGAAGGACACCCCTTTCACTACCTCGACGCCGCCGAAGGCGATGCGCAGGTTTTCTACTTTAATCATGCGTTGCACCCATCATGCAGTTCTCCAGGCCGGGTCACGCTGCAACACCGGCAGTCGATCGCGCGGATGTTTCAGCGACGGCAGGCAGGCCAGCAGCCCCTGGGTATACGGATGCTGCGCCTGTAACAGTTCGCTGGCCTGCAGCATCTCGACGATCCGCCCGGCGTACATCACCGCCACCCGATCGCAGAAATGCGACACCAGCGGCAGATCGTGACTGATCAGGATCAATCCCATGCCGCGCTGCGACACCAGATCGTCGATCAGACACAGGATCTCCGCCTGCACCGTGGCGTCCAACGCCGACGTCGGTTCATCGGCGATCAGCAGTTCCGGGTCGGGCGCCAGCATCATGGCGATCATCACCCTCTGCCCCATGCCGCCCGACACTTCGTGCGGGTAACACGTCGCCACCCGCTGCGGATCGCGGATGCGCACCTGATTCAGCAGGTCAATGGCGGCGTCCATCGCCGCACGGCGGCTGCCGCCTTTGTGCTCGCGCCAGGCTTCCGCCACCTGCTGGCCGATGGTCATCACCGGATTCAGCGAGTACTTCGGGTCTTGCAGGATAAAGCCGACCCGCTTGCCGCGAATCTGGCGTAACGTTTTCTCGCCGGCGCCGCGCAGGTCGATGCCGTCAAAACTCAGTTTGTCGGCCTGAATGCGGGCGCTGCCCGGCAGTAACTGCATCAGGCTGCGTGCGGTCAGCGACTTGCCGGAGCCGCTTTCGCCGACGATGGCGAACTTCTCCTTGCCGACGCTGAAGCTGACGCCGCGCACCGCCTCAAAAGTTTCCGTCCGGTTGGCAAACGCGATACGGAGGTTCTCAATTTCCACCAGCATTTAGCGCTCCTTCGGGTCCAGCAGATCGCGCAGGCCGTCGCCGAGAAAGTTGAAGGCCAGCGAGGTGAGGAAAATGGCGATACAGGGCACCAGCGGCACCCACCAGGCGTTGAACAGGAAACGGCGCGCGGTGGCGATCATGGTGCCCCATTCCGGCGACGGCGGCTGCGCGCCCATGCCGAGGAAACCCAGGCTGGCGGCGGTGATGATGATGGAGCTCATGTCCAGCGTCACCCGCACAATCAGGCTCGGCACGCACAGCGGCATGATGTGGCGCAGAATAATACGCAGCGGCGCGGCGCCGGTCAGGCGGCAGGCGGCGATAAAATCGGTGTGGCGAAACTGCAGCGTCTCCGCCCGCGCCAGCCGCGCATACGGCGGCCAGGCGGTGAGCGCAATCGCCAGAATGGCGCTTTCCACCCCCGGTTTCAGCGCCGCCACAAACGCCAGCGCCAGCACCAGCCGCGGAAACGCCAGAAAGATATCGGTCAGCCGCATCAGGATTTTATCAAGCAACCCACCGGCGTAACCGGCGATACAGCCGACCAGCAGACCGATCGGCGCGGTCAGCGCCACCACCGCAATCACCATGCCCAGCGTGGTGCGACCGCCATATAAAATACGGCTGAATACATCGCGCCCCAGTTCATCAGTACCCAGCCAATGCGCAGCGGACGGCGCCGCCAGCCGGTTGGACAAGTTCTGAAAACCGGGGTCGTACGGCGTCAGCCAGGGCGCGGCCAGCGACAACAGCATGACTGCGGCGATGATGATCAACCCCAGCATCGCCATCGGATTGGTGCGAAACCCCAGCCACAGGCGGTAACGCTGCCCCCACACCGCCTGACGGCGTGTGCTGGGCGTTTCGTCGAGCAACCAGGCTCGTGAGACAAGAAAACTCATGTTACGCGGGGATCCAAAAGTCGATAGAGAATGTCAGCCAGCAGGTTCAGCAGCACGTAGGTCGCGCCCACCAGCAATGTGGCGCCCACCACCGGGTTCATGTCCGCATTGAGCAGCGCGGTAGTGAGGTACTGGCCCAGTCCCGGCCAGGAGAATACGTTTTCCGTCACCACCGCGCCTTCCAGCAGCCCGGCGTAGGTCAGCGCCAGCACCGTCACCAGTTGCACCGCCACCGTGGGGAAAGCATGCCGCCAGACGACCCGACGGGACGACAGCCCTTTGGCGCGGGCGGTGATCACGAACTCGCCGCCGAGCGCATTGAGCATGAAAGTACGGGTCATGCGGGTGATGTAGGCCATACTGAAATACGCCAGAATCAGCACCGGCTGCACCATGTGTGCCAGCGCATCGCGCAACGCGTCATAATCGCCCGCCAGCAGCGAGTCCACCGTCAGCAGCCCGGTGACGTGCGGCACCATGTCCTGAAAGATGATGTCCTGCCGCCCCGGCCCCGGCGCAATGCCCAGCACCGCGTAGAAAATCAGCAGGCTCAGCAGCGCCAGCACAAACACCGGCAGCGAATGCCCGGCCAGACAGACGACGCGGATGGTTTGATCCACCCAGCGTCCTTGTCGCACCGCCGCCCACACCCCGAGCGGAATGCCGACCAACGCCGCGACGATGATCGCGGCGGTCGCCAGTTCCAGCGTGGCGGGGAAGTAGCGGGCGATATCGGTGGTCACCGGATTAGAGGTCAGCACCGAGCGACCCAGATCGCCGTGCAGCAGTTGGTTCAGGTAGTGGCCGTACTGCATCCACAGGGGCTGATCCAGCCCCATTTCCTGACGTACCCGCTCCACCACCGCCTGGGGCGCATTGTCCCCGACGGCGGCGAGCACCGGGTCGGTCGGCATGATACGACCGATGAAGAAGGTCAGCACCGATAACCCCAGCAGGGTCAGCAACAGGCTGCCGAGCGTACTGCAAAAACGGATCAGTATCTGCATCAGGCTTTCTTCACCTGCTGGTAAGGCACTTTGCTCAATACCGTCATGGTGACGCCGCTGAGGTTCTTACGGCAGGCCAGCGTTTTCTCATCCTGCATCATCAGCGTGAACGGGCTCAGTTCGCGGTGGTTGCGTTGCAGGGTTTCGTACAGCGCGATGCGTTTGGCCGGGTCCTGCTCATGCAGCGCCTGTTCGGTCAACTGGTTGAACTTTTCATCCGACCAGCCGCAACGCCAGGCCAGCGTGCGATTGCGGGCGCCGTCGCTGTTGTCGGTATTGACGCAGAAGGCTTCGGCGTTGGAGTTCGGGTCGAAATAGTCCGCGCCCCACACCGTCAGCGCCAGTTGCTGCTGGCGGGCGCGCATTTTAGTGAGTACCTGACGGTTTTCCGCCGCAATCAGCTTCACCTTGATGCCGATAGCGCCAAGCTGGGTCTGGATCGCCTGCGCAATATCCGGATGCGGCTGGGCGGAGTAGTGATCCATCGTAATCTCAAAGCCGTCCGGATAACCGGCGTCTTTCAGCAACGCTTTGGCTTTGGCGACATCCAGATGGAACGGGGTGTCGTCCAGCGCCGCCGGAAAACCGCCCGGCAGGAAGCTCTGATGCACCTTGTGCGTCAGCGGCAGAATGTTTTTCTGGATGCTGTCGTAGTCCAGCGCCCACTTGATGGCCTGCCACACCTGCGGTTTTTTCAGGAATTCGTTGGCGGTGTTACAGGACAGCAGCATCACGCTGGCGATGCTCTGACGCACCAGATGGTAGTTACTGTCGTTCACCAGCGGGCGAATCTGCTCGGTGGTCAGGTTGCGGGCGATATCCACGTCCCCTTTCTGCAGCATCAGCAACTGGGCGGACGGGTCGACGATGTGCTTGAGCAGGACGCGCTTAAAGGCGTTGTCAGTCGGGAAGTGATCGTTCTTCTGCAGGATGATGCTTTCGCTGGCTTTCCAGCTCACCAGCGAGAACGGGCCGGAGCCGGCGCTGTTCTGTTTCAGCCACTGGTTGCCCAGATCGTTGTTCTGCTGATTAGCCAGCGCCGCCTTTTTCTGCACGATGCTGCCCACCGGCGCGGACAGGCAGTACAGCAGGAAGGTTTCCGCTGCCGGCTTATCCAGGCTTATCACCAGCGTTTTTTCATCCGGCGCGGTGATGTGCTGCTCCACGTTGTCTTTGGTAAAACCGAACTGGTTGATGATGAACGCCGGGCTCTTGTCCAACTTGACCGCGCGCTGCAACGAGAAGGCGGCATCGTCGGCGGTAACCGGCGAACCGTCGGCGAATTTGGCTTTCGGATTGAGGTGGAAGGTGAAGGTTTTGCTGTCGTTGCCAACCTCCCAACTGACGGCCAGATCGCCAATCACCTCTTGCGGGTTGGCCGGGTTTGGCATCACCAGACGCTGGTACAGGTTGCCGATGATTTCGGTCCCTACCGCCTCAAACCCTTCCTGCGGGTCGAGACTGGTCATGTTATCGAGCTGCATCGCCATCACCAGCATGGACGGCGGCGTATCGGCAAACGCGGTGTTCAGATTGAGCCAGGACAGGAAAGGCACGGTAGCGCAACCGGCAAGAAAACGTCTTCTGGTGACCATTAACCCCCCAAGTGTCTGATTTTAAAATAAAATAAAATATATTTTTTCTGTCTGCGGCTTGACAGATATCACAGGCGCTGGCTTAAATGGTGCTGCGGCGAACAAAATTTCTCCGCCTGAATGAACCGCACCAGCATGGTGCAGATCAGGTTCCATTTCAGAAAATCATTTTTCTTTCAATCCAGTATCGGTACTTTCTTCCATGTCAGATTCGCCCATGTCAGACAAGCCGCTTGTACATAATCTCCCTGTCTTCGATGGCCACAACGACGTGCTGTCACGCCTGTGGCGACTTCATCGCGATAATCCGACCGATGCCTTTCTGAACGGGCCGTCGCAGGGTCATATTGACCTGCCCCGGATCCGGCAGGGCGGATTCGCCGGCGGCCTGTTCGCCACCTACGTTCCCTCGAACCAGAGTGATGCAACATCCATACCAGATGGCAACGTTTTATTAACCACCCCGTCCATGGCGCAGGCGCGCGACGTCAGCTTCTGGATGCTCGCCACCCTGCTGCGCCTTGAAGCGGCATCCGCCGGGCAACTGCGGGTGTGCCGCAATGCGGCCGATATCCGCCGCTGCATGGCGGACGGCGTAGTGGCGGCGGTAATGCATATCGAAGGCGCCGAGATGCTGGATGCCGACCTGGGGCTGCTGGATATTCTCTACGCCGCCGGGCTGCGCAGCCTGGGGCCGCTGTGGAGCCGGCCGAATATCTTCGGACAAGGCGTGCCGTTCCGTTTCCCTTCCTCGCCCGACACCGGCGATGGCCTGACCGACGCCGGGCTGCGGCTGGTGCGCGCCTGCAACGCCAAACGCATTCTGGTGGACCTCTCCCACATGGATGAAAAAGGCTTCTGGCAGACGGCGGCGGTTTCCGACGCGCCGCTGGTAGCCAGCCACTCCAACGCCCACGCGCTGTGCGCCCAGTCGCGCAACCTCACCGACCGCCAGCTGGCGGCTATCCGCGAGCGCGACGGCTTTGTCGGCGTCAATTTCGGTACCTCCTTCCTGCGTGCCGACGGCCAGAAAGACCCGTCCGCCACGGTGCAGGAGATCGTGCGTCATGTGGAGTATCTGCTGGAAAAACTGGGCGAAAATGGCGTCGGCTTCGGTTCCGATCTGGACGGCACCACCATCCCGGGCGACCTGAAGGATGTGGCGGGTTTCCCCATTTTGGTGCAGGCGCTGGCCGATCGCGGCTACTCACGCACTCTGTTGGAGAAAATCTGTTACGGCAACTGGCTGCGGGTGCTGGAAGCCACCTGGGGCGAATAGCCAGCGGACGCGGCCTGCCGCCATCCGGCCGCGTTTTTCAATAACATGGCGTGGATCTTGCTTGTTTATGCGTTGGATCGTGCTCCATCGGGCCGGTCGGGCACACATCACACAACAGGACTCAGGTTATGCGTTTACGCCACATCGAAGTCTTTCAGGCGATCGTTCAGGCCGGCACCATCAGCGGCGCGGCGCGGTTACTCAACGTTTCCCAGCCCAACGTCAGCCGGGTGCTGAATCACGCCGAACAGCAACTGGGTTTCGCGCTGTTCGAACGCCGTTCGCAAGGATTGGTGCCAACGGTGGAAGGGCAACGGCTGATGCCGGAAATCGAACAGCTTTACAGCCAATTACAGAGTATTTCCCGCCTGACCGAACAGATCCGCAAAGGCCAGCGCGAGGCGGTGCGGCTCGGTGCGGCGCACGCCTTTGGCCAGATGATTGTCGCCCCGGCGATGGTGGAGTTTCAGCAACAGGCGCCGCTGGTGAATATGGAGCTGGTCACCGAGCATTTCAGCACCCTGTGTCAGAATATTCAGCAGCATCAGCTCGACCTGGCGCTGGTGTTCGGCCAACAGGTGCCGCCGGATTTGCTGGCCGAGCCGCTGTGCCAGTCGCGGATGGTGGCGATTCTGCCGAAAGACAGCCCGCAACAGGGGCCGGTATCGCTGGAATGGCTGTGCCACAACAACCTGCTGATGATGCAGCAGCAGGACCCGCTGGGCCAGGTGGTGCACCGCGCGCTGCGCGATCGTCGCCTCAAACCGGCGGCTTCGCTGTACATCAAGACCTACTCGGTGATCGCCGATATGGTGCTGGCGGGCGGCGGCACCGGCATCGTCGACCTGTTCACCGCGCGCCGTTATGCCGATCAGCTCAAAATCGTCCCCATCAGCCAGCCGCTGCCGTTTGAGGTGATGCTGATCAGCCGCCGCGACATCCCGCAATCCCGCGAGATCCTGCAGCTCAAACAGGTGCTGAAAAGCAAGTGCCGCGAACTCGCCAGCCAGTGTCTGCCGCTGCTGGAAGCGGCATAACCGCCGCCGTACGCTTGCGGCCATCGCGTGGTTTGGCTGGAAGCCGTGATTTGTCAGTCCGTTACCGCTGTCGCTTTTGGCAAACCGCCCGTTATAATTACCCCATCACTTCTTAACAGGTATGCACCGATGATTCGTAGCATGACCGCTTACGCCCGGCGAGAAATCAAGGGTGACTGGGGTAGCGCCGCCTGGGAGCTTCGCTCCGTAAACCAGCGTTATCTGGAAACCTACATCCGTTTACCCGAGCAGTTCCGCAGCTTAGAGCCGGTAATCCGCGAACGCATCCGCAACCGCCTGACCCGCGGCAAAATCGAGTGCGGCCTGCGTTTTGAGCTGGACCCGCGCGCACAAGGGCAACTCATCCTCAACGAGCAACTGGCCAAACAGCTGGTGACGGCGGCGAACTGGGTGAAAATGCAGAGCGACGAAGGCGAGGTCAACCCGCTCGACATCCTGCGCTGGCCGGGGGTGATGTCGGCGCAGGAGCAGGATCTGGACGCCATCAGCGCCGAACTGATGCAGGCGCTGGAAGCCGCGCTGGACGACTTCATCCTCGCCCGCGAAAGCGAAGGCAACGCGCTCAAGGCGCTGATTGAACAGCGGCTGGTGGGCGTCAGCGCCGAAGTCGCCAAGGTTCGCGCCCACATGCCGAACATTCTGCAATGGCAGCGGGAAAAACTGCAAAGCAAGCTGGATGAAGCGCAGGTGCAGCTCGACGGCAACCGGCTGGAGCAGGAACTGGTGTTGCTGGCGCAGCGTATCGACGTAGCCGAAGAACTCGACCGGCTGGAAGCCCACGTGCGGGAAACCTACAAAATCCTCAACAAGCAGGAAGCCGTCGGCCGCCGTCTGGACTTCATGATGCAGGAATTCAACCGCGAATCGAACACGCTGGGTTCCAAATCCATCAACGCCGACGTCACCGCCTCCGCCATCGAACTGAAAGTGCTGATTGAGCAGATGCGGGAGCAGATTCAGAATATCGAGTGATTTCCGCCCTGTTCCACCGACTGCCACAACGCCCTGTTTTCAGGGCGTTTTTTCTGCTTACTATACTCCGTTTTCCGCCTGATCGCATCGACGCTAAACAGCAATGTCGACCATAACTACGATAATCGTAGTATCTCATTCAAGCAAAAACTACGATTCTCGTAGTCATGAAATCAAGACCAAACTACCATGACGTTTTCTGTCAACGACTTAAGCAAGCCCGGCTCGCGAAAGGCCTGTCACAAAAAAAACTCGGCATCGCTGCCGGGATCGATGAATTTGTGGCAAGCCCCCGTATTAACCGTTATGAAAAGGGCGTGCACGAAGCCAGCATTGACACTGCTCAACAACTCGCGGACGCGCTCGACGTCCCGCTGGCATTCTTCTACACCGCTGATGATGAACTGGCAGAATTGATGCTGGCGTTTTTGGGGCTGTCACCAGAGAAACGGGCAGAGATTTTGGCGTTAGTGAAAACGGTTGGGTAGTAAATCAGCGCTCAGTTTTTCTACACTGACAGGGATAGAATCACACTTATCACCAGCGATTCAGGAACCCCAGCCCACACCGCAATCATCTGGCATGATGTGTGGATAAGGCGTATGTTACCGTCTGCATTCAGGAAGAAACCGTTTACGATCAGGCCGATCGCACTGACGGTGCAAGGGAGAGCAGGATGGACACGCGTTATCCGATACGGAAAGCGGATGGAAAGGATTACGACAGTCTGGATACGTTACTGAACGTCTTGCGGAATGAACCGGACGGCTGGTGGCTGGCGAGTAGTAACCGACAGTGGCATGGAGGCATCCATATCAGCCGTCGTAGCGCCCCGGAATCAGTGCTGACCTCAACGAACGCCGACAGAGCGGTTCCACTTCAGTGTATCGTCAGCGGGGAAGTGGCGGCATGGCGCATCAACAAAAACTACTGCACCGCGCCGTATGACAAATATCAGCTGCGCTATTCCAGCACGTTTTTGCTGGTGCGTTCGGAACATCAACCGAATCCGGACGACCAAAGCACCTGGCTGACGTTTTACACGCTGTATATGCACCTCGCCCCAGTTTCTGCTTACCCAACGCTGATGAATTGTTATCGTGTCAAACCCAATATAAATAACTTATCGACAAGCGAATACAACGGCCGGGAAATCAGCGGGCAAAAATTGCCGAAAGCGGGAAATATCACACTCAAAGAAAATGATTTACTGGTGGTTTCAAAACAGGAAACATTCAAAATAGGGCACGAAACTACTAACGGTGTTTTCGGGTTGGCCCAACTCCTGAAAGATGGGAGTGTGAGTGAAAAAAAATTCTGGGTTTCCCTGGAGGATCGATTTGTCGAGCCGGTTACCCCTCGCTATCACCGTATGCCGGAATGGATGACTAAAGCTGTTGAGCATGGGGAATATAATGCGGTGGTCATCCCCGGAGAGAAACTGACGATCAACGCCGGAGACGCGATCGGCTTTTTAGCAGAAGATAACTCCCCCGCCAAATCCGGTTCTGGTGGTGTGGATATAGACTTTTATTCGCACATTGAAGTCATCAGTGTCGATACCAATATGCCCGGTTTTCTCTCTAATCCCAAACAGATTAAAACCGGCCGAGCCTTTGTGAAGATAAAAGCAGGAAAGCCGTTATATCAGAAATCCGGTGAAGGTGACGAAACAACATTTTCGCCAACAAATACGGTGACCAAAGGTACGGATGACGGAAGAATTCTGCCTCGTGATAAAGCCAGCCCGATAGATGCACAGGGAACAACGTGGTTTCAAACTGCGCCGGATAACTGGGTGAAAGGCCAGGATGTGGACGTGTTGAGCCAACATGATTTGTCTGAACTTGGCTTTATTACGCTGGAAGAAGCCTCGACGGAGGATTTCGGCTCTCTGCTAAAAGAAAATTTTCTCAAAGGCATTTTTGACTGGGTATCAAAATCCCTGCGGGGAGATACCGAGTTCGAAGGCCAACAGGGATCCGAGACGTATAAAAAGCTGGTGAAAGTTATAGACCAGAACAATGACGGGAATTTATCACAGTACGAACTGGCTGCGTTTGAAAAACGTATCTTCGAAAATTTACATTCCGGAGAAAATAACGTACCAGACCTGGTGCGTCGGCTGATAGTCAAACATGATAGCGAATGGTTTGGCGACAGCAAACATAAACACTGGCAATCTTTCCTTAACAACGACAGTTACCCTGAGATGATGCCGTATCTGAAAAAGTGGCGGGATGATATGGCGTGGATGAGTGAGGTTCCCGAGTTTAAATCGGGCAAACCTGTTTGGCATTTTCATCCGGTGGAGTTTTTGGATTATATTAGTTCAACAGATGGACCAATAACAATTAACATGGTATTAGCAGCAAATCTTGGAATGAATAAAAATCAATGTGATATTGTTCTACCATATATGAACAAATATGCAATTAGATATAAAATTAATGATGATGTTGAAATTGCACATTTTCTTTCTCAAATTGGTCATGAAAGTCAATTTAAACCGTTAGAAGAAGGACTTTCATATAGTGCAAAAAGAATGAGAGAGTTTTTCGGATGCAAAGAGGGAAAGTATGATGACTCTCGTGATGAATGTGTAATCGGGCGATTACGAGAAAAATTGTGGACTCATGAGACGTACTATGCAAGAAATCCAGTAAATCTTGGAAACTATGTTTATGCTAAACGATTAGGAAATGGTAGTGAAGATAGCGGTGACGGATATAAATATAGAGGAAGGGGAATGATACAGTTAACTGGAAAAGATAATTATCGTGATTTCACGATTCAACATAATGCGAACAATCCTGATGACATGAGAGACTTTGTCAATAACCCTGACTTACTTACAGAAATTGAATATGCAGTAGAATCAGCTTTCTTTTTCTGGTGTAATAAAAAAGATAAGAATGGTAAATCATTAAGAGATATTGCAAAAACAGGCAGTGTTTTGGATGTCACATTAGTAGTAAATGGCGGAAAGAATGGCTATAACGACAGAGATGAACGACATTCCAGAGTATCAAAAGCAATAAAGGAGGGGAAATGAAAACAATATCCGTTTTTTTATTATTTTTTATTTCATTTTTTTCTTTTGCATCAGATATTATTCAAGGACCATTTCATCTAGATAATGATTCAGACATTGCATTCCAAAGAAAAGATGAAAATGTTTTATTTATTAAAAGTGAAAAGAACCGACTGGATATCATAGATACTTATGAACCCGAGGGAGAAAAAGCTCAAATTGAAACAGTTTTCTTTACAAAGTTAGAAAAAATAAGAAATGTCATCGTCCTTATTTCATGGAAACAATATCACCCTAGCCTTGGAATTGATGGGGTTTTATATGAGATCAAAGGCTATAGCTATATAAACGGTAGACTAAAAGTCAATGAAAGTCTATTAAAAGATAATAACCTATCAGGTTTTGATGGGGTGAAAAGTGATAATCACTTTGTATATAAATACAAAAACGCCGAGACAATAAAGGAATACTTGAATAAAAATCATTAGAAATATAATTTATTATGAGGACATATAAGATGAGTTATAACATAAATAAAAGACGCATAAGATTCCGCATCACAATAATATTGTTATTTCTTTATGCACCTCATGGTTTTTCCGCTTTTTCTGAAAAGAAAAATAGTGAATTGATAAAAATAAACACCAAAACAAAAAACGATAAAGTTATTGTTATAAAAAATTAGATAAATCTATCAAAAAAGCCATTGAAGACAACCCAGAAAAAGCAAATTTAATTATAGACCTGAAAAAATCATGGGATTTAACAATTGAAAAAAATGCTGATTTGAGACTTTCGAGCCTAAAGGAACCGACGCAGAAATAGCTGAAGTAAACAATTTTCTCGTCAGAAATTATCTGGATGAAATGAAATACTTTGACGATATACTTCCATAGTTTATCGATAAGGTATGAAGAAGTCCTAGTAAACACCAGTATAGATATGCTAATTTTCAACGAACGTTAATCATGAAAATAAAAACAACATGCTTGTTATCTTTACTAATAGTCCATGCAGCAATAGCTGACGAATCTAAAATTACTTACGGCTATGATAAAAGTAAAGGAGAAATTTATGCGATGAGTGGAGCAGAAAAGGGATTCTTTAGTTTTGAAGAAGACTATACCGGTAACCCTGCTGTTTCATTTGGATTCTTTAATAATCAACCATCAATTATTGTTTCAGCCCGTTCTTTGCATGATTATACCGCGTATATGACATTGCAATTTAAAAATGGTAAATTTTATACAGACTGCCTATATATTGATATAAAGAGTAAACAAAACGGTATTGCTTCGAAAGAAGGCTTGTGCGGGTTAAACATGCCAGTTTCGGATGATTACATGGATCTTATTGAAAAAGAGATTAATGATGTATCAAATAATATTGATACGGTAGATACATCCTATTTTTTAAATGGAAAAACAACTTACATCCCATTAATTCTCTTTCGCGGGAAAGATAGTTTAATTTATAAGATTTATAAAAATAAAAGCGCCATGCTAAGCGATGATTATCAAATATTACTCACAGACAAGAATGGGCAATGTCGTTCATACAATAAAAATACTTGGCTGGAATATAACACCAAAGCAGCAGACAACGCTCATATCAAAGCAGAAATAAATAAAGATGATAAAACATCATTAAAACCCATCATGGTAGAAGATGGAAAAAGATCTAACGATTGTGAAAAATACCCAACATTTAAGATAAAATCAGAAAAGTCTTTTTTCTATGATGAAAACAAAAGCCCCAAAAAGTCTTATCTAATAAAGGGGGATGATATTACTTTACTGTCAACTCAAGATGATGATAAATGGTGTCAAGTCAGATATGTTTCAGAAAAGAACAAAAAGACAGAGGGTAATATGCTCTGCTCAGCACTAACATTGTAGAAGTTATACTTTCAGATTAATAACCAGATATTATTAGGGGGGGATAAGATGAAACTAGCCACGTTAAAAATAATTTTTTAGTCTTATTCTTTCTTATCTCACATACCTGATTGCTGGCGATCATTTTAAGCTGCTAGATATGAGCGATAACGGCGAATTTTATAAAACAAGCTATCAAATGAAATCAGGTAAGATCTTAACAGCATGGATTAACTCTGATGATTTCTCATTAGATGAGAAGTAATCTGATATTATCCATCGACTCAAGCCTGTCTACGATTAAATGTCACTATTTTCTATATAGATGACAATCTGATAGTCCCTGATGCCACCTGTATCAGGGACTTTATTTAATCAACTATCGACTCCATCGGGGTGGAGGGGTTATATTTTTCATGATATCCGAAAAAGAGATCAACGGATCGCGTCTTTTTACCGCCGCTTCCACACAATGTTGTACCGGAGATTGATAGGGCGTATCACCAATAATCACATTGCCGCTGCCTGAAACAATCAGACCGCCGCAGTCAATATCATCACCAATCCGCGCGGCGGATTTCCCATTAACCAATACCGTAGCGGATCCTGACGATATTTTTCTACCATGCACGCCATGAGGCGCCTGGGGACAAGGGCATCCGTGCATCTGAACCGTATCGCCAACCCGCGCCGCCGGCAGACCATTAATCAATACGTCGGAACTGCCTTCTATTATCGGAGTATCTGGAAAGCACTCATGTCCGCTTCCAATATCATTTAAGCGAGCCGCTCCTGGCATACCACTCTCCTTATTTCATTAGATTGAATAATATCCAATCTAAAATGCGGTCCAACACATCGGTTCGGTCATAGTATTCCCTTTGGCAGCACGAGAAAATATTTCCCGTCGGATTAACTGACTTTGTATAGTCCAGTGAATAAAGCAATGATATATTAGTCAGCGCATTATTTTTTCAAACGATAAATACTGCTGAAGCTGACATTTGCTCCACCACATTCGCCATTATCTTCAACGATCAAATTACCGTTAATTAGCTGCATCACACCGCTACATTCAAACTCTTCACGCGTATCACCCCATTGAAGCGTATTACCGTTCGGTGTCGCCGAGGCAGAAATGCTACCGATATGAACAATCGATTCACCATAACCGGATACCCCACCATTCCAGGTGGCATTACCTTTTATATGAAGCGTGCTATTTTTCCCGCGGGTAATATTTATCTTACTGTAACCATCACTCCACGAACCGATCCAGGCATTGACTCCAACCGTTTCGATAGCCTGTTTTTCAAGATAAGTCGATTGCAACCAGCCGACAAACTCGGACTTCCGGCCAAAATACCACACACAAGACCAGCCGCTTTTTTCCTGCGCCACTATCACGCCGTCACCATTAATCAGATAGGCTTTCTGCTGGCAAAGCGCCTGATTCTCCGGGCATCCTTTGTCACTGTCATCATCGTAAAAATGCACTTTAGCGCCATTAGGCGCGTTGATTCTGGCGACAGAATATTGGCCGGGATAACCGGGAAACGCGCCATTGCGGCACATCGTCATGTCATAATCACTTCTCGCAAAACATGAAAATGAGACACATGAAAACAAAATAATCGCCATTCCTTTCATTACCCGGTTCTCCTTGTTAAAAATATCACCAGTACAACACGAACTTATCGCTCTTTGAATCAATAATATCACAGGAGAAGCTTGTGCTGATTTATAACGTATTTGGCAGAATTATCGGCGTAAAACGACACCAACAACAGTGGCAGGTATTCCGCATCGATCTAAATGAACGAAAGCACTCTCCGCTTCACGGCGTTGTTATACCAGACGATGCGACGGAAGAGGAAATCCCTGTCTGGCTGGACGATATATTTCACGAAGCCGCCAGCGATAAATATCCCCAGGTATTCCGGATTGAATAGTATCCGTCAGTCATGCACACGGCATAAAAAAACCGGGCGCAAGGCCCGGTTAAAAGAGGTATCAAGACAGACACAAAGGGAGGGTTATCAATGATGTCAGGGATGGGAGAGGGGTATGCTCCCCTGCCTCATTGATTGATTTTATTTGAACAGAACAGCGTTGCCGTGCAGCGTGTCGTCACCCTGAACGGACGTGATCTGGAACGTTTTTGCACCGGCGGCATCCGCTTTGGCGGCCAGTTTAGCCTGCAGGCTATCAAGCGTGTTGGCACTGGCGGAGATGCTGCCGATTTCCTGACCCTGCGGGTACTGGATTTCCGTTGCAGCAAAAGCGCCGACAGACAGTGTGCTCAGTGCGATGGCGGTAAAGACAGTTTTCATATTCATGATTGCTTCCTTTTTTACGTTTTCGTTGTTGATGATGCTCGTAAATGACAAGTCAATTATCACTATAGTAACTATACCCCACTTCACAAAAAGTGCGATCCATATCACACTCTTATGTCATGAATATGAAAGAACAAGACATTCAACGGATTACCAACTTTCATTATCACGAACTTTTTTAGGTGGGTCGGCAGGCGCATTCTGGCGGTATCACGAAGAAGTCTGCGCAGGAAAACCATCCAGCAAAATCATCCAGCTTATGAAATACGCCGGGAAGTGAAGGAAATCAGCGGGATACGCATGAGCATGCAGGATGAGCCGGCGAAAAAAGTAAAACGCCACACGCGCCAGCCGTCAGACCAGACACGTGTGGCGAGGAGTTCAAACCCCGTCAGGCAGCCGTCGCCGGCGCCGTCCTATCAGGGATGGCTCCACATGGACGGATAACTTTCGCCATTGCCGTTCACGGCGACGACCCGGTAGTAGTAGCCGCCGGTCGGTACTTTTGAACTGTCGCTGTAGGCGTTGGCGGTAACGGTGGCGACCGTCTGGTAATCACCGTTTTCACTGGCGGCACGCAGTATTTTGTAGCGCTCGGCGCCGGATGCCGCCGTCCAGGATAGCCCGGTTACATCATTGCTGCGCTGCGCTTTCAGGTACAGCGGCGTGCCGGGTACCGGTTTGGCATCACGGGTTCCATCCAGATAGAGCACCACGCTGGCGCGTGGCCCCACGGTCACACCGCCCGATTGCGTTCGCTGTGACACCAGGTCTTCCGCCGCGTTGAAGCCAACCGGCGTTTTCAGCACGTAATTGTTGCTGACGCTGGCGTTAATCCCCATCAGATAGTGGCCGAAGCGTAAGGCGTAAAAATCGGCCTTACCCCGGAACGGATCGTCGCTGGACGCATCGGCCGGCACCGGCCCCAGCGGCAGCAGCTCTCCGGCATAGGCGTTGCCCGGCGGATTAGGCGGCGTGTAAGGAGTCTTCTCCGGCATATCGATCAGGTTGGGGCGCGCATACACCGCGGGGGATCGGAAGATCGGCGTGGTTTCCAGTATGCCGTATTGGTCATAGCCGGAAGTACTGAAGTGGAAACGCGCCAGACCGTTGATGCCCGTCCCCGCCTTGGCCTGCCAGTAAGCGCTCAGCCACAGGCGTTCGTCCCCTTTTTTGATCGCCGCGATAGCGTTCTCTTCATCCACCCAGGCAAAGTCAGGCTGTCCATCGGTCATCGGCAGGCGCACACCGTTGTCGCTCGCCGTTTTGACCGTCCGATAATCGGCGAACACGTCCAACGCCTCAAATGCGGACTCCGAACCGGCCAGGTTGGCGAAGAACTGATTGTCTTCCAGCATTTGTCTGGCGTAACCAATAAGCGCCGCGTCCTTGCTGGCGGCGGCGACACGCAACGCTTTGGCGCGTTCATTGGTATTCACCGCGTCGGCATAAGCGATGTAGCCGGCGAAGTTGCCGTCGCTTTCATGCGCACCGCGCCAGGCCAGCAGGCCAATCGCTTCCATCGAACGGTAGTTGGCGCCATTGCTGATTTCAATCGCCGGGCGGCGGAACGGCGCACGCGCTTTGGTCATTTTCACCATCTGCGTGCGGAAATCCTCATTACCGGTAACCCGGTAGAATTCGGCAAGGTATGACTGCACTTCGCCGTAACCTGCGCCAACATAGCCCCACTCACGGGTCTGGCCTTTATCGGTGACCTGATAATAGCTGCCGCCAAACGGTTTCCAACCGCCATCATCCGGCAGGCCATTACCATTACTGTCCGCCTTATCATCGCCGCTCCAGGGTAAGAGTCCGACGGCTTCCTTAATATAGCGCTGCGCGGTTTCCTCCGGGAAAGCGCGCGAATCTTTCAACACCAACATACCTTTGTTGGCGAAATAGATACTGGTATTGGCAATCAGGTTCTGGTTGCTCAATCTAAGACGATTTTGCAATCGGCCGTATTCACGGCTGGCAAACAGCATATCGGCCCAGGCGGCGCGGCGCGTTTTCTTGCCGGCAGCGCCATAGCTGACAGAGGCATTGAGAATATCGCCAGTCAGCTGATCTCGCAGGTAATAGATCGCCTGTCCCTGCGAGCCAAAACTCCCGCCCCAGTTTTTCACTGTATTGTTGTCGTCATAGTACTGAGCGGCGTAAGCATCCAGCGCGGCGACAACCTGGCTCACTACCGCCGGGTTCTGATAACTGCTCAGTTCCGCAACGGAATATGCGCGGGCAAGATAGCGCAAATCGCCGCCGGAGAGATTCGCCGTTGTCGGCGCCTTGCCAAGCAGGCTGGCGATTCGGTTATTGATGGCGACGCGGAACGAGCCATTCGCGCCCAGAATCTCATCGCCCGGAGCAGGACGGGTGGTGACCGCCGGCGCACTGCCCTGCCTTTCGCCCGAAACGTCGAGGAACGGATCGACATGGGTATAAGCCCGATAAATCCCGCGACTCGGCACGTTCATCGCATATTGATACGGATTGCTGGCATCCGGACCGCCGCTGCCGAACGGATAGAGACGGCCAGTGGAAACGATTTTCAGGGTAACGGTGCTGCTGCCTTTGGTCATCGCATAAGGCAGCAAGGTGGTCGAATAGAAGAAACGCCCGGGCAACGGTTTACTCCAGTGGGTCACGCTGAGTGGCATATAGTCGCCTTCGTGACGGTAGCCGACCTGATATTCAACACCATCTTTGACGATGTACAGATAAAGGCGGCCGGTATCATAGTTGCCGTCATCCTCTCCCCACAGTTTGACGGAAACGTAGTTACGGCGCAGCGGATCCACCCGCAGGGTAACCGTCAGACTACCGCCATAAACGCCTGCCGGGCTGAGCGGCAGTAATCTGCGGGCAGATTCGCCCAGCCCGCCGGAGAGTGTCTGGCTGTTGTTTTCTACCAGGCTATGACTTTTCTCCGACGCGCTGTCGCCAAACGAAACCTGATCAATCGTCCCCACTGCAATCGCCGCGGCCGATGACGAAGCGGCCCCTGAACCCGAACTTTCCGCGGCAACGGCCGCATGGCTTACCGTTGTGGCCGCCAGCGCCAGCGCAACCAGCCACGCCTGTCTGAACGTTGTGTTTTTCTGCATATGTCAGTCCCTTTTTTTCAGTTTGCTATCATCCGTGCAGCCATATCAGATGGCAGTGACGGAACCTACATCATTACCACGCTATTATTTCCATTAATTAATCACAACTTCTCGTCGCTATTGATACTTTTTCTGTATCGTCCTCTCGCCGATCGTCTAAATACCCCAAGCCGCCTTCCATTCAGATGGAAACAGCAGGCCGGAAAACCGGGATTACGGCACATCATTTCCCACGGCCGAACTCGCATCGGTATTGATGACAGCCCTGCCCGCCAATTAATCTTATCGCCGCTCTATGCCTGAAAAACACCGACCAGATGGCACGTGACCGTTAACCACATCGGACCACCGCTAAGTCCAGGCGACTTTATCACGGCAACAAGGAGGGAGATTGTCCGGCTGGCAGATGCCACAATGAGGATAGAAAAGGAAATAATATGTCAACTAATGAAAATAAACTTTCCTTAAATGGACGCAAATAATCACGCTGGAAAAGCAAGCGGTAAAAACGTTAACATATATCCCCACCAGGTGAGTTTTTGCGTAAAAAGACATAAAAGTGATGACAGGGGGAAATATGTTAGAAATATTTGATGTGAGTTTTAGCTTAATGTCAAATAACAAGCTGGACGAGGTGTTTACACTACGCAAAGAGACATTTAAGGACCGTCTGGACTGGACCGTCAACTGTATTAACGGGATGGAATTTGACGAGTACGATAATGAACACACGACCTACTTGTTAGGCGTCAAGGAAGGAAAAATCATTTGCAGTGTCAGATTTATAGAAATGAAATATCCCAACATGATTACTGGCACGTTTTTCTCTTATTTCGACGGTCTCAACATCCCCGAAGGAAATTACATTGAGTCCAGCCGGTTTTTCGTCGACCGTGACCGAGTGAGAAATTTGATTGGCACCCGTAACCCAGCTTGCCTGACGTTATTTCTTGCCATGATCAATTACGCCAGAAAATGCCATTATGACGGGATACTCACGATTGTCAGCCACCCGATGCTGACCTTGTTAAAACGTTCAGGCTGGCGCATTTCCATCATTCAGCAGGGGTTGTCGGAAAAGCAGGAGAAAATTTATCTGCTGCACCTGCCCACAGACGATGAGAGCCGATACGCGCTGATCGAACGCATTACACAGATAACAACGGCCGAATCCGAGCAGCTTAAGACCTTGCCTTTGCTGGTCCCACTGGCTTGATCAGATTCATTTCAACGCCGAGCCTGATTGCATGCTTGGCATTCAGCACACCCAGTTTTTTTACAACGTTGCCGATATGAAATTTTACTGTACTGGTGGTGATACCAAGAATAAGCGCAATCTCCTGATAGGTTTTCCCCATGCTTGCCCAGTAGAGAATTTCGTTTTCTCTTTGTGAGAAAAGATCGGCTTCCTGCGACTTGCTGTTGTTTCTGTTTCTGCTCATCTCTCGGTAAAGAGAGGTGAGTTTCTCATGAGCTGAAATCAACAGCATTTGCAATTTATCTTTATTATTCTGAATAATTTCTTCCAGTTCTTCGCTGCGATGCTCTTCAATCATAAAAGACAAGGCGGCCAAATTGTTGCCCGGGTCGTGCAACACAAAGGTATAGCCATTAACAATGTCGTATTCTTTGGAGAGATTGAATATTCTGGAAAATTTCAACTTTGAACTGATGACCAGATCATCATCCCAGGAAAAAGGAGAAATCTTGTTGATGGCGGTCAGGATTACCGGGTCAATATGCTGATAATTGTTATTTCTGTAAATATCAACCCATTCCGTCGGATAGTTGGAGATGATCACAACATCCGTCGGTTTCTTCTTGTTCATGATCAAATAGGCGTACTTGGGGTCGCCATAGCTTTTTAACTTTCTGTTAAGATAGGTTTGTATTGTGCTATTGATGAAGTCAACGTTAGAGAATGATATAGACATCCAACTCTCCCAAAATCGCGTGCGACAGCCCAGCCTGACCATAACGGCACGAAAGTATAGTATCAACCTATACCTAAGTCTAACTATCTTTCCCGGTACAAAATCTTTAGAATTTTCAAAAAATAACATCAAGTACCAAAATAAAAACATCTGATCCGTTTTAAAGATCGGAAAGCCAAATTGGCGCACACCAGGGAAATATCTGTTAGTTTATTAATTCTCTACCCTAAATAATTCGAGTTGCAGGAAGGCGGCAACCGAGTAAATCCCCAGGAGCTTACATAAGTAAGTGACTGGGGTGAGCGACAAATTGGCGTAAGCCGATTTGAACGCTGCTGGCAGCGGCCCCGAAGGGGCGAGGCCCATGAAATGGGCCGAGTAACGCAGCCAACACACCTGCAACTTGAAGTATGACGGGTATATGCCCTAAATAATTCGGGCGGCAGAAAGGCGGCAACCCAGTGAATCACCGGAAACTGGCATGAGTCAGCGACGGGGATGAATGCAGGCGGTCACCTCTCTGTAATCCGGAGTATGGCAGGCAATAATGCTATATTGTTAGCCCTTCTCTCTCTTGTTATCCCACAAGGCTCGCAGGAGAGAGAAAGGTCATTTTCTCCCTCTCTATTATTTTCGCTCTGTATCCCGATATTGCCCAACTCTCCCTTCAGCCTGCCTGTGACGGAATGCCGACCGCATCCTGTTATATCCCGTACGCGCTCCCCGCAGAATATCGATGATGGAAACATTCGGACAAAAAACGCGATAACGTAGCTATCAGAATAAATTATGCCGATTTTACCGCCGATCTGACGACATTAATCCTTTCATATCAGCGAGCGTGCAATTTCAAACAAAACGCCTGAATAGCGCTGGTTATACTCCCGTCAAAGAGACAGATAAGGGGAGTAGAATGGATTATCCGGTAATGACTCATCATGATGATGACACCTTGCATACCCTCCTGCGTGACAAACTCACCGCGATTGGCGTCGATAAAGGCCGTATTGCCGAGATCTTTCAGGGAGCCCCCCTGTTCGGCGAAGAAGGGCGTCTGGATTCCATCAACATCGTCACCCTGATTGCCGTGCTCAGCGACCACTGCGAAGCGGCCTACAACCTGAGCGGCGATCTGTTCGACCTAACGAACGACCGCGTTTTTGATGCCTTCCAGAATCTGACCAGTCTAACGCGCTTCCTGCGCGAGCGGCTTCATCATGGCTGACCCCGCCCATCCCGTTGCCCGTTCCGAGGCTGACTCGCTGTTCGCCAACGGCTATATAGAAGAGGTGCCTGTCGCCGATATTGCCGACCGCATCGGTACGCCTTTCTATGTTTATAGCGCCCGTCAGTTGCGCGGCCAGTTCCAGCAACTCCGCCAGCAACTGCCAACCGGAACCGCGATTTACTATTCTCTGAAAGCCAATCCCAATCTTTCGGTGGTCAGCGTGCTGGCGGAACAAGGAGCGGGATGTGAGGTCTGCTCGCCTGCCGAGCTGAAAACCGCGCTGGCGGCGGGCGTCTCGCCGCAGCACATCCTGTATGTCGGGCCGGGCAAATCCCTGCCCGCGCTGAAATTCGCTATTGACTGCGGCATCCGGGCGATTGTGGTGGAATCGGTAGCAGAGCTGGATAACCTCAACCGGCTGGCCGCGCAGGCCAATACCGTGCAGACGGTGGCGTTGCGCATCAATCCGGATTTCAGCAGCGAACACGCCCGGCTGGTGATGAGCGGCAAACCCACCCAGTTCGGCATGACGCTGGATACCCTGCATACCGTGCTGACCAGCCTGCACCGTTGGCCCTCGGTTTCTCTGCGCGGTTTTCATGTTTATCTGGGCACCCGGATCCTCAATGCCCAGTCTATCGCCGACAACACCCGAAATATCCTGCAACTGGCGCTAAACCTGCGCGATACGCACCAGTTAACGCTGGATTTTGTCGATGTCGGTGGCGGTTTCGGCGTCCCCTATTTTGCGAAGGAAACGCCGTTGGATCTGCCGGCGTTAGCCGAGGCCATCGCGTCAATCGTGGCGAACTTCCGCCGCCAGGCCGCCACCACGCAAATCATCATCGAACTGGGGCGTTATCTGGTGGCGGAAGCCGGCCTGTTCGTCACCCGGGTCAACACCCTGAAAACCGCCGGCGGGAAAACGTTCGCTATCTGCGATGGCGGCGCTAATTGTCACAGTGCGGCGGCCGGCCTGAACAGCATGCTGCGCAAAAACTTTCCGTTGTTGCGGCTGGGCGACAATCTGGAGCGGCCGTTGCAGCCGTATCAGGTCAGCGGGCCGCTTTGCACGCCCACCGATCTGCTGGGCGACAATGTGCTGCTGCCGACGCTGGCGGTCGACGATCTGATCGGCATCACCCACTCCGGCGCTTACGGGCTGACCGCGTCGCCGGGCTCGTTCCTTAGCTTCGGTTACCCGGCGGAAGTGATGGTGGACGGTCGCCGCCTGACCCTGATTCGCCAGCCGGAAACCACCGAGCAGTTGCTGGCCCGGCAACAGCCGGTCGAGATCTGGCGCGGGGATACGCCATGACGTTGTGTATCCAGCCGGATGACCTGGTATGGCGCGCTTTTGCGCCCGAGAACGAGGCCGCGTTACTGGCCCCGCATCCCAATCAGGCATTGATGGCGGATTATCTGCGTGCTTTTTTCCGTTCCCACGACGAACCGCAGGAGCCGGACGACGCCCTGCTGACCCGTTGGCTCAACAGCCGTCATACTTTTACCGCGATGATGCAGGCGCTGCTGCCCGAGTTGCAGGCGCGTCATACGCTGCAACGGCTTGATCTGGTGATGTTCGCCCACTGGACGCCGGACAGCGATCTCGGCTGCGCGGTATCCAACGCGTTGATCCACGCCTGCGACGCCCGACAGGCGTTCGGGCTGTCGGTGTCGGATCGCGGGCTGGCGGCACCGCTGTTTGCGCTAAGCGCCATCGACGACTATCTGACCAGTGATGAAAACCGGCGCGAGGCGTTGCTGATGATCGCCGATCAGGATCTGGCGCCTTATCCCAGCGAGCGGCTGGCGCAGTTGCGTCCCCAAAAGAACTGTTGCCTGATGCGAATAGAAAAACGTCCGCCCCATCAGGCCAGCGGGCTGATATTTGAAGGGTATTATCGCCAGCCTTACGCCGAAAACGGCGACCCGATCGACACCATGCGGCAATTGCTTTCGCGCCTGCCCGCGGCAGACATGCTGACGCTGCTGGGCAGCCCGTCGCTGGCGGCGGCGTTGCAGGGCGCGTTCCCCGAACACCAGACTGCGGCCGTGGCGGAATCGTTACTGTGCGCCGCTCCGTTCGTCTACCTGAAACACCATGCGCAGCCGGGCCGGCGTTATCTGCTGGCGGTGCCGGAATCGCGTCACCTTACCGCCGGTGTGTTGCGCTACCAACCTTGCCACGACGGGCCGTTCACCCGCCCTTCCCGTACCTGATAAGGATGCTCCATGACCAATATTACCCACCTGACCACCTGGCTTGACCGGGCAGCCAAAGAAGCCGCCAACAAAACCGCGGTCATCGACACCGACCGCGAGGTCAGCTGGTTTATGCTGCGCCTGCAGGCCCGGCAATTGGCGGACCACCTGCGTGAAAACGGAGTGGAAAAAGGCGACCGGGTGATCGTCTGCATGCCGAATTCACTGACGTTCGTACTCTATTTCTGGGCGTTGCAGTATCTGGGGGCGATCTTTATTCCGCTGAATCCGGACACCAAAGCCGGCAAACTGAGCTGGCTGGTGGACAACGCCGGTTGCCGGTTGCTGATTGCCGATCGCGCCCTGAAAGAGGAAATCGGCATCGCTCAGGCCAGCGAGCATTGGCAGCAATACAATCGCCACACCCGCGTCTGCTTCAGCAACGATATAGCGGCTGTGCTGGCGGAAGAACCGTACCGCATCTCCGTTGAACGCGACCGGCAGGTGGCGGGCATCGATCTCGATCTGGCCTGCATCATCTACACATCCGGCTCTACCGGCCATCCTAAAGGGGTGATGCTTAGCCGGCGCAATATGATTACCGCCGCCGGCTCGGTGGCCAGCTACCTGCAACTGCGCGGTGACGACCGCATCATGTCGATGATCCCGATGAGCTTCGATTACGGCCTGTATCAGGTGATTATGTCGGCGCTGGCGCAGTGTACGCTGATCGTGGAGCCGGATTTCCGGCGTCCGCTGCTGTCGTTGCAGCGCATGGTCACCCTGCGCGCCACCGTATTGCCGATCGTGCCGACCATGCTGCGGCTGATCGCGCCGCTGGCGTCCCGCTATAACTTCGGCGCCATCCGCACCGTGACCAACACCGCCGCCGCGCTGCATGCCGGTGATATCGATCAGTTGCATACCATCTTTCCGCAGGCGCGCATCTACTCGATGTACGGGCTGACCGAGTGCCACCGCTGCACCTACCTGCCGCCGGAATACCTCGCCACCCATCCACAGAGCGTCGGCATCGCTATTCCCAACACCGAACTATGGGTGGTGGACGACAACGGCCAGCGCCATACCCGCAACGCCACCGGCGAACTGGTGATCCGCGGCGCGACCGTCATGTGCGGCTACTGGCGCAATGAAGAGAAGAGCGCCGAAAAGCTGCGCCCCGGTCTGCTGCCGGGCGAGCGGGTGCTGTACACCGGCGATATCTGCCGGCTGGATGAGCAGGGGCTGCTCTATTTTGTCGGCCGCCGGGACGAAATGCTGAAAAGCTGCGGCGAAAAAGTGTCGCCGAAAGAGGTGGAAGCGGTGCTCAACCGCCATCCGCAGGTGGTACAGGCGGTGGTGCTCGGCGTGCCGCACCCGATTTACGGCGACGAAATCATCGCCTGCGTGGTGACCCGCGGCGACCTCAATGAAAAGGCGCTGTCGCGCTGGAGCAAAACCCAGATGGAGTCGCACATGGTGCCGCGCCGCTTCCGGCTGATGTCGCAGTTGCCCCTAAACCATAACGGCAAAATCAACCGTTCGCTGCTGCAGGAACAACTGACGGCGGACGCAACGGCTCAGGTTTGCCCGCAACCCGGCCTGATGGAGTAACGCCGATGTCATTCAATACGGATTACGCGCCCCAAACCGGCGACAGCCCGGATTTTTACTATCAGAAAATCGTCACGGCGATCGGCATGGTGCTGGAAACCGACGACCTGTCGGAACTGCATCCGCACACCGATCTGGAGCGGGATTTAGGCTTCGAAAGCGGCATCTTCATCGAACTGATGATGTATCTGGAAGAGATGATCGAAGGCTTGTCCATCGACCCGGTGACGCTGGACAGCCAGCAGATCAGCACCATCGACTCGCTCGGCCGTTTCATTCACTCACAGCTGGAGCACGGCGTCCCTTGTGCATGATCGCGTCGTGGCAGTACCTGACTACCGTGTTCGCCCGCTTTGACGGCGTACACACTCCTGCCTGCCATCACACCGAAGGCGACCTGACCTATCACCAGCTTTATCAGGGCGCACTGGCGCTGGCGGAGCGGTTGCAGGCGTTGCATGAAGCCGGCGGGCATCGCCAGCGCGCGCCGGTGCTGCTGTACGGCCACAAACACCCAGCCTGCCTGATCGCCTGGTGGGCCTGCCTGCTGGCCGGTCATCCGGTAGTTCCGGTGGAAACCGACAACACCGACGAGCGCCTGCGCTTTATCGCCGGCAGCATTCAGGCCGCACTGTTGCTCAACGCCACCGGGCAGGCGGCGCCAGATATCGGCATTCCCACGCTGGCGGTTTCAACGGCAGTATGCGATATGCCCGCCGCCCGGCTGGCCGAGCACTGCCGCCAGATGGGGCTGGCGTTTGGTCGGGGCGCGATCGGCGGCATTGCCTACATCATGTTTTCTTCCGGCACCACCGGCGCCCCTAAAGGCATCCGGGTGAGCTACGCCAATCTGGCGCATTTCGTTCGCTGGGCGGCGGATGCGTTTCCCGCTCCCGGCCCGATCAGCGGCAACATTCGCTACTGCTTCGACGTGTCCCAATATGAGCTGTGGCTGGCGTGGCATTATCGTCAGCCGCTTTCGGTGCTGGATTACCGCGACTTCATCAATACCCGCAAGATGATCGCCCGCCATGCCGACGCCGGGGTACAAACCTGGGTCAGCACCCCGTCGCTGACCCGTAATTATCTGAGAGACCGGGAGTTCCGTCAGGATAACCTGCCGCGGCTGAATACCTTTATCTTTTGCGGCGAGGTGCTGACGAAAGAGATCGTCAGCGCCCTGTGGCGGGCGTTTCCCGGTTGTCGCATCGTCAATACCTACGGCCCGACGGAGTGCACGGTCGCCGTCACCGCCTGCGACATTACCCCCGGCATGCTGGATGACGACGCGCCGCTGCCGCTGGGCTATGTACGCCCCGGCGTCGAACTGCGCATCAACGCCCCGGCGAACAGCGAACGCGGGGAAATCGTCATCGCCGGCCCGGTGGTCGGCGAAGGCTACCTGAATGCGCCGCCCGTCCAGCAGGCGCGTTTCGTCATCGAACCCGACGGTACCCGCAGTTACCGCACCGGCGACATCGGTTCGCTGCGAAATAACCTGCTCTACTTTCACGGCCGGGAAGACAGCGAACTGAAAATTCAGGGCTACCGCATCGTCCTCAGCGACATCGAAAACGCGCTGCGGGAACACCCGCAGGTACAGGACGCGATCGTCACGCCCTGGCTGTTGCACGACACGCCCCAGGGGCTGCAGGCGTTTATCCTGTCCGGCCAGACGGATATTTTCCCGGCGCTGGCGGCTTATCTGCGCCGCTATTTTCCGCTCTATATGGTGCCCAAATTCTGGTATCCGGTGGACGACGCCACGCTCAATCACAACAGCAAGCTGGATCGCCAGCGCGTCGCCCGGCAGGCGCTCGACAAAGGCAAACGCTATGTTTTCGTCAGTTCTTAATCCGATTCAGACACAGATGCGGGAAAACCCGCAGCATCTCGCTATCGTCAACGACAGCGGCAGCTATACCTTTGCGCAACTGGGACGTCGGGTGGAAGGCATTCGTCAGGCGCTGCGCCGACACACGCCGCGCTGCGTGATGATTTACGGCCACAAGCAGTTGGACGCCGCCGCCGCCATGCTGGCCTGCGCGTTTGAAGCCATTCCCTTCACCTTTGCCGATATCGCCAACCCGGCCGCCCGTATCGAACGTATCGCTGCGATGGTTCAGGTAGATCTGGTACTGCTGGCGTGCGAACCGCGAACCTCATTTCCCTTATTGTCAGCGCCGACCATCATCACGACCAGCCTGGCGGACGGTAGCCCGCTACTCCCGGCGGTTATACCGACATCAGAACAACTCTTTTATATCCTAACCACCTCTGGCAGCACCGGCGAACCGAAGGGGGTGAAAATCAGTTATGGCAACTACGGCGCGCTGGCGCGCTGGGCGCTGCCGCTGCTGCACGAATCAGGCCGCGGCGTACACGTTAATCACGCCTGCCTGTCGTTCGATCTGGGCATTATGGATATTTTCCTGACGCTGGCGGCAGGCAAAACGCTGGCGATGCTGGACCACATCAACAATATTCGCCCGCGCAAAAACCTGTCGTTGCTGACGCAGCCAGCGCTGCGGATCGACAGCTGGTTTTCCACACCGGGTTTTCTTGACTTGATGTGCTCGGATGCCTGGTTCTGCCAGCAAACCCTGCCCGACCTGAAATGCATCGCCATCGGCGGAGAGGCGCTGTTGCCGTCTCTGGTACAGACGCTTCACCAGCGTTTCCCACAGGCAACCCTGCTGCATTGCTATGGCCCGACCGAAGCGGCCTGCATGACGCATGCAGCGCGCATGACGCCGGACAATCTGCCTGCCGTGCCGCCCCTGCCGCTCGGCCCGGCCTGCGGCGACAACGGCGCGATAATTGTGGATGAACGCGGCGAACCGCTGCCCGCCGGAACGTCGGGCGAAATCGTGCTTTTCGGGCCGCAAATCAGCCCCGGCTACCTGCCGGAACCCGACCCGCGCAATAGTCTGTTTAGCCTGCGGCAGGGCCAGCGTTGCTATCACACCGGCGATCTCGGCTACCTCGACGCGCAAGGCAACCTGTTTGTGAAAGGCCGCAACGACGGGCAGATCAAATGGCAGGGAAACCGGATAGAAATCGGCGAAATTGAAACCGTGACCAACCAGCTGGCCGGCGTACAGCAAGTCGCCGTCATTGCCGAGAAACAGGATAACCGGGTGAAGGAGCTGATGCTGTTCGTACATCTGTCGCCCGACACCAACGAGCGGCGCGACAGCCTGCGACGCGAGCTGGCGCAGCGGCTGCCCGCTTACATGGTGCCGCGCATCATCCGGTTCACCGGTCCGTTTCCACTGACGCTGCACGGCAAAACCGATCGCCAGGCGCTGATGCGGCAATTCGAAACCGACGCGGAAACCCTGCCGAAGTAACACGTCGCCAAAATAGCGGTACGACCTGCAAGCAGGCATAAAAAAAAACCTCTGTCGCCGGTAGTCTGGTACAAACGGTATTGACGGGGGAAAAGTCATGAAATTCAGCCATCTTGGATACATCGTCAGAAATAGTGATACCACTATTGCGGCAATGGCGACTTTTTTCCCGCATATCACCGTGCACCGCAAAAAAGTCAGCGCGCAGCAGATTTACGTCACCTTCATGAATACCACCCGCCACGATATGCAGATTGAACTGGTGGAACCGCTGCCGGAAAACCGGCTGCTGAGCGGCATGCTGGACAAGGAAAACAAAGCGTGCCTGCCCTACCACATCTGCTTTGAAGTGGATGATTTCGATAAAAAATATCAGCAGTTGCGCGACGATGGCTGGCTGGCGCTGACGCGCCCGTTTCATGCCTATCCGCAGGGGCCGCTGGCCAGCCACCTGTATAAACCGGAGGCTGGCATCATGGAGATCATGTCCGGCAGTACCAATCTGATCGCACAAGGAGAAACCGCGTGAATGATTACGCCCTTTTCCTTGAGCCGCTAAAACGCCTGATTGAAGACACCCTACCCGAGGGGCGTCATCTTGGCGGGCAAATAGATATCGCCCCGGAGAAAGCGCGCCTTACTGCGCAGTATTCGCTGGCGCCGATGCTCAATACGCTGGGCGTGCCGGCCGACTACCGGCCAGCCTGCTGGCTGGAAGATGATGGCGTCGCCCTGCGAACGCTGCCGTTGCCGCTACGGTGCGAAGCCTATGAATCGTTTGGCTACATCGACCCCAACCTGCTGTTCGCCGCGCCGGGGCCCGGCATGGCGGCGCTGGTGGTGGAAAACATGGGCAGCCAGGAACAGCAGGATGCGTTCTTTTCCCAGTTTAGCCGCGAGTTGACCTGGAGCTGCTTTGCCATGACCGAGCCGGAAGTGGGCAGCGATGCGCAGCAAATCCAGACCAGCGCCATCAAGGTAGACGGCGGCTGGCTGATCAACGGCGAGAAGTATCTGATCGGCAATGGCGTCATTGCCGACACCGGAGTGCTGTTTGCCCGCACCGCATCCGGTCCACTCGGCATCAATGTTTTCACCTTTGCGCCGCGCCATCAGGATGGCGTGTTCGCCGAACGTATCCCGATCAACGGCGTACCGGGCTGCAACGTGTCGCACCTGACCTTCCGGGATCTGTTCGTACCGGACAACGCGTTGCTGGGGCAACACCTAAGACCGACCGAGCGTTTTGCCCGCTCCGCGATGGTAACCTTCGACTCGCTGCGTCCTTGCGTCGGCGCGATTGCGCTCGGCGTCGCCCGCTCCACGCTCGACCTCGCCCTGCAGCAACGCTGGGCCACGCCCCGCTCCGCCTGGTTGCTGAAAGCCCGGCGGCAGTTGCAGGCGGCTATGTCGCAGGCACGAATGGTCTGCAAACGTTTCGAACTGGGGGAAACCTGCGGGCGCGACGCCGGGCTGGCGAAAATCACCGCCACCCGGGTGGCCGAGCAGGTGGTCATGGCGGTCATTCATCATGCGCCGCCCGCCGCGCTGGGCGAATATCCGCGTCTGGCGAAAGCCTGGCGTGACGTGAAAGCCTTCGAGTACACCGAAGGCACCACCTTTATCCACCTGATTAACCACGGTTATCGGGGGGCATAGCATGGCATACCCGGCGTTGGTCCCCGTTAGCCGTTCGATAGTGCAGGAGACCGGTAGTCTGGCGGTGGAAACCCGCGCCACCCCATTGACGGCGGAGCAGCATGCCCTGCTGTCTCCCTGGTTTGCCCTCAATCATGCCGACCCCGCTATTCCCTGGTTTCTGCATGAGCCCGTCCACAGCGACGAATTCGGCCTGCATGCCGCCAACGTCATCGCGCTCTGCCGTCATTTTTGCGCCAGCCATGCCAACAGCGTCCTGCTGTACGAGTATTACGGCGCGCCGCTCCAGTTCCGTACCCCGCTGCTGCAAAGCCTGCTCTATGCCGCGCCGGGTTTTCATCACAGTCTGGGGATCAAGGCGCAAGGGCGGATACAGGCCGAGCGTGATTTGGCCGGTACGCTGCTGGACCACGACGGCGCCGTGCTTTATCTGAGCGATCCGCTGCGCCGCATCAGCCCGTGCGCCGACGCCGAGCCGGTCGTCTACCGTTACTGCCGGCTTTACCCGCGCTAGCCCCGTCGCGCCGCTACCATGACACGCTCCATATCATGACACCGGACACGCTGTTCGCCCTTTTTCCCCCCGCTAACCGCCAGGAGTGCGCTTGTGCTAGGACACCTTGAGGCGATAGAAGTCGCGTTTCCGCCCAAAATACAATCACTGGACGAGGTCGCGCAGGAAGTCGGCCTGACCCGGCTTGATGTCCGCATGTTTGACCGTTTTTACGGGTTACGCCGTTTTCACGGCGGCCCCGGCACGCTGGACGAACTGCTGACGCCGGTGATCGACCAGATGCAGCACAGCCGACCGCAGGCTTTCGCCGCCATCAGCCATGTCGTGCACTGCCATACCGTACCTTGCGTGCGGGTGTTTGAAACCGTGAGCCAGACGCCGTCCTGGCTGGATCGCTTTTCACCCCAGACCGAATTCGCCAGCCTGACCATGGGCCACTGCGCCACCCCGCTCACCGCGGCAGAATGGCTGCTGAAACAACTTTCGCCCGGCGGCTTCGGCCTGATACTGATCGGCGAGAAAGCCTTTCACCCCAGAGTCAGGCTGATCAAAGACACCACCCTGATGGGCGAAGCCGCCTGCGCGGTGCTGTTGAGCCGCCAGGGCGACGGCCCGGCGATCCTGAGCCGTTATACCGGTCAGGACGGACGCTTCAGTATTCAGAAAGGCGCTGACGAGCACGAGACCTCCGACTTTGGGCAGCATTATATTGATTTTACCTGCCAACACCTGCAGGCAGCGCTGGACAAAGCCGGCGTAACCATTGATTGTATTGACTGGATCGCACCTCATAACGTCAATCTCTCGTCGTGGCATCGTCTGGCGCAGTTGATGAATTTTCCACGGGAGAAAATCTTTCTGGAAAACATCCCGCGCTATGGTCACTGCTTTGGCGCCGACCCGTTTATCAACCTGCGCCAGTTGCAGCAACAGCAGCAGCTGCGCAAAGGCGATACCGTACTGCTGGTCAGCGTGGGGCTGGGCGCGACCTACTCATCGTTACTGATCAAGATTTAACCAAAACGCAATATCGGGCAATACACCACTGCTATTCCCGATAAGGTACATAATTATCGTGCGAATGGTATTTTTTGCGACTCGACTAACAGGACAGAACATGAAGGCTCTTACGTTCAGTAATGTATTAAAAGAATTGGATGCACTGGGCGAAAAATTACGGCAGGCGGCCAGTCAGGTAGAATCCGATCGTAGCCGGGCGTTATCCTGTCTTGAGGATGAGTTGCTTTATACCATCGCCTACATTGGCATTCCGCCCGAGTTCATTCCGTTCCGGGGCTGGGACTATCAGGCCTGCCACTATAGCGATCACATCGACATGCTGGAGTACCTTAGCCGCTTTGACGCCAGCGGCCTGATGATGTTGCCCGGCGCTTCGCTGTCGGCGCGAGCGGTCACGGTGCTGGGCACGCCGGAACAACAGGCGTTCTTCTTCTCCCGCTTTAACCAACCGCCTTGCTGGGCGTTTTTTGCCGTCACCGAGCCTGAAGTCGGCTCCGATACGCAATCGATCACTTCCTCGCTGACGCAGACCGATAACGGCTACGTGCTGAATGCCCGCAAGAAATTCATCGGCGGCGCTCAACTGGCGTCCGTCGGGCTGGTTTTCGCCCGCGAAAGCAACCTCCAGCGGCTGGTGATGGTGGAACCGGAACAGGCCGCCGCCCATATGACGATCACGCCGCTTGAGCAGTTCGGGCTACAGGGTTCTAACCTGACGGAAATCGAGATCAACGGGCTACCGATCACGCCGGATCGCATTCTGGGTTATGACCGCAAAGGACTGAATCAGGGGCTGACCGCGCTGGGAGAAGTGTTTGAACGCCACCGCCCGATGGTCAGCGCAATGGCGCTCGGCACCGCCTACGGGCTGCTGCGCGTGCTGGACGACACCACGCTGAACGCTGAACAGCAACGCTGGCGCGCCCAGCAGTGGCGCACTTACCATCTGCTGCGACAGCAGCTGTCGGAAATCGCCGGGCGCTACCAGTCCGGTCAGCCGCAATACCACGCCACCAGCCAGTTGAAACGGCGCTGTACCCTGTTCGTGGAAACGGTGGCGCACCGTATGCCGCATCTGCTGGGCGAGCAGGCGTGGCTGGAAGACGCGCCGTTACGCCGCCGCTGTCGCGACGCGCTGGCGTTCGAATACATGGAAGGCACCGCCAATATCCATCTGATGAACAGTTTCCGTTGCTACACTGCCAGGGGAGGCGTCTGTGCCCACGTATCTTGACCCACGGTCGATACTGCACCGCCGCTTTACGTCGCCCGCCAGCATGCCTCGGCAGGCGATCAGCCCGGCGCAGGAGTATTACTGGCACAGCTACGCCACCCGGTTCTTCGACAGCAACGGTCTTGACTGGCATGAGAGGATGGCCAACCTGCAATGCGGCAGCCGGACCAGCGACCTGACATCGTTCATCAACATGATCGGTCAGTTGCTGCCCGTTTATCGGGCCAGAAACGATCTGTCGCATATCGACAGCGTGCTGATGGCGCACTGGACGCCGGACTTACATCTTGGCAGTTCGGTGATCAACTATGTGATCGAATCGCTCAGGCTGCCGGCCTGTCTGGCGCTGACCATCAGCGATCGCGGGCCGGACGCGGCGCTATTCGCGCTCTCCAGCATCGCCAATTGCCAGCAGGAAGACGACCATGATTCGCTGTTGCTGATCGCCGACCAGAGCAGCCTGCCGTATCACTCTTCCCTGCTTGAATCACTCGCCCCGGAAAACAACGCCTGCCTGTTTTCCGTCAGTTGCCATGAGCAGCCGCTGCGCTATCAGGGTTTCTGTCGCCATCCTCAACCCGCGGCCGACACTCTGGCGCAAACCGTAGCCCAGTTATGCCAACGCTTTACGCTGCGGCAAGACCGCTTATGCGTAGTGGCGGAGCCGCTGCTGTTGGCGGCGCTGCCGCCGGCGCTGACCGGCATCGCCACCAATCCGCATCTGGTGTGCGCCGCGCCGTTTGTAGCGCTGGCGGAAAATTACCAGCCAGGCTGCGACTATCTGCTGCTGGTTCATTATCAGGACAAGCTCAGCGCCGTCGCATTGCAGGGAATGGAGTAATTGCAAGGGGTTAAGTAATTGCTAAGGGGTTAAGTAATTGCTAAGGGGTTAAGTAATTGCAGGGAGTAGAGTAACAGTGCGTCTGACCCGTTTTGTGACCTGGGTGCCGGAGCAGAGACTGAACGCCAGCGAGATTATTCGCGCCGCGGGCGCCAGCGCCTCGGAAGCGCGGGTTTTCTCGCAACTGTTCGGCTTTCGGCAGGTAGCGGCGCTGGGTAGCGACGTGTCGCTGGCCTCGGTGTTCCACCGGCTGCTCAGTGAGCTGCAGCGCCAGTCGCCGCACCCCGATCGCCCGGCTGATGTGCTGATCTACGCCCACGGCATGCCGGTGCAGGCGGCGGAACGACAACCCTGGCTGGCTCAACTTGGTCAAGAGCATCCGTTTATTCGCGATAGCGCCCCCTGCTACGAACTCGACCAGCAAAACTGCGCCACGCTATTTTGGGCGCTGGCGCTGGCCCAACGGCTGCTGTCGCAACAACGAGCCAAGCGGGTGGCGATCATTGCCGGCGATACCTTCGCAGCCTACCCGGTGCAGGAACGTTATGTGCCGGGATGCTCGCTTGCCGGCGATGCCTTCGCGGCGCTGTTGCTGGAAGCGGAACCGGACGGATTGCAACTGGAGTCAGTCTTCATGACGCAACGCGCCGAGTTCCATGAGGGGTTGTACGGCAGCGCCGAGGCGCTGAAGGCTTTCTATCTGGCCCATGACGACATGGTCAACACCGCCTTGCAAGGCGCAGTTTCCCGGCAAAGCGACGCAGAACGACGCCAGTTGTACCTGCTGCCGCACAACGTCAATCGGTTAAGCTGGCTCAATTATTCCCGTCGTCATCAACATCCGCTGGAAAACATTGCGCTCGGTCTGATGCCGGATATCGGACACTGCTACACCGTCGATCCGCTGCTGTTGCTACCGGCCGCGTTGCCTGCCATTCAGTCCGGCAAGCCCCACGTCATGCTGTCCGTCGGGCTGGGCGCCTGGATCGGCAGTTGCCGAATCCGATACGCTGACGCGCCGATCTGACGCTGTGCGGCCTTGCCGCACTATTTAGCCGCATTTATCAGAATAGTTCTCAATTTCAGACAAAAATGGATAATTCCGCTATGCATAATAGTCATCAGGGAAAGCTTTCGCTGGCTTGCCGGCGATAAGAGACAAGGATGTAACTGAACCGCCCCGACTGAACAACGGATGAATGATCAGACGGGTATCGGCCAGACAAGGATAAGCTGGCCGCGGGTTCCCTCCTGATACAGGACGTCAGGCTGGCATAGCAGGGATAGCAACGGAAAAGGGGGAGAGGAATGAAGGCATTGCTTTGTTCCGCGCTGGCGCTGCTGCCATTGATGGCGGCCTGTTCTCCGGCGAATCAGCAAAACGTGGAAGTGCCCTCCTTTACGACATTGGATGTCAGCCGTGGCCTGAGCGTCACGTTGGTTTGCGGTAATGGATACCGCGTGGAGGCCAGCGCCAGACAGGATGTTCTGGAGAAGCTGGTCATCCGCCCTCAGGGACAGAGCCTGGTAATCGAAAACCACTCCAGCGATGACAATATCCTGCGCGATCACAGCGTTGCGATCACCGTCACCATCAGTGCGCCGATTAATACGATAAAGGCGCAGTCAGGCGTCAAAATGACCGTTCCCGCCTGCGCGGTCTCACCCGACACATTCACAGTCGACGGCAGTATGGGCGCGGAGATCAATGTCGCGGGCAACACGCGTCAACTCGACCTGTCGCTGGCGATGGGGTCCTCTTTCAATACCCATGAACCAGCTTTTTCGGCGCAAGAGGCCGTTGTGAATATCGCCATGGGCGTAGACGCGCGGTTATGCCACGTGCGGCAACTGAGTGGAACCGTCACCACCGGCGCCAGAGTTCGGGTAGCGCCGGATACGCTGGTTCATACCAGCAACGGCGTAGCCAGCCTGATAGACCATCACGGCTGCTGAAGCGATGCGCTGTTTCCCGGCGCCTCGCCCTGCAGTATCAGCAAGCGCCACGCATCCGGCACGATCGATTTCGCGGGGAACAGGCAGTAGCTGAGCGCTACGGACGGCGCCCCCGCAATCCACGCCTCATCCAGCCAGCAATCGCTAATCTGCCCGTCATCCGCCACCCGGAGAGCGCCCTGACTGTCGGCCAGACAGCTGAACGACGCCAGCGATTTGTGCAGCCCTAATCCCAACGCTTTGATATAGGCTTCCTTGCGGCTCCACAAGCAGGTGAACGCCGGCAGGAATTGCGCGTCATCCAACGAGTCCAGCCAGCGGATTTCATCAGGGTGAAAGAAACGTCTGGCTATCGACCGCTTACGGCTCGCATGACCCTGACAGCTTTCCACATCCACGCCCACCGGGCTGTGGCGCGCAAAAGCGAAGGCAAAGGCGCTATGGGTATGAGACAGGTTGAACTGAATAGTCGGGTGCTGCGGTAAAAACGGTTTGCCGTGCGGGGTGCGCTCAAAGCGTAATGCAGTAGCCTCCTGCTGACACAGCGGCGCCAGCAAATTACGCAACATTCCTTCCGCCAGCTGGCGGGACGCCAGCGCCGTATCCGGCGGTACGCCGCAGGCCTGACGGGCCTGAGCGACGACTACCGGACTCGCCAATTGCGCACGCGGCACCACAATGCAGTGGGGATACGGCCATGCTCTCGCCGTCAGGTCATCCCAGCGGCAGGAAGATATTGACGACACAGCCTTCTGCATCCTTACGGTTCTCCAGCGTCAGGTGCCCGTCATGGCCTTCGACAATCTGCCGGCACAGAATCAGCCCGATGCCGCTGCCATGCGTTTTGGTGGTATAAAACGGCACGAACAGGTTTTCGATATTCGCCACCCCTTTGCCTTGATCGATAATCTCGATATGCAGTTGCCGGGCAATCACTTTCCAGCGCAGCACGATTTCACCCTGCCCGGGCGCCATTGCTTCATCGGCGTTTTTCAGCAGGTTGATGAACATCTGCTGCATTTGATTGGCATCGACCATCGCCTGCTGCGGCGCGTCCCCGGAAAGAACCAGTTTGCGCTGTGGGAACAGCATCGCCATTTGCATCATCAGCCCGGCGATATCGCATGGCTGTTTGTTGGCCGGCGGCAGACGGTTCAACTGACGATAACTGCCGACAAAGGTGATCAATTCGCGGGCGCGATTGTTGATGATTTCCATGCCGTTGACCAAATCCGGCGCCGCCTGATGCTGATTATCCTTACGGAACACCTGCAACAGCGTCTGGCTGATGGAGGCAATCGGCGTCAACGAGTTGTTGATCTCATGGCTGATCACCCGCAGCAAATTCTGCCAGGTTTTCTGCTCTTCGTTACGCAACAGCTTGCTCACGTCGCTAATGAATAACAGATGGTTTTGCCGGCCGTCTTCGATAAAGGAATCGTGACGAATCTGGAACATTCCCCGTGTACCGGGGAAACGCCAGTCGACCGGCTCGGCATCGGACGGCTGCTGCAACAGCCCTTCCAATCCGAACTCCGCCGCCGGTTGTCCCACCAGCAGTGATAACGGTTTGTTGACCAGCGCCGCCGCCGCGTCGTTGCACCAGATGATGCGCCGCTCCGCATCCAGCGCGAACACGCTGATATTGATATTGGAGATCACCTTGTGCAGCACATAGTAGGTTTCTTTTTGCTGCTGACGGCTGCGCGCCATCGTGCCGGAAAGCTGGTTAATCTGACGGATCAGGTTATCAAACGCGCCTTTGTCCTTGGTCACGCCGCGCAGGCTGAAGTTTTCCTGCTCCAGCGCTTCCAGCAGGTTGGACACGACGTGGATCTTGCCGTTCAGTCGCTCGGAGAAAGTAAAGCTGCTGTAGACCAGACACAGAAAAATGATGAAGACCGTCAGTATTTTCAGGTACACCGACTGGTCGGGAAACAGCCATAGCAGGAAATACCCCAGCAAGCCGGCAATCGCTGCGACATTGAATGACAACAGGTGAGGAGGCTCAAAGGAGGAGTCGAGTTTACTCATGGTTAATCTTGTATTTTTCCAGTCGTCGGTAAAACGCACTGCGGCTCAGGCCCAGCGAACGGGCAGCCTTGATGGCGTTGCCCTCAAACTTCGCCATACGCTGACACAGCAGGCGTTCTTCAATATCGGCCAGCGTCGCCTCGGAGGCCACTTCCGGCTCGGCTTTCGCCACTTTCTGCGGCGCGCCAGGCAGTGACGGAAAGATATCGTCACTGTTCAGCCGGGATGCTCCGCACAGCAACACCGCCCGCTCCAGCAAATGACTCAGTTCGCGGATATTACCCGGCCAGTGGTAACCCGACAGCGCCGCCTGCCCGGACTGGCTGAGTCCCGGCGCCGGCTTGTTGTATTTTCTGGCGTAGCGGTCAATGAAATTCAACGCCAGCGGCATGATATCCTGCTGCCGTTCCACCAGTGACGGTACGCGTAACTCAATGGTGTTGAGACGATAATAGAGATCCTGACGAAACGTCCCTTCCGCCACCCTGACATCCAGTTCAGCGTTGGTGGCGGCGATAATACGGCAATTGGTTTTCAGCGTACGGGACGAGCCAACCCGCTCAAAACAACGCTCTTCCAGAATACGCAGCAGCTTGCTTTGCTGGGTCATCGGCAGATTGCCGATCTCATCCAGAAATAGCGTCCCTTTATCCGCCAGTTCGAAACGCCCGACGCGGCTTTCCCGGGCGTCGGTAAATGCGCCTTTCACATGGCCGAACATCTCGCTTTCAAACAGGTTTTCGTTGATGCAACCCATGTTTACCGACACCATGTTCTCGTCACGGCGCGGAGAAAGCTGATGAATGACCCGGGCCAGCAGGCTTTTGCCGGTACCATTCTCACCCAGAATCAGGATGTTAGTCTCGGTTGCAGCCACCTGCTCCACGACCCGCATTAATTGTTTCATCGGCGCGGATTCCACCACCCACTCGCCATTGAAATTGTCTTCCAGTTCCAGCTTCAGCAGTTTGTTTTCTTCTTTCAACCGCTTGCCGGAACGCTGGCTGAGGCTAAAGGAGATCTGCTGGCGAATCACATTCAGCAACCGCTCGTTGTCCCAGGGTTTCTGAATAAAATCCACCGCGCCCGCCTGCATGGCGCTCACCGCGATATCGACGCTGCCCCAACCGGTCATCGCCACCACCGGCAGGTATTCGTCGTAACGCTTTATCTCTTCCAGCAACACCAGCCCTTCCTGCCCGGACGTGGTATCCCGCTGATAGTTCATATCCATCAGGATCAAATCGAAATCATGCTGGGACAACTGAACGGGCACCTGCTCAACGGCGGAAGCGAGTGTGACCTGATAGCCTTCCATGGACAGTAACATCTGCAGGCTGGCCAGAATATGCGCGTCATCATCAACAATCAGGATATGTTGCTTATCCGCCATATGGGTCCTTATCACGCTGGTTCATACTGAAATTTCACACTGACAGGCGCCGCCGCAGGAAAACTCCCGCCGCGACGCCCCTTACAGCATAATCGATCCGTGGTAACTATTAACGGCTCTGTTGCGGGAAACTGGAGCGCCAACCGGTATCCTGACATGAGCGCCAGCACTGGCGCCACTGGCAGCATACCGCCCGCTCCCGTTTATTCATAACGTATCGCATCACCCGGTTTCATCATGATGACGCGCCGGGATGGGATCCAGGTAGCGAGTGTGACGATGATAACGATAAATAAGGCCACGCCGCCAAACAGCAGCATGAAACCGCCACCGCCGTCACCATATACCCGGTTAATCTTGGGCGCGGCGAAAATCGCCAACGGCAACCCGAGGGCCAGACCGGCTAACAACTGCCGCAATCCGGAGAACATGAGCATACTCAGCAATCGGGTGGGCGTCGCGCCCAGCGCCTGCCGAATACCGATTTCCTGGGTACGCTGGTTAATCGCGTGCTGCGTCACACCATAAATACCGCTGGCAGCCAGCACCATGGCGGCGGCGCCAAACAGCAAAAACAAATTGGTGACAAACTGCACGCCGACCGTATTACGAGCCAGTTGATCGCTCAACGTCTGCGGTTGGGTGCTTTCTATCGCCGACCCTAACTCATTGAGCATATTAAACAACGGTTTTGAAAACCGTTGCGGCTGCGGCGCCTTGAGCATAATAGTCAGCGACGGATTGACCTGCCGGAGCTGCATCAGGGAACGGTACACCGTTGGGCGCGTTTTGAACTCGCTGAACGGCCGCCCGTGAATGATATGCGAAACGACGCCTACCACGGTAAACCAGCGGTAGTCATTGCCGTCCCGAAAACGCAGCCGCTTGCCAATCACCGTTTTTTCATGCGGCCAGTATTTCTTGATAAACGAATCGCTCACCACGGCAACCGGCAGCGTGGTATCGGTGTCGCCGTCGGCGAATTCCCGCCCATTCAACAGCTTCACGCCCATCGCCGTCAGACTGCCTGGCATCACGCGCACATCGTTCACCAGCGAATAGGACAAGGCGTCTTGCCCATCCTGTTCCATATTTTCCGTTACCACCTGATGAGGAAAGGTGAACTGGCCCGGCGCGCTGGAGGTAAGCCCGCTGGCTTGCACGCCGGGGATAGTGCCCACCTGCTCAAGCAGTTTGAGATACAGCTTCCGGCGGCTGCCGTCATCGGGGTAACTATCCTGATCGACATTGATTTTCGCTACCAGAAAATGATCGATAGGCACGCCGTAATCGGCCTTGGTGGCGCGCATTACCAGAAATAACAACAATACGCTGATACACAATATCGAACAGGACAGCGCCACCTCAATCACCACCAGCGTCCGGCTGAAGCGACCAGTTTTACGCCCCTGATCGCTGTTAACGCCGTCACGCAGCGCGTAGGCAAATTTGCCGTTGGCGATTTTCCACGCCGGCAGCGCGCTGGTGATCAGCGACGTGGCGAGAATCAGGACGACAGCATCCAGAATTACGCTGCCATCCAGCGACAAATGCCACCAGACCGGCACCTTGTTCGGTACGAATTTAGGGAAGATATAGTTGGTGATATCCAGCCCCCACGACGCCAGCAGTACACCGATAACGCCGGCGATGGTGCTGATGATCAGGCTTTCCCACAGCATCTGCATCACCAGCCGTGATGTCGGGGAACCCAACGCCATACGAATCGCTATTTCCCGGGTACGCTGATTGGAACGCGCCAACAGCAGGTTGCCCACATTAAAACAGGCAAGCAGCAGGATAAACCCCACTGCGGACAGCATGACAAAGAAGGTCTGAGCGGTTTCCTCTCCGGTAAAATTCTCCTGGAAGGACAGCACATTCGCCGAAATACCTTTATTAACCTTAGGGTACTGACGCGCCACCTCCTGCATCAGGCCATCGAGTTCGCGGCTGGCGGCAGCGGTATTCCCCCCTTTCGGCAACCGCCCGAACACAAACACTTCCGGGGCCAGCTCCCGGTCAGGAAAGAGTTTGGGGTCAAGGCGCGAAGGGAGCCACAGGTCATGGTAGAAAGGGAAGGCAAATCCCTTAGGCATCACGCCGACCACCCGGGTGTTGCTGCCGTTCACCTTGACGGTTTGATTAAGGATATCGCTGCGGCCATTAAAATAACTTTGCCACAACAGGTAGCTAATTACCGCTACCGGTTCGGCGCCAGGCTGCATGTCCTGCTGATTGAAAGCTCGACCGAGAAAAGGAGAGACACCGGTATAACCAAACATGTCCGGCGTGTTGTACACCGCAATATACCGGACCGATTTCTCCTCATCCTTCAGGTCGGCGTATTCCGCATAAAAATAGCTGATATCTGTCAGTTTCGTCGCTTTTTGCCGGATGAGTTCGTAATCCAGAAAATTCAGCCCTGAATCATTCAGGCCTTCGCCGTCCATTTTCGGCGTCACCATCACCATGCCTTCCCCCTTCGGATACGGCAGGGTTTTGTACATGATGGTGTTGATGACGGAATACATATACAGCGCCAGCCCCAACCCGCAGGCCATCACGGTAATGGTCAGCACGCTGAATCCGGGGCTTTTGAGCAGCAGACGCAGGGCGTAACGGATATCGAACCATAAATTCATCGTGTTATACCGCCTGACGCAATTGTCCGTTTTCGCCATCGGCCACCACCTGCCCGTCAGACAGCACAATGGTGCGCTGGGCGCGCATGGCGGAACGCGGGTCATGGGTAACGATACAGATGGTCGCGCCGTCCTGATGCAGTTCATCCAGAATATTCATTACCGCTTCGGCGTTGGCGGAATCCAGGTTTCCGGTCGGTTCGTCCGCCAGCAGCAACGACGGCTTGCCGACAATGGCTCGCGCCACCGCCACCCGCTGTTGCTGACCGCCGGAAAGCTGTGACGGGTAATGGCGCACCCGGTGCGACATGTTGACTTTTTCCAGCGCCTGGATGACCCGCGCTTTCTGCTCCGATCGCGACAGGTCATTACGGTAAGTGAGCGGCAACGCAACGTTTTCCGCGATAGTCAGGTCACTTATCAGATTAAACGACTGAAAGATAAAGCCGATTTCCCGGTTACGCAGTCGAGCCATTTCCCGGCGGCCGATGCGTTCAACATCCGTGCCGTTCAGCCGATAGCGCCCTTCCGTTGGCGTGTCCAGCAACCCCATGATGGACAGCAGCGTCGATTTCCCACAACCGGACGGCCCCGCGATAGAGACGTATTCTCCCGAGTGAATAGAAAGGTTTATCTTGCTAAGGGCATGCGTTTCAATTTCATCGGTAAGGAAGATTTTATGCACATTATCAAGTTGAACCAGCACCGTCATGGGAAATCCTCAGTGTATAAATAGAGTCAGCCTTCCTGAGGCCGAGGGTATCTTACAGGCAGCAGGCCACTCACTTTTATCTCTGGTTTTAAAAATGTGTCCAAAATACCTCCACCTGTCCATGACGACGCCTCTTTCCTTCTGTTGACCAGCTCTCCATGCCGTTTCCCGTTCATCTGCGTCATACCGCACGCGCACGGTCTTCGTAAACGCCGGTGCTGCGCCTTTTTCTAACAGCACAAATCATACCAATTACATCCTGATCACGGCCGGCACCCGCTCGCCGTGCAGCCGGCGGGCCTCCGGCAACCGATGCGTACGTCGGCTTCCTATCGGCACGGCGTGTCGTACCCCCAGCCCGTGGCAGGGTAGCGCATCAGGATTGTCATTTGCGAGACGAAAAATCCCATGTTCGGCACAACCCGATCCCATAAATGGGACGAGTTACAGGTAGATGTAAGTATTTCCCTTGAAAAACAACCCTTCACAACATGGCACACAATTTGCGTTAGACAGATCGCACATCTGACCAAAGGACAATAATTAACCACTGACTTCGCCGCTGTAAGGATTTTTGGATTTAGCTGGACCAGACACGGGGAATCTATTTTTTGGGATGACACCATGAGCTTACAGAACACCTACGCCCATACGTTGGATAATGATATTTTCAACAACAACCTGATTCAGGATATGTACCGCCGTCACCCTAATTTGAGAAAAACGCTCGCAGCCAATAATAAAGCCACCAGCCTGGCGGGAATTATTGACTATATCATCGACAATATCGGTAACAATATTACGCTGGAAGATCTTGAAGACGTCAGTGGTAAATCAAAATTTGATATTTGCCGTCTTTTCAATCAGGTCTATAACATTACGCCGATGCGCTGGATTTGGCGTGTACGCCTGACGCTGGCAAAAGAGATCATTCATATTTCGCCCAACTGGTCGCTCACCGATATTTGCTATGCCTGCGGTTTTTCTTCGCTGCCGCACTTTTCCCGTTGTTTTACCAAGACCTACAACATTCCGCCGCTGAAGTATCGCAAAGCGGTTTCGCAGGAACGGGAAAACGAACAGCCGCGCACCCTGCAAAACATGAGCTTCGATATTATTTTCGGCAAACAGCGTCATCTGTTCTCGCGTCACGTGCTGCTGGATAATATCCAGAACCTCTGTAATTAAACCCCCGATAGAGCCCGCCGTCACCGATGGCGGGCTCGGCTGATGCGCCAACGCTCTGCAATATCATGCCCGCTTTGACGCCACCGACATCGGACCGTACCGCGACGGCTCCGCGCCACCAGCCATTATCGAATGCTGAATGAGTGGTGGAATCTGTCTTTCAGTTCCCGCTCCGGCGTCAGATAAAAACGACAGAATGCGTTGATGTACCTGGGGGCTGCGTAAAATCCCCAGATGGCCCAGCCCGCGGGTATAGAACACGTCGCTGCGGGCAAACGCCTGGTGGATCTCGTCCGCCACCTCCGGACGGACGCGCACATCCTGCCAGTCATGGCAAATCAGCGCCGGGCAGTCGAGCGTGCGGTAGAGCGCCTCGCCGACCTGATCGGGATGAAAACCAAAGCGCTGCGCATAAATCGCTTTCATGGGCGCCGCCAGCGACGCCGACACCGAAGCGCCCGCCAGAAACCGGTCGATCATCTTGCCGAAATTGTCCGGGCTAGCCAGCAACACCAGCCGCTCCGCCGCCAGTCCCTGCGCCAGCGCCAGGCTACACACCAAGCCGCCGCTGGAATGCCCGACCACCGCACAGAACGGTCCGTAGCGCTGCCCCAGCCGGATAATCAGGCTGGCCAGTTCATAGTTGGACACCCGCTTTCCCTCGGACAGCCCGTGCGCCAGCAGATCCGGCATCACCACGCCGTATCCCTGCGCTTTTAGCGCCTCGCACAACGGCCGGAACATGATGCCGCGGCCCTCCCAGCCATGTACCAGCAAGACGGTTTTTGCCGGCGTATCCGCAGGCGGCGGCACCCAGCGAAACACATACACGTTCTGGTGTTGAAAACAGACCGTCTCCTGCCGAAAGCCGGCCAGATATTCGTGGTCCATCTGCTTGTAAGAGATGTAACGCGTGGTTTCAAACAGATGCAGCAGATAGCGCGCCGCCAGATGCAGCGAACAGCGCTCCAGCAACCACAAATCCGCCAGACGCAACGCGCGGCACAGCCGGATGTAATGCGTTTCCGGCTTAATCCGCACTTTAAGCAGCAGCGACGGGCGACGCCCGAGCTTCACCAGCACACGGTAGTAGTTGTACTGGACGAGCGTCGCCAGCCACATCAAGGGGTAGCACAGGCTATACAGCAGCATCCCGTTCTCCCAGCGCGCTGGCCAGCAACCGGTACTCACGCAGGAACACCGCGGCGTACAGCAGGCTGAACGCCACCATCAGGCCGGCAATCGCCTGCACGTCGTTAAGGTAGCGATGCGCGGTCAGCGCGACCGCCACCATCAGCAGTTCCAGCATCAGCGTAAAAATCAGCACCCGCTTTCCCCGCTCCATCTGTTCCAGCAGCGTTTGCAGCGCCGCCACCAGCGAGGTGAGGAAGAATGTCGGCAGCAACAGCAACAGTAACGTCTGGCTGGATTGCCGGATCGCCTCGTCATTGGAGAACCCGGCCAGAATGCCGTCGCGCACCCAGCATACGCCGGCAGTCAACGCCAGATAGGCCAGCACGATAAGCCAGACGCCATTGTTCAGCAGGCTCGCCAGCAGCGGCGCGGCATGGGTTTTGAGGCGCTGGTTCAGCAAAATGGCGATGGCGGAGCCGGTCGCCACCGCCGGAATGATGAAGAACGCCCGCAGCTTTATCACGATCAGGAACGCAGGCAAGAATCCCGCGCCCAGCGCGGCCACCAGCGGAAAAATCACCATCGAACTGAGGAACACCACCAGCATGGAAAAGCCTACCGGCAACCCGGCGTTGGTCAGCAAGGCCAGCAGGCGAGGCGCGAACGCCTGCGGCCGCTCATCCGGCACCGGTGTGGCGACCCGGCGCAGCGCCCGCACTGCCAACGGCAGCAGCACTAGCGCCGGAACGCTGTTTGCCAGCAGCACGGCATCAAAACCAAGCCGGTAGACGTGAAAACCCAGGTAACAGCCCGCGGCGTTCAGCAGCACATAGCCGCACATCAACGTCATGGCCGGCACGGTTCGCCCCTGTCCGCGCAGCGCCGCGTTGCACATTTCCAGCGCCAGAAACGGCGTCATCGACAACAGATACCCCGGCGCGGCGCTCTGCATCCACGCCAGATCAGGGCTGTTCATCCAGCCGGACAGCGGCGATGCCAGCACCCGGCACAGCAACGCCGCCAGCGCCGTCGTCAACACGCCGGCGCCGGCGAGCCACAGCGTACTGTGCCAGATGCGCTGTCGCGGCCAGTCATGGCGGGAGCGGGCGCTGAACACCTGATTCGTGATCGCCAGACATTCCAGAATGGCGATAAACAGGAAGTTGAACGGCTGCAAAAAGGAGAGCGTCAGCAGCGTCTGGCTTTCGGTACCGTTGCCCAGAATCGCAATCTGCATATTCTGAGACAGCGACACCACTACTGCGGTCACCATCATCGGCCAGGCCAATGCCATGATCTGCCGCATATCCCCACTCGCAGCCGGGGCAGCTCTGGACATCACACGCGAGATCAGGCTCATCGTCCTATCCTTTTCCGTATTCAGGCCGCCGCCAGACAGCTCGCCTTGCCATAGACGCTGTAAAGCATCATGGAGAAATAGGACAGGCTATGGGTGTTGCCCAGCAGGAAACCGTGTCCGCCCATCATCTTTTCCGCTTCATTGTTAAGCTGGGTGATCTGGTAGTGATCATCCTCCAGGCCGGCCAGGTCGCCCTCCTGCAAACGCTGATACTGTTGCTCCAGCAGCAGCGCCGCCTTACCGGCCACGTCGGCGAAACTGGCTTTGATCAACTGATGGCGGGTGGTTTTGGTGCCAAAGCTGTTGCGGCTGGACAGATGCTGCCAGCTCATGGTCTGCATGCGGGCCAGCACCCCCAGACGAGCGGCGCACACCAGTATCGGGAAACTGGCCGGCAGCGTCAGGGTATCCGTACCGCGCACCGCATCCAGACCGAGGTGATTCAACACCCGGTCAAACAAGCGCTGCGGCTGGTCGGCGTCAGGCAGGCTGCTGATTTCCTGAATCTGATACCCAATCGGGTGAACGTACTGCGCCGCTCCCGACGACGGTTGCAGCAGACAGGCCAGCGCATCGGACAACGGCTGCTCCCGAAAAACGTCCCAGACCTGCTTGACGCGTTCAACTGACATGCCGTACCTCCTGCAATACATTGGCGTTCAGCCAGCTAATCAGACTGCCCACGGTGGTGAAGGCATCCATGTTGATTTGGTCAGGATCGAACAGTAGCCCGTCGATGTTATCTTCAAGCGTCAGCAAAAATTGCACAAACATCACCGAGTCCAGGTCGAGGTCATGATCAAAATCCGTTTTTTCATTGATCTTGATGTCGTCATTCTCCATGACTTCGCGTAACGCCTGTTGAATAGTGATTAATAACGCAGACATGTCTGTCTCCTGTTTAGATATCAATTTGCTGTATCAGCGCGCAGGAAAGCGTGACCCCCATTCCCATCGAAAAACAAAAATAGTTTTTCGCGCGACCGGTTGTAGTTTTCATTAGTGAAGAAAAATTAAATAAAACGTCTGAACAATACAGATGCCCGTAGTCAGAAACCTGCCGGCTGAATAAGCGATCGCCCATATTCAGACGTTGCGCCACCTGACGTAATAACGGGAAATTAAGATTGCAGGGAACAAAATAGTCCATCTCATCCATGCCGATACCGCTGTCCCTGACGGCATCGACAATAAAACGGCACAATTCATCCAGCAGACAACCATTCAATTCGGCTTTTTCCTGCCGGGTCATGTTGCTCGGATTGTTATAAAAACGGCTCAAATGTCTGACCGCCGTAAACGTCACCTGCCACGAACTGTTCGCCGCATTGAAGAGCGCCGCCACCGGCAGCTCCCCCTGTACGCCGACCGTGAAGCGGTTGATTTCAGGGTGAAACGCCTTCTCCCCCGTCAGCAACAGCACCGGCGTATTCCGACGCACCGCGCTGTGCCGCACCAGATGCAACGCCGACAGCGCGCTGGCGCAGTGATTCAGACCCAGCGTCGTGACGTCCCAGTGCCCCAACCGCTGGCGCTGCAGGATGTCATCCAGCCAGGGGCGGTCAAAAAAGGTGTTATGCGTCTGCGTTTTGGCATAGATCAGCAGCCCTTCCTGCGAAGGCAGCGTCGGCCAGCTCTCAATCAGCCCCGCCACCACCGATTCCAGCATCGCCTGATGGCTGTCGGGGCGCATCGGCACCGTCTTTAGCTGATACAGCTTTTCCATCATGCGGCGCTGCCCTTCACGCAGCTGATGCGAATCCCCCAATTCTCCCAGGGGAAAACGCCGGATGCGTTCCGGCACTTCATGATGAATGTCATTCAGGCAAAACATGCCGGTTTCCGATGAAGTTCGCACGGCTACCGTCCCCATGTCGCACAAACGCTCATGACGCTAATGCTCATGACGCTAATAGTGAAGCTATGTCGCAGCGACACCGTTCATGACCCATGATCGAACACAGTCAATCTACAGACACTTTGCCAACAAACGAGTTTTGTTTTTATCCGCAATTGCCGCCGCCTTGTTTTCAGCACGCTTTTATCTCGAAAGTGGGATTAATGCGCTAAAAAATGGGATTGTGCCGGCAAAACAGCGGAAAAATCGGTTTGATAATGGGACAACAAAGAAAAGCGCGCGGGAGACTCCCCGCGCGCGTTATGCCGACTGTCTCACCCCACCAGGCTGGAAGGCGACTGTTGGTACTGAATGACGCTCGTCAGTTCGGCGATCCCCGGCGCTTTCAGCATGCTGTAGTGGTCCGCCATCAGTTCCAGCACCGTGGGCGGCAAAGCGGAGAACCCGCCGTGATTCTCGATGAACGAGTAATCGTCGCCCTGCGCCTTGATGATGGTTACCGGCGCGTTCAGTTGCCGTTGCTGTAGCTCGCTGAAGGTGTAGGAGAACTCGAAGGTCTGCGCCACAATGCGGGTGATCCGCCGTACCAGCCCATCATCCAGCGCCGGGTTGAGCTCGGTGATAAAGGCCACAAAACTCTCCTCGTCGCGTACCGTTTCCAGACAGCGCGCCAGCGCCGGGTCGGTAATACTGCCGATAAATACCGAGAACAGGATGGTCAGATAACCGGGATTATCGAAATCCGCCGTACGGCTCATGGCGGCCACCCGCTCATCGCGCAGCTTCGGCGAACCGGGCGCCAGCAGATACAGGTTGTCCACCACCTCGCCCGCCTGCTCCAGTTGCCAGGCGGTTTCGAACGCGACGCGCGCGCCGAAAGAGTAGCCCCACAGCGTATAAGGCCCGTGCGGCTGGTGCTGGCGAATCAGTTCAATGTCTCTGGCCGCCATCTCGCCGATGGTGGCATAAGGCGTCTCGCCCGGATTGATGCCATGCGCCTGAATGCCAAAGAACGGTCGCTCCGCGCCCAGTTGACGCGCCAGCAGCCGCAGGTTCATGCAGTAACCGCCCAGCCCCGGCCAGCAGTAAATTGGCGCCTGACGCCCTTTGGGCTGCAACTGCACCAGACGGGATACCGGCTCCTGACGCGCGCGGCTCAGCCACACCGCCAGTTTCTCAACGGTGGGCGCCTGAAACAGCACCTGCAGCGGCAGGCTGGCGTTCAGCGTCGCGTTCAACTCATTGATCAGGCTGACGGCGATCAGCGAATTACCGCCCGACTCGAAGAAATTGTCGTCCACCGACACCTCCTCGCGTTTCAGTTTCGCCTGCCAGACCGCCATAATCTGCTGCTCCAGCGGGTTACGGGGCGCGACGATCGTCTTGTGCTTCAGCTCGACATTAATATTCGCCAGCGCTTTCATGTCGATTTTGCCGTTTGCCGTTAGCGGCATTTCATTGAGAATCAGTACCTTGTTTGGCATCATGTAATCCGGCATGAACGTCGCCAGATCGTCACGAATCATCTCCGCCGGCCCTTTCATGTGTACGGCGTCTTCCCGCATACCCTCGCTGTATTTCTGCTCGTCGCTGATGCGCCCGCCAATAAAGAAATAATACGGTCCGGTGCGATGACCGAGAATGTGCCAGAAGCGGCGGGCGGCGGGCAGATCGTTGCCGGTTTCCGAGCTGTAGCCGGAAGACATCAGCCCGAAATTCAGCGGGTTCATCTGCAGGCGTTGCAGTTTACGCCCCACATTCACGTAGCCGGCCCAGCCTTCGGTCCGGCTGGCGATACTGATGCCGAACGACGAGCGCTCATACACCGCCTGATTGATGGCGATAACATGTTTCTTATCAATAACGTCATCGGCAATGTGCTGCAGATCGCCGTGAACGTAGCGATAAGTCCCCACCGGCAGATCGGCGATGTTCGCGCCGGCGGTCTGCACATAAATATCCAGATCGTCATCCGCCGGCAGACGCGGCCCGCACAGCACATCACAGGCTCCCAGATAGTCATCGTCCGGATTCATAGCCAGCGGCGCCGGGTCCAGCGCCGCCGCGTCGCACAGCGTCACGCCCAAACCGTAATCCGGCAGGATGTTATCCAGCATGCCGATGATGTGCCCCATCTCCATTTGCAGCACTTCCCGAATGTTGTTTTTGTAGATGGGTTCGATGGCGCTCTTCTTGCCGACAAAGTGCAACCGCAGGCTGCCCGGCGTCACCGAAACCTGCTCGCTGACCCGAATCAACTGGTGATGCACCGGCTGGTAGTAATAATGTCCGGCGGCCAGCCCGGCCACGTCGTTCAGTTCCAGAAAAACCTGAGTGGCGTACAACGCGCCCGGCGAAGCGTAGGTATATTTGGGCAGCAGCCGTTCCGCGCTGGCGAACTGACCCAGATAACGCAGCCAGTGCCCCAGTTCGTCCAGCGTCAGGGCATCCGGCTGGCGGGAAATGGCCGTCAACAGCGGTTCGTGCAGCAACGAGAGAATGTCGTTACGGCTGACGGCGCCGCCGTCGTAAAACCGATAGGTTTTGCGGGCGAACGCGGTGAGGCGCTGTTTCTCATCCGGCTGTTTGCCCGGCAAATCGAGGGTATACGGCTGGCTGGCGGCCGGAAATTCCCGGCATCCTTTATTGGCCAGCTGCATCATGACCTGCGCCTTATCGGCTTTGGACTGATGATGCGAACCGTGATTGCCCTGATCCATCAGCGCCGCTTCGCGGGCATTCAGTTCAATAAACGAAATCAGGTTCTGATAGCCGGTGAACGGGTCGTTCCTGACGATCACCGCCGCCGCTTTCACCCAGTCATGGGTTTCGATCGCCGAGCGGATCTCATCCAGCTCGACGCGATAACCGCGCAGCTTGACCTGATTGTCGGCACGGCCGGCGTACTGGACCGTGCCATCGTGATTCCAGCTGGCGATATCGCCGGTCCGGTATAAGCGCTGTCCGGAGCCGGCCGGCGCAAACGGATCGATAATGAAACGCTCGGCGGTCAGGTCATCACGATTCAGATAGCCTCTCGCCACCCCGTCGCCGCCGATGTACAGCTCCCCGGTTTGCCCGACGGCCACCGGCGTCAGGCAGTTATCCAGAATGTAATAACGGGTATTCGCCACCGGCGCGCCGATGGACAGCGTATCCGGCCCCTGCTGCACGCTGGCGGGATCAACCCGGAAAGCGGAACTGTTGATGGTGCATTCGGTCGGGCCGTACAAATTAACGAGTTCGCAATCAGGCAACGTCTCCAGACACGCCTGCGCCAGGTGCTTTTGCAGCGCTTCGCCGCCGCTGAAAATCCGCCTCAGCGCCGGGCAGTCAGTCAGGCGTTCGGTATCCAGCAGCGCCTGCAGCAACGTCGGCACGCACTGCAACGTCGTTACCTGATACTCCGCCAGCATATCCACCAACTGCTCCGGGTTACGGTATACGCCCGGCTCGCCCATCACCACCCGGCAACCGCAGGCTGGCGACAGAATTTCCCACTGCGCCGCATCAAAGCTCATCGGCGTTTTCTGCAGAATCACCGTCTCTTCATTCAGCCCGAAGGTTTGTGCCAGCCAGTTCATCTGATTCAACACGCTATGATGTTCAATCATCACGCCTTTCGGCTTGCCGGTGCTGCCGGAGGTATAAATCACGTAGGCCAGATGATGCGGTGCGATATCGTTCGCCGGCGCGTCGGGCAGAGGGTGCGTGTGCTGATGCAGAAACGCATCGACATCGTCCGGCGTCACCACCTGAATTCCCGGCGGCGCCAGCGCCAGCAGCCGCTCACGCAAATGCGGCTGGGTAACGATGATACGGGTTTGGCTGTTCTCCAGCATATAAGCCAGCCGATCTTCCGGGTATTCCGGCGACAACGGCAGATAAGCATTGCCGGACAGCAGGATCCCCCAGGCGCCGGTCATTAGTTCCAGCGATGGCTCGACAAACAACCCTACGCAACGCTCGCGTTCCGTCTCCAGCGCATTCAGGTAGTGCGCCAGCGCGCCCGCCTGCCGGTAGAGTTGCCGGTAACTCAGCGACCGATCGCGGAACACCACCGCGGTCTGTTCCGGATGGCGTTGCGCCCGGTTTTTCAGCCGTGCGGCGACCGTCGTTTCTCCGTCCCACGCCCGTTCGGTCTGGTTAAAAACGTGCAGCACGCGTTGGCGTTCGGCGTCGTCAATCAACCCGATATCACGCAGCGTTTCCACACCGGTTTTCGCCGCGAACGTCGTTATCTGATGCCATACCTCAGGCAGTTTTTGCATCTGCGTCGCGTTGAAACGAGCCGGGTTAAACCGCAGCGTCAGCACTAACGCCTCTTCGCGGCTGGCGACATGGCATGTCAGCGCCCGAACCGGCTCGTTCTCCACTGGCGGCTGCCAGGATATTTCCAGGTCAAAAATATCGTGGAGCGCATGTTGCGTGCCCAGCTTCAGCACGCTGACGCCCACATCATTTTTCTGACGAATAGCGTCCGGCGTCATCCAGGTTATTATTTTGCGGGTAAAACCGGCAATCGGCGTGGCGCTATTAAGCCGAACATTCAGCGGGAGAATATGTTGACGAATATGTTCTTCATCTTTCCAAAAGGCTATTTCCTGTGGATGCAAATGAAAACCGACGATCATTTCTTCATTCTGGGTAATACGCGATACCGCCAGCGTCAGAGCAGAAAAAAGATAACGAGCCAGGGAGATATCGTCATGATCAGGTAATAATCCTTTATTCAAAACTAATACCGGGTAATTGAATGCGTGATTCGAGATGTTATCCATTACAATCCTCGTGCATGAATCAATAAAAATAAATCGAACGGTTTTATTTCAGGATAAATCGCCGTACATAGGATTTGACCCCAGACTCCAGTCTTCAGGTCAAATCCATTTTCCGGGCAATAAAATGACTAAGAAAACTCAGGTATACTCGTCATACTTCAAGTTGCTGGTGCGTTGGCTGTCCTCGTTCACCCCAGTCACTTACTTGAGTAAGCTCCTGGGGATTCACTCGGTTGCCGTCTTCCTGCAACTCGAATTATTTAGGGTATAGAATCAACAATAAGATATCGGGGAAGAAGACAGTTTTAATAACGCGTGGGCAGCCCCGACTACCTCGCTAAATGTATCAACAATTACCTGCGGTTCCGCCGCCTTAAGCTGGTCGGTGTTATGAATCCCCCAGGTGACGCCAATGGCGGCTATACCGGCCTGTTTCGCCATCAGCAAATCATGAGTGGTGTCGCCCACCATCGCAGTGGTCGCCGCATCAGCGCCCAAACGGGACATCGCCAGCAGCCCCATTTCGGGGTGCGGTTTGGGGTGTACCACCATGTCCGCCCCCAGCACCAGATCGAAGTACGACCACAATCCGGCCGCCTCCAGCAGCGCCTTCGCACTGGCGAATACCTTGCTGGTGGCGACCGCCAGCGTATACCCTTGCCCCTTAAGCAACGCCAGCCCCTCCACCACGCCGGGAAAAACCAGCCCCGGCGCCAGCGGCAGCACCTGCTCACGGAAAACGGCCTGATACAGCCTGACAGCAGCGGTTACCCTTTCGTCCTCGACCGGCAGCGCCAGAAGCTGACCAAAAGCTTTTTCCAGCGGCAGGCCGATAGTGGCGCGAATGGCGCGACGGTCCTCAACCGGCATCCCCAGATCGCGCAATGCCGTGACAAATGCACTAACAATGCCGCTCGGCGTGTCGACCAGCGTGCCGTCCAGATCAAAAATCACAAGTGGCTTCATGAGACATATCCTTATGCCTGGTTTTGCTGCCGTAGGTAGTCGGTATGGGCGCGGGCCAGTTTGCCAGCCAGCGCGGCGGTACTGATCAGCACCGACATATTGGCCTTGACCGTCCGCCCTTGCGTGGCTTTGGCGACGGCGCGCATCAGATACGGCGTGGCGCCCGGCCCGCGAATACCTTCACGCTCCGCCTGAACGGCGGCGTCACGGATAATCGACTCCACTTCATCGGTGTCGATGGCATCCTCTTCGTGAATCGGATGGGTAATCAGCACCGAGCTCTGGTTACCCAGCTTCCAGTGCATCTCGATGGAACGGGCAATAACCGTGGCGTCATCCAGCCGATGGGGGCTGTGAAAACCACTGGAACGGCAGTAAAAAGCGGGAAAATCGTCAGATTGATAGGAAATGATGGGTACGCACTGGGTTTCCAGATATTCAAGCGTCAAACCAAGGTCGAGAATACTCTTGGCGCCGGCGCACACCACCGCGACCCGGGAGCGGGTGAACTGGATCAGGTCGGCGGAAATATCCATCGACCGCTCGGCGCCGCGGTGCACGCCGCCGATGCCCGCCGATGCAAAGAAAGGAATACCGGCCAGGTCCGCCGCCACCAGCGACGAAGCCACGGTGGTCGCGCCCATGCCGCCTTGCGCCAGAATCACCGGAATATCGCGGCTGCTGGCTTTCGGAATGCCCTTGGTCGAGCCAAACCGTTCAATATCGGCATCCGACATACCAATCAGAAATCGGCCGTTTTCGATGCCGATCGTCGCAGGAATCGCCCCTTCGGCACGCACAGCTGCCTCAATCTTTCTGGCCGTAGCCACATTCTCAGGATAAGGCAGGCCGTGGGCGATCACGGTCGACTCCAGCGCCACCACCGGCTTACCGGCATGCAGCGCCTCCTTTACCTCATCGCTAAACCGCAGTAACTCATGCGAAAAATCCGTTTTAGACATAATATTCTCTCATCCTGGGCGATTATGTCAGGTTATCCCCGTCATACTTCAAGTTGCAGGCGCATTACGTTGCTCAACGCACGAGCATGTGGTCCTGCAACTCAAATTTATTGGGGGTATATTATCGATAATAATACATCCTGAATTATTATCGATTCGTACTAATCGCCAGCGTAATATTTTCACCGACTGGCGTATAACATCTTCATTAAATTAAAAAACGTTTTTCCTGTCTGCAAGATATTAACTATTGATCTGATAACCTAAATTTATTAGGCAATATGTATATTACTTTAATATTTCATGTTCAAGATTATTTTGTGATATGTAACACAAAAATATTATTTATTTGACAGCACAGTCAGATTGCTCCAACTGCTTCACTTTTTTTCTTCTGCTAAATAACGAAACATCCTGAACAATAATAATCGCCGAGAAAATGAATACCACTCCGACCAATTGTGCTCCGGAAAGTCCTTGTTGAAGAAATAAAAAGCCCAGAAACAGCGCGACCAACGGGCTGAGAAAACCCAGCATCGACATCATCACCGGCGAATTAGCTTCAATACCGGAGAACCACATGAAATACGCCAGTAAAGAGCCGGGAATCGCCAGGTAAAAATAACCGGCAAGGTTGGTCAGGGTCACCACATCCGGCAACGGCTCTGTCAGCATCTGCACCGGCAGAATCACCAGCCCGCCGCAAAACAGCTGCCAGCCGGTAAACGTCAGCATCGTCATTCCGGCCGGGCGCCCCCACTTTTTAGTCAGCACCAGACCGGACGCCATACTCACCGTCGCCAATGCCGATGCCACCAGCCCGGCGGGGTTCAGCGGCGCTTTCGGCAGCGAAATCAGCAACGCAATACCGATGCCGCCGGCCACGGCCGCCACCATCTGCTTTTTCAGCACCGGCTGCGTCAGCAACAGGAAAGACAACAGGATGACGATCAGCGGCTGAAGCGACCCCACCAGCGCCACCACGCCGCCAGGCAGGCGATAAGCAGCAAAAAACAGCATCACAAAGAACACGCCGATATTGAGTGCGCCCAGTACAAACAAGCGCCACAACCAGCCGACCGGCGGTAGAGTTTTACCGAGAATGAGAATAATACCAGCCGGCAACGCCCGGATCAGGGCAGCCAACAGCGGTTTGTCGGCAGGCAGAAATTGGGTGGTGACAAAGTAGGTGGTTCCCCAGACACAGGGGGCGTAAAAAGCGAAATCTTTTAATTTCACGAAATGAACCTTCCTCAAACTGTTCCTGTCAAAAAGCGGAGGTCTATTTACGATCTCCGCTCAGCCTGAGGCGTACCGCCTCCCTGGCCGTACAGAAGGCGCACATCCATGTGCAGTTCTCCTGACTTACTCACTTTCGATCTTCCCGTATCTTGACGCATCACATCCTGTGACACCGATAAACAACACCGTATATTACGATTTCGTAATATACGCATACGTAATTAGTATGTCAATAACATCTGACATTGAATATTTCTTTCCAGAATATTACAGTAGGGTTGATCGCGTAATGGTATTGACCTACGCCTTAATAAAAAGGAATGGTTTTTTATATTAATCAAGGATATCTAGTTAATGGCACGCTACCTGGAAGTATCAGATATTGTTCAACAATGGCGCAACGAGCGCCCCGACCTCGATGTCGAGCCCATGCTGGTGATTGGCACCCTATCCCGTGTCAGTCTGCTGATTGACCGCGCCCTGGACAAAGTATTCAGCAAGTACAAACTGAGCGCCCGCGAGTTCGACATCCTGGCGACCCTGCGCAGACGAGGCGCGCCTTATGCCATCAGCCCGTCTCAGATCGTCAACGCGCTGATGATCAACAACAGCACCCTGACCAGTCGGCTGGACAGGCTGGAGCAGGCCGGCTGGCTACGCCGGATGCCGATTGAAGGCGACCGCCGTTCAGTCAACATCCAATTGACCGACGAGGGTTTCGCTCTGATCAATCGGGTAGTGGAAGAGCATGTGGAAAATGAACGCGACATTCTCTCCCCGTTCAGTGAAGAAGAAAAAACGCAGTTGCGCGCCCTACTGGGGCGGGTTGAAAAACACCTGGTAAACAACCGTTAATGATCGGGTGACATCGCGGTCTGGCGGCCAGCGGCAACAGACGGCAGGCACGAAAAAGGGGCATCCAGACGGATGCCCCTTTTGCCGTTACATGCAGGCCGCGATTATTTCGCGGACTTGTCCTGCAGCAACGGATTGGCGACCTGCGGTAGACCCGCATTGCCTGAGGAAATCAGGCCGCTTTCCACGTAGTTGAACAGCTTCTCGCGGGTGTCGGTGATATCCAGATTACGCATCGTCAGCTGGCCGATACGGTCATCCGGCGAGAACACGGATTCGCCTTTTTCCATCGTCAGGCGTTCCGGTTTGTAGGTCAGGTTGTCCGACACGGTATTCAGGATCGAATAGTCGTTGCCGCGACGCAGTTCAAGCGTCACTTCGCCGGTGATTTCGCTGGCGACCCAGCGCTGCAGCGCGTCACGCAGCATCAGCGCCTGCGGGTCAAACCAACGGCCCTGATACAGCAGGCGGCCCAGTTGGCGGCCATGAGCGTGGTACTGCTCGATGGTGTCTTCGTTATGGATGCCGGTCACCAGACGTTCGTAGGCGATGTGCAACAGCGCCATCCCCGGTGCTTCATAGATGCCGCGGCTTTTCGCTTCGATGATACGGTTTTCGATCTGGTCGCTCATGCCGAGGCCGTGACGACCCCCGATGCGATTGGCTTCCAGCAACAGTTCCACGTCATCGGAGAACGTCTGGCCGTTCAGCGCCACCGGATGGCCGCGCTCGAAACGCACGGTCACTTCTTCCGCCGGAATGCGCACGTTTTCGTCCCAGAACTTCACGCCCATGATCGGATTAACGATTTTCACGCTGGAGTTCAGGAATTCCAGATCCTTCGCTTCGTGGGTCGCGCCCAGCATGTTGGAGTCGGTGGAGTAGGCTTTTTCCGCCGACATTTTGTAGTCGAAGCCCGACTTCGTCATAAACTCGGACATCTCCTGACGGCCGCCCAGTTCGTCGATGAAATCGGTGTCCAGCCAGGGTTTGTAGATTTTCAGTTCAGCATTGGTCAGCAGACCGTAACGGTAGAAACGCTCAATGTCGTTGCCTTTGTAGGTGCTGCCGTCACCCCAGATATTAACGCCGTCTTCTTTCATCGCCGCCACCAGCATGGTGCCGGTCACCGCACGGCCCAGCGGCGTGGTGTTGAAGTAAGTCATACCGCCGGTGGTGTTGTGGAACGCGCCGCACTGAATCGCCGCGATGCCTTCCGCTACCAGCTGTTTACGGCAATCGATCAGACGAGCATTCTCAGCGCCATACTCTTTGGCGCGACGCGGAATGGCGTCGTAGTCCTCTTCATCCGGCTGACCCAGGTTCGCGGTATAGGCATAAGGCACCGCGCCTTTCTGACGCATCCACAACAAGGCGGCGCTGGTGTCCAGACCACCGGAGAAAGCAATCCCAATCCGCTGGCCCACCGGAAGATGTTTCAAAATCGTCGTCATAACTATTAATCCCTGCTTGATTTCGATGGCGTTAAGCTTAGCAGCCCTGCCGCCGGGTTACGCAATGTCTGGTCATGCATTGAGACGCGCACGACACGGCGCCATCAGAATCGACTGCGATGAACAACCGCGCATCAATGCATATTTATGCAAAATTTATGATTGATAATTTAAACATCTTTTCCGGCGGACCGGAAGAGAGGAGGCGGATTTTCAGGAAAAAAATTCGCTACGGCGGCTCTGCCCCCAAAGAAAAGCCAAAAAGCCGCCGTTTTTCACACTGCCGGCATGGCGACGTTACGGAGAACGATGCGGCTATAGCGGCAAACGCGCCCAGCCATGAAGCAGCATATACACACCCACCACCGCGATCAGCAAGCTGGAAAAATAGGGTGCCCGGCGCGCCAGCGTGGCGAATCCCGGCCAGCGGCGGCTGGCCTGCTGTACGCTCAGCGCCGCGCCGACCCCGACAGCCACCAGCGTCAACGCCAACCCGATGCTGAAACATACCACCAGCGCCGCCCCCAGCGTAAAAGCCTTCACCTGAATACACAACAGCAGCACCGTGATGGCGGCCGGGCAGGGAATCAACCCGCCGGTCAGGCCAAACAGCAAAATCTGCCCGTTGCTGGCTTCCCGATTGGCGAAACGCAGGCGTATCTCGTTGGCATGCGCCCGCTCATGTGCGTCCTGATACTCACCATGATGATACTCACCATTAGCCTGCCCGTGGTCATGCGAATGCTCGGCATGCTGGTGAGCGTGATTACGCTCATGGTGATGATGATCATCATGGTCATGGTCGTGGTCGTGATGATGCTCATGACTATGCTGATGTTGCACCCATGCCCGCTCGTCACGCCAGGTGCGCCAGAACATCCAGGTGGCAGTTCCCAGAATGATGATGCCGGAAATAAACTGCAGCCAGGGCTCGGTGGATTCGGCGGTAAATTGCTGGCTCAGGTACATGCCGCCCAGCGCGATCAGCCAAACCACGGCGGTATGGGACAACGTAGCGGCCACCCCCAGCATCACCGCCTGCTTCACCGTTCCGCGAATCGCCACGATAAACGCCGCCATCATGGTCTTGGAATGCCCCGGCTCCAGGCCGTGTAACGCGCCCAACAACACCGCGCTGGGAATAAACAGCCAGGCGTTAGCCACGCCCTGCTGCAAAAGTAAGGAAAAATCCGTCATAGTTAGCGTCCGAATCAGGTGGTCGGCAGGCCAGCCTGGAAGTGAAATGATGAAAATATACTATACCCCAGTATAGGGTCAGACAAGACGGGAGTCGCCATGCCGCATACCATTCACGAAAAAAAGAAACTACTGACGCGCGTCAGACGCATCAAAGGTCAGACGGACGCGCTGGAAAAAGCGCTGGACGGCGGGGGACGTTCATGTCTGGAAATCCTGCAACAGATCGCCGCCATTCGGGGAGCGGTGAACGGATTGATGGGCGAGGTGCTGGAAGGCCACATCCGTGACCATCTGATGAATGAAGAAGCGGACCCGGCGGAACGCGCCAGCGATCTGGAAGCGATCGTGACGGTAATTCGTTCGTATATGAAGTAGCTTGTATGGCGTAGTTTGCATGACGTAGTGGGTTGAAAAACCGACCCTACGCAGCCGGTCGCCAGCGTCTGCCCTACCGGGCGGCGACCACGGCATGAAGGGAGGGAGTATAGCGCTGTTTATCGCCAGCGCGGACGAGCAAACATCGATTACGCGACCTACCACTCAATATTAAAACGACGTTTCATTTGAAACGAGTTTCTTTGCTATCCTCGGCGGCACAGATGTTCCTCCCTTTGATGATTGCTGGAGATACCATGGCCAAGAACGTCGCCATTCTTTTGGCTCCCGGATTTGAAGAAGCGGAAGCGATTATGGTGATCGATGTGCTGCATCGCACGAAACTGGACGTCACCCTGCTTTCCTGTCACGACCGGCTGGAGCTACACAGTTACCACAATATCCGCATGTTCGCGGATGCCCTGCTGGAAAGAAATATGGACCGGCTGTTTGATGCCGTGGTGATTCCGGGAGGTCCGCAGGGTACGGTGAATCTGGCCGCCAATCCGATGGTGACGGAATTTATCCGCCGCCACGACGAAGCCGGCAAGCTGATTTGCCCGCTGTGCTCGGCGGCCGCCAGAGTGCTGGGCGGCAACCAGTTGCTGAAGGGCCGTCGCTATGTCTGCTCCGGCGACCTGTGGAAAGACGTGACCGACGGCGTGTATGTCGACCAGAAAGTGGTGGAAGACGGCAACCTGATCAGCGGCAAAGGGCTGGGCGTGGCGTTTGATTTCGCGTTCACCCTTGCCAGCCGACTGAGCGAAGATCGCGACGATGTGAACTTCCAGGTCGAGCATATCTATTACGACTACTGGCGCGTGCCCGCCTGAATGGACGCTCTGTGACGGCGCGGGCGCGCCGTCACTCCTGTCGTGCTCAGATTACCCCCGGATTACATCCCGTCATTCATTGTCATATCGGCTGTCGCCGTAGCCGCCTTCGCCATAGCGTTCGCGGTATTCGCGCGGCGTCAGGTCGTAATCCTTACGGAACACGGAATAAAAATACGGCAACGAGGGATAACCACACATAGACGAAATCTCGTTGATCGACAGCGACGTAGACACCAGCAGATTTCTCGCCCGCTCCAGTTTTTCGGTGTGGATCATACCGTGAATGGTCTGCCCGGTTTCATCCTTGAAGCGTTTTTCAAGGTTGGAACGCGACAGCCCGACCGCGTCCAGCACCTGCTCCACTTTGATGCCTTTACAGGCGTGATGACGGATAAAATGCATCGCCTGAATCACCGCCGGGTCATGCACCGAACGGTAATCGGTCGAGCTGCGTTCCACCACCCGCAGCGGCGGCACCAGAATGCGCTGCAACGGCAGCGCATAGGGCGTCAGCAACAACTGATGCAACAGTTTGGCGGCCCGATACCCCATCTGCCGCGTCCCCTGCGCCACTGAAGATAGGGCCACGCGCGACAGGTAGCGGGTCAGTTCTTCATTATCGATGCCAATCACGCACAGCTTTTCCGGCACCGCGATGTTCAGATGCTCGCACACCTGCAACAGATGGCGGGCGCGGGCATCCGTCACCGCAATGATGCCGGTTTGAGGCGGCAGAGTCTGAATCCAGTCCGCCAGCCGGTTTTGAGCGTACTGCCAGTTGCCCGGCGATGTCTCCATGCCCTGATACACCACGCCCTGATACTGCTCCGCCGCCACCAACTGCCGAAAAGCGTGTTCCCGTTCCTGCGCCCACCCTTTCCCCACCGATGCCGGCAGGCCGTAAAACGCGAACCGGTTCAACCCCTTATTCTTCAGATGCAAAAACGCGCTCTCCACCAGCGCGTGGTTATCGGTGGCGATATAGTGCACCGGCGGATAGTCCTGCGGATGGTGATAAGAACCACCCACACCCACCAGCGGCACCCGCACCCCGGACAGCAATGCGATAATCGCCGGATCGTCGAAATCCGCGATCACGCCATCCCCCAGCCAGTCGCGGATATTTTCGATGCGACAGCGAAAATCCTCCTCGATGAAGATATCCCAGTCGCACTGAGACGCCTGCAGATACTCACCTACGCCTTCAACCACCTGCCGGTCGTATACTTTGTTGGCATTGAACAGCAACGTAATACGGTAGCGTTTCTCAAACATGGCGATACGTTCTCTTCGGACAGTACGATGGTGGGCGTCGTCCCTTCTCCGGGCGAAATCCGGCGCAAAAAGCGCGCCTTCCGCCTAAATAGCACGGTCGACCGTTAGCCCAAAAATAATTTCCTTACTTTGCGAACTGTCTCGCTCATTTTGCCGCAGATATACCGCCATCCCGGCCATCACAGTGATCAGGCTTTGTGTTTGGTGGCGGTATCCATCCACACCGCCAGCAGCAGGATGCCGCCCTTGACGATGTACTGCCAGAAGGTGGGCACATCGAGCATGCTCATGCCGTTATCCAGCGACGCCATAATGAACGCCCCCATCACGGCGCCCGCCACGCTACCCACCCCGCCCGCCAGGCTGGTGCCGCCGATAACGCAGGCGGCGATGGCGTCCAGCTCCGCGATATTCCCGGCTGACGGCGACCCGGCACCCAGCCGGGAACTGAGCACCAGACCCGCCACCGCCACCATCAAGCCGTTGATGGCGAACACCGCCAGCTTGGTGCGCTCGACATTCACCCCCGACAGGCGAGCCGCGTCGATATTGCCGCCCACGGCGTAAATACGCCGCCCGAAGGCGGTGCGTATCGCCATGAACATGCCGCCCAGCATGATGAGCGTCAGCAGCAGTACCGGCGTCGGCACCCCGCGATAATCATTGAGCAGATAGATGGCGCCCAGCACCAGCATCGCCATCAGCGCCTGACGGACGACATCGCCGGAAGCGGCGGCCACCGGCAGCCCCAGCCGCTGACGGCGCAACCGCTGACGCCAGCGCCATACCACAAACACCATCAGCCCGATAACGCCGAACAAAAATCCCACGCCTTCCGGCAGATAACTCTGGCCAATCTGCGACATCGCCGGGCTGGTTGGCGATACCGTCGTCCCGTTGGTGATGCCGATCAGCACGCCGCGAAACGCCAGCATGCCCGCCAGCGTCACAATGAACGACGGCACGCGCCGGTACGCCACCCACCAGCCGTTCCAGGCACCGAGCAACAGCCCCAATAGCAGGGTCGCCGCCACCGTCAGGGGCAACGGCCAGCCATACCAGACATCCAGAATCGCCGCCACGCCGCCCAGCAGCCCCATCATGGAACCGACCGACAGGTCGATTTCGGCGGAAATAATCACAAACACCATGCCCACCGCCAGAATGCCGGTGATGGCGGTCTGGCGCAGCAGGTTGGAAATGTTGCGCGCGCTGAGGTACGCGCCGTCGGTCATGAAGGTGAAAAACAGCATGATGGCGACAATCGCCGCGATCATCACCAGCACCTGCAGATTGAAAGGACGGCGGCGAGACGCGTCGCCGGGAGACGCCGCCGACGCGGGCGTACGGTCAGACAGCCAGGTTTTCAGCATGATGCTCACTCCTTAATGCGGCTTCCATCACCTGCTCCTGCGTCAGGCCCCGATTAGGCAAATCCGCCTTAAGCCGCCCCTGATGCATCACCAGCACCCGGTCGCTCAGGCCCAGCACCTCGGGCAGTTCGGAGGAAATCACGATGACGGCGATTTGTTGCTTCACCAACTGATTGATCAGTTTATAGATTTCATATTTTGCGCCGATGTCGATCCCCCGGGTCGGTTCATCCAGAATCAGGATTTTCGGGCGCAACAGCAGGCACTTCGCCAGGATGGCCTTTTGCTGGTTGCCGCCGCTGAGGCGGGCGATCGCCAGCTCAGGCGATGCGGTTTTCACTTTCAGATGGGTGATCGACTCCCGCAAACTATGCTGCTCCTCGGCATCCCGCAGCACCGACAGCGCGCCGGTGAACTGGTCGAGCGCCGCCAGCGTGATGTTCTGCGCCACACTCATCACTGGAATGATGCCGTCCTTTTTGCGATCTTCCGGCACCATAGCGATCCCCAGCGCCATCGCCTGCCGACAATGTCGGATAGCGACCGGTTTGCCTTCCACCCGGATATCGCCCTGCCATCGCCCCGGATACGCGCCGAACAGGCACTGGACCGTTTCGGTGCGCCCGGCGCCGACCAGCCCGGCGATCCCCAGCACTTCGCCGCGGCGCAGGCTGAACGACACGTCGTCCACCCGGCGAATATGGCGGTTCACCGGATGCCAGGCGGTCAGGTGCTCCACCCGCAGCACCTCTTCGCCGATATCATGCGGTTGGTTCGGGTACAGCTCCGTCAGCTCACGCCCCACCATCATGGCGATGATCTGATCTTCGCTGAGCGAGTCCGCCGGGCAGGTGCCAATGTGTTTGCCGTCGCGGATCACGCAGATCACGTCGGAAATCGCCTTGACCTCGTTGAGCTTGTGGGAGATGTAGATGCAGGCGATGCCGTGGTGACGCAGGTCGCGCACGATATCCAGCAACACGCCGGTTTCCCGTTCGGTCAGCGACGCGGTGGGTTCATCGAGAATCAGCAGCCTAACCTGCTTGTTCAACGCTTTGGCGATCTCCACCAGTTGCTGTTGACCCAACCCCAGTTCGCCAACGCGGGTATTCGGATCAATGTCCAGCCGCACCTGCGCCAGCATCGTCTGACAGCGCAGGTACATGGCGTCGTAATCCATCACGCCAAAGCGCGTCCGCTCATTGCCGAGAAAGATGTTTTCCAGCACCGTCATCGCTTTGACCAGCGCCAGCTCCTGATGAATGATGGCGATCCCTTTCTGCTCGGTGTCGCGGATATGCCCGGCCCGCAGCTCATCGCCGGCGAACCGGATGCTGCCCTCATAGCTGCCGTACGGATACACCGCGCACAGCACCTTCATCAGCGTCGACTTGCCGGAACCGTTCTCGCCGCACAGCGACAACACCTGCCCCGCCTCCAGCTGCAGGCTGACATTGTCCACCGCTTTCACCGCCCCGAAGGCCTTGGTGATGTTTTTCATTTCCAACAGACACGGCATAACCCCTCCGCCTGGCCGATGCCGCACATCCAGCGACGCCGCAAAGCGGCTCGCCGGACGGCGGGCGAACTGGTTAATAGATGTCCGCTTTCTTATGGAATCCGTCGGCGACGACGGTGCTGTCGATATTCGTCTTGTCGACCGGGATCGGCGTCAGCAGGAAGGCAGGCACATCCTTCTTGCCGTTATTGAGCGTGGCGTTGGACTCCGGCTTTTTCCCCTGCCCCAGCGACACCGCGATATTGGCCGCATCCTGCGCCAGTTTGCTGATGGGTTTGTACACGGTCATGGTCTGGGTGCCGGCCACGATCCGCTTGATGGCCGCCAGGTCGGCGTCCTGACCGGAGATCGCCACCTTGCCGGCCAGCCCCTGGGCGGAGAGCGCCTGAATCGCGCCGCCCGCGGTCGCGTCGTTCGAGGCCACCACCGCATCAATCTTGTTGTTGTTGGCGGTCAGCGCGTTTTCCATGATTTTCAGCGCATTTTCCGGCAGCCAGGCATCCACCCACTGGTCGCCCGCCACCTTGATCTTGCCGCTATCAATTAACGGTTTTAATACTTTCATCTGGCCCTGGCGGAACAGCTTGGCGTTATTATCAACCGGCGAACCGCCCATCAGAAAATAACTGCCCTGCGGCACCTTATTGATCAAATATTGTGCCTGAAGTTCTCCGACTTTTTCATTATCAAACGAAATGTAAAAATCGATATCCGCGTTATTAATCATACGGTCATAAGCCAGTACTTTTATTCCCTCGCGTTTGGCTTCGGCAATCACGTTACTTAAAACCTGACCGTTATAAGGGATAATCACCAGCACATCGACGCCGCGGTTAATCATATTTTCTATCTGGGATATCTGGGTTTCTTCATTGCCGTTGGCGGACTGCACAAACACTTTCGCCCCTTTTTCTTCGGCGTTCTTCACAAAAATATCCCGATCCTTCTGCCAGCGTTCGAGACGCAGGTCGTCGATAGCCATGCCGATTTTAACCTCTTTGGCAAACCCCGGCTGACTCAGCATGGCAAGTGCGGCACAGGCTGACAGTAATACGTGTTTCATTTTCATCGTAGAGTACCTTTGTTATACCCGTCATACTTCAAGTTGCAGGTGCGTTGGCTTTATTACTCGGCCCATCCCTGGGCCTCGCCCCTTCGGGGCCGCTGCCAGCAGCGTTCAACTCTGCTCCCGGCAGAGTTGTCGCTCACCCCAGTCACTTACTTAAGTAAGCTCCCGGGGATTCGCTGCGTCGCCGCCTTCCTGCAACTCGAATTATTTTGGATATACAGGAAGGCAGGATAAAAACGTCACTTCACTTACGGCTACGTTGCATGAAATTGTTGACAAGAAAAGTCAGGGTCAGCAATTGCTGATTTTTATCTCCGAATTACGTTTTTTGGTTTAATTGTTATTTTTTGATAGCGGTCATATTTTCATCTTGTTAATCCATTTCATAACACCAACGAGTGCGAGCGGTTTTGCAGATTATTCCGGTTATTTTTTGCGATCGAGCGCACATTTAATAATTATCTGAATTTCACTGTGAAATAACGTAATTGAGGAAACCGGCAGGCAAACGGAATATTGAGAAAAGGCTGAAAACAGCCATTCCGGTGGTTTGCAAGGAGATAACAATGCACGCTTATTTTGATCAGATAGAAAAAGTCCGCTTTGAAGGTCAGGGCAGCCGCAATCCGTTTGCCTTCCGCCATTACAATCCTGACGAGGTCATCCTCGGCAAGCGCATGGCCGACCATTTGCGTTTCGCGGTCTGTTACTGGCACACCTTCTGCTGGAACGGTTCCGACATGTTCGGCGCCGGCGCCTTCGCCCGGCCCTGGCAGCAGTCCGGCGACGCGCTGGCGCTGGCGAAACGCAAAGCCGATATCGCTTTTGAGTTCCTGCACAAACTGGGCGCGCCCTATTACTGTTTCCACGATGTCGACGTCGCGCCGGAAGGCGGTTCGTTACAGGAATACCAGAACAACTTCGCCGCCATGACCGAGATTCTGGCGGCCAAACAGCAGGAAACCGGCGTGAAGCTGCTGTGGGGCACCGCCAACTGTTTCACGAATCCGCGTTACGCCGCCGGCGCCGCCACCAATCCCGACCCGGAAGTGTTCGCCTGGGCCGCCACGCAAGTATTCACCGCCATGAATGCCACCAAAACGCTGGGCGGCGAGAACTATGTCCTGTGGGGCGGCCGCGAAGGCTATGAAACCCTACTCAATACCGACCTGCGTCAGGAGCGCGAACAGATTGGGCGCTTTATGCAGATGGTGGTGGAGCACAAGCACAAGATCGGTTTCAACGGCACGCTGCTGATCGAACCCAAACCGCAGGAGCCGACCAAACACCAGTACGACTACGATGTCGCCACCGTCTACGGCTTCCTCAAACAGTTCGGGCTGGAGAAAGAAATCAAGGTCAATATCGAGGCCAACCACGCCACGCTGGCGGGGCATACCTTCCATCACGAGATCGCTACAGCGATTGCGCTCGGCATCTTCGGTTCGGTGGACACCAATCGCGGTGACCCGCAGCTCGGCTGGGACACCGACCAGTTCCCCAACAGCGTGGAGGAAAACGCGCTGGTACTCTATGAAATCCTGAAAGCAGGCGGATTCACCACCGGCGGCCTCAATTTCGACGCCAAGGTCCGCCGCCAGAGCACCGATCGCTACGATCTGTTCCACGCCCATATCGGCGCGATGGACACGATGGCGCTGTCGCTCAAGGTGGCCGTCCGCATGCTGGAAGACGGCGAACTGAATCAGCACGTCGCCAACCGCTACGCCGGCTGGAACGGCGAACTGGGGCAGCAGATCCTACAGGGCAACGCGTCGCTGGAGATGCTGGCGGGCTATGCCGCCCGCAATCAGCTTGACCCGCAACACCACAGCGGGCAGCAGGAACGACTGGAAAATCTGGTTAATCGCTACCTGTTCGGTTGAATAGGTGTAGGCTGGCGCAACCCCAACAACGCGGAAAACGGGTTTTTGGCGTCTGCGCCAGCAGTACAAATATTAAGGGTACAGCCTGATAACGGCACACGAAGTCACAGCGAGGCGTTATGTACATCGGCATCGATCTTGGCACATCGGGCGTGAAAGCCATCTTATTACGGGAAAACGGCGACGTGGCGGCCAGCCACAGCGTGCCGCTGAATGTCTCACGCCCACATCCGCTGTGGTCGGAACAGGATCCGCAAGCGTGGTGGCAGGCGACCGACGCCGCCCTGACCGGGTTGGCCGCGCAACAGGCGTTGCAGGGCGTGCGGGCCATCGGGCTGACCGGCCAGATGCACGGCGCGACGCTGCTGGATGCGAAGCAGCGGGTGTTGCGCCCGGCTATCCTGTGGAACGACGGACGCAGCGCCGCACAATGCCTGCAACTGGAGCAACAGGTGCCGGACGCCCGCCGCATCACCGGCAACCTGATGATGCCCGGCTTTACCGCGCCGAAGCTGAAGTGGGTAGAGCAGCACGAACCGGATATTTTTCGGCAAATCGACAAGGTGCTGTTGCCAAAAGATTACCTGCGCTGGCGCCTGACCGGGGATTTCGCCAGCGACATGTCCGATGCGGCAGGCACGCTGTGGATGGATGTCGCCCGACGGGACTGGAATGACGCTCTGCTCGCCGCCTGCGGACTACACCGCGATCAGATGCCTGCATTGTTCGAAGGCAACCAGATTACCGGACAGCTGCGCGCCGACATCGCCGCCCGCTGGGGCATACCGCCGGTGCCGGTGGTCGCAGGCGGCGGCGACAATGCCGCCGGCGCCATCGGCGTAGGGCTGTATCAGGCCGGCCAGGCCATGCTGTCGCTCGGCACGTCCGGGGTTTACTTCGCGGTCAGCAACGGCTTTCTCAGCAATCCCCAACGTGCCGTTCACAGCTTTTGCCATGCGTTGCCCAACAGCTGGCATCTGATGTCCGTCATGCTGAGCGCCGCGTCCTGTCTCGACTGGGCCGCACGGCTCACGCACGCCGACAGCGTGGCGGCGCTGCTCGCCGAAGCCGAACAGGCAAGCGAGGATGAAACCGCCACGCCGGTGTGGTTCCTGCCCTACCTGTCCGGCGAACGCACGCCGCACAACAACCCGCAAGCTAAGGGCGCCTTCTGGGGGCTGACCCACTCGCACGGCCGTGCGGCGCTGGCGCGCGCGGTGTTGGAAGGCGTGGGATTTGCGCTGGCGGACGGCATGGACGCGCTGCATGCAACCGGGCTGGAACCCCGGCAGGTAACGCTGATCGGCGGCGGCGCCCGCAGCGCTTACTGGCGACAGATGCTGGCGGATATCAGCGGCAAGACGCTGGAGTACCGCACCGGCGGCGATGTCGGCCCGGCGCTGGGCGCAGCGCGGCTGGCGCAAATTGCGCTGAATCCGACGACGCCGCTGGCGCAGTTGCTGCCCGCTTTGCCGCTGGAACAAACGCACCAGCCGGACCCGACGCGCCACGCGCAGTACGCGCAACAGCGCACGGTATTCCGCCAGCTCTACCAGCAACTCAGCCCGCTGATGATCTGATGCGAGCCGCCCAGCCGATGGCAAAACTCACCGTATTAATAAACTTACCGTATTAGCAAAAAGGAAAGGGCCGCAAAAGCGGCCCTTTCCTGACTAGCGGCTGGCTTAGAACAAACCGAGTGGTTTCTCGGAGTAACTGACCAGCAGGCATTTGGTCTGCTGATAGTGCTCCAGCATCATCTTGTGGGTTTCGCGCCCAATACCGGACTGTTTATAACCGCCGAACGCCGCATGCGCCGGGTAGGCATGGTAACAGTTGGTCCAGACGCGGCCGGCCTGGATGCCGCGGCCCATGCGGTAGGCGATGTTGGCGTTGCGGCTCCATACCCCGGCACCCAAACCGTAAGGGGTGTCGTTGGCGATCGCCAGCGCTTCCTCCGGCGTTTTGAAGGTAGTCACCGCCAGCACCGGCCCGAAGATCTCCTCCTGGAACACCCGCATGCTGTTCTGGCCGAACAGAATGGTCGGCTCCAGATAGTAACCTTGCGCCAGTTCCCCCGGCAGCACTTTGCGGTGCCCGCCGGTCAGCACCTGCGCCCCTTCTTTCTTGCCGATATCGATGTAATTGAGGATGGTATCCAGTTGCCCCGCCGACACCTGCGCACCCATCATGGTTTGACTGTCGAGCGGATTGCCGACCCGGATGGATTCCACCCGTTTGATGGCGCGCTCCATGAACCGTTCGTAAATCGATTCCTGAATCAACGCCCGGCTCGGGCAGGTACACACCTCGCCCTGATTGAACGCAAACAGCGCAAACCCTTCCAGCACCTTGTCAAAGAAGCTGTCTTCCTGATCCATCACGTCGGCAAAGAAGATATTCGGCGATTTACCGCCCAGTTCCAGCGTTACCGGGATGACGTTCTGCGCCGCATAACCCATGATCTGCTGGCCGACTTCGGTCGAGCCGGTAAAGGCCACCTTGGCGATACGCGGCGACGTCGCCAGGTACTCGCCGATCTGCCCGCCGGCGCCGTTAACCACGTTCAGCACGCCCGGCGGCAGCACATCCTGAATCAGCTCCATCAGCAACAGCACCGACAGCGGCGTCAGCTTGGCGGGTTTCAGTACGATGCAGTTACCGGCCGCCAGCGCCGGCGCCAGTTTCCAGCACGCCATCAGCAGCGGGAAGTTCCACGGAATAATCTGCCCGACTACGCCCAGCGGTTCGTGGAAATGGTAGGCGACGGTATCGTGGTCGATCTCGCTGATCGACCCTTCCTGCGCGCGAATACAGGCGGCAAAGTAACGGAAGTGATCGATACCCAGCGGCACATCGGCATTGCGCGTTTCCCGGATCGGTTTCCCGTTGTCCCAGGTTTCCGCGCTGGCCAGCAGATCCAGATTGGCCTCCATGCGATCGGCGATGCGATTAAGGATCTGCGCCCGTTCGCGGGTGGATAACGCCCCCCATTCGGCGCTGGCCTTGTGAGCCGCGTCCAGCGCATGTTCGACGTCGCGGTTGTTTGAACTGGCGACTTCACACAGCGGCTGGCCGGTCACCGGCGTCAGGTTGACGTAGTATTCATTGCTGGATGGCGGCACCCACGCGCCGCCGATAAAGTTGTCGTAGCGCTTTTTCAGCGTGAGGGCGGGTCCGTATTCACCGGGCAACACCCGGTTTCCTGCGGTATCGATGGCCATGTCTGTCTCCTTTGGTGATACAGGGTGTCATCGCAGGCGGATACCCGGCGTCATGCCGGCCCCCCCTGCGCCGCGGCAGCCAGAGCCTGCCAGAGCGAAACCGGCAGGCATGAAAAGCTCCGTCTGGCTGATAAGTCCTCACAGAAAGTAATGATTAAATCGTATACAGTGTTACCAGATTGTAAAAGGTCTACCGCAGGGAAAAACGCCACTCTTCGACGCAGCGCACAGTTTGTTATTCCCACATTCAGGCCATACTTTTTTATCCGTAGGGTGTGGATGGAAACTGACGGGATAAAAATTCGCATCCCTGCCACGGCGGTGAAATAATGTCAAAATAGACACACGTAACAGCGGGCACAACACCGTGAACAATGATGATTCTCAGGGCGTCGCAGAGAGATTGATAGCTGGCGCCTGCCAGCGCACCGTCTGGCATCAGGGTGAACTGGATTCGCCGCGGCAGGACTGGTTGGCGGAAGAAGTGCCGGTGGCGCTGGTCTATAACGGTATTTCGCACGTCGTGATGATGGCGTCGCCAAAAGATCTGGAGCCGTTTGCGCTCGGCTTTTCCCTGTCGGAAGGCATCATCCAGTCGCCGCAGGACATCTACGGCATGGATGTCGTGCCGGTGTGCAACGGCATTGAAGTACAGATCGAGCTGTCCAGCCGCCGTTTCGCCGGGTTGAAAGCGCGCCGGCGGGCGATGGATGGGCGAACCGGCTGCGGGGTCTGCGGGGTGGAGCAGTTGGAAGAAATCGGCAAACCGGTGTCGCCGCTACCGTTCACCCAGCACTTCTCGCTGTCCCGTCTGGAGCAGGCGTTGCAGGCGCTGAAAAGCGTGCAACAGGCGGGCGCGCTGACCGGTTCGACGCACGCCGCGGCCTGGTTGTCGCCGGAAGGGGAACTGTTGGGCGGCTGTGAGGACGTCGGCCGCCATGTGGCGCTGGACAAACTGCTGGGAACGCGCGCGCGCCAGCCCTGGCAACAGGGAGCGGCGCTGGTATCCAGCCGCGCCAGCTATGAAATGGTGCAAAAATCCGCCATGTGCGGGGTGGAAATTCTGTTTGCGGTTTCAGCCGCTACGTCGCTGGCGGTAGAGGTGGCCGAGCGGTGCAATCTGACGCTGGTCGGCTTCTGTCGCCCCGGACGCGCCACCATCTATACCCATCCGCAGCGCTTGCAGGCCTGATGGTCAGACCGGGCAGAGCTTAGATCGATTTGTTGTTAGTCGGAGCGATTACGGCATAAACGCTTGTAATCGCGGAATAAAGCGCGCAGATAAACCGGCCGGTGCCACGAATAGTCGTTTTCAAGATCATTTAATTAACTATAATGAACCTAATGCTTACGCGGTGCTAACAAGCAATAGCGCCGCCCAATAACTAAATTGCGCACGACAACAATGGAGATGCTAAACATGAGTTATTCACTGCCATCCCTGCCTTATGCTTATGACGCACTGGAGCCGCACTTCGACAAGCAGACGATGGAAATCCATCACTCCAAACACCATCAGGCTTACGTCAATAACGCTAACGCAGCGCTGGAATCCCTGCCAGAGTTCGCCAGCCTGTCCGCCGAAGAGCTGATCACCAAACTGGATCAACTGCCGGCCGACAAAAAAGGCCCTCTGCGTAACAACGCCGGCGGTCACGCCAACCACAGCCTGTTCTGGAAAGGCCTGAAACTGGGCACCACGCTGACAGGCGAACTGAAAGCCGCCATTGAGCGCGATTTCGGCAGCGTTGACGCGTTCAAAGAAAAATTCGAGCAGGCGGCAGCAACCCGTTTCGGTTCCGGCTGGGCGTGGCTGGTGCTGAAAGATGACGGCAAACTGGCTGTCGTTTCCACCGCCAACCAGGACAGCCCGCTGATGGGCGAAGCGATTTCCGGCGCATCCGGCTATCCGCTCATCGCACTGGACGTGTGGGAGCACGCTTATTACCTGAAATACCAGAACCGTCGTCCGGACTACATTAAAGCGTTCTGGAGCGTCGTAAACTGGGACGAAGCGGCTAAACGTCTCGCTGAAGCCAAAAAATAAGTAAAAGGTAAAAATTAATTTCTAAATCAGAAATTAACGCGACCAAACCCGGAATAACATTTGTTATGCCGGGTTTTTTTTATTTTATTTTCAGGATTATCGCCGCGAAAAGCAGTATAAAGTTTCACTATGGCGCGCCGATAGATTCTGCAGTTTTTGTTATAGACTACACACAGCCGCCAACATGGCAATCTCACATTCACGAATAAATCGGTTATTCACCACATTACTTCATCACTCAGCCTATTAATGATGGAAGAAAAAAAATGGCTATAAAATTCGAAAATATCAAAGTCGGCAGGAAGTTAGGATTAGGGTTTTCCTTAATTCTGTTGCTGACCGTCATTATTGCTGCAGTAAGCGTACACTACATCGAAATACTGAAAGGGCGTTTTGAAAAAGTTATCTTCAGCAATCAAATCAGCGATGAGGTTAATGAAGCCCGTTATTATCGTGTTTTGTATAGCACAAGTTATAACCCGGATAGCATCCAGCAAAACACCAAACATATTGATAACATTGTTAATTTAATCTCTTCAATCCAGGATAAATCCTGGCGCGGCGATTACGACGACAAACTGAGCAATATCGCCAGGCTCATCAGCCAATATAAAGAAAGACAAAAAAACTATACCGACGCCATCGCCAAAAAAGATGACGTCAGAAAAAGCTGGAACCTGTCCGATTCGGAAAAACCGCTCAAGCAGATCGAGCAACAGGTTGCCGGCAATCTGCCGCTTCAGTTGCAGTTAAGCACGCTGCACCAGAAGCTGGTGACGGTCCGCTATCTGGTGCGCGGCCTGCTGTTGTCGCTGAACAGTGATGCGGAAAAACCGCTGGTTACCTCGCTGGATGACGCGCAGGCGACGCTGAATCAGTTTATTCAGGCACTGACGCCGGAACAGCAAGCCATCATGGCGCCGGTGGTTTCTACGCTTTCGACCTACAAAACGCAGGTACTGGCTTACCTTCCGGCTTATCAGACGGAGATGAATCAGGCCAAACAGTTGGGTGAAACCGCCAATCAACTGCTCGACAATGTCGACAAGATGGTCACCGAGGAAACCGCCGCCACCCAGAGCGATATCACCAGCGCCGAATGGCAGATTGCCATCACCGCGCTGATTACGCTGGTGCTGGGCGCGCTGATTGCCTGGTATATTTCCCGCCAGATTACCCAGCCGCTGAACAACACCGTAGCTATCGCCGAAAGCATCGCCATCGGCGATCTGACCATCGCCATTGAAACCACACGCCGTGACGAACTGGGCATGTTGTTTGGCGCTATGGCGAAAATGAAGGCCAATCTGCACAACATGATCGATGACATCCGTATGGGCGTCAGCCAGATCACCACCGCCGCCAGCGAAATCGTCACCGGTAACAATGACCTGGCCGCCCGTACCGAATCCCAGGCCGCGTCGGTGGAACAAACCGCCGCCAGCATGGAACAACTGACCTCCACCGTGAAACAGAACGCCGCTAACGCGCATCAGGCCAACAAGCTGGTGCTGGATGCGACGCACACGGCACAGGAAGGCGGCAAACTGGTGGAAGACGTGGTGCAAACCATGTCCGACATCGAGGGCAGTTCCAAACGGATTGCGGAAATCACCTCGGTAATCAACGGCATCGCCTTCCAGACCAATATTCTGGCGCTCAACGCCGCGGTGGAAGCCGCCCGCGCCGGTGAACAAGGCCGCGGGTTTGCCGTAGTGGCCAACGAAGTACGCAACCTGGCGCAACGCAGCTCGCAGGCGGCCAAAGAGATTGAAGGTTTGATCTCCACCTCGGTCGATCAGGTATCGAAAGGCGCCCATCTGGTGCACTCAGCCGGTAAAACCATGCAGGAAATTGTGACGGCGGTGACGCATGTGCACGACATCATGGGGGAAATTACGGTCGCGTCCGATGAACAAAGCCGCGGTATCGCCCAGGTGAATCAGGCGATCGTCGAGATGGACAGCACCACCCAGCAGAACGCCGCGCTGGTGCAGCAATCCTCCGCGGCCGCCAGCTCGCTGGAAGAACAGGCGGTCATGCTCTCCAACACCGTGTCGGCTTTCCGTCTCTCCTCCACGCAGGAACTGGCGCCCGCCAGCCACGGTTTGCCGTTTGCCGGTCATCAACAGCAGCTGTCTTATAAGCGGTAACGGCAGGCAGCAGCCGGACGGCGCATCGCATCCCCTTCGGCAAAGGGGATAAGCGAAAGCGAGAATGCAAAAAGGGCAACCCAAACGGGTTGCCCTTTGTTATCTGATTACCTGATATCCCTGAATCAGAACGCCTTTTTCAGGCTGATGCCGGCGATAAGTTCGGTCAGCGACAGCACCAGCGTGGAACGCACCATCTGCTGATAACGCTGCTGTTGCATGGCCGCCAGCAACGCGTCGTCGGGATCGACGCTCGGCGGCAGCATCGGCGACGGCGGCAGGCTGCTCACACAATGCAGCTCGCTGATCGGCCCGAGAATTTCATCATCGGTAAACCGGTACCCATGCTCATCGTGGGTCAGCTCCTCGCCCAGCGCCATCAGCAGCTCGGTATCTTCGTATTCTTTACGGCTGATCATCCCCAGACCGTAAATCAGCTTCAACCGCACTGACAGCTCGCCCAGCGGCCCGCTGCCGGATAACAGGGGTTCGACGGCGTACTTCACGGCATAATCGTCTTTGCGAAACGCCTGCAGCATCAGCAGGCTGACGGCTTCCGCCAATAATTCGACGGCCATCAGCATAAAGCTTCTGACCGTTTTCGATGCATTCAGGGATTCCAGTACCCGGTTTTCAAATGCCTGCGTATCGTCCATCGTCGCTTCTCGTACGTTAATTCCGCGCACAGTATTGCCCCTGCGCGTTGGAGCGGCTGACTCCACGGGGGCATGGCTTTTCATCTTCAACGCCCCCGTCCTATCCAACGCACTCGATTGAAAAGCAGGGACACAGCCTGATCTGTGCCGAGACGCGCCGATTACTGCATGGCGTTATACACACTCACCGCTTTTCCGACAACCTCGCTGTCAGCGTCCAGACCGGAAATCTGCGCCAGCGCAACCTTCGGCCCTTGCGAGGCGATCAACGCCGCCAGTTCCTGCGCCTGCGGGTCCTGCTCGCTGCGATAATGCATCGCGGCGGCAATACCCTGGATCAGGTTGTCATGCGGCAGGCTGTATTCCAGCGTGCCCAGCAACGGTTTGATCAGGCGATCGCCAGCGCTGAGTTTACGCAGCGGCTGACGGCCGACGCGCTCCACCTCATCGTGCAGCCACGGGTTTTCAAAACGGGTAAGAATTTTGCGGATGTAAGCCTGATGCTTGTCGGCATCAAAACCGTAGCGACGAATCAGCACCGCGCCGCTCTCTTCCATCGCCCCCTGCACCACGCGGCGGATCGCCGGGTCCAGAATGGCGTCGCGGATGGTGCTGTGCCCGGCGCGCTGGCCGAGGTAAGCGGTGATGGCATGACCGGTGTTCAGGGTGAACAGCTTGCGCTCAACGAACGCCATCAGATTATCGGTCAGTTCCATACCGGCGATCGCCGGCGGCTCGCCGTTGAACTGGGTTTTATCCACAATCCATTCGCTGAAGGTTTCCACCGTCACCGCCAGCGGATCGGACTCGCCGGCTTCAGCCGGCGGCACAATACGGTCCACCGCCGAGTCCACGAAACCGACATGCTGGGCGACCCACGCCTGCGTATTTTCCGGCAATTGCGCCAGCACATGCTGTTTGAGCTGGCTGGTGCCGCGCACCATGTTTTCGCAGGCGATAATATTCAGCGGCGAGGTGTTGCCGTTGGCATGGCGTTTCACCAGCCCCTGAGCAATAGCGCCGGCGATCTTCGCCAGAATCTGCGGCCCCACGGCCGTTGTCACCAGGTCAACCCCGGCAATCAACTCAACCGCCTGCGGGCTGCCGCTGTGTACGGCGCTGACCTGACTGACCGTCTCTACCTGCTGCTGTTCGCCGACGATCCGAACCGGATAGCTACCGCGTTGATTGATGGCATCCAGCAACGGCTGGTTCACATCGGCAAACGTCAGGGAAATGCCCGCGTCCGCCAGCAGCTTGCCGATAAACCCACGGCCGATATTGCCGGCCCCAAAATGTAATGCTTTCATCATGCGTAACCTTACTACTGAGATTTAACAATCCGGGAAAGAAAGCGCCGCCCGAAGGCGGCACTTTTTTATCTGTCAGGCAGGCGACTTGCCGGAAAGCAGGTCGAGGACATCCTGCACATTCCCCGTCTGAGCCAGCCGTTCTATTATCGACTCATCATCCAGCGCGCTGGTGAGATTGGTGATGACCTGCACGTGTTCGTTGTTGCGGGCCGCGATACCGATGACCAGACGAGCCACGTCGTCCTCATCATCGCCGAAGCGCACCCCTTGCGGATACTGGCAGAACACCACGCCGGTTTTCAGCACCCGGTCCTTGGCTTCAATCGTCCCGTGCGGCACGGCGATCGACTCGCCCAGGTAGGTGGAGGTCAGTTTCTCACGCTCCAGCATCGCGTCGACATACGCCGGCTCGACATAACCGCCTTTTACCAGTTGTTCACCGGCAAAACGAATGGCCTGTTCTTTGTCGGCGGCCTGCAGGTTCAGGAAGACGTTTTTCTCCGTCAGCTGGAACAACGTCTGCGGTGCGGCGGCCGGCTCGGCAACCGCAGCGGCTGCAGCGGGTTTGGCCTCGCCGGGTTGAGCAGCCTGCAGGCGGGCAACCAGATCGTTATACAGATTGCTATCGAGGAAGTTGGTCAGCGAAATGTGCTGAGCCTGTGGCGCATGGCGCATGGCGCGCTCGGTCAGATCACGATGGGTGATCACCAGATCCACGTCTTCCGGCAGGTTGTTGATGGCGCTGTTGGTCACCAAAATGCCCCGCAGACCGGCATCCTGTACCTTCTTGCGCAGCACCCCTGCTCCCATGGCGCTGGAGCCCATGCCGGCGTCGCAAGCGACGATGATTTTACGCACGGTGCCAAGGTCGCCGCTCACGCCGCCGACAGCCTGACCTTTGGACGCGGATTTCATTTCCTGCATACGGCGGGTCGCCAGCTCCAGTTCGTCGTCATCCTTCACTTTGCTGCTTTTCAGCAGGATGGCCGACACCACAAAGGAGACCGCGAAAGCGGCGGCGATCGCGACGATATTGGCGAAGTAGGCGCCTTTCGGCGTCATGGCCAGCACCGCCAGAATGGAACCCGGCGAGGCCGGAGACACCAGACCGCCGTTCAGCAGGCCCAGCGTGAACACGCCGGTCATGCCGCCAAGAATAACGGCGATAATCAGACGCGGATTCATCAGCACATACGGGAAGTAGATTTCATGAATCCCGCCCAGGAAGTGGATGATGGCCGCGCCCGGCGCAGACTGTTTGGCGTTGCCGCGGCCGAACAGCATGTAAGCCATCAGCACGCCCATGCCCGGACCCGGGTTGGCTTCGATCAGGAAGAAGATGGATTTCCCGGCTTCCGTCGCCTGCTGGATGCCCAGCGGCGAGAAGATGCCGTGGTTGATGGCGTTATTCAGGAACAGGATCTTCGCCGGTTCAACGAAAATCGACGCCAGCGGCAACAGGTTGTTCTGCACCATCAGGTGTACGCCGGCGGCCAGAATGCGCGACAGCGCCTCGACCAGCGGACCAATCGCCAGGAAGGACAGAATAGCCAGCAACATGCCGATGATACCGGCGGAGAAGTTGTTGACCAGCATCTCAAAGCCGCTTTTGATTTTGCCGTCAACCGCGCGATCAAAGTGTTTGATCGCCCAGCCGCCCAACGGGCCGGCAATCATGGCGCCGAGGAACATCGGGATATCGGAGCCGACCACCACGCCCATAGTGGTGATGGCGCCGACCACGCCGCCGCGCTCTCCACCTACCAGACGTCCGCCGGTAAAACCGATCAGTAACGGCAACAGATAGGTGATCATCGGGCCGACCAGCTTGGCCAACGTCGCGTTGGGGATCCATCCGGTAGGAATAAACAGTGCTGTGATAATCCCCCAGGCAATAAAGGCGCCGATATTCGGCATCACCATATTGCTCAGGAAACGGCCAAAATTCTGCACCTTGACCTTGGTATCTGGTGAGAGCATAGAGATACACCCCTTTGAAACGCGCGGCGGAAAGCGTTCGCGCGGTAATTATTGATTGTTAGACAGCGTGATGACTTCCGTCGGAATCATGAGGTCGTGTACCGCAATGTGTGCATACCGCTATTGTCGTCATTGTCGACTCTGTCGTATCGCGATCACGGCATCGTGTGACGACGAAAAATCTCAATAGCGTGCGCCACCGGCGTGGCCCCCCAAAACCCGTTATCAAGCGGACTCTAGCACGTGGTTTTCAGACCGCAACTCGCGGGAAAATCGTGACAAAAATCACAAAAACCGCCCACAAGCCCACCACAAATAAGTGACACAATTCACAAAAAAATAATAAAACCGGATAAATGGTCAGAAAAAAACCAATCAGGTCACAAAAAATAGTGATTAAGATCACTATTTTACGAATTGGGTTTATATGAAATATGTGAGATGAATCACAATATATTTTCAGCACGAACCGGCCTTCGCAAGAAAACCAGCCCGTGCCGGGGTCACCTTAGTGAGGCAGGAAATTCTGGGATTTGAGCGTCGTGAACAGTTTCTGCTGCTGATTGGCGATATCGGTCATCATGCTGTTGTACTGATCCACCTGCTGCTGGGTGTGGAACTGGACGCCGTTGTTGCCAAACACCACCTGATTGCCTTGCGTCTGCAGATAATCGCCCACCTGCACCACGCTCTGTGCAAACGACGTGCTGGCCGGCACCACCGTCACCATCGCATTGGCCGGCAGGGAAACGGCGCGGTTATAGACTTTATCGTATACCGTCTGCAATTCTTCCGGCTGCTTGAGCGCACGGCGGGCGTTATCCGCCTGGGTTTTGGCGTTCTGCACCTGCGGGCTCAGCATATTGAGGCCGCCCAGCGCCTGACGCAGGTTATCGCGCTGAGTAACGTAATCCTGCGGCACGCGAATGCGGGACACTACGTCCAGCATCGGCGTCAGGCTGCCTGCCAGCGCCTGATCCAGTTGCTGATTGAAAGCGGTCATCACAGCGTAATCCTGGGTAAAACGCCCGAAGCTCTGTTTCTGCGGTTCGGACAACGCCGGCAACTGGCGCCCTTCCTGCTGTGAAATCCCCTGCAGGAAGGTGATGAACGCCTGACGCGCATCCTTATCCTTGTCGCCGCAGGCCGACAGTTGCAATGCCACAACCAACATAACCACTGGCAGCAGCCAGCGCGAACGGTAATCCGCCAACATCATTACTACTCCTGTTTATTTTCACCACCGTGACCCGGCGGTCTCTATCGCCCGGCGAGCCATGTCGCCATAAGCGTAACCGAACCTGCCGCCGCGTGGGACATGCCACGCCTGTTTTTTTCTCCCAACGGCCTGTTCAACAATCAAGGACCGCTATTCTACGCCGGATCGACGCCATGCCACCCGCAGAATCGTCTGTTCTGCTGCCGCTATTCTGTTACCACAACGTGCATAAGGCTTCGCGCAGGTTGCACACCATCTTGCACACAACATGTCATCTTGCACACAAATCTTGCACACAAGTAGTGCATCCCGGTAATGCACGGCAGGTAATCGCCGACCAACCGACAGGCTGGAGGATGCCATAGCACATCACAGTTAATAATTTGAAAGATAAATAAAAAATCAAGAAAACGCCTGCGGCGGATTCGTATCGACACGCAACATGGCAAGTATTTTGCTTTGTCTGACTGGCAGCAGGAGCGATAGCGGGCAACCGGTGTCGCCAGACAATTTGGAAATGGGTGACTAGGGTTCCGGCTTTACTGCGCAGGTCCGAGAGTCACCGACCGCCCTCTGGCGGTTACACGGCGGGATAAAAGCCCGGGAGGATACAGCGAGATACATGCTCGCCGCCCTCCTGCTTTGCTAATGATTGCGCCCAACGTCAGAGGATATACGCCATGAAAACGATTCAACGATTACTGCTTGTTTGCGCACTGGCGCTGTGCAGCGCCGGCGCGCTGGCCGCCAACAAACCCGCCTTCAAACTCTGCTGGTCCATTTACGCCGGCTGGATGCCGTGGGACTACGCCCAGCAGCAAGGCATCATCAAGAAATGGGCCGACAAATACGGCATCGATATCCAGTTTGTTCAGGTCAACGACTACATCGAATCCGTTAACCAGTACACCGCAGGCGGCTTTGACGGCTGCGCCATGACCAACATGGACGCGCTGACCATTCCGGCGGCCGGCGGCGTGGACAGCACCGCGCTCATCGTCGGCGACTACTCAAACGGCAACGACGGCATTCTGATCAAAGGCACTAACAGCCTGGCCGCGCTCAAAGGTAAGCCGATCAATCTGGTCCAGCTGTCCGTGTCTCACTACCTGCTGGCGCGGGCGCTGGAAAAGAACGGCATGAGCGAGAAGGACATCAAAGTGGTGAATACCGCCGATGCCGATCTGGTCGCCGCCTTCGGTACGTCGGAGGTGCAGGCCATCGTCACCTGGAACCCGTTGCTGGCGGAAGCCAAAAAACAGCCGGGCAGCCAGCTGGCGTTTTCTTCCGCGCAAATCCCCGGCGAAATTCTCGATCTGCTGGTGGTCAATACCGCCACACTGAAGCAACACCCCGAGCTGGGCAAAGCCCTGACCGGCGCCTGGTATGAAACCCTGCAAGCGATGTCCGGCGACAGCAGCGTCGCCCGCCAAGCCCGCACCTTCATGGGGCAGGCCGCCGGCACCGACCTGGCCGGATTTGACGAGCAACTGGCCGCCACCCACCTGTTCGCCACCCCGAAACAGGCGCTGGAGTTCGTCCAGAACGCCCAGTTGAAAACCACCATGCAGTCGGTCGCGGAATTCTCCTTCCGTCACGGCCTGCTGGGCGACGGCGCGCCGGGTGCAGACGTGGTGGGGGTATTCACCCCTGTGGGTCTGTGGGGCAACACCGGTAACGTCAAACTGCGTTTCAGCGACGAGTTTCTGAAACTGGCGGCCGACAACAAGCTGTAATACGGGAGAACGCCGGATGCGCAAATTGATCAACTACCAGCCGCTGCCGCTGACACGCGGGATGATGGGGTTTCTGCCGCTACTGGCGCTGCTGCTTGTCTACCTGATGGCGTCCGACGCCCGACTGGCGGCGAACGCCGCCGACAAGCTGTTGCCGGGGCTGGGCGCGATGGCGGATGCCATGCATCGCATGGCGTTCGAGCCCAACGAACGCACCGGCGAATACCTGCTGTGGGTCGACACCGCCGCCAGCCTGCTTCGGCTGTTGATCGGCGTGGGGTTAAGCGCGCTGCTGGCGCTGGTGTTCGGCCTGCTGTGCGGCGCGCTGCCGGCGGTGCGCGCCACGCTGTCGCCGCTGATCACCCTGTTTGCGCTGATCCCGCCGCTGGCGGTGCTGCCTGTCCTGTTCATCTGCTTCGGACTGGGCGAGGTATCCAAAGTGGTGCTGATCATGGTGGGCATCACGCCGTTCATCATTCGCGACCTGCAACTCTACATCCAGAGCCTGCCGCAGGAGCAACTGGTCAAAGCGCAAACCCTCGGCGGCCACAGCGGCCAAATCCTGTGGCGGGTGATTCTACCGCAATTGATGCCGCGGTTGCTGGATGCGGTGCGCCTGTCGCTCAGTTCCGCCTGGCTGTTCCTGATCGCCGCCGAAGCTATCGCCGCCACCGAGGGGCTGGGCTACCGCATCTTCCTGATGCGCCGCTATCTGGCGATGGACGTCATTCTGCCTTACGTCGCCTGGATCACGGCGCTGGCGTTCCTGCTCGATGTGCTGCTGCGGGTCATCAGCCGTCGCGGCTGGCCCTGGTATTACTCGAAATGAGCCGTTAACCGGAATGCAGGAGAACCTATGTCGTTGTTAAAACTTAAAAACATCAGGAAAGAGTACGACGGTCAGGTGGTGCTGGAACGGCTCAACGTCTCGGTCGAGGAAGGCGAATTCGTCTCCATCGTCGGTGCGTCCGGTTGCGGCAAGACCACGTTTCTCAAGATGCTGCTCGGCACTGAAAGCCCCAGCAGCGGCCAGTTGCTGCTCGACGGCGCGCCCATGCCGCAGGAGCCGGACGAACACCGCGGCGTGGTGTTCCAGCGCTACTCGGTTTTCCCTCACCTCAGCGTGGCGGAGAACGTCATGCTCGGTGCGGAATTCGCCGAAGCCCGCTGGCTGGGCCGGGTATGGGGCCGGCGGCGTCGCGCCCTGCACGCCGGCGCAATGGAGATGTTGCGTCAGGTCGGTCTGGAACAATCCGCTCACAAGTATCCGCATCAGCTGTCCGGCGGCATGCAGCAGCGGCTGGCGCTGGCGCAGGCGTTGATCAAACGCCCGCGCATTCTGCTGCTGGATGAGCCGTTCGGCGCGCTGGACCCCGGCATCCGCGCCGAGATGCACCAGTTGATCAGCCAGTTGTGGCGGGAAAATTGCCTGACCATTTTCATGATCACCCATGACCTTAAAGAAGGTTTTTCACTCGGGTCGCGCCTGTGGGTGTTCGACAAGCTGCGCCAGGACCCGCAAGCGCCAGACGCTTTTGGCGCCAGCATCACCTACGACCTTCCGCTGGAGCGCTCGCCTGCCGGCGTGCGAGCTTCGGTGGGAGAACTGATTGACGGGCGGCGGCATGTCGCCTGATGGGAGGAGTCACACAATGAACGATCATTATCAGACCGAACTGCCCGCCGGGTCGCACTGGTCGCTGGTCATGCGCCGCGGTACCGCGCTGTGCCTGACCGACGTCGAAGGCGGCGCCAACGTGGGCATGCTGTTCTACAACCCGGAAAATCCGCTGGAGCGTTACAACGCGCCGGACACGCTCAAATGCCAGCATACGTTTCGCCTGACCGCCGGCCACTGCCTGTACTCGGATATGGGCCGTATTTTCTGCGGCATCGAAGCCGACAGTTTCGGCTGGCATGAAACCGTGTGCGGTAGCGCCAACGCGCAGCAGGTGGCGCGTCAGTTCGGCGAACTGAACTACCAGCAGGCCCGTAACAGCCGCCATCAGAACGGCTACGACAGCTTCCTGGTGGAACTGGCTAAATACGGTCTTGGCAAGCGCGACATGGCCGCCTGCGTTAACTTTTTCGCCCGCGTGAGCAGCGACGACGACGGCAACCTGACGCTGGAACAGCAGGGACAGCCCGGCGCCAGCGTCACTCTGCGTTTCGCCATGGATACGCTGGTTATCCTGCATACCTGCCCGCATCCGCTCAGCGCCGCCGCTGACTACCCACGACATCCGATCCTGCTGACGCTGGACCACCAGCGTGCGCCGTTGCCGGACATCTGTCTGGCGCGACCGGAGAACCGGCGCGGACTGCGCAACAACACGCTTTACTATCTGGCCGAACAACCCCAAGGAGTCTGATCATGATCCAGACCAGCCAACGCGACCCCGCCACGGCGGTTTATCGCGCCACCCTTCCCGCCGGCGACTACTGGCTGCACCGCATTGAGGCCGGTCAGACGCTGCGTATTACCGATCTCGAAGGCAATCAGGCCGCCGATACCCTGTTCTACAACGCCGACGACACCGCCGAGCGCTACAGCGTGACCGATACCCTGCGCGGTCAGCGCAACGTCTTTCTCACCACCGGCAGCATACTGCGTTCCAACGAGGACCGCCCGATGCTGGAAATCGTGGCGGACACCTGCGGCCGCCACGACACCCTCGGCGGCGCCTGCGCCACCGAGAGCAACACGGTGCGCTACGATCTGGAAAAACGCCACATGCACGCCTGCCGCGACAGCTGGATGCTGGCGGTGGCGCAACACCCGGAATACCACCTGACCAAACGCGACATCACCCACAACATCAATTTTTTCATGAACGTGCCGGTGACGCGGGAAGGCGGATTGACCTTCGCCGAAGGCATCTCCGCACCGGGGAAATACGTGGAAATGGTGGCGAAAATGAACGTATTGGTACTGATCTCCAATTGTCCGCAGTTGAACAACCCTTGTAACGGCTATAACCCCACCCCGATCGATATCGCCGTCTGGTAAACGCGGCGGCAACGACACGCATCGGGAACAGCGACGCGCGGGACGACCCGCAACACGCGTCCGAGACTTCGCAGGACGACCTGCCCGTAAGAGACTCAGTCATGTTTGAGCGAGTACTGATTGCCAACCGTGGCGCTATTGCGGTGCGTATCATCCGCACCCTGAAAACAATGGGCGTGAAGGCCATCGTCGTTTACGCCGAAGCGGATCGTCATTCGCTGCACGTACGTCAGGCGGACGAAGCCTGGTCGCTGGGCGACGGCCCGGTGCGCGATACCTACCTGAATCAGGACAAATTACTGCACATCGCAGCGAAAAGCGGCGCACAGGCGATTCACCCCGGCTACGGCTTCCTGAGCGAGAACGCCGGTTTCGTCACCCGCTGCGAGCAGGCGGGCCTGGTATTCCTCGGCCCGACCGTGGCGCAGATGACCGCCTTCGGCCTCAAGCATCAGGCGCGCGCGCTGGCGCAGCAGAATGACGTACCGCTGCTGCCCGGCAGCGGCCTGCTCACCTCGCTGGACAGCGCCTGCGAACAGGCGCGCCGCATTGGTTATCCGGTGATGTTAAAGAGCACCGCGGGCGGCGGCGGCATCGGCATGCAGCGCTGCAATGACCAGGACCAGTTGGTCGATGCCTTTACCCGCGTGAAACGACTGGCGGGCAACAATTTCGCCGACGACGGCGTATTTCTGGAAAAATTCATCGCCCAGGCCCGACACATCGAAGTGCAGGTATTCGGCGACGGTCAGGGCAACGTTATCGCCCTTGGCGAGCGCGACTGCTCCGCCCAGCGCCGCAACCAGAAAGTGATTGAGGAGACCCCGGCCCCCAACCTTGGCGACGACGTACGCGCCGAACTACAGGCCACCGCCATCCGGCTGTGTCAGGCGGTGAACTACCGCAGCGCAGGCACGGTAGAGTATGTGTACGACGAAAGCAGCAAGCAGTTCTGGTTCCTGGAGGTCAACACTCGCCTGCAGGTAGAACACGGCGTGACCGAGATGGTGTACGGCGTCGACATCGTGCAATGGATGGTGACGCTGGGCGCCGGTTGCCTGCCGCCGCTCCACACACTTGCCGCCACGCCGCGCGGCCACGCCATTCAGGTACGGCTGTACGCCGAAGACCCGGCCAAACAGTTCCAGCCTTGCGCCGGGTTGCTGAGCAACGTCAGTTTCCCGGACTCGCTGCCCGGCCTCACCCTGCGTATCGACCACTGGCTGGACAGCGGCAGCGAGGTGTCGCCGTTTTATGACCCGATGCTGGCGAAAGTCCTCGTTCACGGCGTCAGCCGGGACGCCGCGCTCGACGGTATGGCGCAGGCGCTGAGCGCCACGTCGCTGTACGGCATCGAAACCAATCTCGACTGGCTGCGCTACCTGCTGACCCTGCCCGCCGTCAGGCGCGGAGAAATCATCACCGCGACGCTGGGCGGCGTCGTCTGGCAGCCCGCTACGCTGGATGTCCTCGGCGGCGGCACGCTTACCACCGTGCAGGATGCGCCCGGCCGTACCGGTTACTGGCATGTCGGCGTCCCGCCCTCCGGACCGTTCGACACTCGCTCCTTCCGACTCGGCAATCAGTTGCTGGGCAACGCGCCGGACGCCGCCGGGCTGGAGCTCACCCTGCGCGGCCCAACGCTGCGCTTCAACCGCGACTGCGCTTTCGTCATCACCGGCGCCGCCATCAACGCCCGGCTGGATGATGCTCCGCTCGCCGGCTGGCGGACTCATCACGCCCGCGCCGGGCAAACGCTGACGCTTGGCGATATTCAGGGCGCGGGCTGCCGCAGCTACCTGTTGCTGGCCGGCGGTCTGGCCTGCCCGACGTATCTGGGCAGCCGCAGCACCTTCACGCTCGGCAAATTCGGCGGTCATGCCGGGCGTGCATTGCGCGCCGGCGACGTACTGCATCTGGCCGCGCCTCAGTCGCCCGCCATCGATGTCGCCCTGCCTGCGCCCGACTGGCACTCTCACTGGCAATTGCGGGTGGTGTACGGGCCGCACGGCGCGCCGGACTACTTTACCCCAGAGGACATCGGGGCCTTTTTCGCCGCCGACTGGCAGGTGCATTACAACTCCAGCCGTACCGGCATCCGGCTGATTGGCCCTAAACCTCAGTGGGCGCGAACCGACGGCGGCGAAGCCGGCATGCACCCGTCCAATATCCACGACAACGCCTACGCCTTCGGCACGGTGGATTTTACCGGCGATATGCCGGTCATCCTGGGGCCGGACGGCCCATCGCTGGGCGGGTTCGTCTGCCCGGCCACGGTGATCCACGCCGATTTATGGAAACTCGGCCAGTTAAAAGCCGGCGACAGCATTCGTTTCATGCCGGTGAGCCTGGAGCAGGCGGACGAACTGGCGCGCGAAGCGGAATCCGCCATCGCCGCCGGTCGCCCGGTGGCAGAACCCACCCTCGCCGCCTGTTGCCCCTCGCCCGTGCTGTATCACCGATCGGCGCAAGGCGATCGGCCATCGGTGAACTGTCTGGCGGCAGGCGACCGTTTCCTGCTGCTGGAGTATGGCGAGCACCGGCTGGATATCGCCCTGCGTTTTCGCGTGCACGCGCTGATGCAGTGGCTGGAACAGCATCCGTTGCCGGGCATACAGGAGCTGACGCCGGGTATCCGCTCGCTGCAAATCCATTTCGATAGCCTGCAATGCCCGCGCAGCGCGCTGCTGGCGCATCTGCAGCAAGCAGACGACGCGCTCGGCGACCTGCAGCATGCCGCCGTTCCTTCCCGCACCGTGTGGCTGCCGCTCAGTTGGGACGACGACGCCTGCCGCGAGGCCATCACCCGCTATACCCAGTCGGTCAGACCCGGCGCCCCCTGGTGCCCCAGCAACATCGAATTCATCCGTCGCATCAACGGGCTGGAATCGGTGGATCAGGTCAAAGACATCGTCTTCAGCGCCCGTTATCTGGTGATGGGGCTGGGAGACGTCTACCTCGGCGCGCCGGTCGCCACCCCGCTCGACCCGCGTCACCGGCTGGTGACCACCAAATACAACCCGGCCCGCACCTGGACGGCGGAAAACTCGGTCGGCATCGGCGGCGCCTATCTGTGTGTATACGGTATGGAAGGCCCCGGCGGCTATCAGTTCATCGGCCGCACGTTGCAGATGTGGAATCGTGATCGACAAACCGACGTTTTCCGTCAACCCTGGTTGCTGCGGTTCTTCGATCAGATTCGCTTTTATCCGGTTACCGCGCAGGAGCTGCTGGCGATCCGCGAGCGCTTCCCGTGGGGAGATTATCCGTTGCGTACCGAAGAAGGGGAGTTTCATCTCGCCGACTATCAGCGGAATCTGATGGAGCAGCAATCGGCGATCGACGCTTTCCAGCAGCAACGCCAGCGAGCCTTTGACGAGGAACTGGCGCGCTGGCGCGCCGACGGTCAGTTCACTTTCGACAGCAGCTTGCAGGAGACTACCGCTGATGACGATACCGTTCCGGCCCACGGCTACGGCGTGGAAAGCCAGGTGGCGGGCAGCGTCTGGCAGTGGCTGGTTGCTCCCGGCGATACCGTCAGCGCCGGTCAACTGGTGGGGATTCTGGAGTCGATGAAAATGGAAATCCCCATCACCGCGCCGGTCGCGGGCATTATTCACACACTGCACCGTCAACCCGGCCATCAGGTGCAGGCGGGACAGTTGCTGATGGTGATCGAACCCGCTGACGCCTGATATTGTTATTCCGCCGTCTTATCCGGCTGACATGCGTCAGCCGGTTGTTTTTATGTGAAATGACGGTAACGATACCGGTACCGGATTCAGGCAGATAACGGCATAAGAATATGAAAGTCATAGCAATTTTGTGGTGGATACTGGTTATCGTCACCCCAACGGCATGGGCCGATTACCGTGCGTGCAATATCATCAACGGGCAAATCGCCGCCTGCGGCTCGTGGTTTCAGGGCTCGGCCCCGGTTTTGCAACACGGCGAGTATCGGGAATGCACTATCGCCAACGGCAGAGTGACATTTTGCGGCAAATGGTATCAGGGGAGCGCAGCCGTGCTGAAAGAGGGTGCTTACCGCGAATGCAGCATCGCCAACGGCAGGGTGACGTTTTGCGGGAAGTGGTATCAGGGAAAAGCAGTGGTGGATAATTAGTGGGTTACGGCTGACGGCTGTGGGCGTAGCGGGCGGTGGAGTTCAGCCTCCACTGTCAGCGGTTGCCGTCCACGTAGCTCAACAGGTTGTTATGCCGGTAGGCTGCATTGCAATTACCGAGCAGGACATCCGCTAATTGTGATACCGGCAAGCGCCGAGTGACACGCGGTTTGATAAACAAGCGGTGACGCAGTGGTTAACGGGTGAGCTGGATTGGTGGGGATTATGGACAGCACACTATCCCTATCGGGTCTGGCGATGCATAACACCCGCCGGCCGGATCGTAGTACCGAAAGCGGTTATAGCATAGCCCGCTTTCGCTGTCACGGAGCTGCCCGGCGAAGGCCAGGCCGGGGTCCGGACTTTCCGAATTTTCTGTCTGCCGGCGTTCCCACAGCGTGGCCTTCGGCGCCTGCCAGCGCAGTGCGCCGTCCGGTGTGAACAGTGCCTGCGGCGCGCCGTTCTGGCTGCTGGTCACAAAATCCGTTTCCCAGTCGCCGCCGAACAGGTTATATAGTATGGAAAACTGAGTAACAGAGATTAAGTTGCGATGGATAACTTATAGATAAAGTAGAACAAAAAGGATCATCATGATCCCTTTTGTTTTAGTAATTAGCGTTGAGATAAATATTGATGAACCAGTTCATATCCAGCCACACCCATCACATTAAAACTCTTATATTCGTCTTTATTAAGAGCCCTTATGTATTCATCACATTGATATAGATTACCTGCACTCTGATAAATCTTGAGTGCTTCTTTTTTTTGTGTTAGCGGGATATTTCCAATGATTACCCAATCACCATTTTTTATATTTTCTGGCGATGAGAATATAACATCAAACTCCCCTCTTGAGTTTTTAAATGTTAAGAATTCACTGTCGTCTGGCATGCTGCAATCAGCTTGAATTCCAATAACGCCAAAAGAAAATGCTTTCTTAAACCGACCTTTAAAGGCACATACTATCTGACAGATAGCGAATTTTTCATTATTCATTGGGATAACGAACACATCCCCCTCATTATATTTTTTATTCATGTATTCCCCCTTATTATAGATAGCGCATCCTTTAATATTTCATTTCCCCATAATGAATTATCACCGGCAACTTTATAGTTTGCTGCATTAGGATTAGATGGACTATATGATCGAATTTTATTTAGTAGGTTAGTCAATGAATTCATAGATTTTGCACCACCATGCATACCTATTAATTTTTCTTCTAAAAACTTCGCCTCTGCTTTTGTCAGATTGTTATCAAAAATGATTAATTGTTCTAGGTGTGACTTACCAGGGGTTTGAGCATGAATATCCAATCTCGAAGGTGCATCTCCACGACCTACATATTTTATTTTCCCTCCTTCATGTAAAATATACAACCCCTGCCCATTTACAGAATCATAACTCGCCCCAGTACCACCCGGTTTACGAGTTGAGGGTAACCCATTACAGCGAGCCAACCCAAACGGATCAACCCACGTATTGGGATTAGGCACATACCCGTAGTTACTCTCCCCCCCCAACACCCCTATCGGGTCTGGCGAGACATAACACCCACCGGCCGGGTCGTAGTACCGAAAGCGGTTATAGCACAGCCCGCTTTCGCTGTCACGGAACTGCCCGGCGAAGGCCAGGCCGGGGTCCGGACTTTCCGATTTTTCTGCCTGACGCTGGCCCCACAGCGTGGCTGTCGGTGCCTGCCAGCGCAGTGCGCCGTCCTGTGCGAACAGCGCCTGCGGTGCACCGTTCTGGCTGCTGGTCACAAAATCCGTTTCCCAGTCGCCGCCGGTGTGCTGGCGCTGCTGTACCACCAGCTCCCAGCCGTTGTAGACCCAGTGCCGACGGGCCACCAGCTGGCCGTGGCGGTAGTGGCGGATTTCCGCTATCTGGTCGCCGTCCCACTGGTAGCGAATTTCTTCGGCTTTCTGGTCGCAGCGTTTGCCCACCCGGCGGCCAAACGGGTCGTAACGGTACAGCCAGCGTTCGCCGCTCGGGGTATCCACCACCCGCAGCTGGTTGCGGCTGTCCCAGCGGTACTGCCACACCTGCGGGCGGTAGCCCGGCTGCACCACCTGTTTACGGATAAGCCGTCCGGCCCTGTCGTACTGGTAATGGGTGTCATCGTGCTGAACCAGTCGGCCAGACTGCCATTCGGTGAGGCGGCCTGCCTCCTGCGGCAGGCCGCTGCGGGTGTAGTGGAAGCGGGCGGTGGTGTCCACCGGTTTGCCCGCACCGCCGCTCAGTACATCCAGCACCCGGCCGGTGGCGTCCAGACGATAACCTTCGGCGTCGCGGTTGTGACGCACCCCGGCCAGGTTACCGGCACCGTCGTAGCGGTATTCCCGCGTCTGTGCCGCCAGCAGGTGGCCGTCGTGCTGTGCGCCGCTCATCTCCCGCGTCAGCCAGCCCATCACGTCGTATTCCCGCTGCTGGACAAAGCCGCTGCCACCGCGACGGTGTGACTCGCGGCCCGCCGCGTCATGGGTCAGGGTCAGGTCGGCACCGTCCGGCAACTGCACCTGCCGCAGCTCGCCGGTGCGGGTGTAATGGAACAGACTGGTGAGCGGCGCGAGGGTGCCGGTGGTGTCATCGGCGTCGCCGTCCCAGGTCAGGGTGCGGGTGACGGTGCGGGCCGCGTCATCGTACTGGCGGGTGAGCAGCGTGCCGTTGTGCCATTCACGCACCACCCGGTCGCGCAGGTCGTAGTCCAGTTGCACATGGGCGGTGGCTGACGAGACCTCGGTCAGGCGGCCCACCGCATCGTACCGGTAGTGCAGGGTGTCGTCCGGCGCGGTTTCACGTAACAGCAGGCCGCGGGCGTGGTAGAGGAAGTGGCGGGTGTCGCCTTCGCCGTTGCGCACGCTGATGCACAGGCCGTCCTCGTCGTAGCTGTAGTGGGTCTCGGTGCCGGTCATGTCACGCTCGCGGATGACCCGCCCGTCGGCATCCAGCCACCACTGCCAGCGGCTGCCGTCCGGGGCAATAACCGTTGTCAGTTGCTGGCTCTCTTTATCGTACGCGTAGTGCCAGGTGCGGCCTTCAGCATCGGTGCGTGCGGTCAGCAGGTCGAACGGGCCGAAGGTCTGACGCCACAGCGCGCCGTTGCCGTCCACGTAGCTCAGCAGGTTGTTGTGGCGGTCGTACTGGCGCTGCTCTTCCTTGTCATCCGGGCGTATCAGCTGCTCCGGCAGCGTCCAGCTGGCCCGGCGGTAGCCGAGCCGGAAACGGGCACCGTCCGCCCGTTGCCACTGCACCACCCGGTCCTGCCCGTCGTAGCGTAACTGCTGGGTACGGCTCTCGGCGTCGGTGGCGCTCAGCAGCCGCTGACGGTGGTCGTACTGTAACCGGGCCTGCACCTCACCGGCGTGGTCGCTGACCTGGGTCAGCAGGCCGTAGCGGTTCCAGGTGAATCGGACCTCGCTGGCATCCGGCCCGGTGAGCCGCTCCGGGTTACCCTCGGCGTCATACACCCAGCTCCACTCGCGTCCCAGCGGGTCGGTGACGCCGCACAGCCGCAGCGCGTCGTCATAATCGTACTGCCACTGGTGGCCGCTGGCGTCGGTAAAGGTGCTGACCCGCCCGGTATCGTCCAGATAGCCGAATTCGACCACCCGCCCGGCGGGCGAGATTTCCCGCAGCAGGTTGCCGTAGTCGTCGTAGTCGTAGCGGGTGACGTGACCGAGCGGGGATGTTTCCCAGCTCATCAGGTGCAGGTCGTTAAAACCGAATTCGCTGCGCTGGCCGAGGCCGTCGGTCATCACCACCCGGTCGGGCAGGTAGTCGAAGCGGGCGGTCAGGAAACCGTCGGCGCAGGTGGTGTAGACGCAGCGCCCCTGTGCGTCGTATTCGTAGCGCGCCCAGGTCTGGTCGTTATCGTGCCAGCGGGTCAGCCGATGGGCGGTGTCGTACTCGTAGTAGAGGTGATAGGCGTGGGTGGCGTCCGCTTCCACCAGTCGGCCCTGTTCGTCCTGGCGGTACACGGCCAGCAGCGTTTTCTGGCCGCCATCGATGCGTTGTATCTGGTACAGGTACTCACCCTGCCACACCAGCAGCAGGGTGACGCCGTCGCTGTGGCGCACCTGGCGCAGGTAGCCTTTCGGGTCACGCACCAGTTCGATGCGGTTGTCGTGGGTATCGTGAATGGCCGACAGCAGCCGGTGCTCGCCCTGTATCACGCTAAAGTCGCGCCAGGTCTGCTGGTCGCGGTGCCACAGGCTGAAACCCTCGCCCCGGCGGTGCAGGGTAAATTCAGGGTAGTGCGGGCAGTACACCGCCTGTACGTCCTGATGGAAGGTAAAATCGATGTCGTAGCCCTGAGCCAGCGTGATGACCACGTGGGTGTTGAGGCCGTCGCGCGTTACCGTCGCCACCTCGCTCCAGCTGTCGTGCCAGCCACGGCCCAGCAGCCCGACATGCCCGGAGGCGGAGCGGTAGGTGCGTTCGAACACCAGCGGCAGCGTCTGGCCCAGTGCGATATCGGTACGGGATTCAATCACCTCGCCGCTGGCGATATAAACCGGGTCCTTGAGGAAACCGCGCACCGCTTCCGTGACACGCGACAATCCCTTGTTGTTGCGAAACCCCTCACTGGCACATTTAACGGCGCTTTTCAGTCCTTTTAGCGTTTTCAGCGCCCCGACACGCATCCCTTTTAGAACCCACATCGGCCCACGAGTGAACAGTTTCCCCAGCCCCTTGAACATGCCGCGGCTGGGTGGCACCAGAAACTCCACCGCAATCAGCAGCGCCTTTTCCCACCCGCTGAATTCGTCGGCTATCTCCAGATAGGTGCCCTGCCCGGAACCGAAAAATACCGTCGAGGCGCCCTCCTTGAGGGTGGCACCACACACGGTTTTATCGTCGATACGGGCCGCTGGCGCGTCATTCACAAATACCGACTCGCTGCCCTGGGCAATCAGTTGCGGACTGTTGTGCTTGGTGCAGGCGACGGTATCTTTCGTGGCGCGGGCCACCGGCTGTTTTTCGACAAACACGTTACCCGAGCCGGACGCCACCGGCCCGAACGACGGCGAGCCGCTGTCCACCATCGCCGAGACCTTGCTGGATACCGAGTCTATCAGGCCGCCCAGCAAACTGACCGCACCAAACCCGGCGGCCAGTTTCACCACCCCCACCACCAGCGCCGCGCCCATACCGCCGGTGCCGATGACGGCGACCGCCACCGCCGCCGCCGCTGCCGCTGCCACGGCAAACACGGCCGCCGCCACCAGCGCCCCGGCAATCGCCCCGAAGATGGCGCCTTTAAAACTCTTGTGCTTGATGGTCTTGCCCGGCGAGGTCGGCGGCTTGCCCTGACAGGGCTGTGGCCGGTCGGCGGGCGGGTTGGGTCGATTACCGGCGTGCATGGCCCCCACCCGGGCCACCCGGCTCAGAATATCGTTCAGCATCGTGACTCCCTTCAGGACGCGGCGGTAAACGTCTCAATCACCGCCAGCAGGGCGGTTTTCTGTTCATCCTTCAGTTCGCCGGCGGCGGTAAGGGTAAAGGTCAGCAACAGCTCGCCGCGCACCTGCATCACCACCACCTGATGCATCGGCCCTTCCGGCGAGCGCCAGCTGTACTCCAGGCCGCGCGCCGGCAGACCGTCCAGCGTCAGCTCCCAGGCGGCGCGCTCTTCGTAACCTTTCAGATGGGTGGAAAACTGTGCCAGCGTCTGTTCATACACCGTGTCCGGCGACAGGCCGAACTCAATCGGCGTGCGGTTGACCACCAGATTGGCGGTATCGCCCGGCAGCACAAACACGTGCAACGACTCGTCGCGCCAGCCCGTCGGAATAGCCAGGGTGCCTTCGTTCATCTGATACATACGTTGCGTTTCCCTTAGTTCAAATCGATACGGGTGCCGTTCAGCACCAGTCCTTTACCGGTAATGGCAATGTTGCCGTCCTTATCAATGGCGATGTAGCCGCCGGCGGTGGCAATCAGGATGTCGC